>Ga0207511_100019_pt1 | contig 44113 bp, 33 predicted proteins | sample NitcycUWRSCHO22C_FD_188265 | JGI IMG/M metagenome (GOLD analysis project Ga0207511, IMG submission 188265) | Soil microbial communities from Arlington Agricultural Research Station in Wisconsin, USA - Nitrogen cycling UWRJ-SCHO22-C (SPAdes) | ecosystem: Environmental > Terrestrial > Soil >... | reverse complement strand
CACAAGCGACAGTCCGTGAAACGGACGGCTGAATCCGCAAGGCCTTCCCAGTCGAGGATTTATCAGTCGTCCGTTGCACGGACTGGGGGACGTTGCCGATCGGTTCCCAGCACTAAAGTGCTGGGCTACTTTCACTCGTCCGCTGCGCGGACTTGCGCAAGACCAGACTTTTTGGGCAAAGCACTTCGGGTGGATGCTGTCTAAGCCCTCATCCCCAGCCCTTCTCCCAGCGGGAGAAGTGAGTCGAACCAGAAAACAGATGGCCTTGTGCGATCGTGATCGGTGACTTCCACTTTATCCCCTGTTACTGTGCCAAACTTTTTTCTTCGCACTCTTTTTACGTCGCTTCGTGCCGGTGCGGCGGGGTAGCTTCTTGGGATCTCCGGTCGCGGCCTTTTCAACGACACCGCCTTCGTCTTCGGCGATCTCGGCGAGTGTTCGTTTCGTGAGGACTGAATACGGCTGCGTCTCGGTGATGTCTTCGCCCTCTTTGGCGTACTCGTCTTTGTGTTTCATCAGCAGCCATTGACGCTCGCGCGTGCGTACCAGCACGAAAGAGCCTTTCAATTTCTTGCCGAGCATGACGAATTTCAGTTCACCTTTCGCCAGGGCGCGGGAAACGCTCGTAGTCGTCTCGGTTGCGTAAACGCCGATGTCCCAAACCATCACCGTGCCGCCGCCATACTCACCTTCCGGAATCACACCTTCAAAATTCGCATAGTCGACTGGATGATCCTCGACCTGCATGGCAAGGCGCTTGACGGTGGGATCCATCGGCGGACCTTTCGGCACGGCCCATGACTTCAACACGCCGTCGGCTTCCAAACGGAAATCGTAATGCAACTGCGTCGCGCGATGTTTCTGCACCACGAAGAGGTTTCCCAGCTCGGAAGTTTTCTCTTCCGGCCCGGGCTCAGGTGTTTTATTGAAGCGGCGTTTCTTTTTGTATTCCGAGAGACCCATGAAATCTAGTTTCAGGTTTCAGGTCTCAAGTTTCAAGTTTGGAATGAGCCGGCGCCCTCCAAATCAAAGTCGCGCTTCTGACACGGGCAGGACGATCTCTACGATCAATCCGCCGTCATCAGCATTGACCGCGCGAATCTGTCCGTTGTGCATTTGCACCACGCGATCGGCGATTGCCAGGCCCAGGCCCGCGCCCTCGGAATTATTCTCAGCGGCCGGCACGCGCTGGAAGGGTTGGAAGATGCCGGCCAGCATAATTTTCGGCACGCCCGGACCGTGATCGCGAATCGTTAACACCACTTTCTCGTCACTCTCAACCAATCGTGCCAACGCAATCTCGACTGTCGTGCCCTCAGGCGTGTAACGAATCGCGTTGCGGACGACATTTTCGATCGCGCTGCGCAGCATTTCGGGAATTCCTGAAATCGTGCACGCGTCGGCGCGCGTCACCTTGACCTCGCGATGATGAGCGCGCGCTTCAAAGTCGCCGTCGGCCGCGACTTCCTGGACCAGATTCGTGAAATCGAACGTCTCGCGTTGGGCCAACTCGGCGCCGCTTTCTATCCGGGTTAGGGTCAGCAACTGACCGATCATCTTGTCGAGCCGGTCTGCTTCCGTATTGATCCGGTTAACGTACTCGACGGCTTCGTCGGGTGATGCTTGTTTCAGCAGGCCGAGCGCGACGATCATGCGCGCCAGCGGCGAGCGCAGTTCGTGCGACACATCACCGAGCAATTCTCTTTGAGCAGCGACCAGGGCCTCGATCTGATTCGCCATTTGATCGAAGTCTCGGCCCAGCATTCCGATCTCGTCGTGACGCCGGCGGACGCTTTTATCGACCCGCGTTTTTAGTTTGCCGGAAGCAATGTTCTGCGTGGCCGCGCGCAGTCGCCGGATCGGTTTAGTGATGTGAAGCGTCAAGAGAAGACAAAGCCCCGTGCCTAACAAGCCAACCACCAGCAAACGCAGATACGGATGAGTGCCGACAGCTTCCGAGACCGGCATGATCAGATTCGGCGATTGCTGGAAAGCCAGCACATATCTCTTACCACTCGGCCCTGGCACCAGCCGCATGCCAATTCCGCGGCGCGGATCAACCATCGACAGATTCTGACGAGCAGTCCGTTCCAGTCCTTCCTTGCTCTTCGCCAGTCTGAGGATGATTTCCGGCGCGCCGCGATCGATTAGTAAATTGCCGTCTTCGTCGAAAAAATAGAAGCGCACACTTTTTTGCTTCTGCATTTCGTCGAGATAATCTTCGACGGCCTGCTTGCCTGATTGCTCATACAGGCGCGCGCACTTCTCAGCTTCCATCGGCATGATGCTGTGCAAAACCATCTGCCAACGCACCTCATAATAATTCGCCAGGATGCTGGACGTTTCCAGAGACGTGCCGACGAGGATGACGACGACGACAAAGCCGAGGAAAATTTTGACGAAGAGACTTCTCATTAAGCAGGCAAACCTGTGTATTCGCGATGGGCGGACAATTTGCGTTACATCGTGGGCGCGGCGTACAGATAGCCGATGCCGCGCACTCCTTTGATTCGTTCGGTGCCGTCGGGCAGGACGCCGATCTTTTTCCGCAAATTACAAACATGCGTGTCGATACTGCGATCGAACGGTGAGAATTCGCGCCCCAGCACATCGCGCGTCAGCTTATCGCGGCCGACAACTTCGCCGGCCGCGCGCAAGAGCACTTCGAGCAAATCAAATTCGACGGAGGTCAGATTTATCAGCTCGCCGCCACGACGTGTGACTCGCGCGCGCGCGTCGAGTTCGACGTCTCCCACCGTAATCGGCGCACCCGGCGCCGTGTCCGGTTTTACCCGCCGCAGAATCGCGCGAATGCGCGCCGCCAGCTCCTGTGGGTTGAAAGGCTTGGGCAGGTAATCGTCCGCGCCCATCTCGAGCCCGAGCACGCGATCGAGTGCATCGCCTTTGGCAGTCAACATCAGCACGGGAATTCGCGATTGCGCGCGGATGCGTCGCAGCACGTCGAAACCGTTGACGCCCGGCATCATCACGTCCAGCACGACGAGCGCATGATTTCCAGATAAAGCCGCTTCGGCGCCGAGGGTCCCGGCGTTGACTGATTGAATTGAGAACCCCTCGTGAGTCAGGAATCGCGTGACGAGTTTACAGAACTCGACGTCGTCATCGATCACCAGAATGCTTTCTGATTTGGAATTGGGGTGCAGCTCCATCGACGGACTCCGGCAAGCGATCATTCTATACGGTGGTGGATTCGTCGCGGTCAAGAAATGTTAAGTGACGCAACTTCGAGTGCGGAGTTTGGAGTTCGGAGTGCGAAGCTCCTCAATTAACCAGGTTCAATTAACCACAGAGGACACAGAGAAAACATTCTCCAGGAGATTGCGTCAGTAATCGCGGGATCTTTCTGGATCCATTTGTGCGGCCTTGTCCTGTTCTTCTCTGTGTCCTCTGTGGTGAAACCTTCCAGTGGTTGACGCTTGCGACTCTGCCGGCGCACTCCAAGCTTGACACTTCTTGACAGTGACTTGTCATTTCTTGACCGCGCGCTGCTCGTCGCGGTCGTAAATTCCTATCATGAAACGTGTCGCTTTGCTTGTCCTGAGCGCCGCTGCTGCGCTGGCCTTTATCGAACCAAACCAGAGTCACTCGCAAGAGAAGTTGGACACTCTCGTGGGCGTCGTCACCAACGTCGACAACGCGAGTCGCCGACTAACCGTCAAGACCGACGCAGGTCCGGTAGTTCTTATTCAGGCTGACGACAATACGACTTTGCTGCGATTGCCGGCCGGCGAGCGGACGCTGACTAAAGCCACGCCGGCGAAGCTCGATGACATTGGCAACAACGATCGAGTGCTGGCCCACGGAACAAAGTCCGATCAGGCATTTCTCGCGCAGCGTTTGATCGTGATGCCGGCCGCCGAGGTCGCCAAAAAACGTGAACAGGATCTTGATGAATGGAAGCGGCGCGGCATTGGCGGCATCGTGCGCGAGGTTAATTCAGCCAGCGGTCAAATCACGCTCGAGCTGCGCGGTTCTGGCGCCGGCACGCGACTGCCGCTGCAAACAACGAACGCGGCGTTTCATCGGTACGTTCCAGGCTCACTGCGATTCGAAGACGCGCGCGCGAGCAGAATCGACGAAGTACACGCCGGCGATCAGTTGCGAGCACTCGGCGGCCAGAGCTCCGACGGAAATAGTTTTGTGGCTGAGCAGGTCGTCTCGGGCGCGTTCAAAACGATTGGCGTGACAGTGACGACCGTGGATCCCTCGACGGGCAAAATATCTGCCATGACCCTCGATCAGAAAAAGCCAGTCACGATTTCAGTCAATAAAGATTCGGTGCTGCATCGCATTCCGCCGCCGGTGGCGATGGCCATCGCGCAAAAGGCCAAAGGTGATGCGGGCAAATCACCTTTGACGCAACCTGGGTCCAAAACCGGCGCGCCGGTAATCGACGTGCAGCAGATGATTGATTCTTTGCCGACGGTCGTGCTCAACGACATCAAGCCGGGCGACGTCCTGGCCGTGACTGGTGCTGTCGAAAACGACGACGCCCACCTGGTGGCGATCAAACTTGCGGCTGGTGTCGATCTGGTTTTGAAGGCGCTGGCGCCCGCCCCGGGAAAACCGCAGTCCGTGCGTCTCAGCGCCGGCCTGCCGGCCGTTTTTGATTTCAGCGTGATACCGGTGAACTGATCTGTTGCCTGAGCCATGGCCCATCGCCCCGCGTGAGACGCAACGATGGTTCAAACATTTTCACCGCTGGCAGCGGTTCGAAACACAATTCCTGGAGTTTTGAATATGCGAAATCGAAGTTGGCTGAATCTATTAGTGCTGCTACTGATTTGCTCAAACACTGTCCTCGCCCAACGTCCGGCGTCATTACGCGGCCAGGTCACGGATCAACTCGGCGGGGTGATCGTCGGCGTCTCGGTAACTCTCACCGATCGGAACGGTAAGAAGACGGCGACCCAGACGGACAGCAGCGGCGCCTATCGATTCGATAATCTGACCGGCGGCGTTTACACCCTGACGGCCCAGCAGAAGGGTTTCGCGTCGGAAACCATTGCGGGATTGGAACTGTCCTCCGGCGCCAACACGCATGACATTCATTTGGGCATCGTCATCGACGAGCAACGGGTCACGGTCGATGACATGCGCGCCGTCAGCACGGATCCGAACAACAACAAGAGCGCGCGAATTATCAGTGGCAAGGACTTGAATTCGCTCTCTGACGATCCCAACGAGCTGGCGGCCCAACTGGATGCGTTGGCCGGACCGGCCGCGGGTCCCAACGGCACGCAGGTTTTTGTCGATGGCTTCACCGCCGCGAACGGATTGCCTGACAAGCAGACGATTCGCGAGATCGTAATTAATCAGAACCCCTTCTCGGCCGAGTTCGAGCGCATCGGCTTCGGCACCATTCAGATTTTCACCAGGCCCGGCACCGGAAAATTTCACGGCGGCACGGCCTTTACCTTCAGCGATGCGGCCTTCAATTCGCGAAATCCATTCGCGCTGAACAAGCCGCCATATCAACGCCGGGGCGTCGAGGGCAACCTCAGCGGGCCCATCAGCAAACGCATTTCATTCTTTTTCAACCTGTCGCGCCGGGATATTGACGATACGGCGGTGATCGCGGCCACGGCTTTGGATAGCGATCTGAATCCACAGCCGGTGAATCTTGCTTTGATCACACCCCGGTCTTTCATGAATCTGGGCCCGCGCTTTGACTTTGCGGTGAACAAGAACAACACGCTGAGTGTTCGCTACACCCTCATCACGCAGGATCTGAAAAAACAAGGCGTGGGCGGATTTGCGCTACCGTCACGGGCCTTCGATTATTCGGACCAGCTTCACGTCCTCCAGGCCGTCGACATGGCGATCTTGAATCCGCGCGTCGTCAATGAATTCGGTTTCCAATACATCTGGTACTTCATCAAGCAGCAACAGGCCGAATCGACTCTCGGTGTGATTGTGAATGATGCCTTCAGCGGTGGCGGAGCGCAGATCGGCGGTTACTCGTTCAAGCGTCACGAAGGCGAGTTGCGCGACTATCTTTCGATTACGATGCGCGCGCACACGCTGAAGTTCGGCGCGCGCCTGCGCTGGGCGCACATCAGCGACATCGCGCCGAACAATTTCGGCGGCACGTTTGTCTTTTCGAGTCTGGACCGTTATCGACAGACGTTGTTGCGCGCGTCCACGCCGAATCAACTGATCATCGCGACCGGAAATCCATTCGCGGAAGTGAAACAGTGGGACCTCGGCCCTTACTTTCAGGACGATTGGAAGATGCGGCAGGACTTCACCTTGAGCCTCGGACTGCGTTATCAGTATCAAACAAATCTCAAAAGCAAATTCATGTTCGCGCCGCGGCTTTCGTTTGCCTGGACGCCCTGGATGAACCCGAAGGGCCCGCCGAAAACTGTCATTCGCGGCGGCGCCGGTATGTTTTATGACCTGGTGCGCACGTCCGTGACGTTGCAGGCCAATCGCTACGACGGCTTTACTGAACAGCAGTACATCGTCACCGATCCGGCATTGCTCGCGTTGTATCCCAACACGCCGCCAACGGCCGCGCTCGCGGCGCTGGGACAACCGCAGACGATTTGGCGCAAGGTCCAGGATCTGACGCAGCCGTACTACCTCCAGTCGTCTCTGAGCGTTGAGCACAGCCTGCCGCACAACACGACTATGAGCGTCACCTATCTCGACACGCACGGTGTACATCAATTGCGCTCGCGCAACATGAATGCGCCGGCGCCGATCACCGGCGTGAAACCGTTCGGCAACGGCCTCAACATTTATGATTATGAAACGACGGGTTGGTACCGGCAGCACTTGCTGATGTTCAATCTGCAATCGCGGCTTAATCGCCGCATGAGTTTCACGGCGAATTACACGCTGGGCAAAGCCGACGGCGATACTGATGGCGCCGGATCGTTTCCGGCAAATTCATACGACCTGCAAAATGAATTCGCCCGATCGTCGTTCGACGTGCGTCATCGATTTACGCTGACCGGTTCGTTCGAAATGAAGTGGGGTATCGGATTCTTTCCGCTGATCATTGCCCAGTCGGGCGCGCCCTTCAACATCATCACCGGTTTGGACACCAATGCCGACACGATTTTCCTCGATCGACCGGCAATTGCGACCGATCTAACGCGCACGTCAGTGCGGCGGACGGCGTACGGAAATTTCGATCTGCTGCCGCTGCCCGGCGCGCAAATCATTCCGCGCAACTACGGTGAGGGACCGGGCTACTTCTCGGTGAACCTGAGAGTCGCGAAGACTTTCGGCTTTGGCAACGTCGCTGGGCCACCAGCCAGAGCGCAGCCGTCCACCGTCCCGGGTAAGGGAACTCCACCGCAAGCGGCGAATAACGGCAAGACGGCAGCAGCACCAACTGCGGGCCCTAACGGGAAAACTGCGGCTGCTCAGCCTGCTGCCCCGCCGCCGAGGCCGGAAGACAAACCGTATCGGCTGACGCTGAGTCTATTCGTTGCGAACATGTTCAATCACACAAATGCCGGCACCCCGATCGGCAACTTAAGTTCGCCGCTCTTCGGCACTTCAAATTCGCTTTCGGGATTAGGTCAATTCACGTTTGGTGCGAGCACCGCGCAAAGTAATCGGAGCGTGAGTCTAAGAGCGCAGTTTCAGTTCTAACCGTGAGTCTCGGCAGCAATTCGTGTCAGAACCGCGAGCGGTAGCGACCGGATCATGAAGCGTCTTAGCAGTAATCAAGTCTTAGCTCGTTCAAACGAACCTCGTTAAGCATTACGCGCTTCATAATCCGGTCGCTACCGCTCGCGGTTCTGACACTAGGCGTTGGCGGCTTCAACCTTCTCTTCCGGAAACAAATTGTCCTGAATGGGATCGAGTCCGAGCGCCTCGCGCACCCGCGCAAAGCTGCGGCGATGAATCGCCGTCGCACCGAGTTCTTTCAGGCAGCGGCAATGTTCCGGCGTGGGGTAGCCCTTGTGAGTTGCGAAGTTGTAGCCGGGCAGCTTGGAATCGAGTTCGGTCATGATCGCGTCGCGGGTGGTCTTGGCGATGATCGAGGCGGCCGCGATGCTGGTTGATAAGGTATCGCCTTTGATGATGCCGCGCTGCGGAACGGAGCAGTGCGGGATGCGCCGGGCATCGACGAGAATGAAATCGGGTTGTTGCCTCAGACCCTCAACCGCGCGACGCATTGCCAGCAATCCGGCGTGATAGATGTTGATGGTGTCAATCTCTTCGACTTCCGCTATTCCCGCCGACCAGGCCAGGGCATCCGCTTTTATCTGCAGCGCCAGTTCGTCGCGAACCTCGCCATCCAGAATCTGCTTCGAGTCGTTCAACTTCTTGAGCTTGTAGTTTTTCGGCAGGATGACTGCGCCGGCGACGACCGGACCGGCCAGCGGCGCCATGCCCGCCTCGTCAACACCGGCAATAAAGTTGAAGCCCTGCTCCCACAAGTCAATTTCAAATCGCAAGAGGTTGTGCAGACGCTGGCCCTCGGCGCGGTTCTTACGCCAACGGTCGCGAATCAATTTTGCGAGATGGTGGGCGCCCTGCCGCGAATCGGTCTCGAGCGCCTCGACCAATCCTTTCGGGACGGGCCGTGCACGATCGACGAAACGTTCGCGTAGTTCGGGAATGGATCTAACGAGGAGTTGTTCGAGCGTCGGCATTACTTCCACTGGGCCGCAGATCACAGCGGACACACGCGGATAATAAACAAGAAACGGACAGAACGGCAGCGCCGAAGCGTTTTATCTTTTCTGATCGAAGAAAATCTGCATTCATCCGCGGCTAAGTTATTTTCCGAGGAGCGCCGCGACTGACTTTGGATCCAACACGTAAACATCCGCGGCCGGGACTTGTCCGACAGCGATATTGAAAGCTGGTTTACTCGCACTCCGCATGCGCGTCAGCATCGCCTGATTGCTGAAGTAGGTTCGCCCGCGAGCATCGATCACAAAATCGCCGGGCTCAAGTTGTTTCAGATGATCGGGATCCGAGAGTTCGAGGCAACGCAAATCGGGGCGATTCGCCCGGTTCGCATAATATGCACAGACATTCGGTATTTCGCCGGCCACGCGCGCGTTGGGCGCGGCTTGCTGCGCAATTTCCGCCATCGTCTGCTGCATGTACCCGTCGTAGAAATCATCTTGCGGGAACAACAACCGGCCGCCCGCGATCGGGTTGTAGTAGAGCCGGTAATGCGGGGCCGCGTGAATGGCCGACCACGCAGACATCATCACCACCAGCAAAGGGACCAACGCATGCGCATATACCTTTAGCGATTGATTGTTGAGTAGCCGCGCACACCATTCCGAAAACCCGCGCGCCACAAACTGAATTGCGATTGCCGCGGTCATGAAGACCACCGGCATTAACGTCGTGATATAGCGCGTGAATTTTCCGCCGACGAAAAAAAACGCAAGGAACCAAAGTATCAGCCAGATGTACAGAAAGTAGCGCCCGTCGCCGAGTCTCTTCTTCAGCAGCAGCGGGCAACCAATGACAAATGAAATCACCGAGAGAATGGGCAGCCTGGTCGCTAACTGCACGAGATAGAAATACCAGGGCGTGCCGCGCAGCCAGTCGGTGACCCGGTGTGGATAAAGCCGGCCGATGAATTCGTAACTGTCGTGTCCAATCACGCGGCTGGTGGAAAAATCGGCCATCGACTTCCAGGTGTCGGGCAAGAGAATCGTCGGACTGAGGATGACGAAGACGATGCCCATGATGGTGAAGAATTTTATGAAACGCGGCTTGCCAATTACCCAACGCGTCGTCGGGATTCTTTGAAAGACATAGTTATAGGCGATTGGAATCGCCATCATCATCACGATCAATTTTGAGGCGAACATCGCGCCCATCGCGGCGGCTGTCAGCCAATAGAATCGCTGCGCCTTCTTTGGCGATTCCGCTTCCGCGACTCTTTGGCCGCGAATCCAGAACAGACAGGCAAGCAGGAAAAAGAAAATAAAAAACGAGTCCTCTTTCGCAATCCGGTTGAAGCCCATCACCAGCGGATCGAAGGCCCACAGCGCTGCCGCTATCAGTCCGACCTCGCTGCCAAATAGTTCCGCGGCGACCAGGAAAAGCAGGATTGATGTGAGAGCGCCGAAGACTGCGCCTGGCAAGCGCACCGCGACTTCGACCGGAACATTCAAACCGGGATGCGAGCCGACGATTGAGGTTCGGTCCCAATGTTCCGAGGCCACCACGCTTATGCCAAGCAGCGCCTTCATCAGAAATGGATGTTCCCCATTGGCGCCGGTCAGGCCGTGCGTGCGGTAATCGTTGACTGCCACGAGCTTGTTCAACTCGTCGTCGCTCAGACCCTCGCTGCCGATCCCCGTGGTGCGCAAGGCGAAGCCCGCAATGACCAGCACCGCCAGGAGGACAGTCAAAACTCTGCGGCTGAGAAGTTTCGATATGTCGTCGGTGAATAATTCCGGCCTTAATCCGGCGGTGGTGGCAGCCGGTTCTTGGCTCGATAAGGCTGGCGAGTCTGGCAAAGCGTATTCTTTCGGGATGCTGATGGCGGCCTAAAGGCTCTTAATACAAACTGCAAAGCTTAACGGTTCGAGCCAGAACGAGCAAATCGAGGTGTCAGTACCCGGAGCGGTAGCGACGGGATCGGCCAGGACCACTCGAGTGTTGGTGTGTCGCTTTAGCGGCAAGTAACACTTGATCCGGTCGCTACCGCTCCCGGTACTGACACCCGGACGTCAACACGCTTGCAATTGCGCCACAGATAAGCGAATATGAGCGCTTGAATTTTCACCCGATTGCTCTCGTGTGAATACAGACGAAGGCAATCGATTTTCGTTTACAAGACGTTCAGATAACAAGAGGTAGCAAGGATATATGGCACCAGCATTACAGCAGGAGAATGCGCCGGCTTCTTCCGCGCCAGCTTTCAGAATAGACCAACAACTTCACCAGATTCTTTACAAGCCGGAACCCCGTTCGGCTTTGGAGCCGCTCCCGGAACCGGCCGTGCTGCCTGAGCCGCCGTACCCGATTCATCCGGATCCGCAGCCGATGAGTAAATCGGAGTATCAGAAGCTAAACGCGATCCGCACCTGGAAAACCTGGGGCTCGCCGTACTTTAAATCGCGCTGGTATAGCAAAGACCTGCGGCCGATCATTCCCTATCTCTTTACCGACTGGAAGTGCAATTACGATTGTCACTACTGCTGGTCATACAACAACAAAGTGAAGGGCATGACCGAGGACACGGCCAAGCGTTCGATCGATTGGTTGCACTCGATTGGCTCGCGCGTGTTGGCGTTGATGGGCGGCGAGCCGTTGCTGCGGCCGAAGTTCATTCACAAGATCGTTCACTACAGCGCGAAGAAAGATATCTTCGTCTATCTGCCGACCAACGGCCGCTTGATGAAGCCGGACGTGATTGATCGTCTCGGCGACGCGGGCGTGGCCACGGTGAACCTCGCGGTCGATTCAGTGAAGGACCGGAAGTCACTGCCGAAGGCGTTGGATCCGATTCGTCCGTACTTTGAATATCTGGTGAAGCGGCAGCATCACTACGGCTACACGGTGATGTTCAATATCAATATCTGCCGCAACAACATGGACGACGTGAAAGAGTTGACTGAGATTGCTCACGACCACGGCATCGCGACCGACTATCACATCAACGAGTCGCCGATGACCGAGCAGACCCACTTCAAGCATCTCGATGAGAACGTTACCTATCTGACGCCCGACGATTATTCGAAGGTCGATGACCTGCTCGACTATCTCGACGCCAAACGTCACAACGAAGGCTACAAGATGGTCAACCAAAGCAAGCACATGCAGGACATGAAGCAGTTGATGCGCGGTGAAGTGCCACCCTGGAAGTGCCGGGCGGGACAGAACTCGCTGATCATTCGCACGGACGGGACGCTGGCGCCGTGCTTCCCGATGTACTCAGTCACACACGACTGGGGCACCATCGAGAACCCGAAGTTCGACCATGCGCAGTTGGATGAGATGAAGCAGGAATGTTCTAAGCACTGCCTGTCGACCTGCAACTACATTCTCGCCTACTGCTACGACACCAAGCGCGTGTTGAAGTGGACTTTGAAGCAGGCCATGCACGGCTTCAAAGGATCGACCGACACGATTCAGTAACGTAGCGCAAGTTGTTAACTTGCATGCGCAAACGAAAAAGGCCTGCGAGCGATCGCAGGCCTTTTTTATTTAACTGAAGCGCCACCATCGTGCTTCGCCTGCAAATGAAAGCAGTGGGGACGGTGGCGCACTACCATCCTTTCGTCGGCCCCCAAATCAGCTTCCCGGTCTTATCGATGTAACCCCACATCCGATCCTGGTTCACCCCGACGTTGATTCGCGAGAGGCCCGCGCCAAATGGTGAGACCTGGCTGAATTTACCCAAAACTATTTTCTTGCCGGTTTTATCGACAAAGAAACCTTCGTCGCACTGATTAATCGCACCAAGCCCATCTGAAAAAGGAGCGGCCGATTCGAACTCGGCAGGAATTACCATCTTGCCGGTCTTATCGATGTAACCCCATTTCATCGTGAAGCCCTGGCGGGAACCAGCGGCGTCGCGCGGGCACCATGCGGTTTCATCGCTGCGCACCTTAACTGGCGCCAGTCCCTCACTGAAGCCTTCCGCATCTTCGAAGTGAGGTTCGATCACGATCTTGCCCGTTCGATCCATGAATCCGGTCTTACCTTTGATCTCGACCGGCACCAGTCCTTCAGAAAAGGAACTACTCTTCGGACCATAACCAAGCGGCGGCGAAATCTTCTTTCCGGTCTTATCGAAATACGCCAGCGTTCCACTGTAGAGGATGCCAACCAGGCCTTCGCGAAAACCCAACGTCACATCGAGCGGGACTTCGAAGACTTGCTTGGCAGCGTGATCGATGAAAGCTCCATTGTCTCCGTCTTTGATAGCCGCCAAGCCCTCGCTGAAGCTTTCCGCGTGGGTGAACTTCATCGGAATGACGAGCTTGCCAGTTTTATCGATGTAGCCCCATTTGCCGGGATCGGAAATCAGCCCGATGTTCGGAATCCTCTTTTCGCCGACGTTGACGGCGCAGAGACCTTCCGAAAAGTTTCTGATGACGTCGAATTTCGCCTCAAATAAAACACGGCCGTTCGTGTCGACGAAGAACTTCTTGTCTTTGATGGTCACCAGGGCGAGGCCTTCAGAAAAGCCCTGCGCCGAATCAAATTGAAAAGGAATGACCACCTTTCCGGTCTGATCGATAAAGCCGCTCTTGCCGTCCTTTTCGACGACGAACAACTGACTCTGTGGCTGCGGCTTTGCCATGCAGAATCGACATTCAAGCAGGCAGACTAACAACGCGAGGAATCTAATTGATTGGTTTGCGGTTGGTATTTTCATCAGACATTCCGGCCCAGCTCTGCGCAAAAATGGTGGGCGGAGTTGGGCGTCTGAATAATCTCAAGTCGTTATGAAACCGACCGTTTGCTGCCGTGAAGCGAAACCGCGGTTTTGTTTGAGCCCGGCGCGATTACAATGGTCGATCTAGTGAACGGACAGACTCATGTTCAACGGAGCTGTCCCATATTGCTTAACTATGTGGACTAACTTATGCACCTTGGCGCTGATTTGGTCGGGCCCGGACGCTAATAGCACGAACATGTCGTGTTCCGTGATGGGCTGCCCCATAAGACGATTTACCGTATCGTTGCGGGCCATGCCTCTAAGCTGTGTTTCTTCCAACAGTCTATTCGAGTCAATCAAGCCGCTGTAGTCCCGAGTGAAGTTTTCACTCGCTAGCCAACATTGAGGAACCAAGTTGCAATAGATTCGTTTGTAGTCGGCAATCGCCTTTTGATTGTGCTTGCCGGTGGCAAAAATCGTTTCGTAGCGCACATCTTCCAGATTGAAGAACGAGGCCGCCTGTCCCTTATCGTATATTGAGAAATCCAATCGTTTCTCTTGTTTGGTTTCCTGGGACAGATAATCTCTTACAACGACCGCCCAGCTAATCCCGCTTTGATCCTGCGCTTGCAGCACTGAGATTACAGAATCGGTGTAGGTGGTCAAGTCTCGCTTGGGCAAAATGAAGATTCGGGTAACGATTGTACTCTCGTCGCAGATTGCCGCTCGAGAGATCTTCAGGTAGGACGTTGAATCGTTTTCCGGTTCCATCCAATAGCCGAGTTGGTTGTCACTCACCGAATCAAATCGATGCTTATAGTGGTAGGTTAGTTCCTGGTGAAGGATCAGCTTTCGATTGCGGGGACAAGTAAGTCTACCGTCAGACAAGTCTCGCAGCCGAAACGTGTGCTCATTCAGAAAGTTTTCGGCGATGGCGCTGAATTGTGAGTTACTGTTCCGGGTCTTACTCTTCAGCCGCTGCAATTTTCCGTAAGTGGCAACGAAGTCTTCAACCATGTGTTTCAGGTTCTGCGGTAGCTTCTTTACGCCAACCAGCTTCAAATAATCCATACTACCTTCAAGTCTGTGCATCACCGTGAAACGCTCAAAGCAAAAATGCACTCCCAACAAACTAACCAGGATTAGCGTAGCACCGGTGGCATCCTCAAAGAGGTGACCTGGATGGGTAATTAGGTGCAAGGCCTGAATGATGAAACTGGCAACCGCGATGACGAGCAATAGGAGTGTCTCAAACAACTCGCCTGTCGGAAGGGAAGCAATTTGCCGTAACACAGCCAATATCCTGGCAATCAGTTTTGACATTGTCGTAACCTTCTTTGGTGGAAAAGGAGACGGTGACGGCCAGGCGTGAGTAAGCCGCTGGGGATTCCTCAGATCAAGTCCGATGCCGGCTCGGATTGGCTGGGCACGAGGATGCAAGAAAGTGCAGGCTCTTGGGACCAGCCTGATGTGTTAAGAAAGACAGCCAAACCATAGGCGCTAGCGAACTCCCTGTCAAGATTAACTTACCGCCGATTTGCCCATAACCTTGATTAAGTTTCACCATCGGTGCGGCCCGCACGCCGACTGACAATCCCGCTGTCCGCGATAAACCAACGAACTTTCGCCGGGACAAGTCGCCAGCCATTTCTTCCAGGTCGTGCGGCTCCTTCTCTTTCATACGATCTGTAATGGGAGCGCTGGCATCCTTGCCCGCATGAGCGTGAAGCGCGAACAAATGCCGAGCGGGCTGCGCACGCTTTGCGGGCAGGGATGCCCGCGTTCCAACGTAGACACCTTACTCGTAGGTGCGAATCTCAATCAGATGGTTGCTCGGATCGTTCAAGTAGACGGTAGGCGCTGGCCCGCGCGCGCCCGCTTCATTGCCGGGGCCCGCGTTCGCGCCGACGTTATGAAACGAATCGCCGTAAGGAATGTTCTGCTGCTTGATACGAGCAAACGCCGCCTCGAAATCCTCACGCGACATGGCGAACGCGTAATGCTCATTTCCCCTGGTGCCCCAGGGCGCCACCTGCAAAGTAAAATCGTTGCTCACGCGGATGACTGTGAACGGTCCGTCTTCGCCTTCCAACTTGAAACCAAGCACGTTCACATAAAAATCGACGCTGGCCGCAATGTCGTTAACGTTCAGGATCAGGTGATCGATCGTAGCCATGGGCATCCTTCCGATTCTCAGTAACCTCGGCCGCGTATTATACTCCGCGTCTCACGAATCACGATGAAATCGATCATTGTTGGCACCGCCGGGCATATCGATCACGGGAAGACCGCGCTGGTGCGCGCGCTGACAGGCATTGACGCTGACCGCTTGCCGGAAGAAAAACGACGCGGCATCACGATCGATATTGGCTTTGCCGATCTCGATCTGGGCGACGTGCGCATCGGATTTGTCGATGTGCCGGGTCACGAGCGTTTCGTGAAGAACATGCTGGCCGGCGCTCACGGAATCGATCTGGTGGCCCTGGTGATCGCCGCCGATGAGAGCGTCATGCCGCAAACGCGTGAGCATTTCGATATTTGCCGCCTGCTCGGCGTCAGCCAGGGCGTGGTCGTGCTGACGAAGAAGGACTTGGTTGATCCGGAGTTATTAGAGCTGGCGCAAGCCGAAGCTGAAGAATTAATCAAAGGATCGTTTCTGGAAAGCGCGCCCATCGTCGCCGTCAGTGCGCGAACAGGCGAGGGAATTGATGAACTGAAGAACGCGTTGCGCCGGTCGGCCCTGGCGGTGAATTCTCGCTCGCAGGATTTTGTGGCGCGGCTACCAATTGATCGCGCATTCAGCATGAAGGGTTTCGGCGCAGTCGTTACGGGCACGCTGATCGCGGGCGAAATTCATGAGGGTGATGAACTGGAGCTGCTGCCCGTCGGGGCGCGCGTGCGTGTTCGTGGCGTTCAGGTGCACGGCGCGTCAGTAAACGTCGCCTCGGCCGGCCAAAGAACTGCAATCAATCTTGGCGGAGTTGAAGCTGCGGCGTTGAGTCGCGGATTGGTTCTGGCGCCGCCCGGCCGTTTGCGAGCGACGCAGGTCGTCGATGCGTCCGTGCAATTACTCGACAGCGCGCCGCGCGGGCTGCGCTCGCGTCAGCGTGTGCGGGTTCATGTTGGCGCGGCAGAAGTGCTCGCGCGCGTGCGCGTGCTTGAACAGAACGGTGAAATTGCGGCCGGCGGCAAAGGCTTCGCGCAGCTCCGCTTCGAAACACCGATCGCCGGCGTGGCCGGGGATCGTTTCATCGTGCGCGCGTATTCCCCGCAAGTGACAATCGGCGGCGGCGTAATTCTTGATCCGTTTGCCACCAAACATCGCGCGCGCGAGTTTGCTGAGGTGCGCGCTGCGCTCGGCAATTTGTCGCAGGGCGATCACGCGGCGCGCGTTTCGCAATTCGTGATCAGCGCCGGCGGCGCGGGTGTTCGTCGCGAGGACATCGCTGCGCGCACCGCCTGGCATGACGAGCTGATTGCAACCGCGCTCGACAGCGCCACCAGGGGCGGGTCGATTCTGAAGATTGAAGATACTTTTATCGCGCGGGCCAAATTTGATGAACTAGCTGACAAAGTCTTAGCCGAAATTACTGCTCATCACAAACGCGAACCTTTAGCACGCGGCCTCTCGAAGGAAATTCTGCGCGAACGCTTGTTTGCCGGCGTGGCGCCGGATGCGTTTCGTGCCATGCTGGCTGAATTTGAAAAGCGCGGAGCAATTGTCGCTGAAAAAGAAATTGTGCGGCTGCGTGAACATACGCGTGAACTTTCAGAGGACGACACACGCGCGCGCGACCTGCTGGAACGGGCCTACCAGGACGCCGGCGTAGCGCCCCCTTCGATCGCGGATGCTTTTGCCAAAGCGGGGTTGAATTCGTCCGCGCAGCACTCGCGAAAAATTCTTCAGCTGCTGATCGATTCCGGCGCCCTGGTAAAAGTCCACGGTGAAATGTTCTTTCATCGCGCCGCGCTGGATGAATTGACGAAGAAACTGAGGGCCCATGCAGACAAGACTGCCGACCGCACGATAGATGTCAGCGGGTTCAAGGATCTCGCGGGAGTCTCTCGCAAATACGCGATCCCTCTGCTTGAGCATTTCGACCGTACCCGCGTCACGCGACGCGAAGGCGAAAAGCGAATTGTCCTGTGAGAGTTCGCGGTCAGTGAAACATTGCCTTCTTCACCGCCTTTTAGCCCCAAAGCCGCCGAAAATGTGAGGGCATCGACGAGCGCGAAGCTCATCGACGTCTTGCCGAATCGTTTCACGCGCCGCCGGATACACCGAAGGTAGCCGGGATCCGCCGGATAAATGCAAAAACCGTTGCTTTTTTGTCACCGAATCCTCTATTTTAGAAGAGGCAGTTAACCACCCTGCCCCGAACTATCCAATACGGCGACCTCGGCCGTGCCCCAAACAGCTTAGAAACACTCAAGGCCGCGCACCCACGCAGCACGATGAAAGACCGCATCAGATTGAATAAGCCTCAACTACACCAGCCATACATGTGGCTCGTCATACTTGCGGGCGGCGGTGCGCTCGCCTGGGCGGCACTGCACTTGGATCGGTCCCAAATCGATCTCCAATTTTTTCTTCTCGCCTGCGTTACGATCATCTTCGGTCCCCGCATTGGCGTGCCGATTCCGCGCGTCAAATCCGAGATCACCGTCTCTGATACTTTCATCTTTTTGGTGCTGATGCTTTATGGCGGGCCGGCGGCGATCTTGCTGGCCGGTGCGGAAGCTTTCTGTTCGTCAATGCGATTTGCGGGTCGCTGGATCACGTGCTGCTTCAATGCAGCACTGTTGGCGCTTTCGACGCTCATCACGGTCGTGATTTTGAAACTTAGTTTTGGGGACGTTGGTTGGCATCAGCCGGGTTATTCACAGAGATTAGTGCTCAGCATCTTCGTGATGGCGTCGGTTCAGTACCTGACCAATTCCAGCCTGGCGGCTTTTCGCGAAACGCTGAAGCGAAACGAAAGCTTTTTCGATGTCTGGCAGAAGCATTACTTGTGGACCTCGATCACTTATTACGCAGGAGCCTGCACCGCGGCGGTCATCACCAGACTGGTAACGGAAATTGGTTCATCGGCTTTCCTGATCGCGTTGCCAATCATCGCGATTATCTTTGCCACCTACCGCATGTATCGGCGAAATATTCACGAAGCCGAAGAACATGCCAAAGAACACGAGCGCGTCAGCAAGCAGTTGAGGCAGCGCGAGCAGCACTTCCGCAATGCGTTCGATCACGCTGCGGGTATGGCCCTGATTTCTCCGATTGGACATTGGCTCCAGGCGAATCGCGCGCTGTGTCAGATGCTGGGATACACCGAAGCCGAATTACTTCACAAGAATTTTCAAGAACTGACACATCCCGACGATCTGCCCGACGACCTGGTGCATATCTACCAGGTCCTCGAAGGCCAGACCAAAGTTGTGCAGCGAGAGAAGCGTTATCTGAAGCGCAACGGCCAGGAAATCTGGGTCCTGCAAAGCGCCTCGCTCGTGTCTGATGCCGAAGGTGAGCCACAACACCTGATCCTGCAAATCCAGGACATCACCGATCGCCGCGAGGCCGAGGCGAAATTTCAGCACGCGGCGCTTCATGACGGGCTCACGGGTTTGCCCAATCGCATGCTGCTGGCCGATCGCTTGCGGCTGGCCATCGCCCGCATGAACCGCACCGGCATACACCAATTTGCCGTGCTGTTTCTGGATGTCGATCGATTCAAGATCGTAAACGACAGCCTCGGGCATGGCGTCGGCGATCAATTGCTGGTCGAAACGTCACGCCGATTGGAGCGCTGCGTGCGCAAGATGGACACAGTAGCTCGCCTGGGCGGCGATGAGTTTGCGGTTTTACTCGACGGCGTCACGGGTCCGCATGAAGCAATTCAGACAGCGGAGCGGATTCTTGATTCAGTTTCGCGCCCGTGCACGCTGGGTGACCATGAAGTGGTGGGCTCGGCCAGTATCGGCATTGCGTTCTCGCAGACGGGTTACCAAACTCCCGAAGACATGTTGCGCGACGCAGACACGGCGATGTATCGCGCGAAATCGAACGGCAAAGCACGCTACGAAGTGTTCGACGTCAAGATGCACGCGCACGCCGTCGAGGCATTGACGCTCGAGCGCGAGCTGCGCCATGCAATCGATCAAGGTGAAATTCAGCTTTACTATCAGGCCATTATTTCGCTGGCTGACAACCGGCTGGCTGGATTCGAAGCGCTGGCGCGATGGAATCACCCTACGCGCGGGTTCATATCGCCCGCCTCATTCATTCCCATTGCGGAAGAGACCGGAATGATAGTGACGCTCGGTCTGTACGTGCTGCGGACCGCGTGTCAACAACTGCGCCAGTGGCAGCTTCTCGACCCGACCCTGGGCATCAGTGTTAACGTTTCGGGCAGGCAATTCGCGGATGCCGCCTTTGTCGATCGCGCGCGTCGCATTCTGGAAGACACCGGAGTTGCGGCTTCATCGCTGCGCCTGGAAGTAACTGAAAGCGTGATTATGGACAAGGCTGAGATTGCCGCCGATGCGCTCAAGGCCCTCAAGAGCCTCGGCGTGCAGTTGAGCATCGACGATTTTGGCACTGGCTATTCATCGCTCAGTTACCTGCACAAGTTTCCTTTCGACATTCTCAAGATCGATCAATCGTTCGTTTCACGAATGTGCCTCGATCAGGATTCCAAGGCCATCGCGGAAACGATTCTGATACTCGCGCGCAAGCTGAACAAGCGTGCGGTGGCCGAAGGCATCGAAGACGAACAACAACTCGCGGAACTCAAGGCGTTGGGATGTGACTACGGGCAGGGCTATTACTTCTCGAGGCCTGTGCCGGCCGCGGAAGCGGAGAAACTGATCATGCCTCAAGGTTCCGGTGGTGCTTTTGAGGTTTCACCGCTGCCACCTCAGGAGATCGTGGTCGATTCGTTTGCGATGTGACGCGATTCTTCTCAGCGACTGAGAATCCAATCTGTTTAAGCTTGTAGGAGGCTTCACGCAGATCATTAAATGCGGCGAAGCCTTAAAGAAGTTAGGCGCCGAGGTTAACGGCCCGCCCGCAGGAACTCAAGCGTTCAAACGGGCAGCGCCAGTCGCCGTGGTCATGAAAAATAGCCACGACGGGCTGACGACTGCCCGTCGTCCTGCCGAGCCCGACACCCGGCAGAATCCGTTAAAGAATTTGTAGTCCGAATGAAAACGGCAGAGCGTGGAGTCTCCGCTTCCGTTATTTGTACAGTCGTGTCCGTTCTTCCAGCTGCGAGACTGGGTCATGAATAAAACGAATTCTTACTAAGCAGAACTGAGACCGTGTCGGGATTTAGTTGTCGGGATTTAGTTGTCGGGAAACGCAGTCTAACAAAAAAGTTTTGGCGTTGCATCTGCAGCCGAGGAATTCTGTTGAGGACTTTATTTCCGCGAGGTGCTTACTCCGGGGATTAGTTTCAGCGCACCATCACAAAGCCCCATTTACGGCTTTGCGATTGGAGTGCTCTCGCAACCCGGCGTGAACGCACGGGCCAGAGAAAACGTAGTGAGCGATCGTAGAGGCTTACTTCCGGTTACCGATTTCCTTCAGCAATTCATTTACCGCCGTTTCCAGCTGGCTGTCCTTTCCCTGCAAGCCTTCACCTAAAGCCTTTGCCACCGGAATGTCGACCGGACGCGGATGCATCTCCATTAGCTGCCCATCGTTCGCGGTGATTCGATCGAACGGCAGGCGCAGGGCGGAGCCATCGATCAACTGCACGCCGGAAGTGTAGATGATCCAACCGGCGGTTGGTTCACCCACGACTTTGCCCAGCCGCAGTGAGCGATAGCCTTCGGTGAAGTCTTCACCGTCTGACAACGTGTGTCTGTTCGTAACCAGGATCGTCGGCAGTTCGAGCGCGCGTTGGCCCAATGACGTGCGCGACGGCATCATTGAAAACCCGCGCGGTTGCATGTTGAAGTAGCTCTTACGCGCGAGCACGTCGATCGCATAGACGTTAACGAAGCCGCCGTTGTTGTTGCGCACATCGATGATGACGCCGTCCCGGCGCTGATTCTCAGCGTCGAGATCAATATTGAGTTGCGTCAGCGCGCCCGCGGACATGTCGGCCATGTGAATGTAGCCCAGCCGTCCGTTACTGATTTTGGCAACGTAGGCCCGGTTATCTTCGATCCACTTGCGATAAACCAGATTGCGTTCCGTGCCGCCGTTGATTGGTCGCACCACGACGTCTCGTTTCTGCGCGCCGCCGGCAGACGAAGCAATCGATAACACGACGCGTTTGCCAATCTTGTAGGCCAGCAATTCGTCGAGATTGGTGCTGGCGCCGACGGCGGTCCCGTCGACTGAAATCAGATACTCGCCCGGTTTGATGTTGGTAATCGCGGCCGGCGTCAACGGAATCACGTCGGCGATCCTGAGCGCGCCTTTCGTCTCGAATTCAGTTCGATCGAAGCGCACCCCCAGGCGTCCAATCGCGGGCGCCTGCGCCGCATTTCCGGGCGCCGAGATACCTGAGTGCGAGGCATTCAGCTCACCCAGCATCTGCGAGATTATGCGCCGCAATTCATCCGGCGTGCGCGCTCCCGCCGCCAGCGGCGCGTACTGATCCCGCACCGCATTCCAGTTCACGCCGTTCATGTTCGGCTCAAAGAAATTATCGCGAATATAGGTCCATGCCTGCTGGAAGACCTCCAATTTCTCGCGCGCAAAATCGACGTCCATCTCGGCGGTAACTGCGATGGGCTTGGACTGCCGGTTATCAACCTGGATCATGTTGAGGCGGCCCGTCTCGAGGTAAAAGACCTCTTTGCTGTCGGGCGAGAATTGCGCGCTGCTTTTGAAACCGGCCGTTGAGGTCAGTTGTTTTGAGACCAGCGGATCTCTCGTCAATTCGTCGAGTGGATAGACATACAAATTCAGTTGGTTGGCCACGGAGGCCACCATGAGCAGCAGTTTTCCGTCCGGACTGATCGTTTGATAACGGACATCGATGCCGACGTTAAGTAGTGTCAGTCGCCGTCTAATCAACTCGTAATCAATCACCACAGGTTTCGGAGCCGGCTTGGCGGCGGGGCCTCGCGCGTCCGTTGCCGGCGATGCGGCCGGCGTGGCGGCTGGTTGCGCTTCGGGGGTCGGGTTGGCGGGCGGTTGACGCAGAGGCGTGCGCGGACTCTCTTCTTTGAAGAGATCGCGGAATTGATCCTCGCGGAATTTTGGCGTCCGCGGAATTAAATCGACGCGCGCAACTTGTCCGGGCTCAGTCCGCTGGTTCGTGTCGAATAATACGAAAGTACCGTCCGGACTCCAGGTGACTGTGTTGCTGTTTGAATTGGCGAGAAAGCTAATCTGTCGACCTTCGCCGCCGCTCGCAGAGGCGACCCAGACGTTCTTGAAACCTTTGTCGCTTACGGGAACGTAAGCGATCCATTTGCTGTCGGGCGACCAGGCGAATGGCCGATCGGAACTCAGCGGCGGTCGTTCGAGATGCGCTTTAGCGACCGAGTGTTCCTTCTTCGCATCGATTTCGTAAACCCGAATTTCTTCGCCACCACGTTCAAAGGCAATGGATTTTCCATCGGGCGAGAATTCCGGCGTGTCGTCGCTGGCCGCATCGTTGGTAAGCCGCGATTCCGTGTTCGTGGCAAAGTCGTAAAGGAAAAGATGCGTCGGACCATCGCGGTCGGAAACATAAACGAGTCGCCGGCTATCGGCTGACCAGGCCACCTGGTTCTCTTCTGCGGGCGAGTTTGTGACCCGGGCTGCATCGCCGCCGTCAGTTGCCGAAGCGGCGAAGATTTCGCCTCGCATCACAACCGCGATTTTCTTTCCGTCCGGCGAAAGCGCCATCTCGGAAATGCCCTCAGTCAAACGCAGGTGATCAACCGCCGGCCCCGCCGGCAGTCCACGTCGACTAATGTTGACGGCTGCGGCCCGGCCGCTGGCAGCATCGACTTTCCACACCTGGAAATTACGCTCGAAGACAATCGTCTTGCCGTCATTGCTGATGCTCGGCCAGAGCACGCGCCCGTCCTTGAACTGCGTTACTTGCCGGCGCTTGCCATTAAGGTCGTCGGCCCAGACGTTCTGCGCGCCGCTGCGATCTGAAACGTAGTAGATCGTGCGATCGTCCTTGCTCCACATCGGCCACATTTCTTTGGCGCCGCCTTCGCTGACTTGCTGATAAGTCGGCTTGGGTCCAAAGCGCATCAACCAGATTTCGCTTTCATCGATGTGGCTATGGCCCTTGCGCCACCACTGATTACCGCCGAGACCATGGCCGGTGAAGGCGACCATGGCACCATCGTGCGCCGGCGCGGCCTGGTATTCGTTCGTGTAGAGGTCACCGCTGACAGGCATCGGCGTGCCGCCGTCGCTACTCACGCGCAGAATGTCCGAGCCCATTTCCAGGGTGCTGGAAGTCAAATAAATCCAACGGCCATCTGCCGACCAGCCGTCCAGCAAATCGGCGGCGTCATCAAAGGTCAGACGTTTCAAATCTCCCGTGTCGAGCGTCAAGACATAGATATCGCCGTTGCCGGTACGCGTCGAAACAAATGCGAGCTTGCGTCCATCGGGCGAATAAAGCGGCTTCGACTCAGTCGCCGGATGCGAGACGAGCAAGTGCGCGTCGCCGCCATTGGCTGAGACGGTCCAAATGTCGCCACCGGATGCGAAGACGATCTCAGACCCGTCCGGCGAAACCGACGGATCAGTAAAATAGGACTGCGGCGCGGCCGCCGGCTGAGCAAATGCTACGGAAGTAGCCGCGAAGAACAAAAATAAAATCGCAAAATTTCGAAGCGCTACACCAGATCGTTCGCGTTGGGAAACCATAATCACGGGCCTCTCGGTTATTGATTGATTAATTGAATCGGACGGGCGGCATACTACAACATTTTTTCGTCCACACAACGTCAAGCCCAAAGAAGCTTTTACGTTTAGCGTCGGGACTTGTCCCGACATGGCTGCACCAGTGCCGCTCTAAATGGACAGGCAGCACAAGTGCCGCTCTAAAAGGAGGCGGCAAGTGCCGCTGTAAATGATCGTGAAGAACTTAACGCGGCGGTAGCCGCCTTGACCCTCATTGTGACGCTTTGTTATAAGAATGATTCGCGCAGTCCTACCAAACAGAGCGCGTTCGGTATTCCGCAGTAGCTCAATGGCAGAGCATTCGGCTGTTAACCGAAGGGTTGTAGGTTCGAGTCCTACCTGCGGAGCCAATATCTCCTAAACCCCTTTACTGCTCTTACCTACCGGTGTCCTACCTGGGTACCCAATATCATTGGCGTCGAAACATTTCCACAACGGCTTTCCGTCGCTCAAGAACCAATAGTCTATATAGACTCATTGGTTGAAACTGCTACGGACCTAAAATCCGTTAGGAGTAATCCCGTGTGGTTTCGACTCCCACCCTCGGCCCCACTCTCTTCAACAGTCCACAGAATGTAAGAAAAAAATTTAGATCTACGGAAGGTAGTGACCCTGATACACCGCACTTGGGGGTGGACTGGGAGGCGGCTCGCGACCTGTTATCCTGCGGTACTGCTCGTGGCTCAACAGGTAAACTGAGATGGAACCTATGATGGCCGGGTCCCAGGTTTCGATTCCGTAGGGATCACGATGGATATCTTCTTTGATATTCCCTTGCAGAGGGTCATCGTCCGCGTCATTCAGAAGCAGCTTCGGCAAGGAGTGTAGGAGGTTGACTTCGCCGGCCCAACGAGCTGGCTGTTGTTCAGCAAAGATTCCCCGCTTCGGTTCGTAAACGATTAGACTTATTCGACTCGCTTCCCAGTCGCCGGAATCTGACAATTCGGGCCTCGCTGCGATTTGAGAAACTGAACCGTCTTTGGTTCGAATCCAATCAAGAGAAAGTTGAGGCGGGCAGACCAGGTAATCCTGTGGTTGGGTTCGTAGCCTTTCATGCCAATCTTCGCCAGTGACGGCGTTGCGGCCGCCGAGGCCGACCTTAACTGCGTTGGGCTTCCAGATCGCACCGCCGAAGCCCAGCCAGACGGCCTCTTCCCTACCAACCGGTATTAAGAAGGCGCCGTTAACGTCGGTTGCAATGTATGGAAGATAATCAGAAACGGCGTGAACCGGGAGCGCGCCCCAACTCGGCGGTGCCTGGGTGGTAGGAAAATCTCCTGCAACTCTTTTGGTGCGCTGAAAGGAAACCGAGAAGCGCTCTCCGACGAAAACCCGCTCCGCCCTAATCTTTACCTTGAGCATCACGAAGCGGCACTTGCGCTTTCTTTTACGGTTGCCTCTCTCTCCAGACGTTCCAACTTCGCATGGATTCTCGGTGCACTCTTATTCAGCAATTGCTCAACGTTGTATCTGGGGAGCGCAAGGCTGTCGACCAACGTTTCAATCTGCTTGTCGGTGAATTTCAAGCTGGAACTCCTCGTTTGCGCCGAGTGCTCCAAGCTTATGCCGTATTCGGTGTTGACCCAATGGACCACTTTCGCGATGACTTCCTGAGCAGACCCGACCAACTTGGAATAAATTGGATATCGCTCCGTCAATACGTCACCGATCAACGCCGGCAGGGTGATGAGCGTTGACTGATGAGGAATGGCAAAGGCTTCAAGCGCAGCAAACAGATCGCTGTGGGCATCCTGATCCAGTTCGGACCCCACTATCGCGGTAGACTGTTTGACCTGTCCAGGCGGCACCCACATCAACCATGGCTCATTCCCCAGAACGCAGTCAGCCATCTGGGCCGACATCGAGCCTAAGGGTACAAGGTCACGCCGTTTGGCGGTCGCTCGCACTACCAGCGACCAACTCGCTCGTAGCATCGGCGGGGTGTTGAAGATGTGCGAACTCCCATCTTCACTCGTGACCAGCGCCAGCGCCTCTACGTCTGGGTGACTGTTGCCGAGTAGAATTCGGAGATTCTTGATCACCACCGCGAATAGAGGTGCATCCAATTCCTTTTCCAACAACAGCAGATGGGCAGCGTAAATACCGAGCATCGGTTGTTCGAATTTCTTATCGAGCATCTCGCGCAATTTCCCGGCGAGCACCTGCCGACGGCTTGAGAGATTGAGACGAGCGAGTTCAGCAAGGCGCGCGTTCGGGTCGTCAGCGCTAAAGTATTTTCCCCTGGTTACAAGCACCCCGGCGCTGGAGATGTCCGGAAGCCTGAGCGTCTCTTCCTGGATCTCACCACTCGGGGTTTCAATTCTCTTCAGGTGTGAACGTTGCGTGACGAACACTTGAGTGTGCCAGTCTTTTGCCGCATAGACGATCTGGTCGGTAACCGCGCCGTCAGGTGCTTTGAGACTAATCACGTAGGAGCCCGGATCGAGTTCGATGAGGCACGCGGCCCAGGGCTCCTCGCCATGGTGGACTTCCGCTCGTTCCTGGAGGTCGATCAATGTCTCGCCACTGACATTCTTGAGGCTGAGGCCATGCATCGGATTCTCGACAACCGGGGTTCGCTCCTCGTCGCCACGGGGAAAGTCTCTGGCAAAAAGGAACAGTCCACTGCCGTTGCCAATCACCACTGGCGTCGCTTCGCCCGTAAAGCGCTCGGCAGCCTTCGCGTGAGACTCTATTCTTGCTGCTGTCCCGTCGAGCGGGATGGGCGAGTAAAAGGGCAGGGCCGGATAAGTCTTTATGACGGGCGCCTCTTCGAGAAGAACGATCTCTTCGCGGTCAGCGTAACCGGCGCGAAGCTTAATCTTGTAAACGCCTGGAGGCTGCGATGTCTCAAGTCTGCCGACTTCCCGCTGTATAACACGAGATTGATCGTCCAGCAGGAAAATCTCGGTGCCAGCTTCCTCGGCTTCGAGCGTCAGCTTTACTCCATCTATATTAATTGGGAGTGACATCTTCCGGTCCTATTCCTTTAACGTCGAACCCTTTGGCGATTCCGCCTTCCCCCTTGATTTTCAGCGTATAGCTTCCCCTTGAAAGTGTCAGTGGCAAAGTTGCACCCTGCGAGTTCAAATCCGTGATCTGCATATGCTGGCCGCTGCCGTATATGAGTTGCAACGCCTGGTTCTGAAACTCCGCCGGCAGGTTAATAGTTATCTGATATGAAGGTATTGCAGTGACGCGCGCAATAGTAAAATCCGGATCTTCAAATCCGGGGATAATAGGGTCCTTGCGTATTGCCGGGTTCTTTCTGTCCTGTTCGGTGAAAAAGAATTGCATGGCGTCCTTGAGGTAGCCGCGCAGCGAGGTGGCCGTGATGTCGCCGGTGAATCTGTCGCAAGCCGCCCCTCGCAGCCCTTTCATCAGGGTCGTAGTAAAGACACCGTGCACCTGCTTATCATCCTCCATCTCTCGCTCCCAGGATTTTTTGCCCCAAGCGGTGGCAAATGCATAGAAACGCTTCTTCACAATGTTATTACCGGCGAGCAGTTCCGGAAAGACAGGGTTGGGCGTAACGCTTGGGAAGTAGTCGCGGCAGCAATCCATGAAAAGAAGTATTTCTTCAAAGAAGCCGGCTTTGTACAGCCAATCCGCCCAACCCGTACCAGAAACGTGATTGTTCCAGATACCCTCCTTTGCATTTGCCATTAGGAGGGCAACCTCATCTTTCGGCTCCAGACCGTGCCCGGCGAAATACAAGTAAAGACGACGACCGATCTGCCGCCCCTTCCCGTTTGCGTTATTTTGCTCCGAGAGAGCATACATCTTTTCGAAGACCCCCGTGATTCCTTCCATGGTGGGTTTGGCTTCCAGGAACGATTGGTAAGGTGGAGACGGAATGCAGGTGGAAGTGATAATGAGTTTCGCCCGGCCCGTTTTTTCGTGTGGGTCCACGCCGCCTCCTTCAGGCTGGGGTGAGGTCACCCACTTGAAGAAGTCGCGGGCGTCTCTCTCCGGCCCACCCAGCGTGCTAATACCTGGATACTGTGTGATGCCAACTACGAGTGCCCAATCTTCCATGTCTTTTGATCGTCTTAGTGAACTTCAATGCAGAGTCTCACGCCAGCGTAAAGGCTGGCGTGAGAAACCGGCAGACTACGGATACTGCTCCCGGATAAAGTTCTTATCGGCGTCCGAGAGTTCGGTGTTAAGGCCGACAGTGATTCCATCTAAATTCCAGGATGCGGGCATTGGATATATCATGATGGAATTCACGTCAAGCGGCGTGGAGTTGACCTCGTCTTCGGCATACGGCTGGAACATGTTTCTTTCAATCACCGGAAGCTCCCAATTGTTGGGCGGCCCCGAAAGATCTTTTATGACCGCATCGCGGTTCCAATTGATATGACCGTTCGGGTTCTGGTGCTCATGGATCAACCCCAGCGCGTGCCCAAACTCATGCAAAACAACTCGCCTCAATGATTCATCGGATGAGCTTGGCGTTAACCATCCGAAATTCATTGTCGGAGCGGTCTTATCGGTCTCATTCCGGCAGGTGGTTCCGATCATAGACCAGGAACCGCGATATTTGAATGAGATACGAATGTCCGTATCGTTTGAGTCCGTGCGGAACGACAACGTGAGATGTGCCATGCGGTTGCCTGCCGCATCGTTAGTGACCCACTCTTCGGCGACGCGGCGAACGCGTTGCTGCAACGACGGATCGCCATCGAGGAACGAGACGCTTATTTCTTCGCCCGGGGTCCACTTGGCCGCTTTTTCAAGGGCCGCGCGACTCTTCAGGCCTTCGCTGCCGTTAATCTCCGCGAACCAGGCGAAACACCACTCATTCTTTTCAGGTGCTTCATACCTCTCTCTCAGTGCCGTGACCTCTTCTGCAAGCGCTTCTCGTTCAGCCCTTAGCTCCGCACTATCCGCGACCGCGGGTACTGACGGCAGTTCTTCGCCCACACTCGCATCGGCACCGGGAGCCAGTTCATTCACAGGTGCGGGTTGGGGACCTGCGATGAAAGAAGTGAGCGCGTCAATTTCGCCCTGAAGGTTGGAGATTTCAATTGATATGACCTTGAAGAGTAATTGCAGCGCCTTGCTTACATCTTTCAATCCGTCGGTGAGCGAGGCAGCATCCTTAGCGCTAATGAACTGTCCAATCTGTATGCCGGCTTCGCTATTTATCCCCTGCAAGTCGACCAGGTTCGACCGTAGGAAGACATCGCGAACCTTGCTAATTCCTTTGTCGGGTACTTCACCAAATCCTTTGAGGATGGGAGTGACCAAGTCCCATTTATTTTTGAGAGTCGTCCAAATGGAATCGGTTGGCTGTTGGTTGACCGAGAGTATTCCAATCATTTCCCTAACGCGTTCCTGGCCGCTGATCGCCGGCTTTAGAAATGCATTGAGAGTTGACAACTCCACCGAAACGTCGAGTATCGGCTTCAACTTAACCTGTGCCTCGGCAAGCCTGTCTGCACGTTCTTTCTGTATGGCAGCATCAATATCTTTCTTCTTGGCTTTTTCGTCGGGGCCTTTAGCGCCAAGCCCGAGCAGGTTCAGTACCGTACCGACTACCGGCAATGCCGTACTCACGGCATCGACAATGATCGTCCCAATGGCTTTGCCCTTTGAGGGTTGATCTTCTGGCATTTGTCGTCTCCTTGATCACAACAAGTCGAACAGCATTAGATGAGCGCAGGTTGCGTCTCCGACCCTAATCAATTCCGCTAACACTCTGCCCTCAAAACCTAATGAGGATGCAAGGCAAAATGTTTCATTGCCCGCCCACGGTGCCGAATTATTAAGTGACCTTAATGAGCTGCAGTGTGGCTACGAAAGCGAGCCAAGGAAAAAGAAACTCATTTTGAAACGTTCTGATGATAAATGACATAGTCAATCGAGGGTGTCATTTGGTTTCCCTGGCCAATCGAGAGTCCGCTTCGATTAGCTTAAGTCTCAATCCTAGGGCGCCGTATCTTCGCTGAGTCCTATTAGCTCCAGGAGATTAAATTATGCCAGTTAGCGCCCAACAACTTGACGACGTAATTCGACAGTTTGCCGAAAAGGACCCATCGCTTTATCAAGAACTCCAAACGAAGGTAGCGCTGCCAACCCAAGAATCAATCGACGACGCGGCCAACGAAATTAGCTTAGCGGCCGCTTTGCCGCCGGTTAGTGAACCGGGTGTCGCCGGAATTGCGGAGCGATTCGCTTTAGAGACTATAGTGCGACCGAGCGCGCGGCCGGTCTTGATTATTCGCGACAACCAGGCCACCACTGAGTTTCTCGGTCCGGATAGTGAAGTCTGGAAAACACGAATTCAAAGCGCGAAACCCATTCTGGACCGTGTCATTCCCGCTGTGGGCCGGGTTGAAGTAACCAATAACCCCGACTTCGACTGGTTGGGGACGGGTTGGCTCATCAGCGACGATATCATCGTCACGAACCGGCACGTGGCACAGGAGTTTGGACGGCGCGCCGCCAACGGATTCAGTTTCAGGGTGGGAATCAACGGCGGGCCAATGACTTCTCGTCTTGATTTCCTGGAGGAAGACCAACGCGCAAACAGTCTTGAATATGCCGTAAGCTCCATCCTCTTCATTGCCGCTCCGAGTGATCCCGACGTGGCGTTCTTACGATTAAGCAAACCGGTCACAGGTAGACCACTGCCGCCTCCGATCGAGCTGGCGGACGCGGTGACGGGCGATGAGTTCATCGCAACCATCGGTTATCCCGCGCGCGACTCACGCGTTCCCGACCAGGACCTGGTGTTGAAAATCTTTGGTGATGTTTATGAGAAGAAGCGCCTCGCTCCGGGTCAGATCATTGCTGTTTCCGCGGACGAATTGCAGCACGATTGCACGACGCTAGGTGGTAATTCAGGGTCTCCGGCGATCGACCTCGCATCAGGCAAAGCTGTAGGCCTGCACTTCTCGGGATTGTTCATGCAAGCTAACTTTGCAGTGCCCGCTCCAAAATTGCGCGAGTTGCTCAGACGCGTCCAGCAAGGTGAAATATCTATTGGTACGACGTCATCGGGAGGTCAAGAACCGCACGCCGGGCCGCCGCCTGCCCCACCATCCACCGGAAGCACTTACACTTTTCAATTGAACATCCCGCTCGAAGTGACTGTGAAAGTTGGCACCGCCACCCCAATCTCGTTACCAGTTACCGGCGTCGGGGTTACCTCACCAACAACGAGTGTGGTTGGAACTCATGAAAGAGCGCTCCAGGCCGCGCGTGAAGCTTACGGCAATGACCGTAATGTAATCGAAATCCGACTTGGTTACCGGTTCAAGCGGGGTTGGATTACCGACGAGCGAGTAATCGTCGTCGAGACCCGTAAGAAGTTGAGCGCGGCTGAGCTTGCCGCTGAAGGTAAGGCGCCAATTCCCCCTCAAATTCTGGGCGTTGGGGTTGATGTCCGCACCTCGGCCTTACGCGATCAACTCGAATCAATGGGCGTCGATCTCTCGGTGCTTGAAGCGCGCGCGAAACCAGGCGGGTATCGCGAACCGACCAACGTGTTTCTAGACCCAGTCAAGGAGGAAATGCGCGTAGTCTTCCATGTCAGCCCAGACTCCGGATGGCCAAATCTGAGAGACTTTCTCACTCGCGTTACCAGGCATTTGACAGCCACGATCTATGAGTGGGACGCAGACCACATCAGTGACGCCATCGCAAAAGCGATGACCGGAAGTAACAAGTCGCTCCGGATGGTGACGCAGAAACAAGGAACCGAAGAGGCCGTTAGCGATATGAAGCATCGCATCGGAGCCAAGTTCAAACACGTGTTTGCTTCGGTCGGAAAAGGAAAACTGATTCCTTCTGCCTACCACATCAAGGTGGCCTCGCGCGACGGTGAGGAGGTCTGGTTGTCCAGTGGAAACTGGAAAGACTCCAATCAGGCCGAGATTGACCCGGCTGGCGAGAACTCAACGAGCATGGCCCCTCTAAAACAACACAATCGGGAATGGCATGCGGTGATCGCGAACCGCAAACTGGCTACTATGTTTCAGAAATACATCGAATTTGATTTTCGCGAAGCTGAACGAGTGCCGCTGGAAGAGGGACTAGAAGCAGTGCTGCCTGACGTTTTTGTTCCCGAGGCCGCGTTCATGGAAGACGTTGAAAAAGCAGTTCAGGTACAGTACTTCGATCCCTTGATTCGCGAGCGGGAGTTTGACATCCAACCACTACTCACACCTGATCGCGATTCACACAGCCGCCGGATTTTCATGCGGTTCGCGACCGAGATGATCAAGAAGGGCACTCAAAGAATCTATGTTGAGAACCAATCTTTTAACTTGCTCGACGAAGACAACAACAATGATGAGTTCACGGAGTTCTTTGAGGTGCTTCGCGACAAGCAAAAAGCTGGAGTCGATGTGCGCATTATCTTCCGGGACGCCAGAGAGTTCGGCTCCGGCAATGCGGAACCTCAACAAAAACTGATCGAGCGACTCAAGGACTTCGGCTTCGACACTGATTTTATTCGCGTCCAGATGCGGTGTCACACCAAGGGCATTATCGTGGATGGAAAAGAGGTAGTCCTTGGAAGCCAGAATCTCACTAACCAGGGTGCCTTATTCAACCGCGACGCCAGTCTGCTAGTGCGCGATCCTGAGGTCGCGGCCTACTTCGAAAAAGTGTTTCTGCTTGACTGGAACACTCTTGCTACCCAGGAAGCAGATGAATTGGTTGGTGGTATTCGTCTGGCACCTCTAGGTGTGGCAACCCCAGTCGGTTTTCGACGCGTTTCAGTCGCCGAATTACTTGGCGAGGGCTGATTAGCCTCCTGGGCTCCCAAGAACAAAAGATCGGGCTAGGATGGGGCCATACGTGTTGATATGTAGCCAGCCGGAGTGATCTTTGACGACCGCTGGGCGCGGTAAATACTGGCTAATATCGTTTCGTCAGGTCTTGTGATGGTGCGCCCAACTTGCTTAAAATTCGTTGACACTTCAAATTATTAGAAATCCGATTTCATGCACCATTTGGAATGCGCGAAGCATTCGCCTGTCGGCATCAACAAAAAGTTGCGAAGATTGTCCAGACTGCGGAGCCATTTTTCAGGATTAAATTGCGGCCACTATTTAGGGTGGCCGTAGTCTTAGGAGTTATCGTTGCTCTCGCAAGCGGTTCTGTCCCGAGCGCCTCCTGCGTCTATTCCGATACCCGCGTGATACTCAAGACGGCAGACCGACTTCCCTCATACTCACTCAAAGAAACGCAATCGTGACTAAGCCTATTCGGCTGGTCTTTCGCAATCGCAGCTTCGACAGTCGCCGCCCCGGCTAAAATCGAGCGGGCTAGTCGAACCGGCTCGTAACGGCTCAGACATAAGCACATTCACAAAAATAGCAATGACACCGTCTAATCTAGTTAGAACGTTATGTGACGAGCTTGGATCGCTGTAATTGATGACCGCAGCGTTCTAGAAAGTCGGCTCAGTGAGACAGTGAGTTCGACAATGCAGGTCTGACCGTCGCATCAAGTTAATTGTCTCTTGACTAGCAAATGTGCGTCGTGCGGGAGCGCTGATAGCCGCAGCTGGCGTTTACTCCCGACTTTACTAGATAAGTAAGAAACGTAGGAAGATTTGAAAGCCATCCTCCCGATGGACTGTTACTCGTGCGTCCGCTAACCAATTTTTATCTCGTGCCCCGTCATGAATGAAGTACGTGCCAAGCGAGACCTCGCCGACATGGAAGTCGGGGAAGCCGCCGGTGCGGATTCGAGCGGCTTCTGGAAGCTCTGGGAAGAGCATGAAAGATATTTGTACCGGATCTGTCTCTATCAATTGGGCGGCGTTGAAGAAGAGGCCGAGGAAGCGCTTAGCGTTCTGATGGTAAAACTTCTGGAGTTGCTGCCACGTTATGAGTGCCGGATCCAAAACTTGAGGGCTTGGTTGGCACGATTAACATATAACCTCTGTATTGATATCCGTCGAGAGATCCAGCGCACTAGGAGTCTTGAAAGCATCGACGAACTGGTGGCCTCAGACGGTGGAGTGCTTCTGAGCTCAGAGGAGTCTCCCGAAGAGACGGTGCTTCGGCTTGAGAGTCGACGGTACATTTCACAGGCCATCGAAGACCTCTCTCTCAAACTGCGCGTGCCTTTCCTGCTTCATCACCTGTATGACTTGCCATACAACGAGATCGCCGCTCGATTGGAAATCACTCCGGAAAATGCTCGTAAGCGCGGCCAACTGGCGCGCGTCGCTTTACAGGAAAGCCTGGAAGAGTATCTGAGCGGCAGGGCGCGGCCGTCTCCGAAAAGTGACCTGGTTGATTTTGACAGCTACTTACAGACTTATTGGTCGGCAAGGGCTTGCGGGCCGGTGAACCAAACCGCCGTGCGGTTAATAAATGTCTTTGTGACTCCTAAAGTCGAGAGAAACTTTTGCCTTCACCTGGATCATAAACCCCTGAGGCTCTATCCGAAGATTAAACAGGTAACGCGTTATACGATGAACCATCCCGGCGGCTGGAAAAAACGGTTAGAGCTGGCCCAGCTTCTTTATGAGGCAGGCGAGTGGCGGGGGGCGATTCAACAGTACCAGAGAGTTCTGGAAAGGCAACCACGTCTGCTCAAGGCTTATCTCGATCTGGGAAATCTTTTCGATTTGATGGAAAACAAGTCGGCCTCAATAGCAACTTATGAAAAGGCGCTGCAGATTGCCGGAGAGCCCGCTCCCCGACATCACCTTAAGGGTTTAATCGAGCTCCAGCGCGGTAATCATCGAACGGCCGTCAGAGAATTCCAGGAGGCTACTCAAATTCAACCTGATCAGATCGGTTATTGGCACAGCCTCGCGACGGCCCACATCCGAAGAGATTCGCCGCTGGAAGCTCTGAGATCGTTCAAAGAATCTTTGAAGATAGATCCGGGTGACGAAGAAGCCCTGACCTATGTTCCTGAACTCCTGCGCGAACTCGGTAGAGTGAGTGAAGCTGAGCGTTATTTAGAGGAGTCATTACGACGGCGCTCCGAAAATGTTCTTTCGATCAAATCGCTGGCGGATTATCGTTCCCAGCGACGATTAGTTTTTGCGAATCAGGGCAGAAAGACATTGGGCCTGATCAAAGAGGCGTTGCGAATTGCCGGCGAGTCTCCGGAGGTTCAGGAATCGCTCGCGTTGTTTCATCTTTGTCGGGGCGAGTGGGACAAGGGTGTGGCGGTGCTTCGTGTTTTCGCGAACGAACATAAGCTGTCGCCTGCGGCGTGGTACTACTACGCGAGATCATTACTTCAAACCGGCGATCCCTTGACGGCTGCCGAAGCGATCAGACAGGGGCAATGTCTGGATCCGGACTCCTGGAAAATTAATTTGCTGGCTTGCGAGATTCTGTCTTATCGGGGCCCCAGACAGGAACTCCAGGCCTTGCTCGAAGATTTGCTGCAGATGTTTCCCGAGCGTTGGAGCGCATGGGCCAAAGCTGGATATGCCTGGATGGTCGGACTCAAGGATCCCGACCGAGCATGCGCAACTTCAGCTCAAGGACCAAAGCTACAGCCGCAGTTGCCCGATTCGTGGTTTCAACACAGCAAGGTGCTTGAGCTTGCCGGCCGATACGAAGAAGCCATCATCGCCGGGGAAGTCGGATGGCGATGGTTGCCGAAGGACGAGGATGGATCACAATCGGTCCCTGCAGCTTACGGGTTAGCAGCGAGCCACATTCTAATTAATGCCCCGGAGCAGGCAGAACAGTGGATAGACCAGGCCTCTCAACGCCTTGCCGGACTGATTACTTTTCGCCCGGCAGAAGGGTACTTCTGGCAGGGCAAACTTCTGGAGTTGAGTGGAGACAAGCGCAGAGCGGCAGCGGCGTTTACACGATCAGTGAAGGACAGTCTTTTTTATCCTGACCGCGCCGAGGCAGAGAATGCGCTTGTCCGGCTCACAACCCCGCTGTCAAAACGAGCTGGTGCTTTCCCGGTTGGCTGAATCCTCTTCTCGCTGTTTAAAAAAATCACAAATCGATCCTCTTGTTCGTCTTAATGGCAGACGAGAGATTTGAAGAAAGACGAAGTAGAGACTGCTTCACCTTTCGTTAATGAAGCACGAATGATTAGCCAGAAACTTGATCAGCAGTAACCGAACGCATTCGATGCGATTTACCAGGGCGCCATTCGCATGAATGGCGTAGGAATTAACAGCTAATCCAGCAAGGAGAAAATTTCGATGGCAAACGGAACAACAACAAATCCAGACCCTCCGGTCAATCCACAGATCACTGACGCGATCACGCAGACAAACGTCAAGGTACTGGGCGAGGCGCCGGCGATGGCCCTCGGTAGTCTTTACCAAACCATTAGCAACTCTGTAGCTATGGCGGCTGCTAACGCCGTCTATTCGCAACAGCAAGCCAATGTCACTTACCAGGCAGCCAGCACGATGGGCGTGGCAAAGCTTTTGAGCCTTTCGGTCACAGGCACCTAAGACCAGGGCGGGAAATCACACGCCTCTGTTTTCCGACGGGCTTAGGGTTCGCCCTGGGCCCTACCCGGTAGACCTAAATCGCCGAAGGAGAAGACGGTCATGCCAAGCACTCGAATCACAAACGCACCGGCTGTAGTTCCGCTGGTACAGGTAAATCCGCAGGTGACAGATGCGATCACTCAGACAGACGTGGCGGTGGTTGGGGAAGCCCCGGCCGTCGGCATCGGGAGTCTTTATCAGACTCTTAGCAACTCGGTAGCGATGGCTTCAGCCAATGAGGTCTTTTCTCAGCAACAGGCCAACATCGAGTATCAGGCTGCCAGCACCCACGCAGTGTCATTTCTGCTGAGTCTTTTCTGATTGGTGGGAGGTCGCGGTGCCGTCGCGCACTTCGGCCTCAGCCAATCACTCTAGAACCGTTCACGGCGGTTGCGTTCTGCGGCAAAGGAGGAATCGATGCCAGACGTCAATTCACAGATCACGGATGCTGTTACTCAAACCAATGTGGAGGTCGTGGGAGAATCTCCTGCAGTTGCTATGGGCGGTCTTTACCAGACACTCGGGAACTCAGTCGCGATGGCGGCCGCAAATGCCGTTCATTCCCAACAGATGGCGAACATAACGTATCAAGCCGCCTCCACCATCGGAGTCGCCAAACTGCTGAGTCTCACAGTTTAGAAAATCAGGAACCGCTAACGCGGCTGCCCTTGTTTATAGTTCGCCTCAGAAAAGCAATGTACAGACACTTCGCCGATTCGATGGTTACCGATGCGATCACGCAGACGAATGCAATTGTTATCGGCACGGGACCTGCGATGGCGCTCGCCAATCTGTATCAAACGTTGGCGAATTCCTTCGCCATGGCATCGCTCAACGCAGTCTTTGCCCAGCAGCAGACGAATATCGTTCACCAGGTCGCGACCGTCGAGGAAGTCATCCGGCTCTTGTCGCTTGAAGTTCGGACACGCTCGGTAATCTGACGAATCGCAGGGCCTTCCTGAAAGAGGAGATCATGCCGGAACCAGTCAACGCCCAAATTATCGATAGTGTGCTCGTGGCCAACACTTCAGTGCTGGGCAACGCCCCCGCTGAATCGCAGAGTGTGACTTTGGAAGCGGCTGCGTATTCGATTTCCCTAGTGATGTTAAATGCGGTGAGCAACCAGTACGCCGCGTCTCAAATCGCGAACGCATCGGTAGTAAGTACCTGCACCGGAATACTAAAGGCTGGTGCAAGCTAAGATTCGTAGTTGAGATCTCGGAGACACGGCGCGTCAGAAAAGGAACCTGATGTCGGACCAACCAACCAACCTCGAACTTGCTCAGGCAAGCACTCAGGCTATCCAAAAGGCGGTGTTCGCCGGCCAAACCGCCAGCTCAACGCCCAGTCCTCCTTCAGGCGGCTCGGGCGCAAGTGGTACTTCTGCGCTCGATCAAAGCACCGCCCGGGCCGTCCAGTCTATTGGTCAGACTACTGCAATCGTAATCCAGGACGCAGGGGACATGTTGCGTAATATCAGTACGGTGGAAACCACGGCGATTGGCGCCGCCACTGCGGCGTGGGTCGCCAGCGGAGGTGTGGACGTTCTCTACGAAACGATCATTGATAAAGGGATGACGATCATGCAGGAGGCGGCGGCACTATATCTGACTATTGGCCAAAACGCCTATCAGGTTTTGGTCCAATTCAAACCGCAGTCGTGAAAAATGGTGCCCTTTATACCCTGGAAACGAGGAATGAAATGACCGATGACATTAGACGCCAACAGTCAGATCAGAATCTTGATGATCCTTTCTCAAGGCATCGACAGCAATTACGCCAAGCCATGGAGAATTCGGTTGAATCAATGCGTCGGGCCCTCGTTGACCAACAAAAAATATACGCGCAATTCAACCTGGGCTTGTCGCCTTACCTGCCGCCGAACGGTGCTCGGGAGACGGATCCAATGGAACCAATCACTGCCGAATTCGTCGGCAAAGCGTATGAGCGAGCCCGGGAAATGTTTGGGGAACTGGAACGAAAGATCAATGAATCTCACTCGCCATCGCATTCTCCTCAGGGCGCACAACCGACGGTTGAGAGGCGACCTGATGACGCGGAGGATATCTTTGCCGCGAGTGCCCTGATGATGTCCAGTGCTACTTCACATCTCAGTGCGGCCATGAAAGCGATGGTGGAAGCAATGGGCAATAGGGCCAGCGCTCCAGTACCCGGCCTCGGAAAGGACGACGCGGCAACGCGCCTTCAAAATCCATCCTCGTGAGCTTCGAAATCGCAATTGAAGAACTTAGCCTGCTACCCAGGCCGAGCGAGAGAAAACCATGAACTCAACCTCTGATATTTCACCTGACGGCCTGGTTGAAGCGGTAGGTCAGGAGCTAACACCTGCCAGTGGTCAGAGCAACTCGCCGTTGAAACCCCAGGATGGTCAGTGGACGTTCCGATTCAACTACGCCGACACCAGCAAGGTCGCTGTTTTTGTGACCGTAAACTTTGGTCCTCCATTCTCGCTTACCGCGGACCTCTCTTCAGAGATGAACGTAACGCAAGTGGAGAGCCTCAATTGCTGGCTGGCTCGAGTTGTGGGGGCGATGAAGAAAAAAGCCAGTTCATAATTTCTCGCGAGTTGGTGGCACAGCTTGGCGCAAGCTCCCAGAGGAGAAAACGCGATGGCACTAAACTATGTCGCAAATTGGCAAAACAACTTTCCTGACGCGGCGAGAGATGCTGTACAGCGGGCTTTGGAAACCTGGTCCGCAGCACTTACCTCTAACGTCGCTATCAAGGTTACAGCAACCTGGGGAGTGAGCCTCCCCGGCTTCGATGCTATTTGCATTCCCAACCCGGTCGAGAACTTTCAGAATGCGCCGCAGGAAAACGTTTGGTATCCGAGCGCGCTGGCCGACAAATTAGTCAACCAGGATCTCAAGCAAAACGAGCCCGACATGAATGTGTTCTTCAGCGACAATGTCAACTGGTACACGGGCACCGGTAGTCCTCAAAGTAACCAGGTTGATTTGCAGTCGATTGCCCTGCACGAGCTCGGCCATGGCTTCGGCTTCGTGAGTGCTTTTTTATGCGTACCCGGATGGCCGTACACCGGTAGCTATGGAAATCAAGCGCTGATTAGTTTGGTCAACCAGTTGGTCCAGGGCACGGGTCAGGCGCTTGGCTTCAATCTACCAAATCTCAACGGCCACCCCAGCGTTTACGGACTGCATATTCAGGATCTGAAAGGGGATCAACTGACAAATCCCAAAGTGTATCCAAACAACTCGATTGAGCTGGGTGCACCCTTGGTCAGCAACAATCTTTTTTTTGATCTGAATCGTTATCAGGTTTACGCGCCGACTAGTTTTGCTCCCTTCACCAGCATCGACCATCTGAATGACCCGAACTCGCTAATGCGCCCCAGCATTGGGCCAGGCGTTCGCGTTCGAGCGATCGACGCGCCGGTCCTGGCGATCCTCAATGACTTGGGCTGGTCATAGGTTGGCGCGATGACAAGGTTGGGCACGTACCCGGAGAAATCAAACACGAACGGAGGAATATTGTGATGTTAGCTGTGATTACCGGCGGAGGCACTCTGAGCATCGGAGTCGTCTTTTGGATCTTGATGTTGATCTGGTTGATCTTCGGAGGTTGGATATATTGGTCTCCGGGGAATTATCGACCCTTTGGAGGCCACCTGCTGGTCTGGTTCCTCCTGTTCCTCCTCGGATGGCAAGTGTTCGGCTTTCCAATCGGACGTTGAATCAATTGAGTCATCCCAAATCAAAGTCTCGCGCACCCACAGCCCACCAGCGGTAGTTGAGCACAAGGTGCTGCCATTTACGGAATAATCGGGGAGGAACGAAACGATGCCAAAGTACTACATCATGCTGGTCGATCTTGCGAACAATCAGATGCAGGTACCGGTGAAGGCGCTCTTGAATCCCTATAATCAGCAACCAGCCTACTGCGCGGGAATGCCGCAGTTCTTCGGTGGCACTGATACGAACGATCAGCCGCCCGTCACAGTTTTGGATGCGGAACTCACCCAGGAATCACGCCGCACGCTTGAACTGACCTCGGAAACACCACCACATTTCCTCGACGTGCAAAACATGTTCTTCTACTGGGCTGGAGCGGATCGATGGGCGCCGACCGGCGTTGCCTGGGGCGCGCCGCAGATCAACGCGGAAGCCGAGATGAACAGGATAGTCGTAGTCGATCTAACACAATTCGACAACACCATGTCCGACAACGCTATCATCACGGAACTGGTTAACCAGACCGGAAGCGGGGGAGCGCCCCAGCAGGGACGGGCGGATTTTGCCGCATCGGCAAGTCGCACCGCGTTTATCACGCTGATACGCATGTATTTGGCCGGACAGCTTTAGCGCAGCCCTATGATGTCGAGCGCGCGGCAGAGGCTCGAATTTCTGATCGACCGTTTCTCTGGTCCTTGGGGCAGGTATGGTGCCTGCGAACTCGGCACCCGTTCGTGATCAATCAAATTGGTAACACGTTGGTATCCAGGCCGGCGAAAACAATTCCTTAGACGGTAGGCGGCACCTTCGCTTCCTGAGTCACTTGGGTCAAGACGAGTCCTTCCAGCGTTCTAATCCACAAATCTGCCTGAGGCGAACATCAACTCTCGGAAAAGTTTCTCCCGGCGTTAGATCATCGCTTTCCTCGAGGGACTAATCCTTCGCCTTTCTGGAGATTAGACGAGTATGCCCATTTCCTTGTAAGAGCAAGACTAGTAAAGTAGGCTCGTGATTTACGAGTAAGCGGCAGACTGGCGCTGGAAAGTAACAGAGTCATTCTACTCAGGACTCCTAACCATGGAAGACCGAGTCCATCCACGAATTACCGACGCTATTTCCGAGACAGATGTGAAGGTGCTGGGCTCGGCTCCGGCTGCGGCCTTGGCTGGTCTTTATCAAACTCTGGCGAATTCCGTCGCTCTGGCTTCGATGAACGCCGTCACGGCACAGCAGCAGATGGAAATTGCCCAACAGGCAGCGACTACAGAGGAGGTCGCCCTGCTTTTATCCATTGGCAAAACATAGATGGCAGCAGATTGCCTGACTGGTTACCGGAACCTAATTCGTGCAACGGAGAATCGATTTTGGAAGTCAACCGTTTAGTTCTTGAGAGCATGCTGGTGGTGAACGAGACGGTTCTGGGCCATGCTCCGGCCGAATCTCAGTGTATGACCGTTGATTCTTCAGCCTACGCCATATCGCTACAGATGATGAACGCCGTATCCGCCCATTTCGCCGTGACTCAAACCGTGAACGCCTCGATAGTCTCTACTTGCGCAGAGATCCTACGGGCCGTTCGGAGCAGTGAATGAGTTTTTCAGATCATCCAGCGAGTAACTTCGCAGAAACAAGCCATGCCGGACAAGGAAATCTCCGCCACAGACCTGACGCGCGAAACTGTCCTGAATACTCTTAATCTGGTGTTTTCGGGCAAGACCTACAGCGTCTCGGGCGCCGGGGTCTCGGCCAGCGATCAGAGCAACGCGAGAGCCGTTCAGGCTATCGGCCAAACAACCGCGATTGTAATTCAGAACGCGGCCGAAATGTTGCGCAACACCCATACCGTCGAGGTTACTGCGATCGGCGCGGCCACGGCGAAGTGGATCGCGACCAAGGATCCGGCCTATATGGAGATGATCCAAAACTCGATGAAGGTAATGCAGGACGCCGCGGCCCTCTATTTGATGATCGGCACAAACGCTCACGAAGTATTCACTCGATTCAAGACCCAAGTCTGAGAGACGGCTGCGGTAGAACCGCTGAGGCGGACGGCAGCCTGAGACGATCTTCGAAACCTTCAAAGCTAAAGCGCGACCCGCTCAGTATGGACTACGCTGAACATTTCCATTGTTGGCGTTAAGAAAAAGTTGCGAAGAGTGTCCAGTGTGGGGAGCCATTTCTTTTTGGGTCTATGTCCTGCAAAACCCACGTGGTAAGTTTTATGTCGGACAGACGGAAGATTTGGCTGCCCGCCTGGAATTTCATAACAATACGAAAAGTTTCGACGGGCACTTCACTCGAAAGAATGGTCCATGGAAACTCGTATGGTCTGAGCAACACGAGTCAAGGCAATCGGCGATGAAGCGAGAACGTGAGATTAAGCGGATGAAGTCTGCGAAATGGATTCGCGAACACTTGCTGAATTCGGCTGTTAATCCCGACGAGTCGGGATTATAGGTTCTCCCGACGTAGCGGGATACCTGCGGAGCCAACTTCTCAGGAAAACCTTTCGAAAGATAAAGTTTTGAGGCAAGGCCGTTGGAAGTAAATCCCAGCGGCCTTTTTCTCAGAAGACGTTCCTTATGTCAGGACAAGTATTGAAAGAGTAGGTAGACGTTGGTAGAGGTGCATGAGGTCTTACGTTCAAACTGGACATTGTCCTAATGCTCGACGAAGGGCAGTTGTGACGCGGTCTTTTGTTACTGACGATGGCACGTCTTGCTGTTCCCACCATTCAAGAGTGCCAGGATGAATCTTAGCGCCGCCGCTTATCAAGGCTTCAATGATTTCGGCGTGAGTTCTTTCGTGTTCGTGAATTGCACTCCAAAGAGCCTGGCCTAACACTGTGCCGCCGTACCTATTAACAATTTCCATGGGAACTTTTCGATCAATCATCACTTTGACGATTTCGAGTTGACCACATGAAGCGGCGTAGTGAAAGCCATTCATCCCGGACCGCATACCCGCAACCGGGTCGACAGCGTTGTCCAGTAAATGCGCGACAACTTTGGTTCGACCCAGAAACGAAGCACAGGTAACTGCTTCCGCCAGAGCTTCGGGTTCATTTTCAAAGTAGCCACGGTTGAACCAGTCGATTATCTGACTGTCGAACGCATCGCCCCCGCCCAGCGCCTTCTCAATCCGAGTGTAGGCGCCATCGATAATATCTTTAACAGCCTGTCTCCATAACCCGTCCATGGCAGTTTTGCTCGAATCGTATTGAACACGACAGGCTTGGGTCAAGGAAGTGCGAAATTCGGTGGTGTTCGATGATCGTGTGTGACACTATTTGGTGGTCGGGTCTTCGGGCATCCGGCCAGGGGAGACTTTTCCCCTCACGAGCGGAAAATGTTTTCTCGTCAGAGATGAGTTTCGCCTGATCAAACTAAAATGTTTTTCGGCCGGGAATAAATTTTCCCTCGCCAGCCTAAAATGTTTTCCGGCCAGGGAACACTTTTCCTCGCGAGCGGAAAATATTTTCTCGTCATAGATAAGTTTCCCCTGACCAAACTAAAATGTTTTCTGGTCGGCGAAGACTTTCTCCTCACGAGCGAAAAATGTTTTCTCGTCAGAAATAAGTTTCCGCTGACCAATCCAAAATGTTTTCTCGTCAGGAATAAGTTTTCCCTGACCAAACTAAAATGTTTTCCGGTCAGGGAAACTTTTCCCTCGCGAGCGGAAAATGTTTTCTCGCGCGGGGGAAATCTTTTTGGCTGAGG
>Ga0207511_100018_pt1 | contig 44679 bp, 37 predicted proteins | sample NitcycUWRSCHO22C_FD_188265 | JGI IMG/M metagenome (GOLD analysis project Ga0207511, IMG submission 188265) | Soil microbial communities from Arlington Agricultural Research Station in Wisconsin, USA - Nitrogen cycling UWRJ-SCHO22-C (SPAdes) | ecosystem: Environmental > Terrestrial > Soil >... | reverse complement strand
CGGCAATTTCATGTCGCCCATTAAGGATTTCATGCATCTCGATCCGTTCCGTCTGTTCCCACATCGCCTGGAGACCCAACCGCTCTTCACCGAAGAGTGGCCGATGAAGGCCTGGGTCCCGCCCTGCGATATCTTCGAGACCGACAAAGAACTGGTAATGAAGTTCGAATTGCCAGAGGTCAAGAAGGAAGACGTGGAAGTTAAGTTGGAACAGAACGTGCTCACCCTGCGGGGCGAGCGCAAGTTCGAAGAGAAAACGGACCGCGAAAATTATCATCGCGTCGAGCGGCATTATGGTGAATTCATGCGCAGCTTCAACGTTCCCTTGTACGTCGACGCTGCCAGGATTAACGCCGAGTTCAAAGACGGCGTACTCACCATCACGCTGCCGAAAAACGAGGAAGCGAGACCGAAGCAAATCAGCGTGAAGGTCAACTAGTCTGGGATTCCCCAGGGATTAGACTGAAGCTTCCTTGTAAACGCCGCCGGCGGTTCAGTGGGAGGGGCCGCCTGCGGCTATTTTTGTGTCCTGTGGTGCGACCGAGGGCGGGATCATTTGAGAGCGGAGAACAGATAAGAGCATTGCAAAATGAAAATTGAAAAATGCAAATTGCAAAATTCATCGGACCTGCCACTTGTAAACGCCGCGAACCGAGTAGCGCAATTTGAAATTTTCATTTTGCAATTTTCAATTTTCAATCGCCTCTGCTCTTTGTTGGCAATTGGTCGTTTAGCAGCGGGCCAAGGCCCGCCAACAGTCGAAGGAGGTCACTTGTCATGAAATCAAAGCAGGAAATCACCGAATTGAGTTTCCGCTGGCTCGCCCGATTAACCAGCCTGTTGAGTCTGGCAATCGTCGCCATGTTCCTCCTCGCTGAACCCTTCAATCCCAGGAACGTTCGCGGGAGGGAATGGATCGGCTTCGTCTGCTTCCCGATCGGCGTGATGATCGGGCTCATCATCGCGTGGTGGAAAGAAGGGCTGGGTGCCACGATTTCGTTGTGTAGTCTCGCCGCCTTCTATCTCATCTATGGCTGGCTCATGGGCAGCAACGTGAACAGCCTGGCCTTCGTGGTTTTTGCTTCCCCCGCATTCCTCTTCCTAATCGCCTGGCTTTTATCCAGAAGTAACTTTTCGGAGGTACACGCTTAATCATGACCAACCGCATGGTCACCATCGACGGCAACGAAGCCGCCGCCTACGTCGCTTACAAAACCAACGAAGTGATTGCGATTTATCCGATCACGCCGTCATCGCCGATGGGCGAATCGTCCGACGAATGGGCGGCCAAAGGTAAGAAAAATATTTGGGGCATGACGCCCCTCGTGCGCGAACTGCAATCCGAAGGCGGCGCGGCGGGGACGGTTCACGGCAGCCTGCAAACCGGCGCCCTGACGACGACTTTCACGGCCAGCCAGGGGCTGCTGTTGATGATCCCCAACATGTTCAAGATCGCGGGCGAACAGACGAGCACGGTCTTTCATATCGCCGCGCGTTCGGTGGCGACGCACGCACTTTCAATTTTCGGTGACCATAGCGACGTGATGGCGACGCGCTCGACCGGATGGGGAATGCTCTTCTCGAATTCAATTCAGGAGGTCATGGACTTTGCGCTGATCGCGCAGGCGGTGACGCTCGAGTCACGCGTCCCATTCGTGCACGCGTTCGACGGCTTCCGCACCTCGCACGAAGTGATGAAGATCGAAGAACTCAATGACGATCAGATTCGCGCCATGGTTGACGAAGAACTGGTCCGCGCGCATCGCCGGCGGGCGCTGACTCCGGATCATCCGGTAATGCGTGGCACCGCACAGAACCCGGACGTCTTCTTCCAATCACGCGAACGCGCGAACTCGTTCTACGACGCGACTCCCGAGATCGTCGAACGGGCCATGAAGAAATTCGGCGAAGTCTCCGGCCGTCAGTATCGCTTGTTCGATTACGTCGGCGCACCTGACGCCGAACGCTTGATCGTGATGATGGGCTCGGGCTGCGAAACCGCGGAAGAAACCGTCAACGCACTGACCGCAAAAGGCGAAAAGGTCGGCCTGTTGAAAGTCCGTCTATATCGTCCGTTCTCGGTGGACCATTTCATCGCAGCCCTGCCTGCGACGGTCAAGACAATTGCGGTTTTGGATCGCACCAAAGAACCGGGCGCCACCGGTGAACCTCTATATCAGGACATAATCACGGCGCTGCATGAAGGAATGACGGCGGATTCATCCCTCATCCATCATCCCTCATCCCTTCCCCGAGTCGTCGGCGGTCGCTACGGCCTGGGCTCAAAAGAATTCACGCCGGCAATGGTCAAGAGCGTCTTCGACGAAATGACTCAAGCGGCGCCGAAGAACCACTTCAGCGTCGGCATTGTCGACGACGTGACGCACCACAGTCTCCCGTTCGATGCGAACTTCACCACTGAAGCCGGCAACCAGGTACGCGCACTGTTCTGGGGTCTCGGCGCCGACGGCACCGTCAGCGCGAACAAGAACTCGATCAAGATCATCGGCGAAGAAACGCCGAACTACGCGCAAGGCTATTTTGTTTACGACTCCAAGAAGTCCGGCGCCATGACCGTCTCGCACCTGCGCTTCGGATCGACTCCAATTCACAGCACCTACCTGATCCAACGCGCCAATTTCATTGCCGTTCATCAATTCAATTTCCTCGAGCGTTATCAAATTCTGGACTCAGCCGAAGATGGTGCGACGCTGCTGCTGAATAGCCCATACGAAGCCAACGAAGTTTGGGAACATCTGCCGCCCTCAGTGCAGGAAGCGATTGTCGCGAAGCAGATCAAGCTCTATTCAATAAATGCTTACGAGGTTGCGAAACAAAATCAGCTCGGCAATCGCACGAACACGATCATGCAAACGTGCTTCTTCGCCATCAGCGGCGTCATTCCGCGCGATGAAGCGATCGTGAAGATCAAAGAATCGATTAGAAAAACCTACGGCAAACGCGGCGAGCCGGTCGTGCGACAGAACTTCGCCGCGGTCGATGCCGCGCTCGAGCATCTGCACCAAATCGAAATCCCCTCGCCCGACAGAGGGGACAGGGGGGCGAGTGCGGCGGTGTCGGCGACGCAAGTCACACTCGGCCCTCCGTCAAGCCCGCAGATGCCTGACTTCGTCCGCGACGTGACGATGGAGATCCTTGGCGGCCGCGGCGACAATCTTCCCGTCAGCGCCTTCCCCGTCGACGGGACCTATCCGGTGGCGACGGCCCAGTGGGAGAAGCGCAACATCGCGCAGGAAGTTCCGGTGTGGGAACCGGACATCTGCATTGAGTGCGGCAAGTGCATGCTCGTCTGTCCGCATGCGACGATTCGCGCGAAGGTTTGTAAGCAGGAAGATCTAGCCAACGCGCCGGCAGGATTTAAGACCATGCCCGCGAAATGGCGCGAACTTCCCGATCATCTCTACACGATTCAAGTTGCCGTCGAAGACTGCACCGGCTGCCAGCTGTGCGTCGAAGTCTGTCCCGCCAAGGACAAGAGCAACGTCTCGCGCAAAGCGCTCAACATGAAGCCGCAGTTGCCGCTGCGTGACAGCGAACGGGTGAACTGGGATTACTTCCTGAAGCTGCCCGAGATTCAGCGCAACGGCAATCTGACTTTCAAGAACATCAAGGACATTCAACTGCTGCAACCGCTGTTCGAATTCTCCGGCGCTTGCTCAGGCTGCGGCGAAACGCCTTACATCAAGTTGATGACGCAGCTCTTCGGCGATCGCGCCATCATCGCGAACGCGACCGGCTGTTCGAGCATTTACGGCGGCAACCTGCCGACGACACCCTACACCATCAATCGCGAAGGCCGGGGGCCGGCCTGGAGCAATTCGCTCTTCGAAGATAACGCTGAGTTCGGATTGGGAATGCGTCTGTCATTCGATCATCAACAGGCCTACGCAAAGAATTTGGTGGAACGCCTCAGCGAAACGCTGGGCGCCGAGATGGCGGATGGCCTGCTGAATGCTAAGCAGGACACACAGGAAGGCATCAACGCCGCTCGTGAACTGGTCGCGCAGCTCAAAGCGAAACTCGAGGGGCGCAGTGAGCCCGAAGCGCGTGACCTGGTCGGGGTGGCCGATGCACTCGTCAACAAGAGTGTCTGGATCATCGGCGGCGACGGCTGGGCCTATGACATTGGTTATGGCGGATTGGACCACGTGCTGGCCAGCGGACAGAACGTCAACATCCTGGTGCTCGACACCGAGGTGTATTCAAACACCGGCGGCCAGGCATCGAAGGCAACGCCCCTGGGCGCGGTCGCCAAGTTCGCTGCCGGCGGTAAGCCAACGATCAAGAAGGATCTGGGCATGGGAGCGATGCGCTACGGCAACGTCTACATTGCGCAGATCGCAATGGGCGCGAACGACACGCAGACCGTGAAAGTATTTCTCGAAGCGGAAGCTCATCCCGGGCCGTCGCTGATCATCGCCTACAGTCAATGCATCGCGCACGGGATCGATATGGCGAAGGGGATGACACAACAAAAGCTCGCGGTGGAATCAGGTCACTGGCCGCTATATCGCTACAACCCGGCGCTCGAGAGCGAGGGCAAGAATCCCTTCCAGCTCGATTCGCGCGATCCGAAAGTCCCGCTGCAGGACTACATCTACACCGAAGGTCGCTATCGCATGTTGCAACGCAGCGATCCGGAAGCGGCAAAGATTTTGTTAGAGCACGCGCAGCAAGCTGTGAATCATCGCTGGCAGCAATACAAGAAGTTAGCGGCGTCACCAACCTAACCGTTTAGAGGCCGCACTTGTGCGGCCTGTAGGCACAAGTGCCGACTCTAAACGAATTCGCGCGCGCGCGCGCTTAAGCCTGGAAGGAGGACATCATGAGATACCTCAATTACCCGGTTTCATTTCTGCTGATTCTGATGTTCTCGATTCTTGCGCTGGCCCCGGCACGGGCCCGCTCGTGGCCGCTCGCCGCGAGTGATGGCCCACAAGTGCTTCAGGGAAAACTCGATTCACCTTCGCGGGAGGAAGTGATCAGCGAGATCGCTCGACAGACCGGGCTGACGAATGATGCGGTTAGCCTGATCGCCAAAGACAATCCGCAACTGCTTCAAGGGCTTAACGACGCAGTTTTAGGAATCAAAGTTGTCAACTCTCTCGCGGACGCGCGCGACACTGAAGCTCTGGCAGATCTCATGGGATATGCCGTCGACAAGCTCAGAGACAAAGCCCTGCCCTCTGCCATGAACGGATTTATCACCGCCTTCAAGGTCTACAAGACAGCGCTCGAAACCGCGCGCGATTATTACTATGTCCCGAAATTAGATGCCGGGCTTTATAACGCGTATCGCGAGGCGCGAGCCGACGGACTGCGACGGGGCGACACCAGCACGGAAGAGATGACCACCTCGTTCGAACGAGCCAGCACCAGAGACTGGAGCGGCTATTACGCCGTCAAGGACTCAATGTTCGAAGCGCTAATCAAGGCCAGGGGATACAACAAAGCCTTGCTGGATGAAAAGATGAAGCAAGCGCTCTGGCGCCAGATCGATGATTTTTGGATGAAGCGATGCGAAGCGAAGTTGATGCAGGAGATATTACAAGCCAACCGCGGTGAACTGAGGCGGCAGATCTGGGCTCGTGCTTCAAGACAACTTGACGCCATCAAGAAAGCCGCGAGAAGCAGTGAGAACGCCATCGGGCCGGCGGTTGATCGGCCACGTACAGAACCGGGGCCGTCAGCTGGAAGCAGCGAAGAGCAAATCGTTGCTGAGTACCGATCGCTGCTGCCTCTCGCGGTGGAAAAAAATAAGAAGCCGTGGCACACGCACATCAAAATCAACGCGAACGCGGTGAAGCAGGGGAACGGATACCGTGTGAACTACCAGGCATTCTGTCTCATCGAGCAAGGTCCTGATAAAGGTAAGGACTATGCATGCTCTGAGTTCGAGACAGTCCTGGACCTCGACGGAATCAAGGCAGCAGTGGCCGATATGAAACGCCAACTAGGAAAGTGAATGTTGACAGTTTAGCTGCCGCCCTTGTGCGGCCTGTCGGGACAACTCCCGACTCTAAACGACCGGAATAAAATCATGAGCTTATCAACTAACTATCTTGGCCTCGTCCTGAAAAACCCGATCGTGGCCTCATCTTCTCCGCTATCTCACACCGTGGACAGCATTCGACGTCTCGAAGACGCGGGCGCGAGCGCGGTCGTCATGTATTCGTTGTTCGAGGAACAGATCACCTTTAACAGCCTCTACGTCGATCATTACTTGCGCAATAACACTAATAGTTTCGCCGAGGCCTCGAACTATTTTCCAGAGATGGATGACTACAACGTCTGGCCGGATGAATATCTCAAGCTAATCCGCCGCGCGAAGGAGCTGGTCGGTATTCCGATCATCGGCAGTTTGAATGGCGTTTCCAGCGGCGGCTGGGCGAATTACGCGGGCCTGATCGAGGACGCCGGCGCAGACGCGATCGAACTGAATGTTTACTACGTGCCGACGGATCTCGAGATGACCGGTCGCGAAGTCGAAGACATGTACCTCGACCTGCTGCGTCAGGTGAAGCGTTCGGTCACGATTCCAGTCGCCATGAAGCTCAGTCCTTTCTTCAGCTCGATGTCGAACACGGCCAAGCGCCTGGTGCACGAAGGCGCTGACGGGCTGGTATTTTTCAATCGCTTCTATCAACCCGATTTCGATCTCGAAAGTCTCTCAGTGGCGCCGCGTTTGGTTTTGAGCAATTCCAACGAACTGCGTCTGCCGCTGCGTTGGGTGGCGATACTCTACGGACGCATTCTGGCCGACTTTGCCATCACCAGCGGCATTCATAGTTCCGAAGACGTGCTGAAAGGTCTGATGGCGGGGGCCAAGGTCACAATGATGGCTTCGGAGCTGCTGCAGAACGGTGTGCGTCGCATCAAAGAAATTCTGCGCGAGATCGAGAACTGGATGGATGAGCATGAGTACGAATCGGTGGCCCAGATGATCGGCAGCATGAGCCAGCAGCATTGCGCTGAACCAGCTGCCTTCGAGCGCGCCAACTACATGAGGGTTCTCGATTCTTTTCAGCCCATCAATTGACAGAGACCCGGCCGTGAGGGAGGGTGCCGCAGAATTACCCGCGGACTAACGCGCGCCCGCCCGCGATCTTTCGAAACCGCGAGCGACAGCGAGTGGCTGACCATGGGACGGTCCAAGCGAGCCGCTCAATATCGTTGTCCCATCTTTCGGAAAATTCCCACAACGGCCGCAGTGACTGTGTGAAATCTCACTGTAGTGGTCCCCTCGCCAGGTATTGCTCATAAAATTTCCCCAGAAAATTGTTTGGCCCTGCGCTTGCTCTGAGCACTCATTCGCGTTCTTGCGCGAGCTATCAATCTATCGAGAGGATGAAATCATGCTACTAGATCCGATGAAGACCGTGCGCGATTTGGCCGTTGAGCTACCGAACGCCACGCGCGTTTTTGAAAAGAACAGGATCGACTACTGCTGCGGCGGCGATCAGCTTTTGGGCGCGGCTTGTGCCAAGGCCGGCGTTGATTTGCAGACGCTGGAGAAAATGCTAGAGGCCAATCCCGGACCCGCACTCAACGCAACGGTAGAGTTTCAGAATTTAAGTGCGGCCGAGTTAATCGAGTACATTCTGGATAAGCACCACGTTTACACCCGGGATGAAATGCAACGGCTCGAGACGCTGGTCGACAAGGTGGTCAACGCGCACGGAGCAAATCATCCTGAGCTCTTGAGTATTCGCGATCTCCTGCAACAACTAATCGCCGAATTGAGGGGTCACATGTTCAAGGAAGAACAGATCCTCTTTCCCTTCATCGTCCAACTTGAACATTATGTTTCGCAGGGCCAGCCGGCGCCGTTTGCTCCGTTCGGCACCGTCAACAATCCGATACGGATGTTGATGTTCGAGCACGACAAGGCGGGCGAGCTCCTGCGCGAGATGCGCAAGCTAAGCCGCGACTACAAAGTCCCCGAGAATGCATGCATGAGTTACCAAACCTTCTATGAAGCGCTCGAGGCCTTCGAGCAGGACCTTCATCAGCACATTCATCTCGAGAATAATGTGTTGTTTCCCATGGCCTCGAAGCTCGAAAGCGGCAAGTAACGCATGAAGAGCTTCAGCGATCTGCTGGAATTACATCGGCAGTTGGACGAACTGTTTCTCGAACATCAGCGCGCGCTCTTGCGACTCAACCTGGCGCGCGCGACGGAATTGCTGGACCAGTACGCACGCGAGCTGCTCGCCCACATCCGCGATGAAGAAGCGTTGCTGATGCCGCTATACCAGGAGCGCGTGACGGCACCGACGGGCGGCGCCACAGAAATCTTTTTCGGTGAGCACGAGAAGTTGCGACAATTTCTCGTGCTCTTCCGTCAAGAATTGGAAAGCCTCAGACAGGTTGCGGATTTGGAACGCGGCGTCCTGTTCTTGATTGATTCGCAACACCTTTTCAAGCGTCTGCTCGTGCATCATGACACGCGCGAAAAGAAAATCCTTTATCCCTTGCTGGACGAAGTTACGACCGCGACAGAGAAGCAAGAAGTCTTTGAGCTACTCGAATTGCGCCTGGTTGAGCATGCGCCGGCCCTCGCGATCGCCACTGATTAGCATTTCGCTTGGCGCACGCACCCCGACAGAATTAGAATGCGGACACGCCTCCAGGCGTCGCCATCGTTTCGCCCCTGCGCGTTGAACTGGATCGTTAATACGCAACCAGCATGGCTGCCGTGACCTCAGAGCAAAAGCAATCCGGAGCCGGCAAGCGTGCCCCGGTCTGGCTGGGCCTCGCCGCCTCGGCCCTGCTCACGATGCTCGTCGTCGCGGGTTCCCGCAATCTCGAACATTACGATTCGGCGCTGTTTGGTTACACGATTGCCAGCATCGTCGCGTTTGGCGCGATCGTTTTTCGCTATGCGCTCTGGTTACAGCGTCCGGCCACGCGGGTGTATTGGAAGCGGGGTTGGAATCTGTATCTGCGCCGCGGCAATCTCATTCGCAACACCGCCACCGCCGCCCGCATTTTCGCGACCAATCTCATCGAGCAACGATTCATTTTCCGGCGCGGCTTCTCGCGTTGGGCCATGCACTTTCTCATCATGTGGGGCTGCGTAATTTCCGCGATGATTACCTTCCCGCTGGTGTTTGGCTGGGTGCATTTCAGGTTGGAAGGCGATCTCGGTTACCGCGCTTACGTTTTTGGATTTCCCATCAATGCGATGAACGGGCGCAGCGTGATTGCCTGGGTCACCTTTCACGCGCTCGACTTCACCGCGGTCATGGTGATTGCCGGATGCGCGATTGCGATTCATCGCCGCCTGCGCGATCGCGGCGCAATTGCGCTGCAGCAGTTCACGCTCGACTTCGTCCCGCACATGTTGCTGATCGCGATTTCAGTGACTGGTCTGATGCTGACGGCGTCCAGTCTTTGGCTGCACGGCTACATGTATCACTTCATCGCCCTGACGCATCAGGCGACGGTCATCATGACGCTTTTTTATTTGCCGTTCGGAAAGCTTTTTCACGTCGTGCAGCGGCCCGCGTCCATCGGCGTCGAGCTTTATCAGGAACGCGCGCGCGAGATGCCGCAAGCAACCTGCGCGCGCTGCGGCACCGAGTTCGTGGCGCAGCTCTGGCTCGACGATTTGAAGACCGTAGTGGATAAGCTTGGATTTGATTACGCGATGGGTGAGGGCAAGACCCTGCAGGACTTTTGTCCGAGATGTAAGCGGATCATGCGCGGCCTGGCGTACGCGAACCTGCCGCAAGCAGAAGAACAGGTCTTCAAAGGATCACGCCATACTACTTTGTAGGAACGACCAATGAGCCGGGTAGAACATCTCGATCAAATCATCGCCGACTTCGGCCCACATCTTCACGACGCGCCGTACGGCGGCTGGCAGGCCGATCGCGTCATCGACAAAGTGGTGCCGACGCACTGTCCTTACTGTGCGGTGCAATGCGGGATGAATTTGCTCGTCGCCAGGGATCATGTCGTTGGCTTCGAACCACGATACGACTTTCCCGTGAACGAAGGCCGTCTCTGTCCGAAAGGTGTCACGGCTTACCTGCAAGTTCACCATCCCGACCGGTTGCTTTATCCGCTGATCAAGCGAAACGGAAAATTTGCACGCGCCAGTTGGGACGAAGCGCTTGATTTGGTTGTCGCCAAATTTCAGGAGTTGCAATCGAACCATGGCAAGGATTCGATCGGGGTTTATTCAGGATCGTCGCTCACGACTGAAAAGACTTACCTGATGGGCAAGTTCGCGCGCGCCGGCCTGGGCACGCGTTATGTCGATTATAACGGGCGCCTCTGCATGGTCTCCGCGGCGGCTGGAAATAACAAAGCATTCGGCATCGATCGCGCCGCGAATCCGTGGAGCGACATTCCGCTTGCCGAGGTGCTGTTAATTGCCGGATCGAACTGCGCGGAAACGTTTCCAGTTCTCAACAAGTTTCTCTGGGAGCAACGCGACCGCGGCGGCCGCTGGATCATCATCGATCCGCGCGAAACGCCGACGGCGCGGCAGGGTGATCTGCACCTGCAACTGAAACCCGGCACCGACGTCGCACTGGCGAACGGAATGTTGCACGTGCTCATTCAAGAGGACCTGATCGATCAAACATTCATCGACGCGCGCACAAACGATTGGGCCGCGACCCGCGCAGTCGCGATGCGCTATTCGCCGGACGTCGCGGCGCAATTAAGCGGCGTGCCGGCGGAAAAGATCGTGCAAGCCGCGCGCATGTATGGCCGGGCGCAGACGGGGATGGTCATGCACGCGCGCGGCATCGAACATCACACTAACGGCGTCGACAACGTGCTCTCGTACATCAATCTGGTCCTGGCGACAGGGAAGATTGGCGCGCCCGGTCGCGGCTACGGAACGATCACCGGACAAGGCAATGGCCAGGGCGGACGTGAACATGGGCAAAAGGCCGATCAGCTGCCGGGTCAACGATCGATCATGAATCCGGAACATCGCCGCCACGTGTGCGAGGTCTGGGGCTTGCCGGAAAATGAACTTCCGCAAGCGGGCGTGTCGGTGGTCGAGATGTTTCAGAAAATGCGTGAAGGCGAAATCCGCGGGCTGCTCTCGATTTGCAACAACGTGATGGTGAGCTTGCCGGACACGAACGAAGTTCGTCGCTCACTCGAAGGCCTCGACTTCTATGTCTGCATAGATTTCTTCATGTCCGAAGGATCGCGCTATGCAGACGTGGTGCTGCCCGGCTCGGCGTGGAGTGAGGACGAAGGCGTGACCTGCAACAGCGAAGGCCGCGTCGTGAAAATCAACCAGGCTAACAACCCGCCGGGCGACGCACGTCAGGACTGGTGGATTGTGCAGGAGATCGCGCGCCGCCTGGGACGCGGCAAATACTTTTCGTTCACTTCGCCGCGCGACATGTTCGAAGAGTTGCGCGTCGCATCGCGCGGCGGCAACGCCGATTACTACGGCATCACCTGGGAGAAAATCGAAAAGAACAACGGCATCTTCTGGCCATGTCCGACGGAAGATCATCCCGGCACACCGCGGCTCTTCGAGGAGCGCTTCTATCATCCCGACGGCAAAGCGAAGTTCCATGCAATTGAATACGCCGGGCCAAAAGAAATTCCGGATGAGGAGTTCCCTTTAATCCTGACGAGCGGCCGCGTTGTTTATCAGTATCTGTCGGGTAATCAGACGCGGCGAATTGGATTTCTGGTTGAGCAGTGTCCTGAGCCCTACGTCGAAGTGCATCCGGAAACCGCGATGAAATTGAAGATCGAGGACGGTGAACGGGTGCGCGTCATCTCGCGCCGGGGTGAAGGAGTTTTTCCGGTGCTGGTGGTGCGGACCATTCGTCCCGATACGATTTTCATTCCGTATCACTGGGGCGAGCAGTTGGCGGTGAATCAATTGACGAATCCGGCGCTCGATCCAATATCGAAAATTCCGGAATTCAAAGCTTGCGCAGCGCGCATTGAGAAAATTCATTCGCGGCAGTTGCCGATTCTCGGTAAGCAGCGGAAAGGTGCGTCTGCCAGCGAGGTGCAAAGAGGATAGGGTCAGAAGCGCGAGCGTAACGGAGTGCTCACGCTAGCCAAGGTACGGGGACAAAGACATTGCAATGCCTTGAAAGCGCTTGAGTCTCTAAAGAGGAACCCATGGAAGAAACCATGTTCATCGATCCTCAGCGCTGCATCGGCTGCCGCGCGTGTGTAGCTGCGTGCCGCGAGTGCGCAACGCATAAGGGTTACTCGATGATCTTCGTCGACTATATCGATCGCGCGGAGACGACCGCGACCATGCCGACGGTCTGCATGCATTGCAACGAGCCCACCTGTGCGCTCGTCTGTCCGGCTGATGCGATCAAGGTTTCCGAAGAAGGCGTGGTGATGAGCGCGCTGAAGCCCCGCTGCCTCGATTGCCGCAACTGCGTGAACGCCTGTCCTTTCGGCGTGCCCAAATACAACACCCAGATGCATCTGCAGATGAAGTGCGACATGTGCTATGACCGCTCGTCCGAAGGCCTGAAGCCAATGTGCGCGAGTGTCTGTCCCACGGGCGCGATTTCCTTTGGTAAGTACGAGCAGATTGTCCCGCTGCGCCGGACCAAGCCCGTGAACGTGCACGTGTTCGGCAATCAAAGCGTCGAGACAAAGGTCTATTTGATGTTGCCGACTGATGCTGATGAAGTGAAGGTAGACGGTTGCGGTGTCTTCGAAGGAATGCTGACGCGCGCCGGTGCCGAAACACCTGAATCATGGATCGATACGCAGGTTGAGCAGTCGGACAAGAGTAATGAGTTTTGAGAACCCTCTCCCACTGGAAGAGAGAAAGTACGATTGATGAAACCTGAGGCTCTCAAAGAGACGATCGCTCGCGTGCTCTCAGATGAGCGCGACGTCCGCGACGCGACCGACTCTTATCAACAGGATTTCCCGTATGAACGCGGCGAGGAAGCCCAGGTCACCCGGCGCGAGTTCTGTAATTTTCTCGGCCTGACTTCGGCGGCTTTGTTTGTTGGGGCGGCGGGATTTGCCGGCAAGGCGGCGCTCGACGCGCGTGAGCGGCCAACTTTTCAAACGATGCAAATCGCGGGCGCGGAAGCGATGACGCCCAATTCGGCGCTGAATTTTGTATTTCCGGGTGAACATGATTCGGCGATCCTGGTGCGAACCGCCGACGGCGCATATCACGCGTACGGCCAGAAATGCACTCACCTCGCCTGCCCCGTTTATTACGCGCGCGAACATCAGCGACTCGAGTGTCCCTGTCACGAAGGCGCGTTCGACGCGGCCACCGGCAACGTCTTGTACGGGCCTCCGCCACGACCGCTCGATGTGATCGAATTGGACGTACGCGCGGGACAGGTTTGGGCGAAAGGAAGAATGCCGAGTTAGGCTACAGTGAATGCATATGAGTCGCGCCGCCAACCGATTTCAAGCACCTCAAGATTCGCGGAAGCCGCGGACTCTGCGCGGCCATTCAGCGGTCTGGCAAGCGCGATTAATCATGCTGGTCATGATCAATATCGCGCAGCTTTGGATTCTGGCGGCGACAGTTGACGCCGCTTTGGCTCGCCATTACACGACGCTCTTTCCGTTAGTCACGGCTTCGGGCATTTGCTTTTTGATTACGCTCTCGATCATTCGCTGGTGGCGTCCTAAGTCGAAGCGTTTCACCAGCACGGGTTATCTGCGCAACGATCCACGACGCTAACGAAAGTGAAAACGGCCGCGCTCCCAATGAATCATAAGATCACCGGCTTCGAACTGGACGACGAAAATCACTGGCGCGCGATTCTTGCATGCGGTCACCGCCAGCACGTGCGTCACGATCCGCCGCTGACGACTCGCGAGTGGGTGCTGACTGAGAACGGACGCACCTCGCGTCTCGGCTTTGAACTTGACTGTAAGCGTTGCGATGAAGAATTAACCCTCGATTCCGTCGAAGATGAATAGCGAGCCGGCCCCCAACAATTTCCTGCTTCGCGCCGTGGCCGATCTGTTCCCCGGCTATTTTGCGCTCGTCATGGCGACGGGCATTGTCTCTATCGGGGCGCACCTGCTCGACATGCATGTGCTGGCGTGGGCGCTGCTGGTTATCAACGTCATCGCATTTTTGATTCTATGGGTGCTGTTGCTCTTGCGACTGGTTCTGTTTTTCCCACGAGTGAAGGCAGACCTGGCCGATCACATTCGCGGGCCGGGTTTTTTCACTGCGGTCGCCGGGACGTGCGTGTTCGGCACGCAACTCGTCATCGTCAACGGCGAATATCGCGCGGGCTTTGGCTTATGGATCGTGGCGGCGGCATTGTGGCTGGTCATCATGTACTCGTTCTTCACGCTGGTGACCGTGCGCGAGAACAAACCAACGATTGAAGCGGGACTGAACGGTGGCTGGTTGATTGCGGTCGTGTCGACGCAATCGATTTCGGTGCTGGGAACGCTACTGGCCACGCAAACAGCAGTTTATCGCGAGCTGCTTCTCTTCATTACGCTCTGCATGTATTTGCTCGGATGCATGCTTTACCTGTTGCTGATTACGCTGATTTTCTACCGCTTCACTTTCGTGAACATCACCATGGCGGCAATGACTCCGCCTTACTGGATCAACATGGGCGCGGTGGCCATCACCACGCTGGCCGGAGCGCGCTTGATAATCGCCGCGCCGTCATGGGCCTTCCTCGGTGAATTGCTGGCGTTCCTAAAAGGGTTCACGATCTTTTTCTGGGCGGCGGCTACCTGGTGGATACCTCTGCTGCTGATTCTCGGTTTCTGGCGTCACGTCATTAAGCGCTTTCCGCTACGGTACGACCCTCAATACTGGGGGATGATATTTCCCCTCGGCATGTACACCGTCTGCACCTTCCAACTCGCGAAAGCGATCAATCTTCCGGCGCTGATGGCCATTCCGCAAATCTTTATTTATTTCGCGTTGGCCACCTGGGCCGTGACCTTCATCGCGATGCTCGTTTCGATAGTTGCGCAGCTCGCTAAGTTGGGCCGGCGCGTCGCAAGTTAACAACTTGCGCTACCTCGCTCCGTCGCGGCTGTCCGTTTTCCGTTTGATTGTTGCTGGCCGCTGTGAAATGCGATGACGGTCTTGAGGATTCCTTCGAGATCAATAGTCGGGGCAAAGCCGATGTGCTGGTTGGCTTTCGCGATGTCGGGAATGCGACGCGGCATGTCTTCAAAGCCCTCTTCGTAAGCTTCGTCGTAAGGGACCAGCACGATCTCTGATTCAGAATGCGTGAGTTGCTTCACTTTATTCGCGAGATCCAGGATCGAAATCTCCTGGTCCGAGCCGACATTGAAAACCTGGCCCACCGATTTTTCGTGATCCATTAACTTCATCAGCGCGCCGACGACATCGCCCACGTAGCAGAAGCAACGCGATTGGGTGCCGTCGCCGTAAACCGTGATGGGCCGATTTGCCAAAGCCTGCTTGACGAAGGTCGGGATCACCATTCCGTACTGCCCGGTCTGGCGCGGGCCGACGGTGTTGAAGAGCCTGACCACGATCGTCGGCAATTTCTTTTCGCGCCAATAGGCCAGCGCCAGAAATTCGTCGATCGCTTTCGAGCAGGCGTAGCTCCAGCGGCCTTTAGTCGTCGCCCCCATCACCAGGTTCCCATCTTCGCGAAACGGCACCTGGGTGCTGAGGCCGTAAACCTCGGAGGTTGAGGCGACCAGGACTTTCTTCTTCTTTTTGTTGGCCAGCGCCAGAACGCACTCTGTGCCGCGGACGTTTGTCTCAATCGTGCGGACCGGACTTTCGACTATCAGTTTGACGCCGACCGCTGCGGCCAAATGAAAAATGACGTCGCATTGATCGACCAGCTCGGCCGTGACTGGCTGGTTGTGAACGCTCTCGATGGTGTAATGAAAGCGCGGATGATCTTTCAGGTGTCGAATATTTTCAAAACTGCCGGTTGAGAGATCGTCGATGATGAATACTTCATCGCCGCGCTCGAGGTAAGCGTCAGACAGATGTGACCCGATGAAACCAGCGCCGCCCGTGATCAAAACTCGCAAATTCAGCCCTCTTTAAGTGTTATCGATTAAGGCGTTTAGTCTAACATGACATCCGGCCTCAGACGATTTTGAAGAGTTGTCCGCAGATTACGCAGATGACACCGATTAAAAGATCTGAATCACTTCTGTGTGTTTTCCCATCGGTGTCATCTGCTTAATCTGCGGATTATTCTTCATCGCAGTAGCTCGCCGTAGAGCGCCGACATGTCCGCCAGCAGACGCTCCTTCGCATAGTTCTGCAAGACAAACTCTTGCCCCCTGCGGCCCAGGTCACGTCTCAGATTTCTGTTTTCAATCAGGTGGTTGAGCGCCTGGGCAAAGCCTTCGACATCGCCGCCGGCCACGCCAAGGCCACGCTCGTGGATGGCAAAGCGGTGTTCCTCAGACGTTTTGGGCCCCAGCAAATCAGCGACTCCGCCCACCAAAGTCGCCACGACCGCTCGCGCATTGGCCATCGCTTCGATGACGCTTAACGGTGTGCCTTCGTTGCGGCTCGTCAGCGCGAGGACGTCCAACGCGGGATAGAAATTCTCAGGATCGTCACGCGATCCTAAGAACAGCACGTCGCGGCCTAAGCCGGATTCGGCAACCTGTCGCTCGAGTTGGGGGCGCAAATGACCATCACCGATAACTAAAAATTTGACTTTGGATTGAGTGGACTTCCGGAAGTGGGCTGCAGCGCTAATAAAAAGTCCATGGTTCTTAATTTCGGTGAGTCGCCCGACAATGCCAACCAGAATTGTGTCCGCGTCCGCGTTCAGTTCCTGTCGAAATTGTTCTCGCCGTCGCTGCCAATCGGCGTAGATGCTCAGGTCGATTCCCAAAGGGATGACGGTAAATTGATTTGCTCTGCCGACGCGAAACGCTTCGTTGATCTCGCGGCGCTGCTGTTCGGTAATCACCACGATGCGATCGGTAACCAGCCGGGCCAGCATCCGTTCGATCGTCAGAAACAGGCGCGTCTTCGTCGACCCGTAGTAACTGTGAAAGACGTGGCCATGATAAGTATGGACGAAGCGGCACGGGCGCGGCCGGCCCAGCAAAGCGCCCGGCGTCAGCCAACGGTACATGAAGCCGGCCATGCGTCCGACGGTGCCTGCTTTCGCTGTGTGCGTGTGGACGAGGTCTGGTTTCTCGCGCAGCATCAAACGAAATATCTTCCAGACAGTGATCGCATCGCGCGGAGAGATTTCGCGGCTCATCTCAGCCAACACCAGCGGCTCGACGCCTGCCTGGGTCGCGACGTAACTCATATCGTCTTCGCCCGGCGGCACCACGCCTGAGACCAGGATCGTCTCATAGCCGTCCTGCTTCATGCCCGCGGTCAGCCAGACCACGTGACGGGCCGGGCCGCCAACGTTCAAACGCGCAATGATGCGAATGACCTTCATGAAGATTTGCGTGGTTAAAGCAGGAAACGAGGCGGCCTGACTAATCGATGAATCTTTCGAACCACAACTCGAGCATCAGGAGTGACCATAGCCGCAGAGCGTGATCGTCTTTGCGCTCGACGTGCTGATCGACGATGCGCCGCACTTGTTCGCGATCGAACAGGCCGCGCGACAGTGCCTTCTCGGACAAAAGCGTTTCGCGCAGAAATGTTTGCAGGCGGCCGCGGAACCAGTGTCCGATGGGAACGCCAAAACCCATCTTGGCGCGCGTGAGATTTTCTTGCGGCACAAATTTTTTGAGCACTTGCTTGAGCAGGTACTTGGTGGTCATGCCGCGCAACTTCAAATGCTCAGGCAAGGTGGCCGCGAATTCCATCAAGTGATGATCGAGAAACGGCGAGCGCGCTTCCAATGACACCGCCATGCTGGCAATGTCCATCTTCACCAGCAGGTCGTTTGGCAGATAAGTCATCGTGTCAGTCAGCAATGAGGCATCGACGATGCCGGCACCGTTGGCCTTGGCGAACCAGGGCTCAATAAATCCGATTGTCGAGAACGATGCGGTCGTCTGGCGGAAGTCTGCGGAATACAAGTTCAGCTTCGCTTGTTCGTCGAAGGCGCTGATCCACATCAAGTATCTCTGCACCGGACTTAGCGAGGCGGCTCGCAGAAAGCGTTGCGCCTTGCGCACCGGGTTCTTGCGCGATTGTGCCTGCGGCAGCGCGTTCGAAACGTTGCGGATAACGTTGTTGCGGATGGCGGCCGGCAACAGCTTTACATAACGCTGGGCCAAATTCATCGCCGCGTAACGCTGATAGCCGGCGAAACATTCGTCGCCGCCGTCGCCATTCAGCGCGACGGTGACATGCTTCCGCGTCTCGCGCGAAACGTAATAGCTGGGAATCGCGGACGAGTCGGCATAAGGCTCGCCGTAATGTTCGACGAGCGTGGGCAGAATCTCCATCGCGTCGGGCTTGACGATAAATTCATAATGCTCGGTGCCGACATGCTCAGCCACGCGTCGCGCATGATGCAGTTCGCTGAAATCCTGCTCTTCGAAACCGACCGAGAACGTCTTTACCTTCTCTGAAGATTCCTGGGCCATCAGCGCGACCACGGCGCTGGAATCGATCCCGCCGGAAAGAAACGCGCCCAACGGCACTTCGGACATCAGACGGACCCGGACCGCCTCGCGCAGTAACTCGACCACGCGTTCGCCCGCTTCCGCTTCGCTGATCGCGATCTTCTTTGAGAAATCGATCTGCCAGTAACGTTCGAGCTTGATCTCTCCGTTCTTCCACAATAACCAATGACCGGGTTCAAGTTTCGAGATTGAGCGGAAAGCCGTCAGCGGCGCCGGCACGCAAATGAACGATAGGTAATGATGAATGGCTTCGTAATTGACGTCGCGGCTGAGCTGCGGATGCTCGAGTAACGCCATGAACTCGGAACCAAAAATGAAATCGCCGCCGGCCTGCGCGTAAAGCAGCGGCTTCTTGCCGACGCGATCGCGCGCGAGAAACAGCGACTTGTCGCGCTCGTCCCAAATGGCAAAGGCGAACATGCCGCGCAGGTATTTGGGGCAATCGGTGCCATACTCGTCGTAAGCGTGCACGATCGCCTCGGTGTCGCTGTCCGTATAGAACCGGTGACCACGGCCTTCGAGTTCCTTTCGCAGCTCGCGATAGTTGTAAATTTCGCCGTTGAAAACGATCCAGCGCGTCTGGTCGGCATTGTGAATCGGCTGCTGGCCGCTTTTCAGATCGATGATGGCGAGTCTGCGCATCGCGAGACCGACTCCATCGTTGAGATAAAAGCCGTCTTCGTCAGGACCGCGATGATAAATCGATGCGTTCATCTTCGCGAGCAAATCGCGATCGACTGGCGCGCCGTCACGACGAACGATGCCTGTAATTCCGCACATTATTGTTTTGGGGTGGCCACCTGTAACGAATTGTGTTTGCTAATTGCCAAAGCTTGACGGGCGGTAAACCGGTAAACGTGAATGACTATTAGTTTATCTGCGTCTATATTAGCGGACGGCCAACAAACCGCGCAAAGCACTGCTGAATGAAAGCCTGAAGTTCGGGCGGCCGATTGCTATCCACATGACCATCCACGATTTGAAAGACCGGATTAAGCGCAGGCCGCAGTCCGCCCTGACGGCCGCCGCCATCTTTCACCTCATAATCGCCGTAGGTGTCTTTGCGATAGGCCGATCAGGCGCGATGCCGCAACAATTCGATCGAGACGGTATTGGTGATTTCGCCAGCGACGGCCACATCCACAAGCCCCTCATGGACTGGCTGGTCGATCTCTTGAAGCACGGACGAATCGGCTTATGGGCCAGGAGTGGCGAGGCTGTGCACGTCAAACTCTTTTCAATCGCGGCGGTAGTGACCGAACCTTTGTTGGGCAGCAACATTCTGACGATCGAGCCGGTGAACTTACTCACTTATCTCGGGATCCTGATGCTCACTTTTACGCTGGCAAAGACGATCGCGGGACTGCGGGCAGCCTGGGTGGCCACCTTGATTGTGGCCCTGTGGCCGTCGTTACTTTTGCAAAGCACTCAATTTCTTCGCGACCCTTTGCTCCTCGTCGCGGTGCTGACGCTGATGACGCTGTTGGTGCGCACGCTTAAAGCAGAGTTGAATTGGCGGCGCGCGACAGTGAGCGTGGTAGTGGGCGCGGCCGCGATTTATCTCGCGTGGCAGGTACGACCGGAAATGTGGCTCGTGATCGCAGCCATTATCTTCGTCTCGCCTTTGTTGCTGCTGCTTAAGTTCGTCGTGACGCGCAAAGTCCTCGGGATAAATTTGTTGACGCTGGCTCTACTCACGGTGCTTTCGATCGCCATGCCCAGGCCCTCAAACGGCATCGTGGGTCAACCGTTGTCCACGGCCGCCGGCGCGGGAACAGCGACTCCCGCTCCGCGTCCGATCTGGCAGCGAGTCGCGGCCGCGCGGAAGAAGTTTGTTCTCTTCAACGGCGGCGCAGGTTCGATAATCGATGAAACGATTCTCTTCAATTCGGCCTCGGACATCATCAGGTACGTGCCGCGTGCGCTGGAGATCGGTTATTTCGCCCCGTTCCCGACGCTCTGGCTCACCGAAGGAGGCAAAGTCGGAAGCCTGGGCAGAATCGCCAGCGGTTTCGAGATGATTTTCACCTATCTGTTCGAAGCCCTCGCCTGCTTCTTCCTTTGGCGGACCAGGAAGCGATTCAGTTCCTGGCTGTTGGTTCTCGCGACTGTTTTTGGAATGCTCGCAGTCGGTTTGGTAGTCACGAACGTGGGAACTCTCTATCGCGTGCGTTACCCCTTTTGGATCTTAATTGTGATTATGGCGGCGCCGGTTCTGGTTGCGAAACAATTCGGGTGGCTCTCGAGCGAGACGACGAGCCCCGCGACTCTGCCGGCCAACGCAGCTCCTGCCGAGTGATGTCACATACCTACTTTCAGCGCCTAAAAAAATCGATCAAAGCCCGCTTCTGCAACCAGGAGACATTGGCCGCTTTAATTTTTCTGATCGGTCTGATCATCTTCGAGGCGGTCGTTTTCCGCGTAGCGTTCCGGCACTACTTTGGCAGTTTGCGGCGTGGTGAATACTTGATCGGGTTCGGGGCCTTGATGATTGTGTTTGCTTCGTGGGCGTGGGCGGCACTGTTCTTTCGAGCTGCGCTGATGTCCGGTTATGCCACGCGCATCGTCTACTACTTAATCTTCGTCCTCGCAGTTGGTTTCGAGTATGGCTATCAGAAGGCGTTCTCACGTTTCTCGACGGTCGAGGATTTGCGAATTGCTTTGTTCGACACTACCACTCAGCAGTCGCTCGACGGACTGCGGGCTTACGGCAACTGGTGGGTCATCGTGCCCTGGGTGGCATTTGCGGTTTTGCTGATTACCATCCGGAGCAACCGGCGAAAATCATGGGGGACGCTGGCGTTGCTGCTGGCCGGGCTGGTCGCATTTTATTCGGCGATCGGACCGTTTATCTCCGGACACTTCACCACCATCTCACTCAATGCGTTTATGCGGACGGTGATCACCAGTCCGTGGAAGTGGGCTGCCGGGTATCGCGGGCCGCGAGAATCGGTAGCGCCGCATCCTGACCACCGGCCCCAAAACAACATAATCCTGATCATCGATGAGTCGGTGCGTGGCGATCATCTCGGCATCAACAACTACAACCGCGCGACCACGCCTTACCTCGAGAAGCTGGCCCAACAACACTTGCTCTACAACTGGGGAATCGCGGCGGCCGGAACTACCTGCAGCTTCTCGGCGGATACTTTGCTGTTCACCGGAATCAATCCCATGGAATTGCCGGACACAGGATTTCAAATTCGCAAGGTGCCAAATATTTTTCAGTACGCGCGGGCCATGGGCTACCGCACTCACTTCCTCGATGGTCAGCGATCGAATTTCTGGATCGGCACGTCCGCTGACCAGACTTACATCGATGATTGGCAACCGGTGACCGCCTTCGACTCGGCTGATTGGTATAACCGCGATGCGATGCTTGCCAAAAAGATCAAAGAGATCGTCACAAATGCCACGGGGCAATTTATCTGGGTCAATAAGCTGGGGGTTCACTATCCCTACCGGCGCGCCTTCCCTCCGACCGCGACCGAGTGGCAGCCGATAGATCAAACCGATCGCCCCGACCCTGCCCGGAAACTGGAGATGATCAATACGTATGACGATGCGGTCAAATACAATCTCGAAAACTTTTTCCAGAACCTGGGCATCGAGGAATGGCAAAACCGAAACATCCTGATTTACACGTCGGACCATGGACAGACATTGAGCGAACATGGCGAACAGCACACTCATTGCGGCACCACGGCCGACACCTTTCCCACTGAAGCCAACGTGCCGCTTTTCATGATCACCCGCGAACCTTTAGCCGTCGACACCGCTTATCGCGCCAGTCATGGAAACATCTTCGCCACGCTGCTCGACTTCATGGATTTTCCGGCCGGCGAACGTCGTCACGCATATCCGTTGTCGCTGATGAAAGCCAAGGCGGGTGACTCGCAAACGAGATATTTTTGGGTGGGAGATCCAAACGAAAGAGTCTTAGGCGCGCGGCTGAAATTCGATCCGTGAACTCCGCATTTCGCCGAGGCACTAGCTCTTTATCAGTTCTGTGAAAGCAGCTTCGGTACGAGCGGCCGCGGTTGTGGCAGCAAAGTTTTCGGTTATGCGCAGTCGAGGGTCCGCTGTCTGTCGCTGACGCAGCATCGTAATCGACTTTGACAATCCCTCGGCGAGCGCCGCGACATTGTGCGGGGGCACAACCACTCCGGTGTCACCCACCAGAAACGCCGAATCACCGACGTCAGTTACGACGCAGGGAACGCCACAAGCCATTGCTTCGGCAATCGCATTAGGCGTGCCCTCGCCAAAGGCAGATGATGAGCAGGCAATATCCAACGCGTTATAGACGGCGAGCATGTCATCGCGCGCACCTGCCCACACGAAACGATCTGGAATCTGGTTCTGCTCAACCAGCGAACGCAATTGCTTGCTGTATTGCGGCGGCCCGCTTCCCACGGCGACAAATCGCACGTCCTGATGATGTTGCGCGACGAGGGCGGCCGCTTTGATGAAGGCCGCGTGGTCTTTCATGACGTCCAGCCTCGCCACCAGGCCGATCAGAATTGCATCCGGATCAATTCCCCATTCCTCTCGCACAGAGAGTCCGGACGATCGATCGCGCTTGAAAAGCTCAGTGTCGACTCCACTGTGAATGACGATCGTGTTTTGAGCCGGAAACCCCTGCGCCAGGTGATAATCGCGGCCGGCATCGGAATTGGAAATGATCAGATCTGCGAACCGTGAGCAGAAAGCCTGAAGCTTGAAGTTCAAACGCGCAAACCAATCGTAATGCTCTAACCTGACGTTCGACGCACGAATGCCCCAAATTATTTTCGGCCGCGGCGAGAAAGTTTTTAAGAAGGGCGTCAGCAGATTAGGTTCGACGAGAACCGAATAGATGATGTCCGGCTTGATTCGCCGCACTTCGTTTTTCAATCGCGAGAAAAACCGGACCAGATCCCAGCGGCCCTTTTTGTCCAGGCTGATAACCGGAATTCCGCTCTGAGAAATGTCGCCGGCAAAATAGCCGCTGGGATAGAAGGTCACGACTGTTATATCAAACAGCTTTTTGTCGAGGGAGCGCGCCAGGATTGCCAACTCTCGTTCGGCTCCACCACGATTCAACGACCGTATTAGGAAAACGACACGGATCATAGTTTCGTGAAGACGAACTGGTTACAGCCTAAACCGGCGCCCACGCCGTTCAGCTTCTGTAATTTGTATCCCCGCGTTTCATAGAAATCAGTAATCGCGTGGGGCTGCGCGACCTCGAAAGGGTAACCACCAACCCAGTCCAACAGATCATGCCAGGGAGACATGCCGCGTGACGTCGCGTAGTTTCGCCAGGTGTGAAATGGCCGGGCGCGTATCAAGTCTCTTACGGTGCTGGGACCCCAGAGGAAAATCAGCGCCGGCCCGGTCAGAAGGTATGTCAACGGCCGGGGCAGATGATTGTAGAGACGTTTCACCGCTCGCCACAGGTGACTGACGTTGCCCTGGTCATTGTAAATCGAGATGAAGAGTCGTCCGCCGCTCTTGACCAGCGAATCGACGTTGGCCAAAGCTTGCCCCATCGAGCCAGTGTGATGAAGCACGCCCCAGGAATAAACTATGTCGTAGGCCTTTAGCGAGCGCAGCCAGTCAGTATCGAGTACTGAACCTTCGGCGACGGTCCATTCCGGATCATCCGGAAAGAATGTCCGCTTAAGAGCCTGTGTGCACGCGACTGATTTAGGATCGTAATCAAATGAAAATACAGTGGCGCCGAGCCGGCGCGCGGCCAATGACGAAAGTCCACTGCCCGAGCCGACGTCGATGAACGACTTGCCGCGCAGATCTTCGATCTCGAGCATTTGCTTGATTGCTCTCTCGGCTTCGCGGATCTGCCGATCGTCGATTCTGGTTAAGAAACGTTCCCAGTTCTCTCCGAACTGAAAGCGTGGCGTCTCTTTCACGATGACATCAGGTGACAGTCGTTCCGGACCAGTTTTCCAGTCGCCGGGATCATTTCCGGCGCTGCTCTGGCCCTCTATTCGCACCAATGACTCAGGTCCCGGTTCAGCAATTCACTCAATCGCATTACTTCAGGCCGGAATTCTGCTTGCAGTGCGCGCCTGAGGTCGGGGTCAATCGGTGTGCGTGGCATCGGAACACTGTTTAGTCGCCTCAGCTCGTTCATTACTTTGTGCCGCAACTTTCGCGGAGTGAGTGGCCGGCCCAGCTTGCGAAGTGTTGGACCAGGAATCTCGAGCAACTCCTGCAAGAATCGGTTGCGAACTTTCTTATTCGCATTCACCACTTCGAACGCAGGCTGGAAAGTAGGATCGACATCGAGGAACTGACACACTTCACGATAGACACGCGCAGTTTCTGATTTGAAATCATCAAAAACGATCACCTTTACCCGGTGAGCAGGAAATGCCGCGAGATATCTATTTATCTGCTCGGTGTATCTGGCCGTATCGCGGTAAAAGAGATGCTTGATCGAATGTTCGCGGGGTGGCGGCCGCAGGCCTGCTTTTCGATCCTCCTCGGCCGCCATGGCCCGGGCAAAGTCTTCGATATCGTCGACACAGTGGTAATACATCTGCGCGTGCCGGGCGTGGACCATCTCAACCGGATTGCGCACCATGATTATGATTTGAGCCTCCGGGCAGAATTGTTTGATTGCGCCGGCGGCCTGCGTTGAATACAGATAAGAAGTCGACGCTTCACCGATTCTTTTTTCGCCGTTCGCCTCGGCAAACAGTTGCAGGTACTCCTCTTCGCTGCGTCGCTGGTAGTTGAGATCGGGACAGAAGTACGCGGGCTCTTTCTCGGGGGACATATAAATGTCAGGATGCCGGCGCAGATATTCATACAGCGCGGTCGTGCCGCATTTGGCCGCGCCGACAATGAAAACATTCGGTTTTCTCATCGCTGAGTCTGCCCGCCGATTGCGCCGATAGCCGTCGAGTGAATTCCTAATCTGCGCTTTATCCAAACGGCAAGAAGTATATTCCAGACGCTCAAGCTAATCGCAAGGGACATGGCGGTGCCGACCAAACCCCAGAAAGGAACCAGCACCACATTAAGTACGATATTAAGGACCCCGCAGGCGCACGTGCTAATCGCCAGCACGCGCTCGTGGCCCGTCATGACAAGCAGGAGAGCCACCGGTCCCATCGCGACATTGACGGTTTGACCGATCACCAAAAGCACCAGGGCCGGTTGGCCCGCGGGAAACTCCGGCCCAAACAGGGATAACAGCCGTTCTCCGAAAATGACTAAGATCGTGCCGGCCGCCAGCGTGAAGATAAGGGCCGCGCGAATACTCTTCGTGACCACGAACTGTAAACGGGTGATATCTCTCTGCGCCCACAGCCGCGCTGCGACAGGTGCTAACGCGAGGTTAACCGATAACAAGCCAAATTGGATTAGGTCGGAGATCCGGCCAGTAATCGCGTAGACACCCACCGTTTGCGACCCTTTGATTGCGCCCAGCAAAACGATCGCGACCTGGGAATTCAGGACGCTGACTCCATTAACCAACAGCAACGGTAATGCGCTCTTGATCCACTGCCTGGGTTTATATTCCGGCGTCGCCTGTTTGGCGGCCGGCGGCAGATTGAATTGCAGAACTGCTGCGCCGAATAGGAGCGCGACCGCAGCTGCGATTGCATAAAGAGCAAATGCCGATCGCGCGCTCAACGTCCAACGCCAGACGAAATGGCCCGCCGTGATCAGACCGATGAAGATTGCGGGTTGAATGACGGCCTCGGGAAATTGGCCGGCGATGACGTTCTGTAATCCCTGCATCGCAGACTGCCTTATGCGCGTAAGCGACATCAACGGCAGCAGGATCAGCGCGATCAGGAAGGCGGGCAGGTGCGGCCAATTCACTTGCCGCGCGATTCCAGTGGCTACGAGCGCGGCGACCAAACCAATCGTCAGTGCGAGCGCCAGGACAACTCGATTTGCCCAGCGCAGCAGACCGCGCACAACGCCCCACGCTGATTGAGCCTGTCCGGTGGCCACTTCGCGAATGATCACGCTTTCAAGGCCGGCCAGGACACCGATGCAGAGAAAATTCACCCACGCCAGAACGTACGCGTACACTCCGTATTGAGCCGCGCCCAACGTTCTGGCGAGTATCAAGCTGACGAGAAACGCGAAACCGGTGAAACTGATCTTGAGACCAAAAGAACCGATCGCGCCACGGGCCAATCTTGTTTCCAGGCTGGCGCTTTCCGCTCCGCCGAAAAGCGCGCGAGAGAGTCTGCTCGTGTATTCGCTGCTTTCCACAGTAAAAGGTTGAGTGGCTGATCGCGTTTGATCGTCGCGACTCTCCGGACTTGCTGGCGCGTCGTGCTAATCAACGGCCCGATTCGCTGTCGCCGTGCGGACGTGTTCATCTCCGCGCACGAACCCGAGCGCGATCAAATGATCAAGGATCAGGCGAGCGTTCTGTTCGGCGCTTTGAGTAACGGTGTCGAGCGTTATCTCGGGCGCAAGCGGTGGTTCGTATGGATCGTCGATGCCGGTAAAGTCCCTGATCTCGCCTCGCCGCGCTTTCTCATACATGCCTTTGGTGTCTCGTTGTTCACAGACGTCGAGCGGCGTGTCGACGAAGACCTCGACAAAATGATCTGCGCCGGCCATGTTGCGCACGTCATTGCGCGCCGCCCGATAAGGGCTGACCGCCGCGCAGATGACCAGGCCACCGTGACGCACGATTTCGGCAGCGACAAAACCAATGCGCCGAATATTAATGTCGCGATCCTCTTTGCTGAAGCCCAGTCCCCGGGACAGATTCGTGCGCACCACGTCACCGTCGAGCAGGGTCGCGCGGCGGCCACGTTCCAGGGCCAGTACGATCAGCACCTCAGCGGTGGTTGATTTGCCCGCGCCACTCAACCCGGTGAACCACACGCACACACCCTGCTGGTGAATAGGCGGATAGGTCTCCGCGAGAATCTCAGCCACCTGCGGTCGCGTAAACCATGAAGGCAATGGCTTGCCTTTGTTCATGTACTCTTCTCTGACGCGAGTGCCCGAGAGAGAAATGGTGGGTGTGTGCTCCGCGATTTTCGACACCTCTTCGTATCGTTCCTCCTGAGGCAAGTAGACCAAATCGCGAAAAGGTACGACCCCAACACTCAGCTCCTCACTAAACCGCTGGACTAATTCCTGCGCATCGTACGGTCCATAGAACGGCTTTCCGGTCGAGTCCAAACCCGGACTCGCGTGGTCGCGTCCGATGATGATGTGGTTGGCTCCGAAGTTACGACGAATCAAAGCGTGCCAGAGCGCTTCACGCGGCCCGGCTAAACGCATCGCCAGCGGCATCAACGCGAGCAATACTCGATCAGCCTCATAATAGTTCGCCGCGAACGCTTTATAAGTGCGCACGCGAGTGTAGTGGTCGATGTCGCCCGGCTTGGTAAGTCCGACTACCGGATGCAGCAAGAGCAGGCCATCGGTTTCCTGAAGAGCGCGGCGGGTCAGCTCTTCATGCGCGCGATGAAGTGGATTGCGAGTTTGAAACGCTACCACGTTCTGATGAGATGACACCGCCAGCGCTTGTCTCGTCTCTGCCGGCGTGAGTCTCAGCTCCTGAAAATCGTAGTGCCGCGGAAGCTGTAAGACTTGCAGCCGGCCACTGATATTGAATTCTCCCCAACGATCCATTTCCGCGACAGTCGGATGACGCATATCGACGGTGGCGTATACGGTGCGGGCCTCACGGTCCCGATTCCACTTGTAGATCTCTTCAACCCTCATCACCGCCAGCAGGTCGTTTTTCGAATCTCGGAGGGCTACTTCCTGATCGAGCTGCACTCTCTCGTGCGAACTTACCGGCAAGGCAATGGGAACCGGAAAAAGGTGTCCGCTGGTCAGGCGCATTTCATCGAGCACGCGACGATAGTCCTGCTCACCCATGAATCGATCCAGCGGTGAGAACGCGCCCGTCGCCAGTAACTCAAGATCGCAGATCGAACGCTCAGATAACTGTAGTGACGGCAGAGTGACGGCGTGGGCGCGCAGGGCCTCGCCTTCCTCGTTCGCGACCACGAGGTCAATTAAATTGCCGCCATACGCGGGAATCAAATCACGTTGAATCAACTCTCGAATCTCTTTCCAATCAGCTTAACCCGGGATTTTGGAGTGCCGACAAAGTCTGCATGACGGCCCATACAAGCTCAAGTCCGTCGATCGCGCGCTAATTCACCTGGATAATCGCGGGCACAGCCAGTCGGTGATCAATTCACCGGCCAGCGCATGGCCTTGTTCATTCCAATGTCCGCCCCCGATGTTTGCGTCGAAGCCATGCAGGTACACGTGGTTACGTTCGGCATATTCCTGCAGGGTCGGCGCCAGAATCAGACACGGTATGCCTTCGCGATCGCACAAATTCTGAATCCGGCGATCCGGATAGAACAGATCGCTTATGCCGTGGGCCTGCATGAAATCGGCGCGGGTTTTCGGATCGGGAAGGACCTGCGGAGGACTGCTCAGCGTTACCAGGAAAAGCCGGCGATCCTTACTTCGAACCTCGCTGCTGATTTGGGCGATCAGGGCCTCGGTTACTCGCCAGGCGTCGTTCCACGCCGGGCTGGTGGGTTCATGATAGACCTGAAGCGGAAGACCGCTATCGCTACGGTTCGGCGAGGTCTGATTCCGGTCAGACAGCGCAACCATTCCTTCGCGAATGGTCTGTACGGCAATTGAGTGATTGATAATCCATTCCCAGACATGGCCCGGCCTGGACTGATGCCAGCGAACGGATCGATTCTTTTGAAACGACTGATCCAGGACCAATTTGCCGTCAGAGAAAACAAAATAGGGGATATCACCAGATCCCTTCAACGCGCGTGAATCATCACTTACATCGTTGCCGGTCGTGACTGCCAACAGGACCACGTCAGGATCGTATTTCCAAACTTTTTCTCTCAGCGTCAGCAGTTCTTGCGCCGTGCCGTAACCTGATACGCCGAAGTTAACGACTTCGACGTTTTGGTTGGACAACGCAGCGCACGATCGCAGTCTTGATTCCATGATCGACCAGAAGGCCTTCTGCATCGGCAACTGAAATGCTTCCGCGTACGAATCGCCAAGTACGGCGATGCGAAACGTGTTTGCCGGTTTGGTGATGGCGTGCTCGCGATCCCGCAGTCCGTCGCTGTTAATCCGAATATAGTCGCGGCCCTCTTTGGTCCACCAACCTTCGGCGCCCGGACGATGTGTCGCGCCAATTACGTCGTCACGCCGAAAGAAGTTACCGGTTGCATATCCGATCAGCCGCAGAAACGCCTCGGCAATCAACAGCGCGGTAACCACGCCCAGCGTGATGAGCAGAAGTCTCGCAGTCAGTCTTCGAAGTTTCATTCGTCTCATGCCGATGCGCTTTGCCGGACGTCGGCTGTTCATATATCCAGCGAAACTCGAGGTCACTTTTGCTGACGATGAACGTGATAATTGCAGGGTATAGAGCGTTTGACAATTCGCGAACAAACTATATCTTCTATATTCGATAGCGGTTTCCCCATAACAAGGCGCGTCGCGTTACGGAACCCAGATGATCCGAGATCAGTCAGGACATTCTCGTCCCCCCGGACGCAGCCACGGGAAGCCCATGAAGGTCCTGCACGTCATCAATGATCTCGCCGTCGGCGGAACCGAGATCATGCTTTACAAGTTGCTCTCGCGAACCGATCGAAACCTGTTTGAGCCTACGGTAATTTCGCTCGACGGCATCAACCCACTCGGCACGCGAATCGAGGAGCTTGGGATTCCGGTCATATCCCTCGGTGTAAAAAGCCCAATCGCACATCCGGCTTCCCTGTTGCGGTTAGTGACCGCCGCCCGGCGCATTTCGCCGCAATTAATTCAGGGTTGGATGTATCACGGAAACCTGGCAGCCCAGGCGGCCACCTGGTTTGCGCGCCGGCCCGTCAAGGTCGTTTGGAACATCAGGCAATCGTTCTCTTCGCTCGACGATGAAAAGCCGGCCACCGCGCGAGCGATCAAGCTGGGCGCGCGTTTAGCAAAATGGCCGGATCTAATTCTTAATAATTCAGAGAAGAGTGTGGCGCAGCACACCTCGCTCGGCTTTCCCGCCGATAAAACTCTCGTTATACCGAACGGGTTTGATACCGACACCTTCAACGTGTCTGACGAAGCTCGCGCGTCTGTCCGCGCCGAATTAGGAGTTCCGGACAACACGCTGCTGGTGGGTCGCGTAGGCCGTTATCATCACACGAAAGACTATCCCAATTTTCTGCGGGCCGCGGCGTCGCTGCTGCACGTCTATCCGAATACGCAGTTCGTCGTGCTCGGAAAGGATGTCGACTGGAATAACGATGAACTGCGCAGACTGGTGCAGGAATTTGGACTGGTGGAAAGAATTCACCTGTTGGGACAGCGGTTCGATGTGGCCCGGCTGACCGCGGCCTTCGACATCGCGGTGTCCTCGTCGCACGCCGAAGGGTTTCCGAACGTCATTGGAGAAGCGATGGCTTGCGGCGTGCCCTGCGTAGTCACGGACGTGGGCAATTCCGGATGGCTGGTCGGCGACACCGGCACGATCGTGCCTCCGCAGGACTCTGAGGCCCTGGCCGCCGCATGCCAGAACCTGATTGAATCGGGGGCAGACTACCGCAGACAACTTGGCCAGGCGGCCCGGGATCGGGTTATCAGCCATTATTCGATTTCATCGGTGGCGCAGCTTTACGAATCTCTCTACCAGCATCTCGTCGCGGGCGAAAGGGTCGAGGAACGCACGCGCGCGCAATCAGCCCGGCGATCGAGCGCGATGACGCCGACGCTTTCAGAACTGAACGCAACCTCCGCGCACGCGTTACACCTTGAGCAACTCGCCGGCAGCGCGCGCGGGAACCCCACTCCGGATGCGACTTAGCGGGCGCTCGCCCCTACCCGGCGAATTCTCTTCACCGCACATTTGAAACGCTGCACAATTACATGATTGAATGATTCGCCGCGAGCGGAAGTGTTTGGGCGATCGCGAAAGCTATTTAGTTCGACCAAAGATCTTGTAAGCCACACCTCTGTTTTGTTCAAATTAGGTCTCACACTCGCAGCACTCGCCATCTGCAACGCCGTGCTCGCGATCCTGATGCCGTGGTACATCGTCACCCGGCTGGGCATCGGCATTGCGACCGATGCCTTCTTTGTGTCCGGCGCGTTGCCGCAGCTGATCTTCATGGTCGCCAGTTTTTCGCTCACCCAGGTCTTGGTGCCACTGCTGGCCACGGAAAGCGGAGATGATTTTCGGCGCGACGCCTGGGCATTGTTTCTGGGAATCACCGCCATCTTCTCAGTCATTGCGGCAATCCTATTTGTGACGGCGCCGTATTGGGTTTCGCTCATCGTTCCTGGCTTTTCGATCGAGGCGATGCAATTAGCCACTACGCTGAGCCGCATTCAATTGCTGACCATGATTGGCAACGCATCGATCATCGTGCTTTGGTCCACATATTACGCGCGGCAACAATTCCTCTGGACCGAGCTTTCGTCCGTGATTGCCAACGCCATCGTTCTGTTACTTCTTTTTTGGACGCTGCCCCGATTCGGAATCGTAAGCGCCGCGTGGTTGTCAGCACTAAGTCTCGGCCTGAAGGTCATGATGCTGCTGCCGGGCCTGGGCCGTTGGGAATCCCCCCGTTGGGACTCGCACGTCATCAAAGAATCGTGGTCCCGCGTCAAGCCCTTTCTCCTGGGCCAAACGTACGCGAAATCAGATCCGCTCATCGATCGATTTCTAACCTCGCTCACGGTGGCGGGCAATCTGTCTCTGCTCTATATCGGCCAGCAGGTTTATTCAGCTGTCAATCTGATTATGACTAAGGCGATATCGGCGCCGTCGGTACCGCGACTGGCGATTGCGGCCAAGAACTCAGACTGGAAGAACTTCCGACGCATTTATCGGCATCGCGTGCTCTGGACCCTGGCGGCCACAGCCGCGGCGACGCTGGCGCTGTTCGCGGTGGGCGAACCTTTGCTGCGCCAGATGATTGGACACGGTGGAATCACCGGCAAAAACGTTCATCAATTGTGGTTGATCCTGGTGGCGCTATCCGGAGTTTTAATCGGTGGCACGTCGGGCCAGGTAATCTCGAGCGCGTTCTATGCGATTGGCGACACGCGCACGCCGACGATGCTCTTCATCATCACTTACACTATTTACGTTCCGATCAAAATCGTGGTGTTTCTGAAGTACGGCTTGCTGGGGCTGGCGGCGGTGACCAGCGTTCACCTCGTGCTCAATTTCCTATTACAACTCGTGGTATTGGAGTGGACGCTCCGAGCGCCCGCAACGATTGTCGAAGCGGAATGATTTTTATCCGACCGCCGGTATCCGGTCTTTACCTGGCTTAGGACGCTGAGGCCGTCGCGCGACTGCTTCCCGTTCAAGTTCCTTCTTATGCCGTTGAGCTGCCCGTCTTTCCTTAAGCAAAACAAAACCGACGCCGACAAAAATAAAATAGAACACCAGCAACTGCGCGCGCTGCCGGTAAGCTGTGCCGACATTACCCTGAACGATCGAATAGGTAAGCGTCAGCAGACTGGTGAAAATCATAATCGGCGCAATTTCGCGAACACGATGTTTGAGCGTAAACCATGCGCCCAGCACCAGCAGCGGAATGGCTAACCACCAAATGATCATCTCAGGCAAGGTCAACATTTGCCTCAACGAACCAAACTGCCACGGAAACGGCGCCAGTAATAGATAAGTAAAGCCTATTGGAATCGCAGTGATGGCGCCCGACGTGGTAGAGACGTCGATGTCTTTGCCAAATCCCGACTCGGCTGATCGCGAAGCATCCAGACGCATCCGCTGTATCTGGTCAGCATTGCCATAGGCTTCCAATTGTTGCGTGGCATAGCGGCTCACTCCGAAGTAAGCGAGCGCGAGACTGACCAGCGAGATGACGATTAGTTGCCGCGCAAACGATTGCGCCGTCAGTCGTCGACGGCCCAGAATGAAAGCTGCGCCGCCGGCGAGCGCGACGATGTAGAAAATATAGAATCGCAGCGTCAGCAAACAGCACAAGGCCGAGGCCAGCGCCGTCAGATAACGCACGCTGAATCGATTGCCCAGCCGCAACACGGCCAGCATCGAGAGCGCCAGCAGAAAAACAATCGGCCCGTCCTTTAGACCCTGACACGACCAGATGATTAAAGAGGGGAAAAACGCGGTCAGGATCGCCACCGAGCGCGCCACCGGTTTGCTGGGAAAAATCTCGGTCGCCATCAGATAGGCCAGCGGCGCCGTCGCGGCACCAAGTGCACAGTTCAAGAATTGGATAGCCAGCATGTTTCGGCCGATGATCTGATAAACCCCCGCGACGTAATACATCATGCCCCAACCGCTGGATGAACCACCGGCATAAAAGATATCGATGGCGCGCTGATACTCGACGTTGCCGTGCCAGATATTGACTAAAGAGTCTCCGAGAAAGTCATAGGTGATCGCGTCGCCACCAAAGAAAGTCTGCCAATGAAAGACATAGATCACGGTGCCGAGGGCGAGTCGTACCAACAAGCCTGCGACAAACACACGCACCAGGAACTTGCGATCCTCGAGCCGGCTGATGGCGACCGCGACGAGGGCGATTAGCGGGACAGTGATCAGCACCGCGGGACCGCCGTCGGCGGGCGCCACGACCAATACGGCGCCCAACAGTACCAACCCCAATGCGAGTAATAATCCGTTCAATTCAAATACTTCCTAAACGTTAAATGTCGTCGGGCAAATCGGGCCGCGTCTTCCGCTCGATGAGAAACAGGTCTTCGGCGCTCAACTCCTTGAGCGGTTTTGCCGGCACGCCACCGACCAGCCAGCCTTCGCCATCAACCTTTCCGACGATGACCGATCCTATGCCGACGACACAGCGCGCCGGTATCGCCGCGCCCGGCGCCATGCGAATTTCCGATCCGATATAAGCGAAGTCGCCGATCGAGATTGGTTTTGTGCGCTGGCGATTGTGCGTCCATAAAGACGAGTTCCGGCCACCAATGATTACCCGGCGGCCAATCTCGACTCGATCGGTGAAATCTATTTTATGCCCCGTCGTAATGATCGAGCCCGGTCCAATCGTGATTCTCGAGTCCACCGGGTTCACCACGTCAGGATCAGGAATCGAATTAATCTCGTTCATCCGGATCAACTCCGCATAGCGCCCGAATATCACTTCGTCACCGCCGCGAATGATGTTCAGGTGGCCGATGCGAACATGATCGCCGAGCGTCAGACGACGCACGCCGATCACGACGTTGAAGTGGCCAATGCGCGTATCGTCACCGATCTCGCAGCCCTCGCTGTCGATAATGCTGAGACCGATCCGCACACCTCGTCCAACTTTGTAACCAAAGAACAGGCGATAACAGGGGCGCTTTACGAACGACGGCAAGAGGGCAATTATTCCCAATCCCAGCAGCCTAAGCTTGCGGGGACGATGAGTCGAGTGGCTCGCTTGGCGATCCCAGGGCTCGATTCTCAGATCACCAGGCTGCGCGTCTCCAGCTCCGCTGTGGCCTGCGATACTTTGTCCTCGGGTTTCTGTTCGCTCACCCATTTCAGAAGTTCGGGAATTCCCTGTTCAAGAGAAACGCGTGGTGCGTAACCCAATAGTGTTCGCGCTCGTGAAATATCGGCTACGCAATGACGAATATCGCCCTCGCGATACTTCGCAACGATCGTCGGTTCGATATTCTTTTTCAATCCAGCCGCTAACAAGCGGGCGACCGTGCGCACGGAAGTCGGAACCCCGGTGCCCACATTAACAGCGTTATAGTCGGCGCGATTGCTCTCCAGGGCCAGCAGGTTCGCCTGCACGATGTCGCTGACATGGACAAAGTCGCGCGTCTGTTCACCGTCTTCAAAAATTACCGGGCTTTGATCGTTCAGCAGCCTCGCCGAAAAGATCGCGCAAACGCCGGTGTACGGATTGGACAATGCTTGTCTTGGCCCATACACATTGAAATATCTGAGTGCCACGGTGGGGATGCCGTAAGCTCGACCTACTACCAGGCAGAATTGTTCCTGGTCCTGTTTGGTAACTGCGTACACCGAGGTGGGGAAGAGCGGCTTTGCTTCGGTGGTGCCCGCCGGTTGCAGCGGCCGGTCGCAGTCGGGGCATTTAACTTCCCATTCGCGCTCGCGTAATTGCGCGGTCGGACGAAGTTGCGGATATACCGCGCCGCACGACTCGCATTTGTACGCGCCCTCGCCATAGATCGACATCGACGAAGCCACTACCAGTTTCTTGATCTTGTCCTTAAAACCAATCAGCGCCTGCAGCAGAACACCGGTGCCGAGATCGTTGGCGCGTATGTATCGATCGATTTCGTACATCGATTGGCCCACGCCGACTTCAGCAGCCTCATGAAAGACCACGTCGACGCCGTCGAGCGCCCGTTGGACGATGGCCGCGTCGCAAACATCGCCATGAATGAATTCGGCCTGAGGGTTCAAATATTGCGGCGCGCCGTTGCCATGCACCTGCGGCACCAGCAGATCGAGAACGCGCACGCGATGACCCCGCTCAATCAGAGCATCCGTCAAATGAGAGCCGATAAAGCCGGCGCCGCCCGTCACTAATACTCTTAGCTGTTCCAATTGTTTTCCCCGGACTCAGTCATAAGTCACACTGCCGTCGATGCGCTGCGCACCATTGCCGCGGCATCCTGCGTACTTTGCTGGACCACTGATTGAAATATTTCAAACACGCGCGGCGCCTGCACCTCGGCCGAATATTTCTGCTCGACCGTGCGGCGCCCAGCCAGGCCGATGCGTTGACGCAAGTCGCTCGAGCGCAGCAGTTGCGCCAGTTTCTCGACCCATTCATCTTCGGTCTCGGCAATAAATCCGTTTTCCCCGTCCTGAATAATCTCAGTGTTGACGCCGACCGGCGAACACATCGCAGGAATGCCCAGCGCCATGAATTGCAGCGCCTTCAGCCCGCACTTACCTTTGCTCCATTTATCGTCGGGCAGCGGCATGATTCCAATATCGCAGGGTGCCAGATCCTCGATCTCACTCTGGGCCCGCCACGGCATCGCTTCGACCTCGACGCCTTCAATTTCATATTGCGGCGTGCCGATCACCCTTAGTTTGAAGCGCTCGCGTTGGGCCAACTTTTCCAAAGCGCCGCGCAGAGTGTCCAGGTGCTGCACCGTGCTGAAGCTGCCGGTCCAGCCAATGACCGGACACTCTTTCGCAGGATCCGGTTCGCGGACCTCGTACTTGTTGAGATCGATCGTCGTCGGTATCACCGTCACGTTTGGATTAAAGCGTCTTGAATATTCCGCCAGGTACGGGTTCCCCACCATCACGTGCGCGGACATTTCGCAAATCTTGCTGGTCTTGCCGGCAAATTTGAGATAGCTGAGATAACCGTTGGACGGACTGCGATACGAAACAAAAATCGCATCGTCGAAATCGAAAACGATCGGGATGCGCGTTCGTCTTATCAAGCTCTCAAAAATTGGCGGTCCAAACAGCGCTGCTTCCCGAAAAATATAAATCGCGTCGAATTGCCGGACCGAGCTTAACAGGCGAAAGCGCCTGGCGAACCCGGCGGTCACGCCTGCCAGCTTACTGGCCGAGTGGCCCTGCTGATAAAGCAAACCCGCAAGCTGTTCGTTTGAAAACGGGGCGTAAGTAATCTCAACCCCGAGCTCCCTTAAAATCGGCTCCCACTGTTCGATCCGGAATCGCTGTCCGGGAGAAGTATCGTAAAGACTGGGTACGATGGCTAAAACACGCATAGATGATTTGAGGCCCTTGTTTATTGCCTGTTGAGTATATGGGAGAGACGTGCCCGCACCAAAGTCAGCCGGGTTTGACGCCCGTGGCCACCCATCCGTAAGAAGCATTCACCTGGGGATTCTTCAGGCCCGCCCGACGTAACCAGTCCGCCACCTCGGCCTTGCTGTATCGATTCTCGATGGGCGCCGAAAAGCGGTCGAGCTGATCGTTAACACAAACGCGGAACGGATACGCGGCGTATTGCTTCATCGGAAATTTCTCCGCGAGGCCATCTAAGCCAATCGCCTTCAACAGCCGGTACGGCCAAACAAAAAACAGGAACGCAGCCACCGCGGCGGGGAATGCCAGCGCGTGCACAGCTCCATGCGGGAGACGTGTGGTTATCCAGCGGCTCGCGGCAACCAGCGATAACAACGCTCGCTTGATTGGCTGTCCCTCCGGATGCCAGTAGAGATAAATCTGGGTCTCGCCATTGGGTTTGAGGTGGCGCAGCAGACTCTGAAACGCTGCTTCCGGATCAGGCAAATGATGAAGCACTCCGATGGAATAAATGAAATCAAAGCTTTCGTAAGCAAACGGCAGCTGATGCAGATCGGCCTGCACGACCTGAACGCGGCCACTGTCCCTGGTGTTCTCGCGCGCGACTTCGATCGCCGGACCTAAATCAATCGCCCAGACTTCAGCGCCATACTTGGCGGCATAGTACGCGAACCGCCCATTGCCACAGCCGGCATCCAAAACCTTCTTGCCGCGAAAAAAATCGGGGCCGTGTGGCTTCATGTACGAAAGGAAGTTCTGTTCCCACTCAGGATACATTTCCGGGAAGCGCGTCCATTCATAGCCGAAGCTCAGAGCGGTTCGTAGCTGGCGATCATCCGGCTCGGCAGCCGCCTTGCTGTCGCCCAGCAATGCTTCGCGGAACGGAGAAAGTAATAAACGCGGGATCTCGCGGATGATCGGAAAGTCGATGCTGCAAGCGCCGCATTCGAATCGACCGTCGCCTTGGTTCGCTTCCGGTGAAAACGAAAGCGATCCGCGACAGCGAGGACATCGCAGGCTTTCCCGAAGTATTTCCGTTGGCAGCGACATTTCGAAGACTGGGGCCAGTGCGGGCTTGCCGTACAAACCGGTATTTTAGATTACCTTTGTTCCGACGGGTTGTTAAGTACCGAGCACCTGCTCGTACAGTCGCGCGTACGCGGGAAGACCGACAACCTGAAGATCAAATAATTTTTCGGCAATGAGCCGCATTCTCTGCCGCCGATGATCAGGCAGTTCAGAGGATTCCGTCATCAGATGATCGACGGCTTTGGCATATTCACCCTCGTTGAATTCATGAACCAGGACCCCCGCCCCATGCTCGGTCACCAGTGCATCCGAATCTCCGACTCCGGCGTTGATGACCAACGGTAAGCCGCAACCAAGGTACTCGGCATACTTGGTCGGCGACGATGCCAGCTTGGAAAAGCACGGTTTGATAAAACTCAGTCCGGCATCGCTGGCCGACAGATATCCAGGGACATCGGCAGGCTGCGACGCCACAATCCGGTAATCGTGGTCGCCTATCCCGCGCTCGCGCATCAGGTCACGCAGCCGCGCCTCGTTCGATTGGGTCAGCCACAGCAGCAACGCGTCAGGCCTTTGGCGCAGCAACACCGCGAAAAAGTCGGCCATCTTTTCAGTCAAATACCAGCCATCGATGGATCCGCTGTAGACAAATACAAATCGATCGTCGATATCAAGCTTCCGCCTGAGGCCTTGCCGTTGTTCGCTGCTGAATTTGAATTTCTGCAAATCAGCGCAACATGGAATTACCTCGTGTGGAACTGTTCTGCCCTTTAATCCTTCCCACTCGCTGATGATGGGCCAGATACGTTGCGTGAGCACAACTATGCCGTCGGCGGCTCGCAGTGCGCGTTGTTCGAAATGCTTTGTGATCCGGACCGCCATCGACCCTTCGCGCCAATGGCCCACATCGATGTACTCCTCAGCCATCAAACCGCGGACATCGAAGATCATTTTAAGTCCGAACCTCCGCTTCAAACCGAGAGCGATGACGGCGGGAATGTACGAGCGAGCGTGAACCAGCTGGACTTTAGTGTCTGTCAGCAGACGGCTGGCGTAACGGATGCCGGCGATTACATCGTAGGCAGTTGCCGGTAGTGACGGCCGCCGATGGTATCGCAGATAGTGCCAATCGATACCGAAGCGTTTCAGTTCGTTCGCCAGTTCCCGGCAGCGCCGCTGGCCCTCGTCCGTGTAAGCCTGCGCCCGTTCGTAACTGAGCAAAGTAAAGCGCCATCCTGATTTGCTGAGTTCTTTAAGATACGGGATCACCTGGCTCTGCCCGAGTGGGTCGAGCATGCCGTTATAGGAAATGTAAAGCGCATGCTTATCAGTGGGCACGTGGGTTTTTGGAAGGCAAGTCTCTAACAATCCAAATCAGAGTGCCGACAAATGTCGCGCAATCCAAGGCTAACAAAATTGGAACGATCACGGTGAACCGAAAAAGGTTTCGCATCAAACCGGCAGGGTAATGCTGACGATTCTGCCACAGCGACCGGGCGGCCCGCGCCGCCAATAGACCTAACCACAAAACAACGGGAACGATTAGCCACTTGAAGCCAAAAATAATTGCCGGAAGCCCGGTCAGAACCAGGATTAAATAATTTCGCAGCAGCGGAGCCTGCCAGTTGCGCCACAATCCCGCGCGAATGTTGTTGCGCGCATAAACGACGAAGCGTCTGAATGTTTTCCAGAGACTTGGTTGCAGTTTCCAGTGGACCAGCGCCTGCGGCGCGCGCGCGATCCGAAATCCCGCCGCCTCAATCTTATTCATGAAGAGCAGATCTTCTGCGGAACGCAAATCTTCGGGAAACCCACCGACCTTTTCCCATGCCTGTTTCGGCATCAACGCAGACGCAATCGAATAAGGCCGCACCGGCCCTTCCTCGGTCCGATCGGGCGGCGTAAGGTAAGCAATGGCCGCGCTTTCCTCAAACAACGAGTGCGTGACTGGCTCATACGCTCCATACACAACTTCGGCATCGGATCCGTTCATCACCTTGTCGGCCAGGGATTGAAGCCAGGTAACTACCGGCGTCACCCCAGCGTCGATAAAGGCAATCCATTCGAAGCTCGAATTGGCGACTCCAATGTTGCGCGACCTGCCCGGCAACGAGTTGCGATCGGTACAGAGCTTCACCGGCGCGCCCCGATCGATAAACCCCTGAATGATCGCGCGAGTTTGGTCGCTTGAGCCGCCGTCCGTAACGACGATCTCATTAGGCAGCAGACTTTGGGTTAACAAAGCGTCGAGCAACCCGCCAATCGTCTCGGCTTCATTACGGACAGGAACGACGACGCTAATCTTTTGAGATGGTTCGGTGCTCATCGCGAGGGATCCAAAGCCAGATTATCAGATGAATCGAAGCTGGCGTAGCGGATAAAATTGATTCTTTGTTGGCAGCGCAGATTCTGCTTAATCGAGCGCAAACTGAGATTGCCAATCGCGATCCTCTTTGAATGCCGGCTGATCTTTTTTATCGAGTACGCAAGTTTCCAGGACCAGATAATCCATCTCGGTGCGCATGAAACATCGATAGCTGTCCGCAGGTGTGCAGACGATCGGCTCGCCGCGCACGTTGAAGCTTGTATTCACGACGACGGGGCAGCCGGTCAGCCGGCCGAAAGCGTCGATGATGTCCCAGTAGAGAGGATTGACTTCCCTTCTGACAGTTTGAATGCGGGCTGAATAATCCACGTGGGTCACCGCCGGAATTTCGGATCGCTTCACATTCAGTTTCTCGATCCCGAATAGTTTCTGTTCTTCGTCAGTCATCGATCGCCGCCGCCGTGACGAAACATCGGCGACCAAAAGCATGTAAGGACTGTCAGTGTCGAGATCGAACCAATCGGAGACCCGTTCACGCAAGACGCTCGGTGCGAAAGGGCGAAAGCTCTCGCGATACTTGATCTTCAGATTCAATTTTGACTGCATCGCCGGCGAACGCGGATCGGCGATAATGCTGCGGCCGCCCAGGGCCCGCGGTCCGAACTCCATCCGGCCCTGGTGTACACCGATGATGTTGCCGGCCGCCAGCAGTTGCGCCACAGCCTCAGGTAATTCTGCGCGCGAGTATTTCTTAAACGGAAGTCCTCCGCGATTCAGGAACGATTCGATCTGCTCTTCGGTATCTCGCGGTCCCAGGAACGATCCCTTCATGCCGTCAGCATAATTCGTAAAGCCGTCGTGGGAATTCGCGCGCGGCGATTGCCACGCGCCGGTTGATTCAGCACTGGCGCGCGGTTTTCCCAGATAGCGATGCCAAATCGCCAGGGCGATTCCGATTGCGCCACCGGCATCGCCAGCCGCCGGTTGAATCCAGATGCTTTCGAACGGGCCCTCGCGCAGGATGCGTCCGTTGGCTACGCAATTCAAAGCCACACCTCCGGCCATACAAAGATGCTTCATGCCGGTTTCCTGGTGCACGAAGTTCGCCATCTTCATCATGGCTTCTTCGGTAATGACCTGAATACTCCGCGCCAAATCCATCTCGCGTTGGGTTATCAGCGATTCAGCCTTACGCGCCGGCGCCTCGAACAGGCGATCGAAGAACCGGTTGGTCATCCGCAGTCCCTGTGAATAGCTGAAGTACTCGTGATTCATGCGAATGCTGCCATCGTCGCGAATTTCAGCGAGGTTGTCTTTGATCAGTTGGACGAACCGGGGCTCGCCGTACGGAGCCAGCCCCATCACCTTGTACTCGCCGCTGTTGACCTTGAAGCCCGTGTAGTAGGTGAAGGCGCTGTAGAGCAGACCGAGACTGTCGGGAAAGCGCAACTCCTTCAAAAGAGTGATCTCATTACCACGGCCGATGCCGATCGAACTCGTCGCCCATTCACCAACCCCATCGATCGTCAGAATGGCCGCCTCTGAAAACGGCGAAGGATAGAACGCGCTGGCCGCGTGACTTTCATGATGATCGCCGAAGAGCAACTGCCACTCGAATTTCTTGCCGGCCTTCTTGGCCGCGCGCTGATCGTCGATGCCGGAGACCTGGGCCAGCTCGGTGCGAATCAAATCAGGCATCCACAGTTTCTCTTTCATCCACAGCGGCATCGCTTTCAGGAATGAAGGAAAGCCTGCCGGCGCGTAATCGAGATAAGTCTCGAGCAGCCGATCGAATTTCAGCAGCGGCTTGTCATAGAAACCAACGTAATCGAGATCGTTTGGAGTAATTCCGGCTTCACTCAGACAGTAACGGGCCGCGCTCGCGGGGAAATTATGATCGTGCTTGACGCGGGTGAAACGTTCTTCCTGCGCGGCGGCGATGATCTCGCCGTCGACCACCAGGCAGGCGGCGGAGTCATGATAGAACGCAGATATCCCGAGAATGTTCACGGCATTAGAATGAGAGTCGCTGAAAGGTTCCCTCTCCCGCTGGGAGAGGGTCAGGGTGAGGGTCTAGACTCGACGAAAACTCAAAATCATTGCTCAACATGCACCGTAGTCCCTCACCCCGGCCCTCTCCCAAGGGGAGAGGGAGTAACCGCAGTTTAGAAGAGCGTGTATATGAATGGCGCGATGGCCGAACTCTTGGCTAAAACCAACAGAATGCCGAACAGGACGAGCGTGATGACGATCGGCGCCAGCCAATACTTTTTGTTCTCCTTCATGAACTGCCAGAGTTCGCCGACTACCTGTGCTTTGGACATCTCGCTCCTTAAAACATTTTTTCGTAATGCCGGGAGTCTCTCTGGCGTGGGGAATAGTCTCGCCAGTAACTTTCACTGCGCGGCGCGCGCCGGTTCAGTGGATCCCATCCCGTCATTCGCTTGATCAAACCAATCGGGGTGATCACAAAGAAATAAACAAACCCGAGAATGATGCGCGTAGAGACGTACGACAAAGCTTCGGCAAACGCCATCCACGCGCGGTTCGGATAGAAAAGCAGCCGCGGGATAATTACTCCCAGAGCCACGAGCACAATTCCGACGGGCAAACTGATCTGGGTGACAGTGTGGAACTTGCCGCGATAGACCCACCAGCCGCTGAGTAACAGCAACATGCCGCCGACGATCAATCCGAATTCACGTTCGGCCCGCCACGATTTTTTCCGCTCGGTAATTTCAGTCATGCTGCAACCTTATTCAATTCCGCTGGAAAAAACTGGCGACCGTACTCACTACATGATCTTGCTGTGCGGCTGTCATTTCCGGAAACGCCGGCAGCGCCAGGGTCTCCGCAGCAGCGGTTTCGGTAAGCGGGAAGTCACCGGCCTTGAAACCCAGGTACTGAAAACACTCGAGCAAGTGAAGTGGCACAGGATAATAAACACCATTTCCGATCCCGTTGGCCGTCAGGTGATTCCGCAACGCATCGCGAATGCTCGCCTTGACGCGAATGACGAACAGGTGGAACACGTGTCTGGCGTCATCACGAATGCCCGGCATCACGAGGTGTTCATGCAATCCCGCGTCGTTGAACCTGCCTTGATATTGCTGCACGAGTTGCTGCCGCGCGCGCGTCCAATCTTCCAGATGCGGCAGTTTCGCGCGTAACACGGCGGCGTGTATTTCATCGAGGCGGCTGTTGATGCCCACCATCGCGTGGTAATACCTGCGCTCTTCGCCGTGCACATGCAACATGCGCAGGCGGCGGGCAAGCTCTTCGTCGTTCGTTATCAGCATGCCGGCATCACCGGCGGCGCCCAGGTTCTTTGAAGGATAAAAACTGAGACAGCCGATCGCGCCCATCGAGCCGGCGCGCCGCCCGCGATCTTCAGCCCCGATGGCCTGGGCCATGTCTTCGATGACCGGGATATTGTGCTGGCCCGCCAGTTCGAGCAGCGGCTCCATGTCAACGCACTGGCCATAAAGGTGAACCGCGATGATCGCTTTGGTGCGAGGCGAAATCGCGGCTTCGACGCGGGCCACATCCAGGTTGAATGTCTTTGGATCGATGTCGACAAATATCGGCCGGGCTCCCAGGCGCGTAATCGCCGCTCCGGTCGCAAAGAAAGTGAAGGGCGTGGTGATGACCTCGTCGCCCTTCCCGATTTCCAGTGACATCAAAGCCAGCAACAACGCGTCCGATCCTGACGCGCAGCCGATGGCAAATTTCGTCTGACAATAGCGCGCGATCTCTGCCTCCAGCGCTTCACCTTCGGGGCCGAGCACAAATTGCTGCGCCTCGAAGATGCGCTCAAGCGCGGCGCGCACCTCGTTGCGGACGGCCGGATACTGGGCCTTCAATTCGAATAAGGGAACATTCATAGCTTCAGATTTTTTCAAACGGCCGTGCGCGCGGCGAACTCATTGCCCAGAGTCACCGCCTGACCGCCGTTCTTCATCGAGCGCTGCGCGGCTTCGAGGAGGCGCACGACGCGCAG
>Ga0207511_100017_pt1 | contig 44725 bp, 36 predicted proteins | sample NitcycUWRSCHO22C_FD_188265 | JGI IMG/M metagenome (GOLD analysis project Ga0207511, IMG submission 188265) | Soil microbial communities from Arlington Agricultural Research Station in Wisconsin, USA - Nitrogen cycling UWRJ-SCHO22-C (SPAdes) | ecosystem: Environmental > Terrestrial > Soil >... | reverse complement strand
CTGCGCACCGGCCGCGCGCCCGCCGAACGCAAGAGCCCGCAAGCAGCTCCGGCGGCGTCGGGCAACCGGGCCTCATCGCCATCGACTCCTGCATCCCGCGGCGCAGGCGCCGGCAATTCCGCGACGGCGCATGCCGGCGAGTACGTCAACGAGTCAGCGCGCGATGAAGTAACGGCGCCGCAGCCTGCCGAGCAGGTTACTGCGGCTGCGGGATCGCTGAGCGACCAAATCAAAACTGAGCTCGAACGCCGGAAACGGAAATTGCTTGCCGCCGCGATCAGCGCGGCTGCGCGAATCGATCTTGAAGGTGACGAACTGACGATTGAATTCTCTTCCGAAGCCAGGCATTCGCGCGACACGATAGCCAAACCCGATAACGTCAAGATTCTGCGCGAAACTTGCGCGCAGGTTTGCGGGCGTGCGGTCGGCATCAGATTCGTCATGCGTGACAGCGAGATGGCCGACGCTCCGCTGGCGCCGGAAGAGGACCAGAGAAGTTCCCGGCAGCAGGCGCGACAGGCCGCAGCCCAAAATCCCACAGTCCAGCAAGTGCTCAAGACGTTCGGCGGCGAGATCGTCGACGTCAAGACGCTCTAGTTTCGATTGAACCCGGCAGCGAACAGCGTCGTATGGCCCTTTCGAGGTAAAAACGATGCGCAATCCACTGATCGCCGGCATTCTCAGTCTATTAATCCCGGGCCTCGGGCAAATCTATAACGGCCGAATTATCTTCGGGCTGATTTGGTTACTCGTTTTTGGAGTTTCGTGGATTGGTTCGGTCGGTTTCTTCGGGCTGATTGTTCACGTCATCTCGGCCTGGTGCGCCTACTCCTACGCCAAGGACCATCCGATTAGGGTCTGAGAAAGAATCGTGATGGAGCGCGGGCATCCCTGCCCGCAAAGCCTGCGCAGCAAGCTCAAACATTCGCGCTACGCGGTCATGCGGACAGAGATGCCCGCGCTTCCATCACGGGTTAATTTCCCGTTTGGCGCGCAACTCTGAGAAAGGCCTTCGCGGCGTGCGACAGCGTCGCGCCTTTGCGATAAATCAAATGCAGGCGCCGCTCGAACTTCATCTCTCGCACCAACAGTCCCACCAGTTGTTTCCGTTCAATTTCGATTTGCGCCGCCAGCCGCGGGATCAAAGCTATTCCCAAACCTTGCTCGACCAGGCGCTTAATCGATTCCAGAGTCGGCATTTCCATCGAAATGTTCAGCGGGGTACGATGCTTCTCAAAGGTCTTGATGACTTTTTCGCGGTAGGGCGACGGTACGTTGTGCGCGATGAAAGCCTCAGCGCCTAAGTCGCGAACGGACACGACTTCTTTCCGAGCGAGCGGGTGGGTCGGTGGCACCACCAGCGCGATTTCGTCAACGCCGATCGAGATGGCCTTGATGGCCGGATCGTTGGGCTTGAAAGAAACGACGCCAATCTCGACATCGCGCCCGATGATTTCTCCGGGAATTCGGCTGGCGAGACTGCGCTTGATTTCAATTTTGATGTGCGGGTGGCGCGCTCGAAAAATTGGAATCAGCGGCAACAGCGACATCACCGTATATTCGTTCGCGCCCAAAGACAGTTTGCCGCGATGCAAATCGCGCAACTCGCGGATCGCCGAATGTGCGTGATGCCGCAGGTTCAGCATCTGCTGCGAGAAGTCGAGCAGCACCTTGCCCGCCGCCGTCAACGTGCCATCCTTTGACGACCGATCAAACAACGACTCACCCAGTTCAGCCTCGAGCCGGCGAATGGCCTGGCTCACCGCCGGCTGTGTGCGATGGAGAGTCTCGGCGGCGCGCGAAAAGCTGCGCTCCTGCGCGACCGCGAGAAATACTTCGAGATGGTTAATATCCATGCAGCCTCGAGCGCGCCCCTTATCAACCCATACGAGCTGCCTTATGGTATCACACATTGTTATGTTGGTATAGAAATTATAACTTTGACTTTCGACAGGCCGGGCCTCTACGATTGCCGGACGCATATGACAATCGACCACGTAAAAATCTTCGACACCACCCTGCGCGACGGAGAGCAGTCCCCCGGCTGCTCGATGAATCTGGCCGAAAAGGTCCGGCTGGCGCGAAAACTTGAAGAGTTAGGCGTCGACATTATCGAAGCCGGTTTCCCCATCGCTTCAGACGGAGACTTCGCCGCGGTCAAAGCGGTGGCGGCTGACTGTCGCGAGGTTACGGTGGCGGCGCTTTGCCGAACGGCGGCTCCGGATGTGGCGCGGGCGGCAGAGGCCCTGCGCGGCGCGGCGCATCCGCGCATTCACACGTTCGTGGCGACCTCGGACATCCATCTCGAATACAAACTCAAAAAGACGCGCGGCGAAGTGATCGAGATGACGCGCAAAGCCGTACGCATGGCGCGTGATTACGCGGAAGAGGTTGAGTTCTCGGCTGAAGACGCCACCCGCAGCGACGTCGATTATCTCTGTGAAGTTTTTGGCGCGGCGATCGAATCAGGCGCGACGATTTTAAACGTGCCGGACACGGTCGGCTACACTCTCCCCAACGAATTTGTTGGCCTGGTCAGCGCAGTGCGTGAGCGAGTGGCCGGTGAGCGCACTGATATTACGATTAGCGTTCACTGTCACAACGACCTCGGCCTGGCGGTGGCGAACAGCCTGGCGGCTGTCAGCGCGGGCGCGCGGCAGATCGAATGCACTGTCAACGGAATCGGCGAGCGCGCCGGTAACGCTTCGCTGGAAGAGGTCGTGATGGCGATGAATGTTCGCGCCGATCGCATGCCGTTTCAGACGCGGATCGATACCCGGCAGATTTACCCGACCAGCCAGCTGTTATCGGACATCATCGGCTTTGGCGTTCAACCCAACAAGGCGATCGTCGGGCGCAACGCGTTCGCGCATGAGGCCGGCATTCATCAACACGGCGTGATCAGTAATCCTTTGTGTTATGAGATTATGACGCCCGAGTCTGTCGGCGTTCCGGCAAATGCGCTGGTGCTGGGCAAGCATTCGGGGCGGCACGCGCTCAGCTTGCGGTATCAGGAACTCGGTTACGCATTAACCAGCAACGAACTCGAGTTCGCTTATCAACGATTTTCCGACCTGGCCGATCGCAAAAAGCGAATCTATGATCAGGATTTGATATCGCTGATTTCAAGTGAGGCGGCCATGTCGGTCGCGGCGTAGGGATTAGAAGTTAGAGGTTAGAGCTTAGAATTTAGAGATCGGAGGTTAGAGGTTAGAGTTCAGAATTTAGAGCTTAGGATTTAGAGGGGTTAGAATTTAGAGGTTAGAGGTTAGTTTAGACAACAGAACATTGGACTAAGCCCTGATCTCTAAGCCCCAATTTCTCTAAGCTCTAAATTCTAAGCTCTAATCTCTATTCTCCAGCCTCTTCAATGACAGTTATGCAATACCGAATTGTCGTCCTTCCCGGCGACGGTGTGGGGCCGGAAGTGACGGAGCAGGCCGTGCGCGTGTTGCGCGAAGTCGCGCACGTCTACGGCCACAGTTTCATTTTTGCAGAACATCATGTCGGCGGCGCCGCGATCAGTTTGACCGGATCGCCTTTGCCGCCGGACACGCTTGATGCTTGCCAGCGCGCCGACGCCGTATTGCTGGGCGCGATTGGCTCTCCCGAATTCGATCATCTTCCCTCAGCCCAGAAACCCGAAGCCGGACTGTTGCAGTTGCGCGCTGCGCTCGGCGGCTTTGCCAACTTGCGGCCGGTGAAGTGTTATTCGCCACTGGCGGGGTCATCGCCGCTGCGCCGCGAAATCGTCGAGGGCTCCGACATTCTATTTGTGCGCGAGTTGCTCGGTGGCCTCTATTTCGGCGAGCCGCGCGGCATTGTTTCAGACAACGGCACGTCTTCGGCATTCAATACGATGCGCTATTCGGTCAGCGAGATCGAGCGCGTCGCGCGAGTCGCGTTTGCGGCCGCGCAGAAACGTGGCGGCCGGGTAACTTCGGTCGATAAGGCCAACGTGCTCGAGACTTCGCAGTTGTGGCGGCAGACAGTGACGCGGGTGGCCGCCGATTATCCGGGCGTCGAGCTCGATCATCTTTATGTTGACGCGGCGGCAATGCACATCATCATGAAGCCGCGGCGGTTTGACGTGATTCTCACTGAGAATTTATTTGGCGACATTCTGTCAGACGAAGCGGCGGTACTGGCCGGTTCGCTGGGGATGTTGGCTTCGGCGACCGTCGGCGGCGCCGTGGATCTCTACGAGCCCGTGCACGGCTCAGCGCCGGACATCGCGGGGCGCGGCATCGCGAACCCGCTCGGCGCCATCGCTTCAGTGGCGATGATGCTTCGTCACACGATGAATTTGACAGATGCCGCCGATGATATTGAAGCGGCAATCGAAAACGTCCTCGAGATCGGCTATCGCACGAGAGACATTACGACGACCGCAAACGATCGCGTGGTAAGTACGGCTGAGATGGGCCAACTGGTCACCGAAGCCATCGCCGAAGTCGCTGATATACGACACGCGTATCATGCAGTGTAGTGGCTGTGGTAGATAGGGCGCCGTTGGAGACACGCGCAATCGTTTAGAGGCCGGACTTGTCCGGCCTTAAGATTGAGAGCGGGACAAGTCCCGCGTCTAAACGAAGAAACTGGAGTTCATGTCTCGAACACTCTTCGAAAAACTCTGGGAGGCTCACGTCGTAAGATCGGCGGCGGGCGAGCCTGCCTTGCTCTACATCGATTTGCATCTGGTTCATGAGGTCACGTCGCCGCAGGCATTCGATGGATTGCGTGTTGCCGGACGCGGGGTTCGTCGTCCTGAGCTGACAATCGCCACAGTCGATCACAATGTCCCTACGACTTCACGTTTGATGCCAATCGCAGATCCGATTGCCGCGAAGCAGATTGAAACTCTGCGCCGGAATTGCGCTGAGTTTGGCATTCAACTTTTCGATATCGATTCAGACCATCAAGGCATCGTGCACGTCATTGGTCCTGAGCTGGGGTTGACGCAGCCGGGGATGACCATCGTCTGCGGCGACAGTCACACGAGCACGCATGGAGCATTTGGCGCGCTCGCGTTCGGGATCGGCACCAGCGAAGTCGAGCATGTGCTGGCGACGCAATGCCTGCCGCAGAACCAGCCACGCACGATGCTTATCAACGTGAGCGGCGAGCTGGCCGCAGGCGTAACCGCGAAGGATCTGGCGTTGGCAATTATCGGAAAGATCGGGACCGACGGTGCCACCGGTCACGTCATTGAGTACGCGGGCGAAGCTGTGCGCGCTTTGTCGATGGAAGGCCGCATGACTCTGTGCAACATGAGTATCGAAGCCGGCGCGCGCGCTGGAATGATTGCGCCCGACGAAACCACCTACGCGTATTTGCAGGGTCGTCCTTACGCGCCGCGCGGATCGAATTGGGATGAAGCGATCAGTTACTGGCGGACTCTGACGTCCGACGTGGACGCGGAATTCGATCGCCGGCTCGATATCGATGCGGCTTCAGTTGCTCCGTGTGTGACCTGGGGCACGAGTCCCGGAATGGTGGCGTCAATAACCGCCGAGGTGCCCGATCCGGGAGGGATTCCCAACCAGTCGGAGCGCAGCGCCGTCGAACGCGCCCTACAATACATGGCTTTGCAACCAAAGACGCGCATCGCTGACATCGCGATCGATCGCGTTTTTATCGGCTCGTGCACGAATGCGCGGATTGAGGACTTGCGCGCGGCGGCCCGAGTCATCAATGGGCACCGTGTCAAAGAATCAGTGCGCGCGATGGTGGTGCCGGGATCGCACAGCGTCAAGGTCGCGGCAGAAGGCGAAGGCTTGGATCGAATCTTTCGTGAGGCAGGATTCGAATGGCGCGAGGCCGGATGCTCGATGTGTCTCGGCATGAACCCGGACATTCTGCAACCCGGCGAGCGTTGTGCTTCGACCAGCAACCGCAACTTTGAAGGACGTCAGGGGCGCGGCGGGCGCACTCATCTGGTCAGTCCGTACATGGCCGCGGCCGCAGCGATTGCCGGTCATTTTGTTGATGTGCGTGAGTGGGAATACCGATGATGGGCGAAAGACTATTTGCCATTTGTCATTGGTCATTTTTCATTGTCATTTTCTTTTCGCGAAACCTGGAGGGAATCATTTCCATCGCTGGCCCGGTTTTTCAAATGGATGGCCAAATGACAAATGGAAAATGATAAATGGCAAATAGTTTTTAGCTTGGTTCACTGACCCAGCAGCCCCTTATAAGCTTTCTGCGTCTGCATCGCGGGTTCCACGCCCAACTCTTTCTTCAGCAGCGCGCGCAGCGCTTCGTACTGCTCCTTCACGGCGACGCGATTGCCCAGCGCTGCCTGCGCGCGCATCACCAGACAGTGAATGTCTTCGCGAAACGGATCGTCGCGCAGGATGCGCTGCGCTAAATCCATCGCCCGCACAAACTCCTGTTTCTTCTCGGCTACGCCCGCCAGCGACTCGAGCATCCGCAAGTACTGCTCGCGATAATAGGACCGCTGCTCTTCAACCCAATCGTCGTAACTTCCCTGCATGAAGTCGCCGCGATAAAGCGCCACCGCCTGTTCATAGAGCCCGATGCAACGATCGAAGTCACGTTCACGACGCGCAGCTTCGCCATCGGCGATGAAGCGGTCGAACTGTTCCGTGTCGATGCGATAAGCGAATTCCGAATTTAGTTGATACTCGCCGTCGCGATAGGCGAGAAAATTTTGTTTCAAAGGCTGATTGCTGTTCAGCGCTTTGCGGATGTGCGACATCGTGGGATGGAAATTTCGCTCGACTGTTTTCACGTCGACGTCGCGCCAGAAGGTGTCGACGATATTGTCCTTGGGCGCGCGATGATGCGGCCGCGAGGCAATGAAACAAAGAATGTCGCGCGAGCGGCGCGTGGTCCAGGCGTCCGCGGCGAATGGCCTGGCCCGGTCGCGAAAGATCTCGATCGAACCCAGCATATTAATCGTGAGATCTACCAGCGGCGCCGGCGTCACGACGGTTGCGCTGGTAACGGCAGGCGCCGGAGCAGGCGCCGGAGCGGGCGCGCCACGCAGTTCCGCCGGCAGCAACTCCTGCACTTCATCAGCGGCGAACAGACTCGCGTTCGTCGCCACCTCCTGGCGCAACCAGTAGTCGTAGTCGTAACGCGCAGCCAAATCGAGTGCGCGCTTCAAATTCTCAAACATCGAAACTTCCTGCGAGGTCCCCTGATCGCACACCGCGAGTCCCATGCAGGCCTGGGCGTCGTAGTAATAGAGACCATGTTCGCGAAAGTACTTGAGCGCGGCCGCGAATTCAGCGCGAGCAGTTTCGTAGTTCTTTGCAGCGAGCAGGATTCGTCCGCGCGCCAGCCGCGCCGTGAAGTGGCCGATCGGGTTCTGATCGGCGGGCCGGCGCTCGAGCAGGCGCTCGATCTGCGTAAGGGCGCGCAGCGCATCCCCGGCCTTTAGAATCATGAGCGCGCGCTCTTCCAATAATTCAACGCGGGCCAGATCGATCCCCGCATCCGCGTACGATCGTTCGGCGCGTTCGTATGATTCAGTAGCGCGCGCCAGATCACCGCGCTCACGATAAAGATTGCCGTACGCTTCCAGCGTCTCGCCGAGTTGGCCGACCATGTTGAAAAGCTGACAGCCTTCCAGGGCCAGATCGAGATGCCGTTCGCTCTGTTCCAACTCACCGCGATACAGATGGCAACGCGCGATGTTGAGGTGAGCCGTGGCCTCTTGCGGAATCGGCGGCAATTCAGAGTCGCTGCGCAGCATCCGCCCGAGCCAACGCAGCGCTTCATCAAAGTCGCCGCGCATCATCGCGGGCAGGCCGAGGTTGTGCGTAATCAAACGCGCGTGCCGGTCATCGTGTTGCTCTTCGGCCGACTGCAACGCGGCGCGGAATTCACGTTCGGCCGCGGCCCATTCGCCCTTGGTGACATAACAGACGCCGCGGGTGTTGGCGCACTTGGTGCGCACCACAGAATCCGGCGGACTCAATTCGACCGCGCGATCGAGATATTCGAATGCCGAATCATAATCACCGCGCCGCCGGGCGATGGTGGCCAGAGAATGCAGCGCTTCGGCTTCGCCGATATGATCGTGCAAATCGCGTAGCGCTGCGATGGCGCGCCGGAACAAGTTTTGAGCAGCTTCAAAATCGCCGCGCAAGCGAGCCGCCTCAGCGCGATAACTGAGCGCGCGCGGATGTGCTTCGAGCGCCGCGGCCGGCAAGGCTTCAGCCAGCGACGATAGTGATGCGAGTTTGCCCGAGCCAATCCAGGTGTCACCGTACTGCGCAATGATTTCGCCGGCGCGATCGAAATTCTCGGCATCGATCAAATGCCGCACGCCATACTCCCAGGCGCCGTTCTCGAGAAAATAATTGGCCTGGCGCGTGTGCTCGGCAGCGACGCCCGCGAGACCGATCTCGGATCGCAGACGGCGCCGCAGGAAACTCTGAAACAGTGGATGGAGGCGATACTCTTCGCCGGTTTTGTCACTCGCGATCGTCATAAAGACGTTGCTGCGCACCAGTGCCGGCAGCACCGTGGCCGCGCGCATGTCGGGAAACAGACGCGCGCAGGTGTTGAGTTCGATGCGATCCAGCAAAGCGATCCTCATCAGGAATTGCTGGACCGCAGGCTGCTCTTGCGCAAACACTTCTTCCGCGAAATATTCGAAGATGTCTCGCTCTGAATGGCGGAGCACGGCGAGCGGGTCGATTTGTTGTGACGGCTCGGCAGGTCTCTGGCGCTGGGCCACCTGACGCACCAATTGCAACGCCGTAATCCAGCCGTGCGTCCGCTCGCCATACTCGCGCAGTTGTTCCGCCGTGAGAGCCAGGCCGAAAACTTTTCTGAACAGCTCCTGCGTTTCTTCCTGGGTAAACAGCAAATCGTCGCGGTCCACGAACGCGATCGTGTTCTGTGAACGCAATCGCGCGAGTTGCAGCGGCGGAGTCTCGCGCGAAATGATCACCAGGTGAATCACTTCCGGCAGATACGCAATCAGCCGATCGAGCACGGCGTGCACCTGCGTCTCACTGCCGAGGTGATGATAATCGTCGAGCACGATCACGAGCGGTTGCTCGACCGATTCAAGAATTTCATTCAACAGGACGTCGGCGGCGCGCGCCGGTTGCTGGGCCGCCTCTTGCGACTGTTGCAGGTAAGCCAGCAGCGTCTCGCCAAAACCGGGAACGCGCTGTTGAATGCCGTAGGCGAGATAGCCGAGGAACGTAGCCGGATCGGCATCGGTGTGATCGAGTTGATACCAGACGGACGAATGTTCGTGCTGCCGCAGAAAGTCAGCGACCAAAGTCGTCTTGCCGGAACCGGCGTTCGCGGTGATGAGTGTCACCGGCAATGACAAATCGGTTTGCAGGCGTGAAATCAATCGTGGCCGCGCCAGAATCTCGAGCGCCGGGCGTGGCGGCAACAATTTCGTACGCAGGAAAAACGCGGGCGTCCCCGCGGCTGGCGGCTTCGGGAACTGATCGGGACTCGCACTCGATCGCTTCTGACCGGACATGGAGCGCTTAGGATAGCTGAATCAACGACACATGTAACGCAAGCCGTCAGCCTTCTGACCGACAGCTTGCATTCCACGTTGGGGTGAGTGTTAGGTCGAAAAATCCGGCGTCGACGGCAGCGGTCGCAGTCGTGGCGATTTGAATGATAAAAGATTGTCCGCCAGGGCACGCCCCGGGCGTCCGGGCGTCGCCGCAAATTCAGCAATGGTTGCAGCGCGGCCGTTCGTTTCGTTCCAGGCGGCGCGCGCGTGATCTTCGCCGAGACCGTAGGTGCGGAACAGGTCGATCGCATCATCGACTGTGAACGCCAGCTCCGCCTCGTCCAGGACCCGCAGCATCTGTTTCGAGCGCATGCGCCAAAGCGGCGTCGGCGGCAGACTGCGGCACGTAATCAACACGTGCACATCGGACGGTAAGAGCGGCAGAAAACGACGAAAGAGCGGCACCAGCCAATCGGCATCATAGACCTGATGCAGGTCCTCGATCACAATCAGCAGCGGCTCGCCTTTCGCTTCGCTTATCTGAAAGACCAGCGCGTCGGCCAGCAATTCCACGTTATCGCCGCCGACAGTAGCAGCCAACTCAATCAAGCTGTTCACATTGATCGAAGGCCGCTGTCGCCGGATAGCGGCCGTCAGGTATTCACAGAAACTGCGCAATTCACTGTCGACTGCATCAACCTTGTACCAGGCCACGGCGCGCGCGACATGGCGGCTGAAATCCAGAGCCAGCATGGTCTTTCCCGAACCCGCGCGTCCATTGAGGATGGTCGCGTTCGCCGAACAGAGATTCTCGGCCAATTTTTTCAGCAGATGGGCGCGCGAAATGCGCGGCACCGTCAGCGGAACGGCGATTTTGTCATGAATAAAGTGTTCCTGGATCTTCATAAGCAAGGCGTTCATGGTCATTTAACGGGCCGCACCCGCGATGGTTCTCATTGTCACCACAGCCCCTTGAGGAATCCTTGAGGTTTGATTGCAGGGCAGCGTATCTCTCTGAAATTACGCGAGGTTCATTGTCAGAACCGGCAGAGCCAAGGTAAACTCTCGCTGCTTCCGAGACCTGTTGAGAAGGAGAAACATATGAAGCGAGCCCTCAGCGTAATCATTTTGTTGGCCGCCGCCTCGTGGGCCGCGGGCCAGACGCCATCGCCGACTCCGGCCCCGGCGAGGACCGCGCCACCAGCGCCACACACAAATTTGAAAGTTGGTCAGGCGGCCCCGGACTTTACCTTGCCGAGTACGGCGACCGGTCCCGACGGCCGCGGCTTGCGGTTCAAGTTGAGCGACTTCAAAGGCAAGAAGAATGTCGTGCTGGCCTTTTACGTGCTGGCTTTCACCGGTGGTTGAACGAAGGAAATGAAGGCGTATCAGGCTGATATCGCCAAATTCGAAACCAACGACACGCAAATCTTCGGCATCAGCGTCGATAGCGTCCCGGCCAACAAAGAGTTCGGCAAGCAAAACGGAATCACGTTTCCGCTGTTAAGCGATTTCAAACGCACCGTGGTGAAGGACTACGGAATTTTTAATGAGGAGCAGGGCTTTGGGAATCGCGCGACTTTTGTGATCGACAAGGACGGCATCATCCAACACATCGATGAAGGCAGTGTCGCCATCGATCCGACAGCGGCGGAGGATGCCTGCAACATCCTGACACACAAGAAAACATCGCCGTAACATCTGCGGCGGTCGGTTTCAAATTAATCATTGCCCTGAGAGGAAAATGTTAAGGAAAACTCTTTTCGTCACTTCGATGGTCCTGTTGGCGGTGGCTGCGGGATGCAAATCAGCGCCGGCACCCTCGGCCACATTCAAGAGTTACTTTGAAGCGCAGAAGAAAAAAGACATCTCCGGCATGAAGCAGACGCTTTCAAGGACGTCGCTGCTGATGATGGAAGCTTCGGCGAAGCAAAAGCAATTGACGGTCGACCAGATGCTCGCGAGTCAACTTGAGAATCCTGCTTCGAAGGTCGACAAGATGCCGGAAACCCGCAACGAAAAGATCAGCGGAGACAGCGCCACGATCGAACTGAAGAACGAAGAGGCGAACCGCTGGGACACGATGTATTTCGTCAAAGAGGATGGCGTCTGGAAGATTGCGCTCGACCGCACCTTCGAAGAGATGCTCAGGAAGAACGGCTCCTAGCGCGTCGTGACTCCCCCGTTGTCGCTACCACAGTTCTCTTCGGTCCAACTCGTCAACGAATGCTGATTCTGCAGGTTGCGGTTGACGACCACGCGCACGAACTCGGTCGTGTCAACGTCGTCGTCCTGCTTGTGATATCCCACTTTCAAACAAAGCCGGTAGTTGATGCCCGCGACCACCTGGCTTTCCGCATGCTCGATTGATACCAGCTTGTAAGTCATCTCCTTGTTCTCTGACTGAGCCTTGACCGCAAACTCCGCGGCGGCGGCGGCGCCTTCATCAGACTTATCGATTTCGCGATAGCCTCCGAGCCGCTGCGCTGAGGCGCCGATAGTGCCAAGCGCGATTGCCAAGACAAAAAGAACGACTGCGAATCTTCCCTTTCTCATTCCCATCCTCCCGGTTATCAATCCTATTTGAAATACGCCGTGCAAGCTCGGCGTTTCAGCATTTGGCTTTGACCGCTGGAGTCCTTGACGGTCATGCCCGTAGCGTTGACGGTGGCGGTGTATTTCACCTCGCCGGCAGTGAAGCTGACGGTCTTGCCTTTCACTACCGCCGAAACAAATTCCGGCTTGGGATCTTCGGCGCCGCCCTGCGCGACCTGCACGATCGCATAGTAACCATCGCCGGCAGGCACGATGACAACGCGCATGCCTTCCAGATCGCCCGACCCCTTTCCGACGGTGAAATTCTCATAAACGCCGGGCACCGTAACGATCGGCTGCCCGACAGGCTTCGCGTTGGCAAACGGCAAAAGGACGAAACCAGCGATTGAAAGTAAAACCAGGCGGCTAATTATTTTCATGCAATTCTCCCTTTGAATTATTCGATGATGGAAAATCCGGTCCCTGGCGGCACGGTTGAACCCGCAACGCCATTTTAGTGTCACTCAAGAATGATCCGGGTCCGTTCAGTCACGCTCGTGTTATTTGCGCCGTCGGTGATGGTCAGCTCGAAGGTGTACTGTCCCGCCGGCAAGTCGTTGAGACGCATTCCTCCATTGCAAATTATTCGTGTTGGATCAGTTGAGTCGCCGCCGCCGATTTTCTGCCACGGCGTCGCGCGCAGCGGCTGGCCCCCCTTGAGTAGGCGCGCCTGAAACGTAATCGCGCCGTTTCGCTGCGTCGCATTATAAACGAAGGCCATAAACCCGAGACTGCCGCTGCGGGCGAAGTGATGATCGACACTGAATTGTACTTGCGGTGCGGCGGCGCCTTTGGCTTCGCTGACACTCTGAAGCCCGAGCAACAAACTGCTCAGGGTCAGTCGCCTCAGGTGCAGGTCCGGTATTTCAATCCATTGTTGCGCGCTGCCCACCCGCCCGCTGTGAACGTCGCGCGTTGCCACTCGCACCTGATAAAGGCCCGGCCCGAGTTTCACGCGAGCGTTGTAAATGCTGGATGAATTTTCAGTCGCGCCGTTGTCGCCAAGTGGTTTGACGTTCAATTCAGTTTGGAAAGAGCCGACCGGCTTGCCGTGATCGTTGACGATTACGCCGACGACATCCACCGCGGCCGTTTGCTTCCCCCGCGTTTCCGCGTAAGAAAGCGTTTCATTTGAGACCTGCACTGAAGCAGTGACCACGATGCCGTTGTCGGGCGTATCGAGGAAGACCGCGGACAGCGCCGTCGGCAATTCCTGTTTTGGATTGATCACCGTCAGCGCCTGCTGAAGGTCTCGATGGACTCGTGTTGGAACCTGGACTTCATCAGTCGCCGTCGCCGCCGTGGGCGTATGGTTGATGAACCCCCGCGGCAAGCGAACTGTGTATTCCGGATGGCCCGTCACGCGAACGGAAATGTTCTTGAAGGTTGCTTGCGTCTCCTGCTGATTGTTAGGTCGCCAGGCAAGTAAATAATATTCAGAAGTCTCGTCGAGAATTTTGCTCACCCAGCGATCGAAATAATTCTGATTGCGCAGGGCCCGGCCACCCGTATCGCCCGCCAGCGCGTTGAGCACATCCTGCGCGATCGTTCCCTCTCTGAGGGCAGTACTCTCAATCCGGGCTTTCGGATCGAAGGGGACGTTGTTCGTTGCATCCAGTTGACCTGAAAACAAACCGCGCGCGTCGATCGTGTAGATGACCGCGCCCGCGCGCACCGCTTCATCGGTAATTTGCCGCAACTTGTCACGCGGGTCCGCATTGCGTGGTCCCGTATCAAGCAGAAAACCATCGGAGATAAAGAAGACCAGTTTGCGGCCGGGCAGCAAGGCGGCCGTTCGCATGAGACTTTCAAGCGATGCATAGGTGTTCAGAATTACGCTCGCCGCTTGCAGCAGGATCGCGCGGGCGCGGTCCTTCACCTGTACCTCGCAACCCTGGCGTGTGACCTTAAGCGGGAGGGCGTCCAGCAAACAGCGATCGATGTAAAACTCCAAGACGCCGGGGTCGTCCTTGCGTTCAATCGACAAGGCCATGTTTTCCGTCATCGGCGTGTGCGAATCCGCCAGTTCGCGCACGTTGTACGCGTGATGAGTCAAACGTGCGGCGGCCGCCCGCAGCACCAATTTATTCTCAGTGAATTGTTGCAGGAACCCGATGTCGCCGCTGGTCGACGCCACCGCCACCCGATCGTTTTCATTCATCTCAGTGTCGATGAAATTAGCGAGCGTCTTGCGCGTGCGCTCCAGGCTGTCGGGAGCCAGGTGAAGATCATCGATGAAGAAAACGATGGTCCGGCCGCGATTCTCGTTGACCGGGGTTTCGGCAGCTGCCTTCACAGAATTTTTGTCCGCCGACAGCAGACGCACTTCTTTGGACGTTCCGGCGCGGACTTGTTCAAATGACGAAATGGGTTGCGACTGACCGTCGATGAGCAGTTCGAATTGATCGCGCGTCAGACCGGGCACGAACTTGCCGGCCTTATCAAAGACCATGACATCTGTCTGCACCAACTCGGTATTGGTGCGCAGGACGTCGTCCGGGGTGGGCTGAGGCGAAGGTTTCTGAGTTTGGGCCCGCGCGTCATGAGCGGCAAGGCAAATGGCGGTGAAGACGATGATGCTGATTATGAGCTTGGGCCGCATGACTACTTTGTCTTAGAAATGATTCAAGTCGCGACTCAGCGCGGCTCTGCCGTTCCACACTGCGGAAAGGCTTGCCTTTCCGAGAACTCGTTACAGAGATCGCGAGGCTATGCCTCGATCTTTTTTCCGGTAGGCAGGCCTTACCGCATTGCAGAGCGGCAAAGCCGCAAGGCAACTTCGGCGGACCTACGGTTTCTTGCCGGCGCGGGCGAATGCTTTGTCGATTGCTGCGCGCAGGCCTTCACCGGAAAATTCGGTGAGCATGATGCCGTTGATATAAAAAGTCGGCGTGGCTTCTATGCCATAGCCTTCGCCTTCTTCGATGTCGTGGCGCACGAGGGGTTCGTATTTGCCCGAATCAAAATCTGCGTCGAACTGTTTGCGATCCAGGCCGACTTGCGTCGCGTATTTTTTCAGCGAATCACGATCGAGCGTCGTCTGGTTCTTGAAAAGGACGTCGATATATTCCCAATACTTGCCCTGCGCTTTTGCAGCTTCGGCGGCCTGCGCGGCGTTGTAAGCGTTCGGATGCACCGTAGTCAGAGGAAAGTTCCGCATCACAAAATGAACGCGCGGACCGTAAGATTTCAAAACCTCTTCGACGATTGGGTACATGCCACCACACGCCGAACATTGAAAGTCGGTGAACTCAACCACGGTGACCGGCGAATTCACGTCGCCGCGCGAAGCGCCCGTGCCCAGGGCGACATTTATGACCGGCGCCTGAGGCTCCTTGAGAAAGATCTTTAGATTACCGCCCGTGCGCAGCTTATTTGCCAGCGCAAGTTCCAGGTCCTCCTGTTGCTTTTGCTGCAGGTAATTCGCAATCGCCACCTTCGCACCCGCAAGATCACTCTTGATGTTCGCTTTGTTCTGCTCGTAGAACGCGGCAATCTCGGCGTCTGTCGGCGTCTTAATTTTGTCCGTGATTTCGGTGCGAACGATCTCTTCCGGCCCAATCTTCCGCTTATTCGCTTCCGCGACCACCAGCAGATCGTTAATCCGTCGATCGAGTATGTCTTTACGAATCGAATAAACGCCCTTCTCCATCTTGTAGGCGTAGGACTTCATTCGTTCGTTGATCGAATCGACGCGCAAAGGATCGCCGTTGACCGAAACCAGCACGCTGCCGGGCGCCAGGTTCGCGGCATTGACGTCGGCGTTCTTGCTGACGACGTTCGTCATCTTCAGGCGATTTACCAGCGCCGTGTACGATTCCTGTTTCTTCTGATTGCGAAGATAGTTAACCAGGTCGGCTCGCACCGATTCCAAATCAGCGCCACCGAGCTGGTCGCGATTAGCATTGTAGGCGGCTTGAATCTCCTGCTCACTTGGCGGGGGAATGCGCGAATTAATCTCGGCTTCAATGATGTCATTAGGCGCCTTGCCGCGCTTCCTGGCCTCGGCGGCGATCAGCATCGACGCCACGCGCGCATCGACGGCACGTTCGCGCGCTGCCCGAATCGCTTTGGCTGGATCAGTGTAGTAATCGCGCAGATACGGATCCGGGTCACGCATGATCGCGGCGCTGACATCGGCTTCAATGTCCGACGCCGCGATGGTTGTATCGCCGATCACTGCCAGAGCCGGAGATGCAGGATTCGTCACCGGCTGCGGCGATGGCGCGGCGGCGGCCGGCGTCGCCGTGGGAGACGGTTTTGGCGCCGCCGTTCTCGAAGCGGGAGGCCGGCGCGGCGTCTGCGCCGTGACGACAATGAAGAGGAAAGCAGCAGCCAATGCCGCGGGGATAAGTCTGCGTAGATTCATCAAAGATTCCTTCTTACGGGGAGCACGGGCTAACCCGTCACGATTCCATTACCGGGCCACGATAATATTTGAAGAGCCCGCTGACGGCAAAAGGACAACCAATGAAACCCGCCGCGGCTTGCCGCCAGCCCAGTGCGGTAAGGCTTGCCTTACCGAGAGGCCACTTAAGATTTTTGGAGGCTATGCCTCCGCCCGAGGCACAGCCTCGCAGAACATTAACGCGATTTCGGTAAGGCAAGCCTTACCGCACTGGCCTCGGCGGCACAGCCGCACCGTTTACGTTTCGATCGCGGCCAGCTCCACTTCTAATCTGACAACTTCCTCACCGTCTCCAGGGTATCAATCTCATCTGCGTTCTTGTCCGGCCGGAGCCGCACGATGCGGGGAAAGCGCAACGCATAACCGCTCTTGTGACGATTGGATGGCTGAACCCGGTCAAAGGTTACTTCGATGACGATGCGAGGCTCGACGATTCGAACCCGGCCGTGCGCAAATTCCTGGAGCGTGTGCGCGCGAAACCATTCGGTCATCTCGGCAATCTCGGCGTCGGTCAATCCCGAGTAAGCTTTGCCGATGTTGAGTAACTCTGAATCCGTCTCTGAGCGGCGCACCGCGAAGGTGTAATCAGACAGCACGTTGCGGCGCTTACCATGACCGAGTTCGACCGTCGTCACAACTACGTCGAGAGTTGCCAGCGCCTTCTTTAATTTCAACCACTCGCGCCCGCGGCGGCCCGGTTTATAGGATGACGCCGGGTCCTTGATCATCAGGCCTTCGTTGCCGCGAGCGCGCGCCGCATCGAATTCGTCGTCGAGTTGCGTCACCTGGTCGAAACGTTTTGTTTGCGAAAGACGCAGCCGCTCGTTGTCATTCACGGTTCTGATGATTTCGTGGAGGCGTTCGCGTCGTGCCCGCAAGGGCTCATCGATCAAAACCTGCCCGCCGGCGTAGAGAAGATCCCAGGCGACAAAGACGACGGGCGTGCTTGCTTGCAATTCCTCGCTGACAACTTTTCGGCCAAGACGTTTTTGCAGTTGGCTGAAAGGCAAAATCTCCGCGCCGCGCGCGGTGATGATTTCCCCGTCGAGGATCACGTCGGCCGGGAGCGCGGCCAACGGCTGATGCAGTTCGGGAAAGCGCATCGAAATTTCATCCAGGGTTCTCGAATATATCGCCACTCGGCCTTTCTGCACGTGGGCCTGACCGCGAATGCCGTCGAACTTGTCTTCCACGAAAAAATCGTCAGGCATCGTCCGCGCAATGTCCGCGAGATCAGATGCCGGCGTCGCCAGCATGAACTTCAGCGGATGAAAGAGTCGCATCTCGACCGTGTGCAGCGCACCGGCGCGCGCGCGCACAGCAGCCTCGCCGATGTCACCGCGAAGCATGTTGGCCATCGACACATCGGCCAGCGGTTGTTTGAAGGCGCGCGCGATCGCGTCCTCGACCAAACCTTCGCGCAGACCGATGCGCAAATCTCCCGCGAGCAACTTGACCAGATACTTTGCTTCCAGGGGCGTCGCTTTCGCGAAGACCTTGGTCAACAGTTCGGTCTTGGCTTTTTTCCCGCGCGTTGAACTCAGCCCCGACAACAACGATTCGGTGTCCGCGAGACTCAGTCCGGGCGCATTATTCGGCCGGGCTTCGCAAAAAATTTCAAAGGCCACGTCGCCCGCATCACCCCAACGAGCGTAGCGCGGACCGAGACTTTCCGGCGCGACGCCGCTTGCCAGACACATCGCTTCGCTCAAAATGCTGCCGCCCACATTCGTCGTCCGCACGTCGCTCTGGGCAAACTGCTGGCCGGCGAAGTAACGCGCGGCGCGACTGAGATCATCGTCTGCCAGGGGCGCAAAATATTCACCGAGCAGGCGGGCCTTTTCGAGCTTTTTGGTCGTCGCCGCGACCGCTTCGGCGGTACGGCCGAATTGTTCTAGCGCGTTGGCTGGAATTTCCGTCGACATTTGTTCGGGCCAGTCTGTAGATTGCGTGACCGTCGTCCCTCTGTCAAAACGCGTCCACCGGCTCGGTCCTACGTTCTGTACCTCGCCTTCCCTTCGCGTTACAATCTCGTCAGACTTCGCCGCGTCTAATAACAGGCAGTCCAACGGATGTATTTATTAATTCTCGATTCACTCGGCAGCACTGAGATGCTCGTCATTTTGGGCGCGGCGTTGATTTTCTTTGGGCCGCGCCGTTTGCCACAACTCAGTCGCCAGATTGGAAAAGGTCTCGCCGAATTCCGGCGCGCGTCTGAGGATTTTAAACGGACCTGGGAGCGCGAGGTGAACGTCGAAGATTTCGACAAGGGGCTCGAATCCGATCCGGCGACTTCGTTTCTCGATAAAGCCACCGAGAAGATTCGCGCCGCCCGCGAAGCCGCCGCGCTTGATTCCGCCGGGGTTTCCGCCACGGCCGACACCATCGCGCCGTCGATCACCCCTGTCGATCCCGCGCTCGTGCAACCGCGAGACCCGATGTTTTCTGAGCCCGCGCCAATTTCCGAGCCCGCGCCAATTTCTGAGCCCGCGCCAATTTCCGAGCCCGCGCCAATTGAGGAGCAGCCGAACGGCAAACACGAGTGGCTCTAAATCGAAAGCTCGATCCTCTGCTGCTGAATGTCCCGCTTGCGTCTAATCAAATCAAAACAAGAAAAGGAATCCGAGGACCTCGGCGGACAGATGTCCTTTCTCGAACATCTGGACGAGCTGCGCACGCGTCTGATTCGCAGCATGGCGTTCGTGCTGATCGCGGCGTTCGCTTGCTGGTTCGTTTCCGGATACATCTACAACTTTCTCGAGCGCCCGGTTAATCGTGCGCTGGCCGAAGCGCAAGCGCAACGACGAGTGCCGATTGCCGGCTTGAACGGACAGGTCTCGACCGTTGCACTCAATTCGCTTCATCAAAACGACAAGGTGCGTTACGCGTTCCCGGAACCGACCAGGTTAGGCGCGGTTTCAATTCCCGCCGGGACGTCGGTATTGGCGCGCGTCGACAAAGACCCGCAGGGAACCCTGGGCCTTTACACAGACGAGCCGCTTGCAGCCGGCAGTGACTTGGTGCCGAAAGACGTCAAGCTGCCCATCGACATCAACACGCCTTACGAGAAGTTGCGCGACCCGAACGATAAGTTGGTCGTAACGACCGTGCTCGAGTCCTTTGCGATTTACGTCAAGGTGTCTCTGTATGCGGCGATTGGTTTATCGGTGCCGTTTCTGCTATGGCAAATCTGGGCGTTCGTGGCTCCCGGTTTGTATCCGCATGAACGAAAATACGTGACTCCATTCATCGCGCTGTCATCAATCTTTTTTGTCCTGGGTGTGGCCACGGCTTATTACTTAATCTTTCCGCCGGCGGCGAAATACTTGCTCGGGTTGGGTTCAGACTTCCGTCTATTGCTGAAGGCTGACGACTATTTCGATTTCATAATCCTGCTGATGCTGGGAATGGGTGGCGTCGCCCAGATGCCGGCGATAACCTATGTGCTGGCCCGGATGGGACTGGTAACCGCGGGTTGGATGGTTAAGGTCTGGCGCGTGGCGTTCATTACGATCCTGATTGCGGCCGCGGTGATTTCGCCAACCAACGATGTGCCCAACATGCTCCTGTTCGCGGCGCCGATGTTCGTGCTCTACGCGATTTCGATTGTGGTGGCGTGGATTTGCGGGCGCAAGCGGGAAACGGTCTGAAAAACGATTATTTGAGATTCGATATTCGCCAGCTGGCCTTGAGCGAACGTGAGTAAGCGACTCGCCAGGATTTGGACAACAAATGAGAAATCTCAAATATCAAATCTCAAATGGTTCTTTTGGCGCTGAGATAGGCAACTTTACTAGCATTTCGCCGCATCTTGACTCTGGTTTTGTGCAAACCTAGAATTCGGTATTCGTCTGCGGTTACCACGCTGCGATTTCAGAACAGTCAACCATAGTTTCCCCGTTTTTCCCTAGGAGTAATAATGATGTCAAAACGCAGTTTCAGCCGCGCGGCCGTTGCGCTTCTCGCCCTCAGTTTCGCCGTCCCGTCCGCGATGGCCCAGAAGAAGGCCGGCCAGGACCCGACGTCCAAACCCCGGAATGAAAAGCCGGAGCTGAAAAAAGCCTACAAGGACTGGCTCGACAAGGACGTCACCTACATCATCACCGATGAAGAGCGGAAGGCGTTCAAGAAACTCGAAACCGACGAAGAACGCGAAAGGTTCATCGAAGAATTCTGGCGCCGGCGCGATCCGGATCCGGACACCGACGAAAATGAATATCGCGAGGAATACTACGAACGTATCGCCTACGCGAACGAGCACTACGCCTCCGGCATTCCCGGCTGGAAGACTGACCGCGGCCGCATCTACATCGTCTACGGCAAGCCGGATGAAATCGAAAGTCACCCTTCGGGTGGCGCGTACCAGCGCGAATCGTACGAAGGCGGCGGCTCGACTTCGACCTATCCGTTTGAACGATGGTTCTACCGATACCTCGAAGGCGTCGGATCGGGAATTGAAATTGAATTCGTCGATCCGACGGGCAGCGGTGAATATCGCATCGCCCGCAACCCGGATGAAAAGGATGCGCTGCTGCACGTTCCCGGCGCGGGCTTGACGCTGGCTGAGCAGATGGGCCTCTCGGACAAGAGCGAGCGCATTTCAAATTTCGGCGGCATCGGGACCCCGAGTTACATGCGCGAGCAGGACAGCCCGTTCTCGCGTCTACAGATTCTCACGGACCTGCAACGGCCACCGGCCGTCAAATTCAACGATCTCGCTTCGGCCGTGAACACGCCCATCATTGAAGACAATCCATTGAACTTCGATGTGCGAATCGATTTCTACCGCCAGTCAGACGATCGCGTCATTACGGCGTTTACGGTGCAGACCGACAATCAGAATCTGGTGTTCAAAGACAGCGGCGGCCTGCAGCAGGCACAGCTGAACATCTTTGGAAAAATTACTCACGTGTCGGGCCGGCGCGCCGGTCAATTCGAAGATCCGGTGATCACTCGCGCAACTCCCGAGGAACTCTCTGACGCCAAAGGCAGGAAGTCGGCCTATCAAAAAGCGGTCGCCTTAACGCCCGGCCATTACAAGGTTGACGTGATCGTGCGCGACATTGAATCAGGCGCCACCGGCGTGCGGCACCTTGGCTTTGACGTGCCCAAGTATGATTCGGCGAAGCTCTCGACTTCGACCCTGGTCATTGCGTCGAAGCTCGAATCGCTCAATAACGAACCGGCCGTGGGCATGTTCACCATCGGCAACGTCAAGGTTATACCGAACGTCTCGGGCACCTTCCATCGCGGCTCGCCCATCGGCGTCTACATGCAGATCTACAATGCCGGCATCGACCAAACCACGCTGCGCCCGTCGGTTGACGTTGAATACGTGCTGATGAAAGACGGCAAGGAAGTCGGTAAGCAAGCCGAAGATTGGCGCGGCAACAGTGACTCGGGCCAGCGGCTGACGCTCGCGAAATTGATCGATTCGCGACAGATGGCGCCCGGCGATTACGCCGTTGAAGTCCGCGTGCGCGACCGCGTTAGTGGCCAATCGCTCGTCCAACAGAATTACGGCAAATTCACCATCCTGCCGTAAGCGAAGTAACCAGCCCGGCTCTCGATTGGCGGATCGAGAGCCGATAGTTCCCTAACTTGCCACTAGCTTCAGCTAGTGGAAAAGATCTCTGATACAAATCGGGCTTTAGCCGAACCCAAAAGAATTTTCCTTCTTCCTTTGGCTAAAGCCAAGCTCCTTTTTTAATCGCTTCCCACTAGCTGAAGCTAGTGGCAAGTTAGCCAGGGCAAAGTTCGGTCGCGACCGCTCTCGGTTCTGACCCGTCCGTTCGCGGCCTCAGGATCGCGGTGGTAAGATCGGACAGGAATGGAGCGCGCGCACGTTACTGGATTATCGGCCGAAGAGCTTTCGAAATTCGTTTCGGAAATGAATGAGCCCGCATATCGGGCGCGCCAAATCTTTTCCGGCATTCACGCGCGCCGGCAGACATCGTTCGAGGCGCTGACGGATCTGCCAAAGGAATTTCGCGAGACGCTGAATCAGCAGGCAGTTGTCTCAACCTTGATTCTCGAGTCGCGCTATCTTTCCAGCGACGGCACGCGCCGTTACCTGTTCAAGACCCACGATAACTATCCGGTCGAGACTGTCTTCATTCCGGAGGAACACCGCGACACGATTTGCTTCTCATCTCAATCAGGCTGTCCGCTGCACTGCACGTTCTGTTTGACGGCGCAGCTCGGTTTGTTGCGCAACCTGACCGCTGGAGAAATCGTCGAGCAAATCATCTTCGCCTTGAACGATGCTTACGGCGAAGGCGTGCCGGCGCCGCGCGGAACAAATCTGGTAGGAATGGGCGCGGGCGAGCCGTTTCTTAATTTCGAAAACCTGATGAAGGCCATTCGCATCATGAATGATCCGGCGGGCCTGCACATCGTGCCGAATCGCATAACGATATCGACAGCCGGGATCGTGCCGCGCATTCGTGAACTTGCAACCCTGTCTGATCGACCGCATTTAGCGATCTCGCTGGCTGCGCCCAACGATAAATTGCGCGATGAATTGATGCCCATCAACAAGAAATGGCCGATCGAGGAGTTGCTGGCGGCGTGCAAGGAATTCGAAACGTCGCTCAAGCCCAACGAACGATTCACGTTTGAGTATGTAATGCTGCGCGGCGTGAACGACTCGGACGAGCAGGCGCGGCAACTGGCAAATTTGATTAGCCGGCACGACTTGCGGGCAAAAGTGAATTTGATTCCCCACAACCCGGCTGAACCGTTGCCGTATCAATCATCATCGACGGCGCGCGTCGAAGCGTTCAAAACAATTCTCGAAGCCAAAGGCGTAAACGCGTTCGTTCGTCGCCCGCGCGGACGCGACATCCTGGCCGCGTGTGGCCAATTGGCCGCGAGAAGCGCGGGCGGGAACACGCCCCCCGCGATGGCGACAACGGCGCAACAGCGTCGCCTCGGATGATGAATCTCGCGTGGCGCAAGCTTGTGTCACCATGTAAAATGCCGCCGTCACAGAACTGAGTTATCAGCTATGAAATTAACAACCAAGCTTCTGCTGTTCATTTTTATTTTGGCCGGGGCGCAAACTTTCCAGGCTAAACCCAGGCATGCGCCGGCGGTCGCGCCTGAGCCGACCATCCACTTCAAGGGTTACTACGCCACCGACAAGGCGCAGAAGGGCAGGGTCGTGCGCGCGGCGGTCGTGTTGGACATTCCCGACGGTTATCACGTCAACGCGAATAAGCCGTTGGGCAAATACGCCATCGCCACGACGGTCAAGATTGAGCCGCCCGGTGGCGTGACTGTTGGCCCAATCATTTTTCCGCGCGCGGTCGTTCGAAAATTGAAGGCGACCAACAATGAATCGCTGGCGGTCTATGAAGGGCGCGCCATCATGCGATTCAACGTTACCGTGCCGGCAAATTACGGCGACGGCTGGCTGAACCTGCGGGCCAAAGTTCGTTATCAAAGCTGCAACGATGATGTTTGCTTCCCGCCGAAAAATCAGGAAATCGATTTTGGCATTGGCATCGTCGGCGCGAACGAACGGGTGCAGGCTGCTAACGGCTGGGTGTTCGGCGGAAAGTAATTATCACCAACCAAATAGCGGCGGGACACGCTCGTGTACCAACCCTACGCGGTTCAGTATGCAGGTTTCTGGTGGCGTTTCCTTGCAGATGGCCCGCCCGATTTCAGTTATCGGCGGGCCATTCAACATTGGATAGTGAGCGCTAGTTCATTGACGGCCAATCACCGACATCAGGCGTCCGACGCGGCCGTGCTTTTGTTTCTCTTGCCGGTATGAAAAGAAGAGGTCATTTCGATCCATCGTGCAAAACGGCGCCACCTGAATGCGTTCGGCCGGCACGCCGGCATCGATCAGTTGATCGCGGTTCGCCTGATGCAGATCGATTCGCGCGTGGCCCTCTTTCGTCGCGGTGAAGAGTTTGTCCGATTCGGAAAATCGTTCTTTGAAGACGCTGATTACTTCGGCGCCGACTTCGTAACAGCACGTGCAGGCAGCGGGCCCAATCGCCGCGACGATGTTTTCGGGACGCGCACCGAATTCGTGCTCAAGCTTTTTTATAGCGTGCTTTACTATCGATCCGGATGTGCCGCGCCAGCCGGCATGGACGGCGGCGAAGGCGCCGGAGACAGAATCGGCGATCAGGATGGGAACGCAATCGGCCGTCTTGACGGCGAGCAGGACCTGCGGAGTGTTACTGACCAGAGCATCGCAGTAATCGTCGTCGCCCAACACGCCGGGTTTTGGGCGCGCCTGATCTGCGGAATGGACGACGCGCACATCGACGCCGTGAACTTGCCAGCAGCCGGTCAGCAGCCAGGCGCCGTCGAACAGCTTGAGAAAGCGCCGCCGGTTCTCGTAAATATTCTCCGCGTCGTCTTCATTGAAACCGGCAAGATTGAGCGAGCTTTCCGGCATTGGGCTGACGCCGCCGAGCCGGGTCGAAAACGCGTTCGCGAAACCGCACGCTTCGAGCGGCGCACAAATCAGGGCCCGCACGCCGTCGCGTTCGCGCCAATAAAATCCGGCTGACTCGAGGGCGGCGTCTGCGGAAGTGCTTAAGTTTTCTGCTGTGATCATCTCAATTGGAATCGACCTCATCGAAGTGCACCGCGTGCGGGAAACAATCGCGCGCACCCCGCGCTTTGCCGAACGCGTGTTCACCAGCGCTGAGCGCGCCTATTGCGAATCTCGTGGCGCGGCCGCTGCGCAACATTATGCCGCGCGCTTCGCAGCAAAAGAAGCCGCGCTGAAGGCTCTGCAAACCGGTTGGAGCGGCGGGATTAGTTGGCAGGACGTCGAAGTGGCCGCGAAAGATTCAGGCGCGCCGGTAATTCTTTTTCACGGGCGCGCGCTGCAATTGTACGAAGCAACCGGCGCCACCAGGGCGCACATATCGATCGCGCATACGAGTGAACATGCGATTGCTGAAGTGATTTTGGAAAGGAGTTCAATTTGAGAGAACCTACGAAGCAAGGTAAGATTCGCTCGTGATACGACGACTCTACGTACATAACTTTCGATGCTTAGAGAACTTTGAGCTTCCAGTGGCGGGGAACTCGTCTTTGTTACTCATCGGTAAGAACGGCAGCGGAAAGACCACCGTTGGCCTCGCACTCGAGGTCTTGCAGAGAATCGCTCGGGGCACGAACCGTGTCGAGCAATTAGTTAGGCCCAAGGATTTGACACGTGGAAACTCGCAAATTCCCATGAGGTTTCAAATCAGCGTAGAGATAAGGAAGAAGATCTATCGATATGAGATTGCCTTTGAACTCCCAGAGGGCTTTAGGGAACTAAGAGTGCTTGAAGAGAGTCTCCAAGTTGATCGCGAAGTCGTCTATTCTAGAGATCTAGCTCAAGTTCATCTCGCCAGGACGGATGGTGAGAAAGAAGCTAGGTTTCGAATTGATTGGCACGTTGTAGCTCTCCCAATTGTGCAAGAGCGTTCTATGAAAGACCCCCTAGGTGTCTTTAAGCAGTGGCTCGCTCGAATTCTGATTCTCCGACCCATTCCCAGTCTTATCTCGGGCGACTCTGAAACTGAAACGCTTCAGCCGGCTCTTGAAGTCACTGATTTCGGTGCTTGGTTTGCAGGATTGATCGCGGAATCTCCGGGAGCCTACGGCAAATTTGAAAGTTATCTCAAGCAAATGATGCCTGATCTAAAAACGATTCAGAATCCTTTGGTTGGCAGTGACTCTCGAAGTCTTTCAGTCCAGTTTTCAAATGAACTAGGCGACCTGAAGTTGGCCTTTAAGGATCTATCTGACGGAGAAAAGTGCTTTATGATTTGCGCGCTTGTCCTCGCTGCAAACGAAGCTTACGGACCAGTTCTATGTTTTTGGGACGAGCCAGATAACTATCTAGGTCTTTCGGAGGTTGGACACTTCGTGCTGACGCTCCGGAAGGCCTTCCAATCCGGTGGCCAATTCATTGCCACGTCCCACAACGATGAGGCAATACGAAGCTTTTCGGATGAAAACACGCTTTTACTTTATCGAAAGAGTCATCTTGAACCGACCCTTGTACGCCCGGTTAGTGAAATAGAGTTTAGTGGTGATCTCGTTGATGCGCTTGTCCGCGACGACGTTAAGCCGTGAGTGTCAACAAAGCCCTCCCATACCTCTTCGTTCTACCGGAGGATCGTGCCAATCGCCAACTGGCGATCGGTTTCTACCTGCAAATCGATAAGAGTCGACAAATGCAGATACTTAAAGTGTCTGGTGGTTGGACAGAGGCGCTAAGATTGTTTGAATCAGTTCACGTTAGCGAAATGGAGCGAGATGAAAATCGTTTCATACTCCTGTTATTAGACTTCGATGACCACCTTAACCGCTTGGAACACGTAAGAGCTGTGATTCCGGAGCACCTAAAGGATCGAGTCTTTGTGTTAGGTTCGAGAACTACCCCTGAGAAACTAAGGCAAGCTCTCCGTCGCGAAAGTTTGGACTCCTACGAAAAAATCGGGGCCGCGCTGGCATTAGATTGCAGGGAAAATACAGATAAAACTTGGAGGCATGACCTGCTGCAGCACAATGTACCAGAAGTCGAGCGCCTGCGTACGCACATTCGGCCAATTCTGTTCAATTCGATTTGATCGACAACCTTGGGCGGGAATGTGGCTATCTCCCCGCCACCCTCATCTCATTAACAAGAACTCTCCTTCCTTGCTTGTTCGTTTCCACCTGCGTCTCGCGAAGTCCAAAAACCCGGGCCACCGCAATTTTGTTGGGGCTCTTACGTGGGCCTGATGATTGAAACGACGCAACAGCAGGCGCTTGAGCGGAAAGGGTCTTGCGCTCATCAAAATAGAAATTATGCCGAAAGCATTCTGACTTTGGCGCTTGTGAGGTTAGTAGCGCCACCCGTTCGTGCATCGGGCATTTTCCTGACGCCAACTCATCAGTTTCCGGATCGATTTCAGCGATGGTAATTCCTTCGGGCTGCGCGAATGACTTGCCGCCGAGTTCGGGCCGCAAATCGATCGCGGTTTTCATGAATTCGACCCATGCCGGGAGCGCGGCTTCGGCGCCGGTCAGTCCGAGTTGCTGGTTGTCATCAAATCCTATCCAGACGGCGCAAACCAAATTTGGCGTGTAGCCGACAAACCAGCCGTCGCGTGATGTTCCCGTCTTGCCAGCGACCGCGGTTCCCGGAATCTGGTTGCGCGCGGCCCGTGCCGTCCCCCGATTGATCACGTCTGACAGCATGTCGGTAATCATGTACGCCGTCGCCGGCGCAATCACCTGACGATCACTGGTCGCAGCATCGCTCGAAATGACCTCGGGTTCGACTTTCTTTCCGCCGTTCGCGAATGAGGCGTAAGCCACGGCCATTTGTAACGGCGTGGACTCCGTCGTGCCGAGCGCCAGCGCCGGAAAAGGATTCGGACGCGGCAGGCCGAATTCCAAAGTCTTGTTCGCCACGCGCGCGAGACCCGTCTGCATGGCCACGTCAACCGTCACGACATTCAGCGACTTGATTAATCCATCACGCATCGGCAGATCGCGCATTGAGAAGCCGCCGCCGTAATTCGAGGGTCGATACTTTTGCGTCTTCGCGTAAGTAAACTCTTGCGGAGCGTCACGGAACATGCGCAACGGCGACATGCCCATCTCCAGGGCGGCCGCATAAACGAATGGTTTGAAAACCGAACCGGGTTGACGCTGGGCATCAGTCGCGCGATTCAGTTGCGATTCGGCGTAGTCGCGGCCGCCAACCATCGCGAGTACCTTGCCCGTGTTGGGGTCCAGCGCGACCATCGCGGCCTGCGGAGTTTGACCCTTGTGATTCTGATCAAGCCGCTCGAGTTGGTGTGCGATCGCATCAGAAGCCGCGCGCTGCAGATCGAGATCGAGCGTCGTCGGGAGCGCAGCCATCCTTGCCTGCGGTTCGCCGGCATCCTGCCGGCGGTTCGCGATGCTATCCGACTCTGCGCGATCCGTTTGCACGCTGGAAGCCTGCGCCCCGCCCGCAGGATGCGAGCGCTCCAACACCCGATTCACATAATCAATGAAGTAAGGCGCCACCGATTCGCGGGCCGGATCAAATTCAGCAACCGCGATAGGCTGCTCGGCCGCGGCAGCAGCTTCGTCAAGCTTGATGAATCCGTACCGGACCATCGTTCCCAACACGGTGTTGCGACGCGCCCGCGAGGCTTCATTCTGTCTGATCGGCGAATAACGAGTGGGACTCTGAATCATGCCGGCGATAGTCGCCGCTTCCGGCAAAGTTAGTTCTTTCAATTCCTTGCCGAAGTAAACGCGCGCGGCCTGATCGACGCCTCGGACGGCGAACACGCCGCGTTGGCCCAGAAAAACCTCGTTGCAGTAAAGCGCGAAGATGTCTTCCTTCGACAGCCGCCGTTCAATCGTGAAGGCCAACATTGCTTCCGCGTACTTGCGGCGCAGAGTTCGTTCAGGCGTGAGATACGTGTTCTTGACCAGTTGCTGGGTGATAGTCGAGCCGCCCTGGCCGATCCGCTCATCACCCGCGTTTCGCATCAGCGCGCGCGCAATCCCAAACACATCGACACCATGATGATCAAAGAAGCGTCGATCTTCGATCGAAGTGATCGCGTGAACCAGTTGCGGTGGAAGATCACTGAACGAGAGTTGTCGACGCGCACCGCCTTTGGTCGCGCCGTCGGTTAATGATTCCGGCGCCAGCGTAAGCGAATCGACGTCCAGGCCATCGCCGGTCAGGGCGGCAATGCGGCCATTCGCATCGAAGCTAACACGGACGGCGTTGGCTGCATTCTCATTATTCGAACGAATGTCGATTCCCTGCGGCGTCGGCAGAAAGCTGCCGCTCCAAACTTCGCTGGCTGAATTGCCTTCGATATATCCGGCGCGACGAAGCACTTCAGCGAGCCCGTCGGGCGAGTATTTTTGTCCGGCACGTAAGGTGCGCGGCGCGGCGTAAATACCGGCACGGCTGGTTTGATAACCGCGCGCCAGCCGGTCATCGACCAACCTCGCGTAAGCACGATAAGAATGAATCAGAACACTGGCGAGTCCAATAAAAAGGATCGCGACCGCGACGACCGTGACGCACAGCACGCGCCTTAGTTTCGCGCGCACTCCGTTCAGCATTGACGAACGGGAATCTTTTTTTCGGCTGGTTCGCATCCGGCTCACCAATCGCATAAAGACCAAAGCCTCCTTGAAGGGGAGGCTTTTTGTTACTCTTCGATTTCCTAAACGCCGGCTGTGAACACCTGCGCAACGAAAGCGTCGAGCGATCCTTCAGTTTAATCCGTTGCCCTTATGAAACTATTAATGGGGGCGAAATTCTTGAGAGGGCTGCACTCCTTTACGCTTCGTTTAAATGCCGGACTTGTCCGGCAATCAATCGCGGCACACGCGGAACGTCTAAACGAACGATATGAGCGCGGGCGACTCAAACTACAACGGATTCCCGAACACGATCGTCAATACTCGCGGCTTTGTCGATGACGGACTTAATCTCTTCAATCGCAGCCAATCCCGCCTGATATCCACACTCAATTAACTCTTTTGCTCGCCGCGTTTGGTCCCAACGAATGTGACCGACTTTCGGAACAATCTGGATGTCTGCATCCGCGCGTTCCTGATTGGAAACGATGCGTTCAACGGCGATGAAAGTCTGTGCAAGCACGCCGAGTGCCGTGCGCGGCCGTTCAAAAAAACGAACGCCGTCCAAATTGACGTCGACGGCGATGACAATGTCCGCGCCGAGTGCTCTGGTTTGGCCAATCGGGAGGTTCTGCACAATGCCGCCGTCAATCAATAAACGGCCTTCGTCATCTTCAATCGGCATCATGACGAATGGGATACAGCAACTGGCTCTGATGGCGAACGGCACGTCGCCGCGGTCGCGCTTGACGATTAACTCGCTCTTGCGCAAATCCGTAACCATCGCCGCGAACGGAATCTTCAAATCCTCGAAGCGCGTAACCGGCAGGAAGGTGCGCAGAAATTTTTCCATGGGTGCATTTGATTGCAGACCCAGTCGCGAAAATGAAAATCGCTGCGTGTGACGCCAGCGAAAGGTCGCGGCCATTTCTTCAAGCCGTTCAATCGGAACGCCGGCCGCAAAACATCCGCCGATCAGCGCTCCCGCCGAGGCGCCGGCAATCGCGTCGATCGGAATGTCGTTTTCAACAAGGGCGCGCAAAACCCCGACGTGGGCGATGCCACGCGCGGCGCCTCCAGAGAGCGCAAGGCCAACTCGAACACGATCGGATTTATTCGTAGCTGCCATAAAGATGACTTCTCGCGCTTACCGATCAAACGAAAGCTGTCTTACGTTTAGACGGCGCACTTGTGCGCCGCGCTTTCCCAATCAGGTCTGGCCGGACAAGTCCGGCCTCTAAACGAGACTGGATTTTTCATCGAAGCGACCTACCGGTCAACTATCTATTTTGCTTTCGGATAATAGCCCTCACGCGCACGCACTCGCAATTGTGGATGAGTAGGCGAGCTGACAGTGATGTGGCGAAAGGCGCGTGAGCCGGTTTCGTTGTTGGAATAATATTGCAGCAAGTACTGTGAACGGATTTCCGCCGCGATCCGATTGAAGATGCCCACCAGTTCATCGTCGCGCGCGGGGACAAACGAGGCGCCGCCGGTGGCCGCCGCGATCTTTTCCATTCCCGTTTCAGAACGCGCAGTCCGGACGTTCAAGTGCATAGTCTGGCCGCTTGGATTAATCGAATAGAACGTGACCTCAGCCCGTTGGACTTCACCCTGAGTGTCGGCCTGCGCTTTTTCCAACATCGCCAACTGGGCTTCCTGACCGGCGAGCTGCAGCGTGCCGCCGGCCGACTTCGCTTTTGACAGGTCGACTATGCGCGCAGTGTCATCGCCATCGGAGATCACCACGGCAATCCGGCGACGACCGTTGCCTGACGATTGGTCGAGATAACGGACCGCCGCCAGGACTGAATCAAAAAAAGCGGTATAGCTGTTTGAAGGCTTGATAGTCATCACCGCGTGAGCGGCCACGTCGGCGGTCGTGAGTGATGAAATAGAACGCGGCTTATCGTCGATGGCAAACACAGTGGCCCGATCTTCCGGCTTCAGCACTTGCTTGATGAAACTGGCCGCCGCCTGTTGCTCAAAATCGAAACGCGCCACCACACTTCCGGACACGTCGACCAGCAAGGCTATATCGAGCGGCACTTGTTCGGGATTGCCAAGCTGCGCGACTTGCTGCGGGTTGCCGTCTTCTTCAATGTGAAAGTCGCTCGGCTTCAAACCGAGCACGGGCTGTCCCTGTGCATCAACCACTGAAACCGGCACCATGATCAGGTTCGAAGTGACGCGCACCACTTCGTATTCGATCGGAGGAGGTGTCGGCGTGGGCTTTGGTTTGTATTTCGGGACGGGCGGTGGTGGCTCTAACTGCTTTACTTTTTGGGCCGACGTCGCTGGGACGAATAGCGTCACGCCAAGCAAAAAGAAAGCCAGCGCTGCTACTGCGAGCGCCGGCAGGAAATGATTTCGTTTGTTTGATTGCATCCACCAACTCCTCATGCCGCCATTCCCGACGCGCCGGAAATGGACTAGCCAATCATTTGACGCGTGTTGACGGCATGATCGTTGGCAATGGAGCGCAATCCCGACCAGTCGGGACTGCGAATTCCTGTCGCAAACCGACAGTTGCGTTACGTTATTGTTAGTTTCCGCTCGAGCTTTTCACGGTCGGCGCCGGCTGGGTCAGGCCCTTGTTGACGAGCACTTTGACTTCAACGCGACGATTTTCAGCGCGGCCTTCGCGGGTCTTGTTGTCAGCCACCGGATTGGTTTCGCCGAACCCGTACGGGGTCACGATGCGGCGAAGTGGAATCTGATGGTTCTCAACCAGGTAACGAATGACCGCGTCAGCACGACGTTGACTCAGCAGCCGATTGCGTTCGGTGGCGCCGGTTGAATCGGCAAAGCCGGTGACCTCGAGTACATAGCCCTTGGCGTTGAGCGCCTTGGTCGCGATCGTGTCCAGCTTGGTCTTGGCATCGGCATTCAGAATCGAGCTGCCCACGCGGAAGTTCACCGCCATCGTATCCTGCGGCACGTAATCATCCAGCGCCGAGATGCGATCATTGGTGGCATTGACGCCGGCGACGGCTGCATCCGCGGTTTCCTGTGCGGCCTTGGCGCCGCCGCGTGCGGCATTGGAAATGGCTGCCAATTCATCGAGCTGACCTGACATCTTCTGCGCGTTCTGCTCGACTTCGCTCAAGCGTCCCTCAGTCGCGGTGGCCCGTTCTTCCAACGGCACTGCGCGTACGTCAGCCGTGCGCGCCGCGCGCAAGTCCGTTTCGTTAAAGCGAATCTTTTCGGCGTTCAATTCGCCATTCGATCCGCCGCGCCCTTCAACTTCCAGGTTCAAGCCACGCAGAATGAGCGTCTGGCCATAGTTCGTGCCGCCGCGCAGAAAGCCGCCATTGCTCTTCACCGAAGTGCGGTCGGTTAATCGGACGGTAGTGTCGACGTTGGTGATGTCACGAACCGTGAAAGTGTCCGCGTCGCGGCGCACGACCACGCCCTTGATTTTCGCCTTCTCGCCACTGGCTATATTGCGGGCACTTGACGCATTAGTCGGCGCAGTCGATGACTGGGTCGAGGGTTGTCCGAAAGCTAATGGGGAAAGAGCCAGCGCCAACCCAAAAGCGAGCGCTATCGATCGAAGTATTCGCGTTGTCATAAATTCACTCCTTATTTTAGTAGCCGTGCGCGCAGCCCTGAACCGCGTCGGCAAGTTTAAGTTCTGACGATCAAGTCCTGGTTCGCGTTGTCTGCGAGATGCCGCAGCCGCTTCTCAGAATGTCGGGTTAATGGGCCTCAAGGCCGGCGCTCATCAACTTAACCTGACGAATAGTATAGGAGGCGCTGACGCTGTCAAGACTGAAAAAGGTAGAAATGCGAATTCACACCAGTTACTATCGATTCATTATTTTCTCGTTAGCTGATCGCAAGAAAACTCTGCGTCGCGGCTGACGAAAGGTTGCTGTCGCCGATCTTTCGCCTTAGCCCGACGCGCCGCTCGCGAAGCGATTTGGCGGTTCAAATGTCCTACTTAAGGGCCCGCTATCGAAGTCAGACCGCAAACTGCGCGGTCTCGAGATGCTGTTTGATGTAGGCGAGGAACCGCTCAGCATCTGCGCCGTCGATGATCCGGTGATCGAAGCTCAAAGCGAAATAGGCCATGCTGCGAATTGCGACGTAGTCTTCGCCATCGGCCGAGGTCAGCACTTTGGTGCGCTTCTCAATTTTGCCGACGCCGAGAATCGCCACTTGTGGTTGATTGATGATCGGCGTGCCGAATAATCCGCCGAACACTCCGGGGTTGGTGATGGTGAAGGTGCCGCCGGCCACTTCATCCGGCTTCAGTTGCTTGGTGCGAGCGCGATCCGCGAGATCGTTGGCGGCGCGGGACAGGCCCGAGATTGAAAGATCGTCCGCGCGTTTGATGACCGGGACAATCAGCCCCCAATCGAGTGCGACCGCCATTCCCAGGTTGATGTCGCGTTTATAAATGATCTGATCACCGCTGACCTGTGAATTGAAAATCGGGAATTTGCGGATCGCATCGGTCACCGCCTTGAAAATGAACGGCATGAAAGTCAGCTTCGTACCGGTGCGCTCCTCGAACGATTTACGATTTTCTTCGCGCAGCTTGGCGACCTTGCTCATGTCGACTTCATAAACAGTCGTGACATGAGCTGAAGTGCGCCGCGACAAGATCATGTGCTCGGCGATCTTCTTGCGCATGACGCTCATCTGTTCGATGCGATCGCCGGTCGCGGGTTTCGACGCCGGCAAAGGCTGCGGCTCAAAAGTTTGTGGCGCAGTTTTCGGCGCTGCCGGCGCAGCGGCCGGTGCGGCCGTCCGTTCGGGAATGGTGCCCGATTCGATGTAGCTGAGAATGTCGTTCTTCGTCACGCGTCCGCTCATGCCGGTGCCTTCGAGCTGCTTGATATCGATGCCATGCTCTTCGGCAATCTTGCGCACCAGCGGGCTCGACTTCGTGCGCCGCAACTCTTCAGCGCTGGCGCCGCCGTTGTCTTGTGAGCGAGCAGACGGCGCGGCATCTGTCCGTCGATGCAGCGGCTTCACTTCAGTCTTGTGCGCGGCGGCCGCTGGTGGTGGAGCTGGAGCTGACGGCGGCATGACGGGTGGCTCGGGCGCCTGCGCCGCGACCGGCTCAGGTTCGGCCGGCTCAGGTTCGACCGTCCGGGCGGCCGCCGCCGGAGCCTCGGTTTCGGCTGGCGTTTCCTGTTCTTTAGCCGCGGCCGTTTCGGCGGCAGGCTGCGCGCCCGCGCCATCAAGCACGGCAACTACTGTGTTCACTTCAACCGTTTCGCCCTCTTTGAATTTGATTTCCGTCAGCGTGCCGGCGGCGGGCGACGGAATTTCCGCATCAACCTTGTCCGTTGAAATTTCAAAGAGCGGTTCATCGCGCTCGATGTGATCGCCCACGTTCTTCAGCCATTTGGTGATCGTGCCTTCCGCAATCGATTCGCCCATCTGGGGCATTACAACTTCAGTAGCCATGATTTCTCCAGTTTACAGTTTTGAGTTTTCAGTTTTCAGAAATGACGGCAATCGCCGGGGCACTGAAAACTGAAAACCGAAAACTGACTACTATCATTCAGCCGTCGTCGGATCGATGATGGTCCTGATCTCCGAGATCTTATTCGCCGGAAACCCGCCCTGCTGCGCGTGCGCGCGAATCATGTCTTCACTCGGCGCGATGTAGACGCAGTAAACCTTGTCGTCAGTGACATAACTCTCAACCCATTGAATCTGCGGGCCAAGGTTCTGCAACACGCTGCATGATTTCTGTGAGATGCCGTGCAGGTCCTGCGGCGTCAGTTTTCCGGCGCCGGGAATCTCTCGCTCGATTACATATTTCGGCATGATTATCGTTGTCACCCTGGTTTCTAAAACTATTTTCGTTTAGACGCCGCACTTGTGCGGCGATCGGGCCGGACAAGTCCGTCCTCTAAACGAGTTCCTGATCTTTCTCAATAAGCCGCCAGCTTGCGCGCCGCGTCCACGACGTCTTTCACCTGCGGCAAATAATAATCTTCCAACGGAGGTGAATACGGCACCGGTGTGTCGAGCGAAGCCACCCGCAGGACCGGAGCATCGAGCCATTCAAAAGCTTCCTGCGAAATGATCGCGGAAATCTCACCGCCGATACCGCCCGTCAACGAAGCTTCATGCAGAATCAGCGCGCGACTTGTCTTCTTGACGCTGGCCAGGATCGATTCTTTGTCGAGCGGCGCCAGCGTGCGCAGATCGATCACTTCGAGATCCAACCCTTCCTTTTCTAATTCCTCGGCCGCATCGAGCGCCGTCAAAACCTGCGCGCCAAAGGTGAACACCGAAACGTCCCGGCCTGACCGCGCGGTGCGGGCCTTGCCGATCTCCACAAGGTAGTCATCTTCCGGAAGCTCTTCGCGCAAACGCGGCAAGCGGTAAAGTTTTTTGTGCTCAAAGAAGAGCACCGGATCGGGATCGCGAATCGCCGCTTTGATCAATCCCTTCGCGTCGTAAGCCGTCGCCGGCTCGACGATCTTCAGGCCGGCCGTATTCAGGAAGAACGATTCCGCATTCAACGAATGAAACGGGCCCGAGCGCACGCCCGAACCGCACGGCCCACGGAACACCGCCGGAATGCTGCCGCCCCAGCGGTAGCGCGACTTGGCAGCATAGTTCGTGAGCAGATCAAAACCGCACGAGATGAAATCGATGAACTGAAATTCCGCGACGGGTTTCATGCCCATCAACGCCGCGCCGCACGCCGCCCCGACAATCGCGGCTTCCGAAATCGGGGTGTCGACCACGCGGTCTTTCCCAAAATGATCGAGCAGCCCTTCGGTGACTTTGAAGGCGCCGCCGTAAGCACCGACGTCTTCGCCAATCAGAAACACAGTCGGGTCGCGCTCCATCTCTTCCCAGAGGCCCTGGCGAATCGCTTCGACCATGGTCGCCTGACCACCGCGCGGCGGACGTTCTGCTTTCGTGAGCTTCTTGGCCGCTGTTGCCATTGGTTAATCTATTCGTGACGACCTCTCAAAAGGCGGGCGCATACCTGCTGATCCCGCGCAAACTATTTCGTTGAAAGTTTCACGGGTGGTTTCTCCGGAGGCAGACTCAACTCGTCGAGATTGGGCAAAACTTTTTTCAGTTCCGTCTGGTCCTTGCCCGTCGCGTCGACGAACGTCCAATTCTTTCCGCCATCACTTGAGATGGCAATCAGACTGCCTTCGGTTTGAAAGATCCCGTCCTGCGCTTTGACTTTCGAGGTCACCGGAACGACAGCGTAGATATTGCCGCCCTCGCTGACGAACTGACGGGGAGCGTCGCAGGTTGATGAGATTATTTCCACACCGTCGGCTTCCATCGACTGCACTTCCTTAGTCGTTTCTTCCAGAATCTTCTCGCGCCCGCCAGCGACCTCAATGACTTTCGGATAAGTCAGGTCGATTACCTTTCCGTAGTCCTTACGGCCCAGCGCATCTTCGAGTTCTTTCGCTTGCGCTGCAAGAGTCGGATAACTCCCACCCACGGTAACCGAGGTCAGCGGCTTTACACTTTCCCGAGGCGGCGCGCTCTTGCAACTCGCCAGGATGGCGACCAGCGAAAGTCCCAGCACGGAGCCAACGAGCTTCATGTGTCTATTCATCGCGACCTAACTTTCCAGCACCTTCGGCCGAAATGCGGGCGGCACAATCGAGTTGTCAAACACCGCATAGGCCGCGCCTTCAGGTTCAGGCATCGGCGAACTCTCCGCCCAATCTGAATCTTCGTTTATCTCGCGCATCACGTCAGCGGTGATCTCATCCAGCTTCTCTCTGGTCGCGACGCTTTGCTCGGCAAGAAATCTCTCGAAGCGATCGATCGGGTCATTGTGCTTCTCCCACCATTCGATTTCGCCTTCCGGAACGTAACGCTGGTCGTCATGCTCCGCGTGACCCTTGCGACGATAAGTCTTGGCTTCGATCAAAACTGCGCCGTGACCCGCGCGTGCGTGTTCGATCGCGTGTTTAGTCACTTCGTAACAGGCAATCACGTCGTTGCCATCGACGATGTGACCGGGAATGCCGAAAGCTGCGGCTTTCTCAGCCAGGTTGCGAATCGCCGTCTGCATGCTCGTCGGCGTCGAGTAGGCGTAGTGATTGTATTCCGCGATCACGATCAGCGGCAGACGCTGTACCGCGGCGAAATTCATGCCTTCATAAAATGCACCGGTGCTGGCGCCACCGTCGCCGATGTAAGCCAACCCCGCGACATCTTTTTTCTGCATGCGCGCGCCCAGCAGAATTCCCGTCATGATCGGAATCATGTCGCCCAGGTGCGAGATGGGCCCAAGGAACCCTTTCTCCAGGTAGCCGAAATGCACATTGAGATCTTTACCACCCGAAGGCCCCCACGCTTTGGCCATGTACTGCGCAAAGATTTCGCGCGGCCGAATGCCCTTCACGAAGCAAGCGCCGAGGTCGCGAATAATCGGTGTGATGAAATCATCAGGCCGCAGAGCATAAGCCGAACCGACCGCCGTGGCTTCCTGGCCGAGCGATCGATAGACGCCGCCGACGACTTTCGTCTGGCGATAGAGATTGACGATGCGCTCTTCGACCAAACGAGTCAGCTTGAGATATCGATACAGCTCGAGCATCTGCTCGGGCTTCAGCGACGTTTCTTTCGTGCACGAAAGCGGCTCGCCGTTGGTCGCCTTGCGCGGCGCGTACTTAGTGCTGATGCGCATTTGGAAAGGCGGCCGCCGGCGGCGTGCTACGCCCTTTCGACTTCCGTTTTTCGGTTTCTGAGTTTCTGGCATCTGACGCGGACTCGCTTGTTCCTTAAATCCTGGAATCGTTTAGACGCCGCACTTGTGCGGCAAAGCGGCGGACAAGTCCGCCGTCCTAAACCGATCGGATCTCAAATATGGATCGTCTTGTCGTGGACACCTTCGGCGGCTTCCATCACAGCCTCTGAAACCGTGGGGTGCGCGTGCATCGTGTTGCCCAACTCTTCAGCGGTCGTTTCCAGTTGCATCGCGACGCAGGCCTCGGCGATTAATTCGGTGGCATGCGGACCGATGATGTGCACGCCGAGCACTTCATCATATTTCTTCTCGCTGACGACCTTCACAAAGCCTTCTTCTTCGCCGATGATGCGCGCTTTGCCGGAAGCCGAAAACGGAAACTTGCCGACTTTGACGTCGTAACCAGCTTCCTTTGCTTTCGCTTCGGTCAAGCCAACTGAGGCGACTTCAGGATCGCAATAGGTGCAATTGGGCACCAGACGCAAATTGATCGGCCGCGGATTCTTTCCGGCGAGATGCTCGACAGCGACGATGCCTTCCTTCGAAGCCAGGTGCGCGAGCAGCGGCGTCGGCACGACGTCGCCAATTGCGTAGACGCCCTTTTCCGCAGTCTGCTGAAATTCGTCGACCTTGATGAATCCCTTTTCGACTTTGATCTTTGTCTTCTCGATCCCGAGTCCTTCGGTGAACGGCATGCGGCCGACGGCGACGAGCAACATGTCAGCCTCCAAACGCACGTCTTCGCCTTTTGAAGTCTTGCCGGTGACGACGACGCCAGTGTCCGTCTTTTCTAATTTTTCCAACTTGGTGTCGAGCTGGGATTTGATGCCGCGTTTGCGAAACGACTTGGCGAGTTCGGCCGAGACTTCTTCGTCTTCGAGCGGGACCAGCCGCGGCAACAGTTCGACGATGGTCGTGTCCGCGCCAAAGCGCGAATAGACCGATGCGAACTCAACACCGACCGCGCCCGCGCCCATGACGATAAGAGATTTGGGAATATCAGTTAGTTCGAGAATGTGATCGCTGTTGACGACATGCTTGCCGTCAGTTTCAAATCCCGGGATCGGCCGCACGACTGAACCCGTCGCGATGATGATGTTCTTAGTTTGAATCGTCTGCTTCGATCCGTCTTCGGCAGTGACTTCAACTTTGCCCGGCAGGGCGAGACGGCCCGCGCCTTTGAACACGGTGCACTTATTCTTCTTCATCAAGTACTCGATGCCTTTCGAGTTCTTCATGACGACTTTGTCTTTACGCTTTTGCACATCGGCGAAAGCGAGTTGAATGCCGCTCGCCTGGACGCCGAAATCGGCGGCGTGCTGCATCTGTTCGTAAACGTGCGCGGACATTAAAAGTTGCTTGGTGGGAATGCAGCCACGCAAGGTGCAAGTGCCGCCCAGTCGCTTATCTTTCTCGACAATCGCGACCTTCAAACCCAACTGTCCGGCGCGAATGGCGGCGACATATCCGCCCGGCCCGCTGCCGATTACCGTCACATCGAATTGTTCGTTAGCCAATTTGGAAAGAGTCCTCTCAACGCAAGTGATGGGTGATGGGTTATGAGTGATGAGTAATCCTCGGCCACCACGCCCGAAAAATCATAATGACTTGGAAAGTTTGCATTATAAGCCGTGGTCCTTGATTCAGCCAATTTAGCGCGTGTCAGAACCTGCGAGCGATAGCGACCGGATCAAGTGGCGATAGCGACCGGATCAAGTGAAAGCCGAAAGAAGAATCGTCTATTTTGCAAGACTCTGGTCTGGCGTGGTTCTACGGTGTTAGATTATCCGGAAAATTCTGGAGCAAATTAAATGGTACACACAGAGGGTTTTCTCAAGTTAGTCAATGATGCCAAGACGCGAGTCAAGGAAGTCACGGTCGCGGAAACGCGCGGACGCTTGAAACAGAATCCGGAGGCGAAACTTATCGACGTGCGTGAAGACAAGGAGTGGGACGCGGCGCACGCGGCCGGCGCGATTCATCTCGGCAAGGGAATCATCGAACGCGACGTCGAGACTACCGTCCCGGACAAATCGACTGAACTGATTCTGTATTGCGGCGGCGGCTATCGCTCGGCCCTGGCCGGCGATGTGTTACAGACGATGGGTTACACAAACGTCTTCTCGATGGCCGGTGGGTGGAAGGCCTGGCGAGAATCGGACGCGCCGATTGAGAGTCGGTAGTTACTGCTTCAACACAAAAGTCTGCGGCACGAATTCAATTGCCGCGACCTCTCCGTCAGATTTCGTGCCCGCCCTGGGAGTCGTGTAAGTCAGCACGATCCAATTCTCAGGTTTGCGCGGGCCGCAGTCGATTTCACGACCGATGCCGGTGGTAAATGCGGTAATCACCAGGTGATCGAAATTGTCTCTATGGAATTTCAAGAGGCGATCTCCGGCGCGCACCTGGAAGGTCAGACCTTTCGCGCTGCAATCGATCAACGTCAATAATCCCTGCACGCGCTTTTCGTCGGGCCGCGGCGTTCGCAGCGCGTCCGCCAGCGCGGCGTTCAAGTCATCCTGGGTTGGCGCTGCGGCCAGTGTCAGGGGCGACGGGTTCCGCTGATCTGAGATGCCAACCGGAGCGTATTTCTTCAACTCTTCCTGAATTTTTGTGCGTTCCTTCTCGCCGCGTTCGATGGCCGCCGAAAGCGTGATGGCCTGTTCGCGCAGGTCGGCGTCGGAGCTGCTTTGGGCGATTGGCAAGAGCAGTTCGCGGGCTTCCGCGAATCTTTCCTTCCTCAAATAAAGTTGGGCCAGCATGAACAGAACGCGGTGATTGGTCGAGGTGACCGCGAGCCCCTTCCTGAGCAGATCGATGCTCTCATCGATCTGTTCGTTGCGCACCAGATTCACAAAACCAAGCAGCCAATAGCTTTCCGCATAGTCCGGCTTCAGCGCGATGGCTTTGTTCAGTTCACGACGCATCGTCTCAGCCACATCTTCCGGATAATTCGAAACGACGCGGTGTTCGTTCATGTTCAGGTCGCTCAAGGCATAGGCGTAGTAGTAATGCAAAAGGTAATTCTCCGCGTTGCCCTTGAGTGCCCTGGACAGATGCGGCCGCGCATCGTTCATTTGTCCCTGGCGGATGCGCATCATGCCGAGTGCCGTGTTGGCCAGTGAAGACTCACCGTCGAGCGCGACGGCCTGCTGTAGTTCGCTTTCCGCTTCCTGCAAACGATGCGTGTGCAATAGCAGATCGCCGAGATACGCATGCGCATCAGCTTCGGCCAGCGGCGCCGTCTGCATCTCGGCGTTGTAATCAAGCCGCTGCTCGAACGTAAAACTGGTGCCGGTGAATTTCGCACCCTGAATATAGGTTTTGAAATCTCGCTCGACCGACTCGACGCTACTCTGGAACGCCTGCTGAAACGCGGTGTCGACTTTCGTGCCGGCCCGCAGTAGATCGACGAACTTTGTGAGTTGCGGCCGGTGCTTCTGGCCGTCGGCCTGCAGCAGGTAATGCATGAACATCCACGACTCGGCGTAGAAGACGTTCATCTTGTTGCTCTCGTTGTAGTAAGGCGAGCTGTAGTCAACCGCGAACAGCGTACGCAAGGGCAGCAACTCACGTCCCCGCAGGTAGCTGACGTGTTCCGGAATTAAATTGCCGAGCAGAACACTTCGTTCGTCGGGCATGATGTCGAACGTACTGTAGAACTCAGCCAAACCTTCGTTGAACCAGAGCGGCGCCGTCGGGCCCATCATGTTGTTCACCAGCAGGTGCACGTACTCATGGAAGATTATGCGAAAGGGCTGCGCATCCGAGGCGCTCTCGGCGCTCAAAGCGATGTAGTTAACGTCTTCGCCGGCTTGAAAGTAACCGGCCTCGTGCTGTTTGAACTTAAACGGCTTGAACGAACTGTCGTTCTTAAAAACGATAACTGTCGTGGGCACCGCAGAGTTCAACGACGAGTCGGGAAATGACGAGCCGAAGACAGTGCGAAACTGCTCGAGCCGTTTGGCCACCTTGCGAATGTGGCTCTCGCTGCCGTTACCAACCAGCGTGAAGTTTTTTGAGCGTACGGCGCTCCAGGTGTCCGTTGCCTGGACTGATTGATGGCCGAGACAAATGATCAAAAACACCACGGCCACGTTGAGCATGATCAAACGAAGTGGCTGATGTTTCATGTCAGGCCTGTATAAAAGCGAGTTCTTCACGGTTTCAATTTGAAACCGTTGGGCACCAACTCGACGGCCACCGCGTCACCGTCGATCTTTGCGCGCGCGTCGATCGGATTAGTTGTGGTTCGATAAGTAACTACGACATTCTCGGGCTTCGTTCTCACCCCGCAGGCCATCTCCTGCGGCGTCGGGATGAAGGTCCTGAACACCACGCTGTCCAATACCACGGCCCGAATCCGGTGGACCCCATTGCTCGCTTGAACGGTCAAATAGGCGACTCCCTTGTTGTCGCAATCGAGCTTAAGGAAGGTGCCCTGGAGCCTCTGTTCACCCGCGCCCAATGAACGCAGATTCTCAAATATCTCGTCAGATTCCGAGCGCGGCGGTGGCTGTTTCTCATCATTCTTAACTGACGTTACGCCTTCGCGGTTGGTGGCGGCAGCCGCGTCCGAAGGTTTCGCCTGGGCAGCTGCATTGCGTTCGGCTGCCAGTCTTTGCAGCCGCTCAATCGATTGAATCAGGACCTCTGCCTGTTTCTTCAGGGAACTGTCCTGAGACTCGCGCAAAGGCTGCAAGGTTTCAATCGCGAGGTCAAATTTTTCCAGACGCAGATAGAGTTGGCCCAACTCCATCACCAGATCCTGCCGGCCCGGTGAAAGCTTGATGGCCTTGTTTAGTAACTCGGCGGCTTCATCCATCTGTTCGCCCGCGACGATGTGCACAAAAGCCAGCAGGTAATACGACTCCGGATAGACGGGATTTAATTCTATCGCCCGTCTCAATTCCGCCCGCATGATCTTTATCGTCTCGGGCGGATAACTGTTGACCGTCCCCATGGCTCCCTCGCCCTCTTTACTCAGGGCATACGCGTAATAGTAATGCGTCAGATAATTACTGGCTGGATCAGTCACGGCCTGGGCCAGGGCCCTCTGCGCCTCAGTGAAGCGGTCCTGCCGGACCCGCACCATGCCGAGTGAGGTCTGCGCGCGGTTCAGTTTTGGATCGAGCGCGAGTGCCTGCTGCAGATGGGTTTCCGCCGCAGCCAAATCATTGATATGAAGCGCCAGGTCCCCCAGATAGGCTTCGCCTTCCGCTTCGGTCAACGGTGATGCCGTGAATTCTTTGTCGAATTCAAGCTTCTTGTGAAAGGTCGCAAACTGCATGTGAAACGTATCACTCTCGATATATCTCTTGAGTTCCTTTTCCAGCGTCGACATTTCGATCTTAAACGCGAGTTTGAAGGCCTCCTCGATTTTGGTGTGCGCGGCAATTAACTCAAGATACTTTCCCAGTTGATCAACCCGCTGACCACTATTGCCCAGCATCAGATAGTGCACCAGCGCCCACGCCTCGGCATAGAACATTCCATTTTTGTCGCGTTCGTTATAGTCGGGCGAGTCATGGTCTACGGCAAATAGTTTGGCCAGGGGAAAAAGTTTTCCCTGGCGCAGCGTCTGCAGGTGACCTTCGATCAATTCGCCGACGTGAACAATACGATTGTCTTCGATCAGGAAGGTGCTGTAGTACTCGGCCAGGCCTTCGTGGAACCAGACCGGCACGTTCGCGGCCGTGTTGTTGAGCATGATGTGAACGTACTCATGGTAAATGACAGCGAACGCAGTTTTGCGCGCATCAGCCGTGAGCGTCACATAGTTCACGTCCGGGCCTTTTTGAAAATAAGCGTAATAGCTCTTCGGATTGAAAGGCTTGTAAGAGCTCATGCTCTTGAACACGATGACCGTCGTGGGAATCGGCGAATCGAATTTGGCCAGCGACAACAACTTGGTAAAGACTTCGCGGAATTGCTCGAGCTGCGTGCCGACCTGGCGAATTTCTTTCTCGCTGGCGTTGCCGACTAAGGTGAAGTTCTTAGAAGTTACTTTGGTCCAGGTATCCTTCGGCCGGGGCGTCTGGCTTTGGACAGCGGTGGCCAGCATGAAAACGAGAAGCGTGGCGGCAGCTCTCAGCGCAAAGCAATTCATTGTGAGACCTCATCCGGTAACGGGACAGGTTATTGATGGGGGAACCAACCGCTGGCAGTGCGAACTATATCGACGCCTAATATTGGGTGTCAATAAAATGCAGTCGAGGCCGAGCTGTGTCAGAACCGCGAGCGGTAGCGACCGGATCAAGAAGTCCCGCTGGGTGTCTGAAGGTTCCTCCTGATCCGGTCGCAACCGCTCGCGGTTCTGACACGTCCGGCAAATGGTGGATTCAACATTGAAGTGCAACTTTGAGATTGGCGAATAAAAGGCAAGCTGCGATAGCGTTAGCGAGCTTTTCAACCGCCAAGTCAAAGAAGC
>Ga0207511_100016_pt1 | contig 45271 bp, 39 predicted proteins | sample NitcycUWRSCHO22C_FD_188265 | JGI IMG/M metagenome (GOLD analysis project Ga0207511, IMG submission 188265) | Soil microbial communities from Arlington Agricultural Research Station in Wisconsin, USA - Nitrogen cycling UWRJ-SCHO22-C (SPAdes) | ecosystem: Environmental > Terrestrial > Soil >... | reverse complement strand
GCCGCACGCACGCCGGGAACTTTGTTGGCCGCTATGGCCATGCCGGTTCCCGAGCCGCAAACCAGCACGCCTTGATCGACTTTTCCGGCCGCGACTTCTTCGCCCACCTTGCGGGCGTAATCGGGATAATCGACTGATTCGGTCGAGACCGTTCCCAAATCTTCGAATTGAATTCCCAACTCGTTGAGCAGTGGCTTGAGACGCTCCTTCTCTTCAAAACCGGCGTGATCGCTGGCGATGGCTATCTTCATTGGCGTTCTTCTTTCTGTTGCCGCGATGGTACATCACTGAGCGCAGCGCGGCCAAGTTTTGGAGTGCGCCGGCCTGATGGCGCCTTTGGATTGTGTCAGTACCGGGAGCGGTAGCGACCGGATCGAGCGAGCCCGGCGGGTGGAACGTGAAGAGCAACATTGAAAAATGAAAATTGAAAACTGCAAATTTGAAATGACCGCTCCGATTTCTGGCAATTTTCATTTTTCAATTTTCATTTTTCAATTTGCTTCGCCACCGCTGAACGAATGTCGACCAGCGGCTGACGACCATCCATGTCACGTCGTCACATGATCCCTTCGCTACCGCTCCGGGTACTGACACAGCAGCGGGACGCTTCGCTCTGCCGCCGCGCTCCAAACCCTGCGGTTGCGTGGAGCACGCGCCTAAGACACAATGCCTCTCTATGCGTTGGTCACAATATTTCATCCCTACTCTCCGTGAAGATCCGGCCGATGCCGAGGTCGTTTCGCACAAACTGTTGTTGCGCGCGGGCGTCGTGCGTCAACTGTCTGCGGGCATCTATTCGTACTTGCCGCTGGGGCAGCGAATTGCGCTCAAGGTCATGCAGATTTTGCGTGAAGAGATGAACCGCATCGGCGGCCAGGAATTCTTTTTGCCGGCACTGCATCCGGCTGAGCTTTGGCAGGAGTCCGGCCGTTGGCAAGCGATCGACGACATCATGTTTCGTCTCAAGGATCGCAAAGGCACGGACCTGTGCCTGGGCATGACGCACGAAGAAGTGTTCACCGCGATCGCTCGCAACGAACTTCGTTCATACAAGCAACTGCCGCAGGTCTGGTATCAGATCCAGGTGAAGTTTCGCGACGAACCACGGCCCAAATCGGGGCTGATGCGCTTGCGCACCTTCATCATGAAAGACGCTTATACGTTCGACGTCGATTGGGCCGGGCTGGATCGCTCATTCAACGATCAACGTGAAGCTTACAAACGAATCTTCACGCGTTGCGGTATTCAGTTTTCAATCGTCGAAGCGTCGTCCGGAGCGATGGGCGGATCGCAATCGAATGAATTCATGGCGAAGACCGACGCCGGCGAAGACTTCGTGGCGAACTGCGCGAACTGCGGGTACGCGGCGAACCTCGAGAAAGCCACCTCGCGTCTGGCAAAGATCGAAGACGAAGCGGGACCGGATGCGCCCGAAGAGTTTCCCACGCCCGGCGTGCGCACGATTGAGGATTTGGCAAAAATCCCTTACCTCGTCACGGCTCGCAGGCAAATTAAGACCCTCGTGTATATCGCCACGGTGGCAGGCGAATCGCGTCCGGTGCTGGCTTTGCTGCGCGGGGATCACGCGCTGCACGAAGTGAAGTTTGCAGATTCAATAGGCGCCACAGCCGTGCGGCCGGCGCATCCGGAGGAGATTCGCGAACTGCTCGGCGCCAGCGCAGGCAGCCTCGGTGCAGTTGGCGCAAAAAAGACCGCCGGCGCAAAACAGAATCTGCAGATCGTCGCCGATGAAGGACTGCGCGGCCGCAGTAACATGACGACCGGCGCCAACAAGGATGACCATCACATTCGCGGTGTCGCGATTGAGCGCGATATCGAAGTCGACCAATGGGCCGACCTGCGCACAGTTGAATCAGGCGAAGCCTGCGCGCGCTGCGAGACCGGCACGCTCGAAGTTTTTAAAGCGATGGAGATCGGTCACATCTTCAAACTGGGAACCAAATATTCTGATTCGATGGGCGCGAACGTCCTGACTGCCGAGGGCAAGGAAGTTCCCATTATCATGGGCAGTTACGGTATCGGCGTCGAGCGCATCATTACGGCGGCAATTGAGCAGCACCACGACTCGGACGGGATCGTCTGGCCGAAGTCGTTGACGCCCTTCGATGTGGTGGTCACGATCACGAACATCAAGGATGAAAAACTGCGTGAAGCCGGCGACAAGCTTTATGAAGACCTGCGTCATGCCGGGCTGGACGTGTTGCTTGATGATCGCGATGAACGCGCCGGTGTGAAATTCAAAGATGCCGATCTGATCGGCATTCCCTATCGCATAACGCTCGGCAAGAAAATCGCTGATGAGATGGTCGAGCTTTTCGATCGCCGCGCCAAGCAAAGCGAGGACGTGAAGCTGGCCGACATTGTTTCACGCGTGCAGAAGTTAGCTTTGTCGGTCTGATTTTTGGAGGGCGGCGGCTTGACGCCGCTTTTTTACTCGATTAACGAAGTCGCACGATCCAAAGCGCCGTCAAGCCGGCGCACTCCAAAGCCTCCTGACGCAATCGGGGTTATACTAACGGCTGGATGAATGCTGTTAGGGAGTTTTGGAGTCGTCTCTCAGTCACCTTCACGTGTGTCGTGATTGCGGCTGCAGCTCCCCACGCACGCGCACAGGACGAGCTCCCCGATCTCGTGCGCCGCATCAAACCTGCGGCCGTGGCCATCGAAACCTTCGACGCGAAAGGTGAGAAACTTTCGCGGGGCAGCGGGTTTTTCATCGACAAAGACCGGATCGTCACAAACCGGCACGTAATCGACGGCGCCTATCGCGCCGAAGTCCATCTCAATTCAGGCAACAGCTTTCCCGTGAAGAGCGTGGTGGCCGTCGATGCTGAAGCTGACGTCGCCCTGTTAAAGGTCGACGCGCCCGCGGCCCAGGTCCGCTCGTTATCTCTCGACCGCACTTCCCCGCAGGAAGGCGAGAGCGTCGTAGTGATCGGGAACCCTTTCGGTTTGGAGGGCAGCGTCACGAACGGAATCGTTTCGGCAGTCCGCGACATTCCCGGCTTCGGGCGAATCATTCAAATCACCGCGCCGATCTCGCCGGGTTCGAGTGGCAGCCCGGTCGTCAACATGCATGGCCAGGTCATCGGCGTAGCGACTTTGCAAATCACCGGCGGTCAAAGCGTCAACTTCGCAATTCCTTCTGAGCGCATCGCCCAACTCGACCGTAGCGTGACTGAAAATTCACAGCAGCAATCGCTCGGCGAGCTCGTCGCCGCATCCAGTCGCAACAAGCGCGCGAAGGCAGCCGAATATTTCCGCGGCGGTCTGACCTTCTTGTCCAAAGACGACTGCCAGAACGCGCTTCCCTATTTCCAGAAAGCGACCGACTCGGACAGCGGCTATGGCGAAGCGTGGGCCCAGGCGGGGTTCTGCAACGAAAAGTTGGGCCGTCACGCTGAAGCGATCGAAGCTTCCAAAAAAGCCGTGAGCATTCGCCCCTCAGCCGAATCGTACTTCAACATCGGTTTAGCGAATTATTATCTGAAGCAATATCACGAGTCAGAACAGGCTTACCGGCAAGCCATCAAACTCGATCCGTACAACGCCGCTGACGCTTATTACGGGCTGGGTCTCACCTACCGGGACGCAGGTCAGTTCGACGACGAGATTCAGGCGTACAAGCAGGCGCTGAAGCTGAAGCCGGATTATGCCGGCGCGTACGACCGGCTGGGCCAACGTTATGTGCAGATGAAGAAGTTTGCCGAGGCTATCGAGGCATTCAAGCAGTTGGCGCTACTGAAGCCGGGCGATGCCGGGGCGCAAAACAGTCTCGGCGAAGCCTATGAGGGAATGAATAAGCACGACGACTCGTTGGAAGCATTTCGCCAGGCGATCCGGCTCAAGCCGGATTTCGGGAAGGCCTATTTCAATTTGGGCAAGACGCTTTTGGCGCAGGGAAACCGTGACGCGGCGATCGAGCAGTATGTGATTTTACAGAATTTGGATCAGGATTGGGCCGAGAGACTTTATGGATTGATTTATCCGTAGGCGGGAGCGGTTTAGAGGGCGGATGGCCGCCCACAAAAAAAGCCGCACAAGTGCGGCAGCTAAACGAATCATTATTTAAAAGTATCGAGGCCGGATCGCGCTCTCCCCTTCACAACCCGGCCTCAACCCACGGTCGTCTCGCGACAACCGATCTTATAATTGCTTTTTCAAACCTGGCCGTGACTTATTTGTCATCGACCACGCTGCGGGAAGTGGCAATGAGTGTGCCACGACCCGGTTAACGCGCCACGAAGCCTGCGCGTCTTATGATTCTTAGAAAACTGGCGGGTTCTTTTAGGATTACTGCGTGCGAAAAATCACCGCCACCGGAACCGTGTACGATATCGTCGTTCGCAGGTCGGAAATGGAGTGAAGGCCCCCTGGAGACCATAATTCAATGAAGCGATTTGCCGCATTAATCTTGTTGCTGCTGGCTGCCACCGCTGTGTTTTCCCAAAGCGCGAAGCCGCAGTTTGAAATCCCTTTCGAGTACGTTCACCACCAAATCGTCGTCCAGGCCACCCTCGGCGGCAAAGGTCCATTCAGCATGCTGGTCGATACTAATACCGATCCGTCGGCGATCGACGCGTCCACCGCCCGCGAGCTGGGGCTGGCCGTAGGCAACAAAGGCGGGCCGGCGACCGGCGGCGGCCCGGAGGTCAACATCGTCTATCCCGCACGACTGGCGAGCGTGGAACTCGGGAGCTTTGTGACCAAAGACGTCGCCGCGGCAACTATCGACCTGACCAAAATCTCGGAGCGCATGGGCCGGAAAATCCAGGGCGTGCTCGGTTTTAGTTTCCTGAAGGATCGCATCATTCAGATCGATTATCCGAATTTGAAGCTGAAGGTTTTTGCCGAGTCGCCCTACCCGCGCATTCAGTTCTCGGCGAACACCGTCAACACCATCGCCTTTCCCTTCAAACGCGAAGACGGCGAAGTGATCATCGACTCGCTTTACGTGAACAATCAAAAGATGCGCGCCGCCCTCGATACTGGATCGAGCGGCTCGTTCAGCCTCACTCCCCAGGCCGTGGCGCTGCTGAAACTGGAAGAACAGGTGGACGCAGCCGAACCAACCACGTCCGTAGGTTATAACGGTAAGTACGAAAGCAAGCAGGGGATTCTGAAATCGGTGCGCCTCGGTCGTATCACCGTCGAGTCGGTTCGCGCCGACTTCTGGCTTCCCAAAACCGGTTATGACAACAAGAAGTTTCAGGTGAACATCGGCAATAGCTTCTTTGAGGATTTTGTGATGACCTTCGACTTCAAGAACAAGGTGGTCGTCTTCGAAAAGGTTGATTGAAGATTACGAAGCTGAGATCATCGTGCCGGTTCCTTCATCGGTGAAGACTTCCGCCAGCAGAGAGTTGCGCGAATTGCCGTTGATGATGTGCGCGCTCCCGACGCCGCGATTCAGCAACTGAATGATGTTCTGCAGCTTGGGAATCATCCCGCCCGACGCGGCCCCGCTTTCGATCAATTCGGCGGCCTGACGGCCAGTCAACTGCGACAATTTCGTTTCAGGTTCGCCGGGCCGCAGGAAAATCCCATCCACATCGGACAAGAGCACCAGCTTTTCCGCTTGAAGCTGAACGGCGATCTCAACGGCCACCGTGTCAGCGTTGATGTTGAAGACCTTCCCTTCCGAGTCGGCGCCGAGCGATGAAATTACCGGCAGATAACCATGATCGAGCAGAACGGTTAGCAGACTTGAATCGATTTCGAGAATGTCGCCGACGTGACCAAAATCGACCTGGGCGCTTTCACCGGTGTTTCGATCGACGACTTCTTTGGGCGGCCGTCGTTCGGCGTGCACGATGTTGCCGTCAACGCCGGACAAGCCGACCGCGTGCACGCCGCGGTGACGCAACGCCGCCAGAATGTCCGTATTAATTTTTCCGGCAAAAATCATCTTGGCCATTTCCAGCGTCTCGTCGTCGGTGACGCGGCGGCCTTCGATGATCGTCTGCTCGACGCCCATCTTTTCCGCGAGTTCAGTCAGCTGTTTCCCGCCGCCGTGAATGACGCAGACACGAATGCCCACTTGATGCAGCAAGGCCAACTCTTCGCACAGGGAAATCAACCGATCGCGATCTTCGGTTACCTTGCCGGAAAACTTTACGACAAAGGTCTTGCCCTTGAAGCGTTGGATGTAAGGCAGCGCTTCGCGAAGCAAATCTAAACGCAATTGGTGGTCGACGGTCTGATTCACGAGAGCACCCTACTCAGAATTGCTTTCTGCACATGCAAACGATTTTCGGCTTCATCAATCACGGCCGACGAATCGGAATCGATGACGCCGTCGGTCACAATGACGTTCCGTCGCACCGGCAAACAATGCATGAAAATCGCCGAATTTGTTCGCGCCATCTTTGCTTCGTCGACGATCCAACGGCCGCGATGCGGCGCGCGTTCGGCCAGCTCCTTTTCCGCAGCGCCGTAAAATTGTTTGCTTCCCCAACTCTTGGCGTAAACAACCCGGACGCCATCGAAGGCCGCGTCTGGCTCATGGGTGACGGTTACGCTGCCGCCGGCAGCTTGCGCCGACTGCTCGATGCTCTGCATCAACTCATCGTCGAGCTCGTATCCTTTGGGATGCGCAACGATCAATTCGTGGCCCATTTGCGCCGACGCCAACGCGAAGCTGTTGGGCACCGCCATGGGCAGCGGCTTTGGATGCCACGCCCAGGTCAGCAAAACCTTCTGGCGGCCTTCGCCCAGTTTCTCTCTGATCGTCATCATGTCAGCCATTGCCTGACAGGGATGATGCATCGCAGATTCGAGGTTGATAATTGGCACCTCGGAATATTTTGCGAACGCATTCAGAATCGGATCGATCCGTTCCGCCGGCCAATCTTTCAAAGCTGCAAACGTGCGCACGCCAATGGCGACGCAATATCGCCCCAGGACGCGCACAAATTCGGCGACGTGCTCAGTCTTGTCCTCATCCATGACCGCATGTTGGCGGTGCTCCAGGGTCCAACTGGTACCCCCTGGCTCGAGCACCACAGCGTTGCCGCCCAGCTCAAAGATTCCCACCTGCATCGAGGCCCGGGTGCGCAAACTCGGATTGAAGAAAACCAGCGCCACCGACTTACCCGCGAGTGGTTTCGATTGATCGCCGCCACCTTTGAATCTGAGCGCCGAGTCGATCATTTGATCGAGCTCGGCTCGCGAACAGTTGGCAGTGGAAAGAAAATGCATCGACATGCGCCGCTGTCAGGCAAATACTTCCCGCAGTCCATCGAAAAACAAATCGACGTGATCTTTCTGCAGACACAAAGGGGGTAGCAACCTGAGCACCTTCGGATCGCTCGACGTTCCGGTGATGACTTTTTGGGCGAGCAAGCCTTCGTGCACAGGCTTTGCGCCATCAGCGAATTCCAGGCCCAGCAGCAGACCGCGGCCATGCACCTTAACGACCTGCTCGATCTCTCTCAACCGTTCGCGCAGATACGATTCGACTTCCTGAACGTTCTCAAGCATTTGATCGTTTTCGATTGCTTCCAGCGTCGCCGTCGTCGCGGCCATTGCAATCATGCCGCCACCGAAGGTCGTGCCGAGGTCATTCTCTTTGATGTGCGAAGCGATCGCATCCGTCACGAGGCAGGCGCCGACCGGAATCCCGCTGCCCAAAGCCTTCGCCAGCGTCACAATGTCCGGCACGACACCATCACCGGCGCTACCACCGGCAAAGAACCAATCTCCGGTCCGGCCGACTCCGGTCTGCACTTCGTCGTAAATCAGCACGATGCCACGCTCGTCACACAATTGACGCAGCGCGCGATAAAACGACGGCTCGGCCATCCTCATGCCGGCCATTGACTGAATCGGCTCGAGCATAATCGCGGCGACAGAGTCGTCAGCGAGCGCCGCTACGGAATCGAGATCGCCGAACTCTGCCTGCAGATGCCCCGGCACGTTGGGTTTGCCAATCTCTCGATACTTGCCGAGAAAAGTCGCGCTGATCGCATCGGCCGTGCGGCCATGAAAACCGCCGGCAAACGTGATGATGTTCGCGCGACCGGTGGCGAAGCGCGCCATGCGCATCGCGTTCTCGTTCGCTTCCGTTCCCGAATTGCAAAAGAAAGCTTTGGTCAACGAATCGGGCGCGACCGACACGAGTTTCTCGGCAGCGCGGGCGCGCGTTTCCGAATAAACCAGGTTTGAATAAAAGAGGAGCTTGTCGGTTTGCTCGCGGATTGCTTTGACCACGTGCGGATGACAGTGGCCGGTGCCCGCCACCGCATGGCCACCGTATAGATCGAGATAGCGCTCGCCATCGCTTGAGTAGATCCAAACACCTTCGCCACGCTCAGCGACGACCGGCATCTTTTTGTACGTCGCGAGCTGGTATCGTTCTTCCAGCGAAGTGATATTTTCTAATTTGCTAATCGCCGTCACTGCTTTCACCCTAATCTGCTCCCATTCGGAACCGGGCGTTCCGGAATTGCCAGTGCCGGAACGATACCGTCAGCGTAGCCAATGTCGAAGAGCATTCCTTCAGACGTATGGCCCATCATCTTCTTTGGTTCGAGATTGACCACGAACAACGCTTGCATCCCTTCAAGCTCGCGCGGGTTTTCTCGCTCCTGTTTCATCCCGGCGAGGATGCTGCGCTGATGATCACCCAAATCAACCTTGAGCTTGAGCAGCTTATCTGACCCTTCAACCTCATCAGCCGCTACGATAGTGCCGACGCGAATATCGATTCGATTCAAATCGTCAAAAGAAATGATCGGCTTAATCGGCCGCGCGGTGAAGTGCTCACTCATGGATTCGTACCGATCAGCATCAATCCCGTCTTCTCATCCAGCCCAAACATCAGATTCATGTTCTGCACCGCCTGGCCGGCCGCGCCTTTGACCAGATTGTCTATCGCACTAAAGACCACCAACTGGCGTCCGCGCGCGGCGAATCCGATGTCGCAAAAGTTAGTCGTCTTCACCCAGTTGATGTCCGGTGAACCTTCAACCAACCGCACAAAAAATGAGTCGCGATAAAAGTCGGCGAACATCGTCCGCGCGTCAGCGGCATTGATCTCGGTCTTCAGTTCGCAATAGATCGAAGCAAAGATTCCGCGGGCCACCGGCAGCGAGTGCGTCATAAAGATAAGTTCATTGTTCCACTCGCCAATCGATTTCAACTCCTGCTCGATCTCGGGCACGTGCTGGTGCGTGAAAGGCTTATAGGCGTAGAAAGAGGTGCTGCGCTGCGGGTGATGCGTGTTCGGCGCGGCTTTCGCCCCAGAGCCGGACGAACCCGTCTTCGCATCGACGATCACGCGACAACTCAGGAGACTGTTCGCGACCAGCGGCGCCATCCCCAACAGTGTCGCGGTCGCAAAGCATCCGGGATTCGCGATGCGGGTTGCCGATCTAATCGCGTCGCGATTCGTTTCGGTCAGTCCGTAAACAAAACCGCGCTGCGCCTCCATCGCCGTCTGCTCGCGGCCGTAATGCTTCGCAAATACCTCTGCATCGCTCAAACGAAAGTCACCGGACAGATCGATGATCTTCACGCCGGCCGGCAGACGCGGCGCGATCTCCATCGCCTGGCCGTGCGGCAAGGCGAAGAAGGCACAATCGATATCTTTAAGAGATTCGAGATCCTCGGGCGCTTTGACGAAACTCAGATCGGTGAGGCCGAGCAGATTCTTATGAACGTCGCCGATGGCTTTGCCCGCCTGCTCGTTCGCTGTTACGAACTGGACCTGGACATGCGGATGCTGGAGCAGGATGCGGAGTAATTCCGACCCGCCATAACCAGAGCCACCAAAGATTGCGATCTTAAGTTTCATGTTTCAGGTTTCAGGTCATGCTTTCAGTCTTCCGTTGTCTCTCAGGCGATTGTTACGGCAGCGAACTTGAAACCTGAGACTTGGAACTTGAAACCTTTTTACTCACCAACTCGAACAGTTTCGCGCCGTTGCGCCGCGCGTTCGCGGCCGGCACGCCGAACTCGTCCTCGACATATTCTTCGCCCATTTGTGAATCGGTGACCGAACCGGCCACGACATCGACTCTCATGCCGCGACGGCGAAACAATTCAATCCCGCCCCACGCCCCGACGTAATCAGAAGCGCAAAAGACTAAGGCACTCATCGCGCCGCGCATCTCTTCGTCTTCAAAAACCGATTCCACTGAGTAGCCGCCGAGAATGCCGTCACCCAATTCGATGACGATCAAATCCGGCGAGCTTTCATTCAGCCGCGACACGATCGCCTTGGCGACGGGCGCCAGATCTTCGACGCCGACCGTTGAAGGCAGACCACAGTCGAGAAAACTCGCCGTGGCAATCGCTCCGTGGTCCGCCATATTCAGCGTGTCCCGCAAACAGGCAATTCCGGAAAGCTTGGCCGCGGCGACTCGCAATCCCTGGCGCGTCGCGACCTGGATGATTTCGGTTGCCGCGTAAGTCTTGCCGCTGTTCATGCACGCACCCGCGACGACGACCAGCGGCGCACTAGCACCAAGCGTGCGCCGCAAAGGCACTCCGACATCCGAAATATTTTGAGTCGACGCGCTGCCGTTTTCCGCCAACCCAATCACTTCAACCTTGATTGCATCATTCAAACTTGAATGGTGGCCACTGCAACTGCCGATGACGCCGCCGAGATTCAAAAGGTGCAGTTCGTCTCCGGCTTTCACCTTTTCCGGCACATCGCCAACGAAACCCTTCAGCGCCCGGCGGCGTCCGAGCACGCCCACGACGATGTCACCGGGATTAACTTTCGCCAGCCGGCCGGTCGGCAACTCGAGCATGTTGTAGGTCGCGTTGTCGGTCAGCACACGCACCACCACCACATCGCCTGCTCGTGCCGGCCGCTCCGTTTTCGCGATCGAGATCGTGCGGCCGAGCTGGAGCGGCGAAGTTGCCGATCCAATCTTGTCGGCTACAATTTGAAAGACTTCTTCCATTTCTAAAATGTTTTGTTCGTTTAGAGCGGGCACTTGTGCCCGCCTCGCGGCGACAGTCCGCCGTCTAAACAGAAGCTCCTCTTCGTCCCAAACGCAAACGCAGCGCGTTCAGCTTGATAAATCCTTCGGCATCGCGTTGGTTGTAGACCGTGTCCGCTTCGAACGTGGCGATGCGCTCGTCGTAAAGCGAGTGTGGCGAGCGGCGGCCCACTACGATCACATTACCGCGATAAAGCTTCAGCCTGACCTCACCGGTAACGTTTGTCTGAGTTTCGTCGATCATCTTGCGCATCAATTCAAACTCCGGCGCAAACCAAAATCCGTAGTAGACATTCTCGGCAAACTTCACGTTGAGCGAGTCGCGCAAATGCATGACCTCGCGGTCCATCGTGATCGATTCCAGCGCCCGATGCGCCGCTTGCAGGATGGTCACACCCGGAGTTTCATAAACGCCGCGCGACTTCATGCCGACGAAACGGTTCTCGACCAAATCGACCCGCCCGATCCCATGCGCGCCACCGGTCTCATTCAACTTCGACAGCAACGCTACCGGATCCAGGTGCTCGCCGTTAACGGAGATCGGCTCGCCTTGTCTGAATCCGATTTCAATATATTCGGCTTCATCGCGCGCCCGCTCGGGCGACACGGTCATTTGGAAAATATTTTCGGGAGGTTCAGCCCAGGGATCTTCGAGGATGCCGCCTTCATACGACACGTGCATCAGATTACGATCCATCGAGTACGGTTTGTCCACGGTCGCGGTCACCGGAATGGCGTGAGCTTCCGCGTAAGCAATCAAGTCTGTTCGTCCCGCGAACTCCCATTCGCGCCACGGCGCGATCACCTGGATGTCCGGTTGCAGCGCGTAGTAGGTCAATTCAAACCGTACCTGATCGTTTCCTTTGCCGGTGGCGCCGTGGGCCACTGCGTCGGCATTCTCTTGCCGCGCAATCTCGATGTGCCGCTTGGCAATTACCGGACGCGCCAGCGACGTTCCCATCAAATAGACGCCTTCGTAAACTGCGTTCGCTTTGACCGCCGTCCAGACGTAATCGCGGACGAACTCTTCGCGCAGGTCCTCGATGTAAAGTTTCGAACCGCCGGTGGCCTTAGCCTTTTCTTCCAGACCTTCCATCTCCGCGCCCTGGCCCACATCGGCGCAGTAACAGACGATCTCGCATTGGTACTTTTCTTTGAGCCAGCGCAGCATCACCGACGTGTCGAGTCCGCCGGAGTATGCGAGCACAATTTTTTTAATCTCTCTGGTCACTTTTGTCGGTTTCCTGATTTTCGTTATCCAAACAACTCCCAGATCCTTTTCATCGCCGCGCGTTGTGATTTCGGATCGCGCACGGCGATGAAGATCGTGTCTTCGCCGGCGAGCGTGCCGACGATTTGCGGCAACGCCGCATCATCGATTTCGACAGCGACGGATGAAGCCCGGCCGGGAAGACACCTGGCCACGATCAGCGCCTCGCCGGCCACGTCGAGACCCAACAACCCGCGCGTCGCATCGCCATTGGCCTGCGGCAAAGCATACCGGCCGTGATGCTTAACGACGCCAAGCTCCTCGAGGTCGCGAGATACGCTCGATTGGGTGGCCGGCACGCCGCCGCGTTCGAGATGAGCACGCAAAGCCTCCTGCGTCCCAATCGGCCTCGCGCGAATCAGATTCAGGATTCTTTTCTGCCGCTCTTGCTTTAACATCGCACTATCAGACGCACGTAAATGCATAATAGTTGCATTTTCTATGCATAGGTGCATAAACTAACGTGTTTTATGCGCCAGAGTCAAGCGCCGGCAGAGAGGACGATCAGCATCGAATGGAAGAGAACACACAGAAGAATTTGTGGGGAGGCAGATTTCAAGGTGAGGCTGACGCCGGGTTCGTCGAGTTCAATCGATCGTTTGGCTTCGATCGACGATTGTTCGAAGCCGACGTGCGCGCGAGTCTGGCGCATTGCGACGGTCTGGCGAACGCCGGTGTGCTGGCGCCTGGAGAAGCGCAGCAGCTTCGTTCAGCGTTGGCGACGATCCTCGAATCCGCGCGCCGAAACCCCGGGTACCTTGACGAGATTCCCGCGGAAGACGTCCATTCGTTCGTCGAAGCTCGGCTCGTGGAAATGCTGGGTGACGTGGGACGAAAGCTGCACACCGGACGCAGCCGCAACGATCAGGTAGCGACGGACTTCCGCTTATGGCTGCGCGATCAAATCGATCAGACCGGGGCGGTAATCATTCTCGCGCAGACTGCGCTACTCGATCTGGCTGAAGCGAACAGCGCGATCGTGATACCTGGTTACACGCACCTGCAACGCGCCCAGCCGGTGCTATTGGCCCACTGGTGCCTCGCCTATTTTGAAATGCTGGATCGCGATCGCGACCGGCTCAATGATGCGCGCCGCCGCCTGAACGTTTTGCCGCTGGGATCGGCGGCCCTGGCCGGAACGTCTTATGCGATCGACCGCGAAGCCGTCGCGCGCGCCTTGGGTTTCGACTCAGTCTCGCGCAACAGCCTGGATGCAGTCAGCGATCGCGACTTCTGCATTGAGTTCGCGAGCGCCGCGTCGCTTGTCATGATGCATCTGTCGCGACTCGCGGAAGACATCATTCTCTATGTCACGATCGAATTCGGTTTTTTTGAATTGAGTGATGCGGTAGCCACCGGCTCGAGCCTGATGCCGCAAAAGAAGAACCCGGATTCAATGGAGCTGGTCCGCGGCAAAGCGGGTCGCGTATTCGGTCATCTCACGGGACTGCTGGCCACGATGAAAGGGCTGCCGCTGGCTTACAACAAAGACATGCAGGAAGACAAGGAGGCGATCTTTGACACGGTCGACACCGTCCGCAATTGCCTGAGGGTGACGACCACGGTCTTACGAAACCTGCGCGTCAACAAATCGCAAGCCGAAGCCGCCGCTAGTCGAGGATACCTGAACGCGACCGAGTTGGCTGACTATCTCGTGCGCAAAGGCATGCCCTTTCGTCAGGCGCATGAAATGGTGGGCCAGGTGGTAATGAAATCTCTCGCGAAGCGATGCGAGTTGAATGAGCTTTCACTTGATGAGCTCAAATCGTTTTCGCCTCTGATTGAAGAAGATGTGTTCGAGGCGCTCGCGCTCGAGGCTACTCTGGCTACCAAGTCTCAGGTCGGAGGAACAGCGCCAGAGCGGGTCACGACTGCGCTGAGTGAAGCGAGAAAAAGATTAACCGCGGAATCACGTGGAGAGAACACGGAAAGGCCTTAAGCATTTATCCGTGTCATCCGCGTAAATCCGCGGCCCAAAATCCTGCGGGCACGGATGCCCGCGAACCGCACGCAAGGATGCGTGCGCTCCTACGCGTTCTTCTAAAACCTCGGAGTGACGCCGAGGTTGTACATGATAAAGGCGTAAATGTCGGCGGTCTGCTCGAGTTGCTTGGTGGTGCTGCTCGCGCCGTGGCCCGACTTGGTGTCGATGCGGATGATGACCGGGTTATCGCCGGCTTGCGCAGCCTGTAACGCCGCGGCGTATTTGAACGAATGCGCGGGCACCACGCGATCGTCGTGATCAGCAGTCGTCACCAGAATCGATGGATAGCGTGTGCCGGGCTTGACGTTGTGCACCGGCGAGTAAGCGTACAGCGCCTTGAACTCAGCTGCGTTCGCATCGCTGCGGCCGTAGTCTGCTGCCCAATTCCAACCGATCGTGAACTTCTGATAGCGCAGCATATCCATCACGCCGGCGTGTTGATGCACGGCCCGGAATAGATCCGGACGCTGGTTCGCTACCGCTCCGACTAACAATCCGCCGTTCGACGCTCCGTCGATCGCGAGTTTCTCTTTGGACGTGTACTTCTCTTTAATGAGGTACTCGGCGGCCGCGATGAAATCATCGAACACGTTCTGTTTCTTCAGCTTGGTCCCGGCTTCATGCCATTTCTCGCCGTACTCGCCGCCGCCGCGCATGTTGGCCGAGGCGTAAACAAATCCCTGCTCCAGCAGCGCAATTCGCAGGGCGCTGAACGAAGGATTGGTCACAATATTGAACCCGCCGTAACCGTAAAGCAGCGTCGGATTATTGCCGTCCAGCTTAATTCCCTTTTTGTAAGTCAGGAACATCGGCACGCGGGTGCCGTCTTTGCTGTTGTAGAAGATCTCTTTGACTTCGTAGTCCCTGGCATTGAATCCGGGAATGTCGACCGTGCGGAAGACCGAGGACTTCTTTGTCGCAATGTCGTATTTGTAACTCGTCGGCGGCTGGTTGAAAGAGTTAAAGCTATAAAAGACGAACTTGTCGTCGTCACGCCCGCCGAAGCCGCCGGCTGTACCCGGTCCCGGAAATTGAATTTCGTTTTCCAACTTGCCGTCGAGACTGTACACATATGCTCTGGTGGTTACATCCTTCAAATAGGTGACGAAAATCTTGCCCCCGGCAGTTCCCGCCGACTGCAGCGGTTCAGGCTTCTCGGGGATCACGTCTTCCCAGGTCTTGCCGGCAGGATCGTAGAGCACGACCTTGCTATTCGGCGCGCCGTTGTTGGTTTTGATCAGGAACTTGCCATTGATGTCATCGAGCACACTGTAGTCATAGTCAGTTATCTCGCTGACAATCGGCGTGAATGTCTTTTCATTCTTTGAGAGATCGCGGAACGAGATGGCATTGCCGTCTTTCCCCTTGCCACGTTCTGAAACCGACAGAATCGCGAATCGCTCATCGTCGGTTACACCTACGCCCTGAAAGCGCTGTGGATTCGCTTTGTCTTCATAAATGAGTTCGTCTTCAGACTGTGGCGTACCGATCTTGTGATACCAGACAGATTGAAATTCATTCTTCGAGTAAAGTTCGCGGCCTTTCTCGGGTTCGGGATAGCGGCTATAGAAAAACCCTTCTTCACCTTTCCACGAACCGCCGCCATTTTTGATCCAGGTCAAATGATCGCTGAGCGGCTTGCGCGTCGCGACGTCCAGCACATACAAATCATTCCAATCCGATCCGCCCTGCGACACTCCGTAGATTATGTATTTTCCGTGCGCTGACCAGGTTGGACCGGCCCCGAGGCGCGACGTTCCATCGGCGGAAAACTTATTCGGGTCAAACAATATTTCAGGCGCTCCGGTGAGTCCTTTCTGGATGTACCAGACGCTCTGGTTTTGCAGACCGTCATTCTTCGCGAAGATAAACTGATCGCCGCGCCGGACCGGCGAGGTGTACTTCGGATAGTTGTACAATTTCATCAGCCGGTCTTTGAGTTGCGCGCGATAGGAAATCTGGTCCAGATAGGCGAAGGTCACTTTGTTCTGGGCGTCGACCCAGGCGGCAACTTCGGGTGAATCGTTATCTTCCAGCCAGCGATATGGGTCGGCGACGCTGGTGCCGAAGTAATCTTCGACTGTGTCGACCTTTTTGGTTTCGGGATATTTGATCGGCCCGCCGCCGCCGCCGTCACCGTTTCTTTGCGCGTGCACGCCGCCGAACGGATTTGTGAATGAAAGTGCGGCGATGGCGATCGCCAGCGCGAAGGAAAGTTTGATCTTATTCATTTTGGATTGGACCTCCGGAAAAACTCTGGACTGTTGGCGCAATACTCTAATTCGAGCGGCGCAGATTTGCCAACTCAACATCCAACGCGCGATGCACAAAAGAGTCTACTTGGCTGGTCGGGCAGATTCAGCAACGCTGCGGCTCGCAGGTTCGCTCGACGAGAGATCGCTGCTACCCAGATCGGCAGTCGCCACGATAATCAGCAGTGCGGTGACGCCGAGCGTTGAGAAAATGTAGAGGACGGCCGTCTGCTCGAAATAGATTAAGAGAAAAACGAGCAGCGCCAATCCAAAAATCCACAGATAGGTGAGCGCGCGGTTCTTCTTAGGTTTGGTGCGTATTCTCTGACTCATGAAATCTTAGCTGGATAAATTCCCGCAGAAATAAGTTCAATATATGATGCCTCGTCCGGTCACCATGCCGGCAGAGCTACGGACAATGCCTTTCAGCAAATCAGCCCCGCCCTTTTTGCTGAACAGGCTGGCCTCGTCGACCGCGACAATGTCGTACGGCTTCAACTCAATGTCGGGCTCTTTGCCTTTGCGGATCGCGTCGAAGTTGAATTTCAGATCATCCTGACCGCCTTCTTTTTGACGAAGAATGTGTATGTTGTTCGTGTTGGCCATTCGCAGCGGACCGCCGGCCATCGCGATGGCGTGCGATAGCGTCAGCTTGTCTCGAATGACCAGCTCGGTCGGTTTGACGACCATGCCAGTGATGTAAACCGGATCGCCTTCTCTGACCGTAACGATGTCGCCGGGCCATACAACCGGATCCGCTTCTTCCTTGCCGGCTTTGAGATCGGTGATCTTGTAAAGCACCATTCCGAAGTTGCCTTTTTCGGCCAGGGTCGCCTTCTGAAATATACCGTCAGTGGCACACATGGGCGCTTGCGTGTGCATGATTTCAATCACGCCGCTGGCGCGATCCGTCCAACCGCCTGCCTTCGTGATTAGTTCGTGCAGGCGAACCTCACGCATCATGATTACCTGCATCGGAGAACGGACGGCGCCGGTAATGGTCGACGGTTGCCGGCTCTTGCGCTCTTTTACCAGGACGCTGACCTGAGGGTTCTTGATGTACCTGCCATACGCCAACGCGATATCTTTCTGGACTTCTTTTTCGGTTCGGCACTGCGCCCGAATTGGCGTCTCAAGGAATGGCAACGAAGAGACATTTCCGTCGGAATCGATTTCAACCAGCGAACTCAGATCGGGCTGTCCAAAAACACGGACATCCAACACATCGCCAGGGCCCAAGAGATAGTTGCGAATGCCCTGGGAATCGACTGCACCGGAAGAACTCGGCGCAGAAGACTGTGTCTGATCCTGGGCACGATTCGTAGACGCACTCAGGGCGACCATGACGATAATCGCCGCGAGAATCAGCATCTTATTGCTCATAAAAATCCTTCGTCGCGTGAAATCAGCGCACGCGTTTACTGCCATTTCGGTAGCTTTGCCGAAGATTAAACAACGGACTGAACGCACTGAATAACCAGTTGCAATGATCGCACAAAAGGTTATGGATGCCAAATAAACGAAAGTACCAGGGCCGGCGATCATATCCGCGACGAATTCGGCGACTACTGCAACGGGGACATTTTGGTCTAAACATGCTCTAAATTAGCCCGGGGTCTAATTCTGGACGACGTCTTTGTCCGGGCGAACCGACTCGGCTCCCATCCGGACCCGAAGCACATCAATTTCTTTGCGGATTCTTTCCGCCGTATCGTTGCCGGCAGGATCCTGACTGTCTCGACCGAGATAATAGAGTGCGTCGCGGTAACAGTCGATCGCCCTTTGAAAATAACCCTTAAAGGCAGCGCGCTCGGCCAGTTCTACCCAATGGGCCACGCGACTCGAGGTGATGAAATCTCGCACGGCCCGCGCCGATACAATCAACTCTTGATCGCCGGGACAAATATTCAATGCCTGATCGATGCAGTCCAGGGCCCGATTGGCGGTTTCTACTTTCTCGTAAAGTCTCACGCGCTGCTGTGCCTCATGAGTCAGCGCGCGCGCCGACTGCCGCGCCCAGGTCAGCAAGTGGTGCTTTTGCAATTCGCGGACTCGTTGCTGGCCGGTCCGCAGGGCCACCCGCCCATCGGCCTGAAGCGCCGGAGACTGCAAGGCCCTTTCCACACCGGTTAGATATTCACTGCAAAGTTCATAAACGTCGTGATGGCGTTCAGCTATCTTGTTTTCGTCTGCGGCCATCGATTGTCTTTGCAACGCTCTTAACGTCGAGGCATGGCGACTCGTCGACAACATCACTTCGTCGAGCGTCGGCCGTCGCGCGACGCGCTCATGCGAATGGTGAATCGTGGCCGGACGCTGATGGCGAACGCGCCGGGCCACCAATAATCTGGCAAAGGCAGCCACCAGCATAACCACGCTCGCGGCCAAACCGGCCGGCACCCAGGGCGACTCTTCAGCCTGCAACATCCACCACAAGACAAAGAACAGGGTCGCGGCCGCCGCGGCGGCGGCAATCATATATCCGGAAGCAGATTGAGGGCGTGCCAACGTTATTTTGATGACGACAGAGCCTTCATGACCGCTGCACGATCACCCTCGACTTCAGTCGCCTGCAATGAACCTTCTCAGTCGGAGGAGCGCCTATAACGACCCGGCATGCGAGTTACTGGGAACCCGTTTATGAATCCGTCGAAGTATAGTCATTTTGTCAGGTCGTATGTCAATATGCGTTCACGCTCTTCGCAATCGGCAAAGTCCACAAAATGGAGATTAAGATGAATAACAATGGCAAGCGTGTCGTGGTGATTACTGGAGCAACTTCCGGCATCGGCCGCGCCGTTGCCAACCGATTCGCTGCCGCCTCCGATTACGTCATTGCCATCGGCCGCAAAACCGCTGAACTGAAAAATGTCGCAGCCGAAACTGGCGCCCTTGGCGCGCAGGCAGAAACAATTGCCCTCGACATAACGAACGAGACCGACCTCGACAACTTATTTGAGCAGGCCATCGCCCGCGCGGGCCGGCTGGATGTGCTGGTGAACGCCGCCGGTCATATCGCCTCGGGAACAATCGAGAACACTTCAATGGCGGCATGGGATGCGATGATGAATGTAAACCTGCGATCAGTGTTTCACCTGATGCAGTTGGCCGCGCCCCATTTAATCGAGACGCAAGGCAATATCGTAAACATTTCCAGTGTCACCGGCCTACGTTCTTTTCCTGGAGTGCTCGCGTATTGCGTGTCGAAAGCGGGATTGGACCAACTAACTCGTTGTGCTGCGCTCGAACTCGCGCCCAAGGGAGTACGTGTGAACGCCGTTAACCCTGGCGTGGTAGTCACCGAGATCCATAAGCGTGGCGGAATGAGCGCAGCGGATTACGAAAAATTCCTGGAGCACTCAAAGACTACCCACCCGCTGGGTCGGGTCGGTCAGCCAAGCGAGATCGCGGATTTGGTCTTCTTTTTAGCCTCCGCGCAGGCAGCCTGGATTACTGGCGGCACCTATCAAATTGACGGCGGCCGAGCGTTGACCTGCGCGCGCTGAATAATCAACTGCCTTCGCCAACCGGGGTGGCCGGGTTCGGATCTGTCACTTCAGAGGCGACAGCTCCACTATCCGGCGGCGCCACCTGCTTGCGCGTGCGCCGTGGCTTCGAGAACAGGTGATGCCGGCGCTTGCGCACCGCCGAACGCGTACCCAAAAGATCACGGTGACGACTATTAATCAAAGCTATCAGACTTTGGTGATGGCGGAAGCCGAGCAGTCGCGAGGCGCGCGTAACTGAACCACCGGCGTCACGCAATGCCCGCTCGATGAATTTCTTCTCGACCTTCAGGACTTCACGCTTGAATGAGAATCCGTCCCACGATTCGATTTCGGTGTCTGCTTCGTCATCCTCAGACGGCGTTAACGATTCGATGATTTGGCTGGAGCAGTGAATTAATCGTGATGAGGTCGACGGGTCCTGCGAATTTCGCAGCATGTCCACCGCTGACCTGTATTCAGCCACCAGATCGCCGGGTGACGTTTGGCTTCTTAATTCTTCAATGATGCAGAGCTTCGCCCGCCCGGCGCCCTCGACGTCGCCCGATATTTCGGCTACCTCGATCGCCCGCTCTAAAAGTTCGCGCGACCGGGCGTGCCGTCCGAGGCGGGCCAATACCACACCGTAGGTCGTCAGCGCTTCCGCCAGACGCGATTGCTGGTCCCCGCGTTCGAGCGAGCGTATGGCCTGGCGAATAGTCCGCTCGGCATCGGTAAACCTTCCTTCCGCGAGGAAAATCCGCGCCCGCGTCTCATCGAGGTGGTACACCTGGTGCACGTCTTTGATATTCGTGTAAAGCGTGCGAGCCCGATCAATATGGCGATGGGCATCGCGGAAACGATTAATCTTGTAATACAAGTGGCCCAAATTAGACTCGATACGGGCCTGCTGGCGGAGATTTCCCGCCTGCTCATAGTGAAAACTTGATGCGGCGTACTCGATCAATGCCCGGTCGATGTAATCCTCGCGGTTTTCCGGGGCGGCCATGCGACGGAAAACCAGCGCGCACTCACCATGAAAGGCGCCCTTGAGAATCTCGTCCTGGCTCTTTGCGACCAGCGGTTCGGCCATCTGATAAAAACTCAGAGCATTCTGCAGTCTGCGCGTGCGTTCCTCGATGATGCCCGCCCGAATCAAAAGAATCGCTCTCAAATCGGAATCCACGGGGCCTAATCGATTCAACGCTTCCGCGAGGTGAATGCGAGCCTCGTCATAGCCGCCTTCCCGCCAATAACACAGGGCGAGGTCACCACGGCTCTCGGCCACCGCCGCGTCATTACCTTCGCTCTCGAACAACTCCATGCTTTGACTAATCAGGTCCTTGGCGCGTTCCTGATTGCCGGGTATCTCATTGGCGGTGCCGAGAAATCCCATCAAATTGCCTACGCGCAGCAGCACGCGGGCCCTGGTTGCGATCGCTAAATCGTCGACAATCGGGGCCTCGCTCTGATTCGGCCAGAATTCCTCCAGCGCCAACGCGCCAGACTCATATTCGCCGATTTTCTCCATCTTTTTCGCAAGATCACAGGCCATTTGTGCCCGTTCGTCCCGACTGAGGTTTTCAGTGCGTGTTCGTAGTGCGGCCAGCTCCATTGTTAAGTTCATGTTACCCAGACCTTTCAGTTCCTATGATAAAAACCTTGCGTCACGATCTCGTGACTGGTATTAAGTGCGGCGCGCTCGGGCACCCAAAGACTCGCACGAGTCCTCAGCAGCGCGCATTGAAAAAGCATAAGTCCTAACTTTGAGGAGAATACTGGTGAATAACCTTAAGAAGTTCTTTGTCGCAATTAGTTTGGTGGTCATCCTCGCTGGAACAGTCTTAGCCGACTGCAGTCAACCAAACGCTAGTGAAACGAATGGTCCCCCGTGCACGCCGTCGCAACAGAACATTGGCGAGCCGGCGGATCAGATAACAGCAGCGACGATTGCAAACGCGGTGGAGGTCGTTGTTCTCGACGTTCTGCTGGTCGACGGGCTCGAAAACCTGCTAACGGTTTACTAAGCCACTCAAATTACTCCTCACGGTCAGCCGCGTGAAACTCCAGTTTCGCGATACAGTATTCGTGTATCGATTTTTCGTTGCTTTGAGAATCGCTGGATGGCTGATGTTTCAGAGCGTGCGTAGCATAAACTGTAGCTTCTAGGAATGCAATAGTTTTTAGTTATCGCGCAAGACGTTGAAGTGTGCCCGTTTAATCTATTTCTCAAAGCCCGCCGTGATTTGCACAGCACTGTTGCAATCTGCGGCGCTTGAGAATCATTCTGAGCAAGAGTCTATGCGGCTCTGTATTTTGTAGCTATACTTCGCCGCATCAGCTCAAGCAGAAAAAATGAGTCAACCATACAATCCGGTTAATACTCAGCGCCGCATCGTCAATAGCTCAGGCCATCAGAGTGCGCTAAAGATCATCCTCGGAATTTTTGCGTTACTGGTCGCCGCGTTACTTGGACTGATCGTGCTCTTGCTGATCGGCGCCGAGACGGGACCGGTCGAACTGATCATCGGAATGGTTTGCGCCACCTTGCCGGTCCCGATCTACATCATGCTCTTGTTGTGGATTGATCGTTATGAGTCCGAGCCCCTTTGGATGCTGGCGACGGCTTTCTTATGGGGAGCGCTGGTGGCCGTCTTCATCGCATTCATTCTCAATACAATCAACGGAGAGATCGTTAAGGTAGCGACGCAGAGTGCCCAGATCGGAGAGAACTTTGGCGCAGTGATCTCGGCTCCGATTGTTGAAGAGGGTTCGAAGGCGTTTATTCTGCTGGTGCTGTTTCTTTGGAAGCGCGACGAGTTCGACGGCATCGTCGATGGAATAGTCTATGCCGGCATGGTCGGTCTGGGCTTCGCCATGACGGAAAACATTTTGTACTACGGCCGCGCGGTTGGGGGCGGCGCGGGCGTGCTCACGTTTACCTGGATTCTGCGCGGAATGGCAGCGCCGTTCTCGCATCCCCTCTTTACCAGCATGACGGGCATCGGCCTGGGCTGGTCACGTCAATCGGACAACGGCTTCATTAAAGTGGTCATGCCCGTGCTCGGATTTATGCTCGCAGTTTTGCTGCACGGCACATGGAATGGGACTGCGACCTATGGCGGCGCCGCCGGATTCTTCGCCGCCTATTTCTTAATCATGGGGCCCGCATTCATCATCACGCTGATGGTGATCGGCTTCTCATTGCGCCGCGAGGGCCGAATTGTTCGTCAGTTTTTGTATCCCGATTATCAGCGCGGCTTTTTCGATCCGGTCGATTACGAGAAGTTGTCGAGTATTCGCGGACGCATGGGAACGTCGTGGAGGGCCATGACGACTATTGGCTTCGGCGGTTGGCGTACGCGAATGCGTTACAACCAGATCGCCAGCGAACTGGCTTTCCATCGTTGTCGCGTGTCGCGCGGGTTCATTCGCGACCAAGACCTGGCGCGGGCACGCGAAGAAGATTATCTCTACACGCTCCAGGAACTGCGGCATAAACTCGGAATGACGGCGCCCGGAGCGCCGCGTTAGGAAAAAGATCGCCGAGTTGGCGGAGCATGGCTTATACTTGGCGCGCTTTCTGGCTGTAGTCTGAATCCGACACTTACCCGATACTTGCAGATTCAACTTCTACCAAGCTCCTTCGATTCAAAAGGCGGCGCCAGTCCCGCGCAACGCCTTACCTGCTTTGTCATCGACGACCGGGTCACCATCGACGCGGGCAGCATAGGCATCGCGCTGAGCGACGCGCAGCAAACCACGGTTCGCGATGTCATCGTTACGCATCCACACATGGATCACATCGCCAGCCTGCCGATATTCGTCGATGATTTATTCGGCGACCTGCGCGAGCCGGTACGCATTCACGCGACCAGTGAAGTGATCGAGCTGTTGAAAGCCGATGTCTTTAACGACACCGTCTATCCAAAATTCGATTTGCTGAAGAATGCGCACGGTCATGTCATGCAGTACGTGCCATTTGAAGTGGGGCGGGAGTTCAAGGTAGCTCACCTGACCTGCACAGCCGTTTCGGTCAATCATATCGTGCCGACGATTGGACTGTTGCTTTCGGACGGCGTCACGACAGTTGCTTTCAGCTCAGACACGGCTGAGACCGAAGAATTCTGGAAGCTGGTGAACCAGGCGAAAAAGCTGCACGCCCTTTTCATCGAAGCGTCTTTTCCCGACTCAATGGAGGGGCTGGCAAAAGCGTCGAAGCATCTCACTCCGGCCAGCCTGCGCAGTGAACTGACCAAGCTCAACCATAACGGCATGGACATTTTGGCGGTGCATCTCAAACCGGCCCACCGCGAAAAAGTCGTAAGGGAATTGAATCAGCTAAAAATTGACAAGCTTGAAGTGATGGAACCAGGCAAGACTTACGAGTGGTGAGATTACCGCTGCTGCTCGAATTCTTTGCGGGCATGCTCGCCGGCAACTCTATCCAACAAAACACGTCCGCTCGGCAATAAGTCGGTCACCTTGTAGGTACGTTCATCAGCGTCACGTCCCGGCATGAGTTCCGCGCGAAACGTCACCGACATCCCAGGGCGCGCCCATGTATCTAAGGGAGTCAGCCGCCGCTTCGATTTTCGATCTCTCATAATCACAGTTGCAATCGCTCCGGCTGCGGCAGCGGCGACCGTCAGTCCACCCAGCAAGAGCTTCGAGCCTTTCTTCATCGCGTATTAGGAACAATACGACAGCAACGCTCGTTCCCAAAACGGCGAAGGCGCGTCAGCCGCGGTGCAGCCGCGACTGCGCGCCTTCAATTTCAGCGAAAACACCTGTCAATTATTGACAGAGAGGATCGAGCCGGACATTGATCGTGGGCAATCCGCTCAAGGCCCGTTCTGAATTCATTTCCTTAAAATGACTCCATTCGCCGGGTAAATTGTCCTCTGCGAAGACGGCCTCAACCGGACACTCGGGTACGCACGCGTCGCAGTCTATGCACGTCTCAGGATTAATAACCAGCATGTCATCGTCGAGGTGAAACGCCTCTACGGGGCAAGGGATCGCACAGTCGGTGTAACGACAATTCACGCACGGCTCGGCAACTACGTAAGTCATCCAAAAACCTCCAACGGTGATGCAATTATTGCGCGGTTAATTTACACAGAGAAAAAGCAGGCCGCAAGAACTAAATTGTTAGCTCGTCTGTGCCGCGTCTGTTTTCCATTGCGCGATGGCGTCCGTGCCGTCGAATTTATAGAGACCCAGGTCCGCGTTAGTGAGCATCTTCGTCAGCATTAAGATCTGCCCCGTGTGCATCGCGAAGTGTTCGACGACGTGAAGAATCGCTTCGAGCGCCGAGACATCTGATCCCTGGATCGTGCGACGTTCGAGCAATCTATTCGCGTCGTACCCTCGCAACGTCTCATCGACATCGCTTAGCGTTCGGGTAAGAAGCGCGCGCAGCTCCGCGCGTAGAACTACTTCACGTTGCGCGAATTCGGCATCGCGATTCCGCGCGTCCGCCGCTCCGCCTACGCCACAGACAATCCACTGACGCGCGTTACCACACAAGTGCAGCACAAGATTGCCAATGCTGTTTGAATGTTCATTTGGCCGCCACCAGATTTGATCGTCGGTGAGACGTGCAAGTGCAATTTCAATCTTAGGCAGAAAATCGTCGACGAAATGATGGCGCGAGCGTGCGATAAACTCCTGGCCGGTCTCATTCATATCAGTCATTCTCGGGCAATACGATGCAGTTGCCAACTCGGGCGCACAGACCGCGGAACCGTTGGCTAGTATTCGTCTGCCAACTCTAACTTCTCAGGCCTTTGCTTGTGCTTGGCTTTTCGCCCGGCCGGTCGCGCTTTTGGATCCGGCTTTGCCAGACTCAGAGGATGTCCGGGAGGGGCCACCGGCCGGCGGATTGAACCGATGATGGATGCCTTTCGCTTCCCGCGCTTCGACCGTGAAGATTTCATGGACGTTCCTGCAACGGGGGCGATGCAATGGCGATGCTATAACCGCAGTTCACAAAGTGTCAATGCTTTTACGGCGAAGATCGCCGACGGCAAACAGACAGACCTCCGGCGAAACCGGGTACATATCTGCGATTAGATTGACGCGGAGTTCTAGGCTTCGTGAGGCTGCTGATTGCGGGCGCGAATCAGGCTTTCGACAGCTTTGGCGGTTTCCGCCCGCTGGCGTTGTTCGAATTCCGTGACCCAATTGGTGACGGTATTGACGATGCTACCGGCAGTTTTGCGGACAGCCTTAGGCTTGTTACGTTTGCGGTTAACGCGCTCTGCGCGTTTGATGATCTTTACTTTTTTCTCGGACATAAACATAAAGGAGAGCTGATTTACAATCACTTAAAACGAAATATCTGGCTGAAAGTTCCGGCCTGGTTGGGCTTAATTTCTCAGGGAAAGCAAGTCTTAGACGCCACTTCGTGGTAAATAGTTGCAGAAAGACGTGAAGAAGCTGTTAAGCCCGTGTTAATTCTGAATAACATCAGCTTCAGCTTTGGCTTTCATGTCGATGTGCCAAAGCCGCCGTTGGGCAATATAAGCGAGAACACTCAGAGCGATCACCCCGCCAAAAGCCACCCAGGGTAACGCACCTCTTAGTCCGCGCGTCCCGAACCTGACGATAAAGACATTAATGATAATCAGCGCAATCCGCAACTCCGTAGGGCCAAAACGCGAGAAGCTCACCCGAAATTCATCCGTGGCTGCCAACATCAAAAAGGTATGAAACATAAACGCGCTGAAGACGCACAGCACCAACATCATGCCGAAGATCGACTTCTGCGGAATGAGAAACGAATAACCAATCAGGATTGCACACAGGAATCCGTAATCGAACAGGTGGTCCATGTAAAAGCCCCACTTACGTAATCCGGTGTTGCGATATTTACCAAGCTTGCCGTCGAAATGATCCGTGAAGTAATGCAGCACGAGCATCAGGTTCGTCATCCAGAGCCAACGCAGATTGCCTGCCGCCAGATAACCAAACAGAGCAATGCCAATCGCCCAAACGGGAGTGAGCAAAGTCAAATGATATGTCTCGAGCCAGCGAGGAATTCGCGGCAAAATGAACGCCGTCAGCCGCCGTTCGAGCGGCACCAGCATTCCGCTATTGGTCTTACCGGCTCCCGCGAAAGGCTGTTTGCCATACACACGCGCTGACCACTCCGGCTCGCTGCCGGAAAGCATGCGCGCGTCGATTTCTGTCTGCACTTTAGTCACCTCGAAGATCCAGAATTAAATCGGGAGTCCAATTAAGGGCAAACTCCGAGCCACTGATCATGGACTCCGTCTCCCGTGGATTCCGGTAATCCCGCAAACTGTTAATGACGGCGCCGCTGATGAAACTGCGACAGTTGGTGGGTTTCGGCTGCGCCCAATCCTCAGATGAAGACGACCGACTGAGACGTCGGAATTTCGAACCGCTTGCGACAACGCGGATTGCGGCACCCGAGCATGTCATCAATCCGTACCATGTAGTCGCGTGACTTGGCGAACTGCGCCCGAATCATTTCATTAGCCCCACGCGGCGGCGCAGGTTTCCTGGTTCGTTTCAGCCAACGCACGTCGTAATCGTTTCGTTCGCGGCAGTGAGGACAGACAAACGAAGCCTGCTTCGTCTCCTGCCTTTCATTAAAGAAATCTTGTTCGTTCATATGTTCCTTCCCCTCCCTCTGGGAGAGGGACTCGCACACATCGTGCGCTCTAATCTACTTCAACCTCAACTGCGCTGGCGCGCGCGATCATGGTCAAATTCGGCCGGAGCAGTTTACGCACCGACGCAATCAGACGCTCTGCGTCCACCGGTCCCGGTTCAAATCCATCAGCGCCTGCGGTCAGGGCCATCGTCGGATGCCCGCTTCCCCATTCACCAATCGCCAGGATAGAAACTCGTCGCAGCTCCGAGTTTGCGCGAATCCGTTTAATGAGATTCAGCCCCTCGGTCGAATTATCAAGATGGACGATAACCAGCTCGAACTGCGACTTGCGCAAATCTTCATAACTCGCGCTAACATCGTCAGTAGTCGTGACAATGAATCCTTCGGTGGCGAGTGACTGCCGCGGCCCAACACTCCGTTCCGCGTTACCGACGATTAGGATTCGCTCATGCATCACATAAATCGCGTAGATACTGGAAGCTGTAAATTCCCGTTTCGTGCCCGTCGCTCCAGCGAAAATTCAAAGCATAGCGACCGACCACTGATAAATCTTTGATTTCGACTTCATCAGAAATCGCTTCCGGCTTCAGCGTACGTTCGCCCGTCCACTCGTTCACGCATTGCGCGCAGGGACAAGCACGACGCAGTCGCGCCGCTTGATAATCGCATGCCTTCCCGTCCGCCCAGGTAATTCGCACAAGCGTATCGCTCTCCTGCGAAATCTCGCGCGGCTCGATTGCTTGTCTGCGTGCGGTATCCACGATTGCCAATGCTCACTGCCCGCCGTTCGCTTCGTTTAAGACCGCTTCGACGTCGGCCGCCTTAACTCGAAAGTGTGAAGCATTCCACACCACCGCACCGTCGCGGACGATTAGCACCTGCGGAGTCTCATGACTAACGCGCCACCTCTTCTCGATCTCGTCCGAAACTGAACGCGCCTTTTGCACGACCACCAGACCAACCGGATACGGCAGCCTCGACATTTCGTTGTAAGCACGCGAACTAATTCCGCAAGTATCGCTGTGCTTGAACAATATGCCCGGCGCCCCATCGAGTTTGGCAACAAAATCCTCCAATGAAGTGAGGTTCGATATCTCAATAAATTGATTGTCCATAGAAAAGGCCGGGCAGCTTCATAATAGACTGTCCAAACACGAGCGACAATCGCCTGTGTCATTGGGCCGCGCGAATACGTGCCCGCTTGAGCACGCCGCGCGAACAAATAACGAGCCATGTCGCGCAAACTTTGCGGCAAGAATTGTCGCGCTCAACCGACAGATCCGGCTGTCACGCTAAAAACAGGATTGACAAAGAGTTAAGCGTTGCCTAGCCTATAGCCAATCTAAACCTGAGACGCGCCCGGCTTGCCGCAGAGCAACCCGTCGCAGGCATTTCAAAATTCAGTCCCGGGAGTTGACAATGAAAATGATCGCCCCTCTTTCGAAGTCGCTTCTATTGATCACTTGCTTTGCCATCCTGATCGCGACGGGCACAACCAATGCTCAGCGACGCGGCCGGGGCAAGCCTCAGAAGCAAACTGTCAGCAAGGCTGCGGGTCTCGTGGATGCAGCCGACAAACTCGCCGAGGATAAAAAATATGCCGAAGCGATTGACACTTACAAAATTGCTGTTCGTCTCGATCCAAACTATGCACCGGCATTCGGCGGACTGGGCGACGCCTACCTGAACAGCGGCAATTCACAGCAGGCCGAGGTCGCTTACAAAGAACAGGTGCGACTCGCGCCGAACGACGCGGACGCGCAATACGACCTCGGATACTTTTTCAACGCGATGGGGCGTCATGGTGAAGCGTTCTCGCCGCTGGTGAAAGCCACCTCGCTCGATCCGTCGTTCGCCGAAGCGTTCTACGGAATCGGCTACGCCTATTCCCGCGGCACCGAATTCGAAAAATCGATCGGTTTTTATCGCAGCGCGCTTAAGAACAAACCCGACTATGCGGATGCTTACTATGGCATGGGCGAAGCATATGCCCGGCTGGGCAAAGCGGATCTCGCAACCGAACAGGTAAAGAAACTCAACACGCTGGATCCGAAACTGGCGCGGAAACTTGAAAAAGAAATGACGACCGCGCTGGCTGAGGCGAACAAGGCGTCCGAATCAACTCAGCAAGTCGCGCAAGTCTCAGCGACGACGACGCCCGTTTCTCAGACCCAACCGGCCACCGAAAATCCCGCAGCGGCGCGCAAAGTCGATCAGATGAGTGCGTCGCAGAAACCGTCGCCCTCGACCACGACTCCGAGCGAACCGACCTCGCGCCAATTACAACAGGGACCGCCGGCCCAAACGCCGCCGCCACAGCCATCGACTATTGCCACACCTCCTAACGCATCACCGGCGACGAGCGCTCCGGCGGACGAAGTCAGGGCCTTGCCCGCCAGCGCCAAGCGTTGGGCACTCGTGATCGGCGTGGACAAATACACCGATCCGCAAATCAGTCCATTGAAGGGTTCGGATAACGACGCGCGGCAAATCGCAGACGCGCTGGTCCGCTTCTCGGGATTTCCGAAAGATCAGGTCATCCTGCTCTCTACCAGCGAACCGATCGAGCGACAGCCAACGCGCGTGAACATCCTGCGCCGTTTGTCGAATCTGAGTACGACCGTGCCAAAAGATGGAATGCTGCTATTCTCATTCGCCGGTCACGGCATGGAACGCGGTGGCCAGGCGTTTCTGCTGCCAGCTGACGCGCAAATCAGCGATTCAATTTCCTTTCTCGAAGAAACCGCGATCAGCATGACGCGGGTTAAGTCATGGATTAAAGAGACCGGCGTCAGCCAGGTCGTGCTGTTGCTCGATGCCTGCCGCAACGATCCCGGCGGCCGCGCCGATGCCCCGAACAATTTGAGCAACGCTTACGTCAACGCCTTCAATTTCGACGTGCGCAATAAGGAAGTTCAGGCTTTCGCTACCGTCTACGCCACCGGCATCGGCCAACGCGCTTACGAATACACGGAGAAGAAGCAGGGCTATTTCAGTTGGGCCGTGGTTGAAGGACTGAAAGGCGCCGCCGCCAACGACAAAGGTGAAGTGACGCTGGCGCAGTTGGTGAAGTATGTGCAGGACGCCGTGCCGAAGCGCATCGCGGTGGACCTCGGTTCTACGAAACAGCAGAAACCTTTCGCCGTCATCGAAGGTTATCGCGCTGACGAACTCGTCCTGGCAATTACGAACGCAGCCTCAAACACGGCGAGCAACGTTCCGGGTCAAATCGCGACGGTCGATCCCGCAGCGATCGAACTGGCCTACTGGGATACGATCAAGAACAGCAACAACCCAAACGACTTCAAAGCCTATCTCGATAAATATCCTGACGGTCAATTCGCAGAGTTGGCGAAGTCTCGCTCGAACGCTTCCCGGCCCTCGGGCGGCGGCGGAGGCGGCGGCGACTCGGTCGAGATGATGTACTGGAACGCGATCAAGGACAGTCGCAACCCTGCCGATCTGCGCGCCTACGTGACAAAGTTTCCCGGCGGACTCTTTGTGGAAATCGCCAACAATCGCATTGCTTCGTTGGAAGCTGAAGCCCGCGAGGCTGCGAAAGCACGAGAGAACGCCGCGGCTGCGGAACGTTCACGCAACACTCACCTGTACGATGTTCAGGACGCTTCGAAAACTCCCGGCACGCTCACGGTAGCGCCGGGCACCGTCACGTTCGAACCGAGAAAGCAAAAAGAAAACAGGAACGTGACGGTGCAATGCTCCGAGATCAAGCGAGTCGAACAGGGACAATCTGCTTTTGCCCTGGGACATGTAAATTTGTACCTGGCGCCGATCGAAGGTAAGAAGGAGCGCCAGCTAATGTTCTACACGGTGAAGCCCGCGAGCGGCGGCCTCTTCACTCCGGTTAAGCCCGGCAGCGACGTAACGTCTGATGTCCTCAACGCCATCATCGAGGCCTGCGGAATGAAACGCATCAACAAGTGATTAGGCTCTGGTTAACAGGTTATAGACAGGAAAATAGGATGCCTCCCAGATGCGGATCTGAAAATCCAGGTCTTCATCCAACAACTGCAAGGTGGCTTTACACGCACTTCGCCCATGGCGCAGGACAAATCACAACTCGAGACCGTCACCCTCAATGAAGCTTCGGGTGCGCCGCTCAGCGAGACGACGCTGCCGCAGGCCGCCAACCTGTCCGGCCAACTCCTGGACGATCGTTATCAGATAGAAAACGAACTGGGCCACGGCGGCGTCGGTGTCGTCTATCTGGCGCGCGATCGCAAGCTGCACGACAAGCGCGTCGTCATTAAGATCCTGCTCGACAAGTCGTTGGACAATTCGTGGGTGGTGCAGAAGTTTCAGCAGGAGAAAGAAGCCCTCGCGCGCGTGGACCATCCGGGTGTTGTGGGAATTCTCGACACCGGTGAACTGCCTGACGGCAAGCCTTACCTCGTGATGCAATTCATCGACGGCGTCACTTTACGTTCGCAGATCAAGACTGAAGGCATACCGATCGATCGGGCCGCGGAAATCATCAGGCAGATCGGACGAGCACTTGCCGTGGCGCACGACAAAGGAATTTTTCATCGCGATCTCAAACCGGAAAACATCATGCTGCAAAGCTTTGCCGGTGGTGAAGAGCAGGTGAAAATCATCGATTTCGGAATCGCCAAGCTGAAGAATTCAACCGTCGCGCCCAGCACGATGACCGGAGCCACGGCCGGCACGGTCGCTTACATGGCGCCGGAGCAACTAAGCGGCCGGCCGACGTCGGCCGCAACTGACGTCTACGCGTTCGGGGCGATCGCTTTTGAGATCCTCACCGGCCGCAAACCTTTTAATCCCGAGACCGGATTTGAATTGCTCGAGATGCAACGGCACGGCGTGCGTGTCAGCCCAATCGATTTGCGGCCGGCCTTAACGCAGGAGGCAAACGATCTCATTCTTCGTGCTCTCAACTTCGACCCGTCAGTGCGTTTTCGCAACGCGCGCGAGTTTGGCGATGCTTTGGCGCACGCCCTGCTTGATGGGGAGACTCGCGAGCAGAAACACGTCGAGCCCGCAGCCATTCCCGCGACCCAGCTCGCGACGCAGGCGAATCCGCCCGCGCGCCAGACTGCCGATCTCGCGCCGAAGACAATCGCCGGTCGCTACGAACCGGCAAAGGTCGACACGCTGAGTCAGCCGTCGTACGTTCCAGCAATCGAAGATGAACCGAAGCCGCGGACCGGGGCCAAGATCGCAATCGCCCTCGCAGGCTTAATCGTGATCGGAGCCGTCGCCGGCATGCTGTTGTGGAAGCGCAACGCCATCTTTGGATCGCGCGCCGCTCAGCGCTCGCTCGCCTACTCGCTCACGGTTCAAAAGATGCGCGACAGCAAACCTTACCAGAGTGAATTCGAATCTTCGGGCCAGGAGATTTTCGAGAACGGCTGGAAGTTTCGCATGAACCTTGACAGCCCGCAGGAAGGTTATCTTTATCTCTTAAACGAAGGTCCAGCCGACGGCGATGTCACAACTTACAACGTGCTGTTTCCGGAAATGGAGACCAACGGCGGCTCGCCGCGCGTAAACGCGAACCAGAAATTGCAGACGGCGTGGATGCGCTTCGACGATAATCAGGGCACGGAAAAATTCTGGATGGTTTGGTCGGCGACGCCCGTGAAGGAATTGGAAGCCGTAACCGACTCAGTGAACGAACGCGAGCGGGGCGAGATCAAAGACCGGACGAAAGCGCGCACGGTGCGCGACTTTCTCAAACAACACTCATCACCAAAGCCTGAAGTCACCAAGGACTCGACCAGAAAACAGACGATAGTCGGCGGCCAAGGCAACATGCTCGTCAATCTTATTGAGTTGGAACATCACTGATCGCCGATGGGCAATTTTCTCGCTTCAATCACAGCACGCGTTGCGACGCTTACCATTGTTTCGACGGCAATGAAGTGCGCATAGAGTTGTTCACGGTGAAAAATTAAATAATCATGAACCACGCACGATTTTTAATGCTTCTGATCATTGCGCTTGGCTGTTCATACTTCAACGAAGTATTCGCGCAGACCCAGCAGGACGATCAAGAATCATCGCGGCAAATCGTCCTCGATCGCTTCAACACCTCGCGTCCGGAACCACCGAAAACCGCCAATGCTGCGGCCAAGCCGCTCTATCGTCGCACCGGCGCCGCGCGCATCATTCGACGCGGAGCGCGGCCACCGGCGACTGAAGAAATTGGCGTGACGGTTTGGCGCTTGCGGCCGGCGCGCGAAACAGACCAGGGCGGGCGCGTGCTGGTGCTCGACGGACTGAAACAGGCGCCGTACACGCCGGAAAGAATCGAAGCGGCAACGCCATTGAGCATCGGCGACCGCGTGCGGATCACGGTCGAATCACCGCGGTCGGGGTTTCTTTACATCATCGATCGCGAGCAATACCTGGACGGCTCGTTCGGCGAGCCGATGCTGATCTTCCCCACTCTCAAAACGCGCGGCGGTGACAATCGGGTCATGCCCGGAAAGTTAATCGACATTCCCGCGCAGGAAGATCAATACAGCTATTTCACCGCACAGCCGGCCGGGTCGCGACGCGATCAGGTTGCCGAGGTGCTGACGGTTATTCTCGCGCCTTTGCCGCTGCCGGTAACGATTGGCGATCAGCCTTTGAAGATTCTGCAATCGCAGGTGGCTGAATGGGAAAAAATGTGGGGCGGCCTTACGGAAGTCCTGGAGTTGGTCGGCGGCGCCGGTCGCACGTGGACTAACGAAGAGAAAGCCGCGAGCGCGCCCAATGGCCGGCAACTCACGCAAGGTGGACCACCACCGCAAACTGTCTATCGCGTAGCGGCAAAGAAAACCGGCGGGCCGTTAATGGTCACCGTACCACTACGTTACGCACGCTAATGGAGCGCAGGCATCCCTGCCTGCGGTTCGCAGCCATCCTGGCTGCGTAGTTTGAATCAACCGGCAAGGATGCCGGTGTCCCGCACGCAGGATGCGTGCGCTCCTACTTCCACTCGCCCACCAGGACAAACGGCGCCCAGTAAAATGGCGCGCTGTATTTCTTGCCATTGATCATTGCGAGCTGCGCGTCGCGCATGGCCGCGCCCGGCGATTGCGGCGTCGCGCCCAGCAGACGCTTGTAGAAATCAGTCATCAGATCGGCCGTTGACTTATCAGCCACGGACCAAAGACTTACGCCGACTGTCGGCGCACCGGCGTACATGAAGGCGCGTGTCAGACCGATCACGCCTTCGCCACGCTTCTCTTTCCCCAAACCGGTTTCGCAGGCCGAAAGCATGACCATCGGCGAACCAAGTTTCAGATTGAAAATTTCATCCGTCCGCAGAAAGCCATCGTTCGACTTGTTGCCTACGAGCGATAACACCACGCCGGTGAATTGCGGCCGTTCCGCGTCCAACAAGCCGTGCGTCGCCACGTGAAGGTAACGATACGAGGACACGTCCCGCGTCTTGACGTTGTCTTCGCTGGCATTTAGATCGGTCCAGAGATCAGCTTGCGCGCCACCGGTTTTGGCGATCGCAGAAATCGCGTCGGCCTCGGTCCGCGTACCGGAAAGACGCGCGAGGCGCAGACCACCGGATGCAGACGACGCGGCATCTCCCGCGACGTCATTGACCGCACTTTCCAGTCCCAAACCAAGTCCGCGCGTGGTGTCTGCTGATGACGACGCCGCGCCGCCCTTCGCGCGCGGATCGTCGCCGCTGAACACCGGATCGGCCACCAGCAGCATCGACTTTCCCGACGCTGCCGGCGATCCCTGACGAATCGCCGCAATCACAGAAGCCGAAGGTGAATAGACGACTTCGTTTGTCTTGACGAGATAATTCAGCGACGCGTAATCGGCGCCGTCGCCGTTCTTCAGCAGCGCTTCAAACGGAATGTAATTGAGCGCGCCATCAGCCACGACGAGTATTCGCTTGTCGCCGAGCATTGCCGCAGCCGGCTCAATCGCAGCCTTGTACAGCGCGTTCGAGGCCGCGACAAACGGCGGCAGATCTTCCGCTGGGCCCTGCACGATCCCCAGACCCCTCTGCTGATCGGCGGCGACATCGATGCCCACGATGCGGCGTTGCAGCTTCGGTGGAATTAACTGCGCGCGAAAGTCCGTCGCTAGTTTGTCCATGTCAGCGCGACGCGGCAACTTGTAGATCGAAACGCCCGATTTTGTCGCAGCAAACAGATACGAATTGTCGGCGCCCAGCTGATACTCGAGCAGCACAGTGTTGTCATCGAGAACTTTCTGCTGCACGTCCGCGAGCGTCAGCGGCTGCATCGAGGTCAGCGCGGCGTACTTAGGACTCGCAGTGCGAATCTGGTTTTCGATTTGATCGAATTCCGTCTGAAGCTTGTCCAGTTCGTTTTCAAGATCGGATGGTTTCTGTTTTTGATCACCCGACAGCGCGATGCCGGTCAGTTGTTCCGCGATTTGCTGCTGCCGATCGAGGTTGTCCTGCTTCTTCTTGAGCAAATCCGCCGGGACGCCCTCGGTGATTTGCGCGTTCACCTCGCCCAGCATGTCCAGCAAGGAACGCGCACGGCCTGCTTCCGCGATGCGAAAAGACTCGGCCGCGTAATCGAGAGCTTTACCGTTAAGCGCCGCGTTGCCGGCCGCGGTCAGCAAAGCCATGTCGGCAAAGGCGCTCGCTGCTTCGTCGTAGACATCTGCCGTCGTCGCCAGGAAGGTGGTGCGCGATTCGTCAGCGCGCAAGCTGCCGGCACGAATCGTCTCGATCGTCTTGAGCGCGTCGCGATACGCGCTCAGTGATTGCTCGCGTATCCTGGCGCTGTCTTTTTCCTGCGCCGCCTGCAACCACAGACTGCGGCCAAGCCCACGCTGCGCCGGCCACATCAGGTCCAGCCGCTCATCTTTTTTGGCGCCGTCGGCCGCGTCATTGAACATCTTGACTGCGTCTTTGTAACGGCCTTCGCGCAAGGCCACGTCGCCCAGACTCGTGCGCGCCGCTGCTTTAAAGCGCCGCGTCTGTCCCATCTTGGCAACCACCGGCAGAGCGCCGCTACCGGCGTCGAGCGCGTTCTGAAAATGTTTGCGCGCCGCTTCGAGGTCCTTATTCGCAAACGCGACGCGTCCAATGCCGAGTTCGAAGGTCATGTAGACGATCGATTTGCGGTACTCTTCGATCTCCTTTGTGGTTTCGAGCAAGCTGATTCCACTGGTGACCGGCGCTTCGATCGATGGCCTTCCGGTTGTGAGGATTCCGCCGATTCCTCCGAGCCCACCGAGCCGCCGCGTAGTCTTCGCCGCCGCGCTCTCGGGCTTCCTGACGTTCATCTGGAAATAGGCAGTGCTCGCTTCGGACATTTGGCCCAGCCGGTAATTCGTGTCGCCGATCTTGGCGAGCATCAGGTTCGCGTTGAATCCGTTATCTAGTGACGCCGTCGCGGCGGTCTCGGTGGCCGCACTCGCCGTCGAGCCGGCCCGGCTCGCGACATTGTTGGCGACGTTCGCACTCGTTTGATCTTTACCGCTGGCTACCACGAATGATTGATATGCGGATTTGTAATGATCGAGCGCGACCTTGTATTGCCCCTGAATCATATAGAGATCGCCCAACGCGTCGTGCGCTGCGGCGATGCCGCGCGCGTTGTTAGTCGCGGTGAATCCGCTGAGCGCCGATTCGAGTAACGGTAGCGCCTGATCCGCATGGCCTTGTTTCAGCAACGCGCGTCCGCGCGAGAGTGAAGTCGACGGATCGGTTTGAGGAACCTCAACGTTCTTGAAATTGCTTGCGGTGGTATTCGGCGCTAACAATAAACCAGCGGCAACTACGAAGCTCAGCACTGCTGTGACCGCGAAATATTTATTCAACTCACTAGCTTTCATTAAACACCTCGAATTCCAACGGGGGGGAGCGCGGGCTTCCCTGCCCGCATGAGCGCCAGCGCGAAATTTGCGCGTCCTGTGCACGCGTTGCGGGCAGGGATGCCCGCGCTCCACAAAGGCGCTCCGTTAATACTACTTATGAACCAGATCCAACATCGTCACCAGCACCGGCGCGCTCGTTGAGGCGCTCATGCGAATCACGGATGGCTGCGGCGCGCTCTGATCCAAACCCAGGCCGCGGGTGGCGGCGGTTTCTTCTTTCTCAGTCTGCGCCTGACCACTGGTGTTGCTGGTGACTACCTTGACGTCAGCTTTGGCTGCCTGTTGAATCCGCGTCCACACTTCGGCTGTTGGATGCCACGGACAATCATTCTTGTTCGCAGTGCAGCGCGCCGTCAGCGTCTCAGCAATCGGGACATCGGCCAGCGGCTCGCGCGTTAGCACCACAAACACGTGCTCGGTCGCGGGATTGCCGTAGAACTGAAACCACTTGAGCCGCTCGTCAGTTTCGACGGTGGACGGAACATCCATCGGCACGTGGGCTTCGACCCAGTTCTCGCCCGCTTCTAATCGAGCATCGGGGAAAATCATTTCCGGCTGCCCGTCGCCTTCGGTATGAAACACATAGAGATAGCCATCGATGTTCGGTTCGAGCGAGATGCGAATGCGATCGCCGTTGTGAAATTCACGGGTGGGATCGATCCGCACAGCCCGGCCATTCACATCGCGCATGAACATGGTGTAGCCGAGCGCTATTGCCTGAGGCTTGGCATTGTTCGAATTTCTGTTGGCGACACTCGTGTTCGCGTTTTTGGTGTTGGTGTTGCGGGCGTCGTTTTGATTCTTCGCCACCACCGAGCTGTTCGCGTTGCGCGGCGGCTGGTGACGTCGCCGCGGTGGTGGATTGGGATTGGTCGTCTTCGGCCGCGAACCAATGAACATGCCACGCACTTCATCGTCGGACTGCTGTGCGCTCGCGATATAAACGCCGCACGACAGTGCCAAAACAATCGTCGCGAAAATAACCAGCCTCAATTTCATCTTAGTCAATACCTCCGTTACTAACTTGAAACGTGAATCTGAAATGCAACCTACTTATGGGCAATCTTGATCTTGAAAACTACCGGGGCGCCTTCAGTGGCGGATTGCGGGACTTTCACTGACACGAACGGCGCGGGAGCATTCTTCATCACTTCGATTCCGGCAGAATTCGATTTGAATCCGGCGATCGTCTTATTCAATTCAGCCTGCTCGCTCTCGCTTAATTCGCGCAGCGCATCTTCCTCAAGAAACGCAGGCGTCGTCAGAGGCGTACCAGAAAAAATAACCGTCAATTCCTCGGTGCCGGCGGCCGTATCAAAGTTGATCCATTTGTCGCCTTTGCCGCCGGGAAAGACGAAGTCTTCGCCGCTCTTTACTTCATTGCTGCGGACGCCATTCGCCGGCGCCGGCTTGGCGGTCAGAAACGTGGTCGGAACGCTACCTTCACCGGTGCCGATAATGTAGAGGTAACCGCTTTCGCTCGGCGAAAAATGAAACCTGTATCCCTGTTCCGAAGACATCTGGATCGATTCGTCCGCCCGAATCGAATTCAAACTATCGCCCGAACTAACTTGCAACCAGTACCGGCCGATTTCGTGAGCCCCGGCAAGGTCGGCATCGCCCGCGGTGGCCGGCGATGAATTCGAATTCGCGACATTCGCGCCGGGCTGACTCATCATCGAGTGCATCACGAAATAGCCGCCGACACCGGCGATCAGCAACAGCACGACCAGGCCAACTCCCGCGAAGATCAGCGCGGACCCTTTGCTTTTGGCGGGCGCCGCCGCGGCTGCGATTGGCACAGCCGGCGTCGCAATCGGAGCGGCGTCGGGCGGCGCGGGTTGCACAGCCGGCTCGCTCGGTTGCGAGACCACAGTCGGCATCGTCGCGGCTTGACTCGGAATCGTTTCCGCCGGCGCTCGCACCGGTTCCGTTTCACCGATGCCCGTCACCAGCGTCGACGCGGTCTGCTGCGGCGAGGTGACCGAGCCGCGCGACCCGCCGGGAGTCGGCTCGGAAGCAAAGGCAGCGACTGAATCGGACAGCGCAACACCGGCGTCGGTCAAAGCCGTTATTAACTCGTTTTCCAATTCGCCGGCTGTCGATTGTCTGGCGCTGCGATCTTTCGCAATCGCTCGCGCCACCGCATTGCTGAATGCCGCCGGCACGCTGGCATCGATTTCGTGTAACCCTGGTGGCGTAAAACTGGTGTGTTGACGGCGCAGCTCCGGCAGAGTCAAGCCGTTGAAGGGCCGCTTGCCGGCGATCAATTCATAGATCACCACGCCGAGACTGTAGATGTCCGCGCGACCGTCGATCTCTGAGTTGCCATCGTCCGGCAGGTCGCCCCATTGTTCCGGCGACATGTAGTAAGGCGTCCCCAGCATCTGGCCCGCCACGGTGAGATTGGTGCTCCCGGTTGGCTCAGAGCCGGCGACTTCGCGAAGCTTTGCGATTCCCAGGTCGAGTAATTTCACCACCGGCTCGCCGCCCGTCGAAGGCTTGCCGATCATAATGTTCTCGGGTTTCAGATCGCGGTGGACCACGCCCATCGCATGCGCGGCGTTGAGCACACTCATCACCGGCGTGAGCACCGTCAATGCTTCGGCCGGCGCAAACTTCCCACGCTTCTTCAATTCAACGTCGAGCGTATTGCCCTCGACGTACTCCATCACAAGATAGATCGTACCGTCTGCGGAGGTGCGCAGATCGTAAACGGTAACTGCGTTGGGATGTCGAAAGCGGCGCGCCGCCTGACCTTCGCGTTGAAATCGCCGCAGCCATTCAGTGTTACCGCGCATCTCAGGCGGCAGCACCTTGATGGCGACGCGATCGCCGAGCAGTATGTGACGCGCGCTATAGACCGCGCCCATGCCGCCCTTACCCAGCAGCGATTCGATCTGGTACTGACCGTCGAGCGCCTTGCCGACCAGCGAACCGGAATCTTCTTCCAGGACTTCGCCGTCCTTCGGGCAAAAACTTACGCTGTCGTCGAATTTTTCGTGGCAGATTGAGCAGTACTTCATTGGCGAGATAGTTTACAACGAAGGGAGAGTGTGTCAGAAGCCCGACCGTCAGGGAGGGCAACTTACGGGGGCGTACGCAATTATTCAATCGATTCTGTCGCTAGTTGCCCTCCCTGACGGTCGGGCTTCTGACACTCAATAGATCCGTTCGACATACTCAGCCACCATTCGATCGCTGCTGAATTGCGGCGCCAGCGTCCCAATGGACCGCTTCATCATCGCGATCCACCGGCGCGGCAGTCCTTCGTCGTCCCGATCGTAAAACCGCGCAATGACTTCTTCCGACAAGACGCGATACATCGATTCGGCGTCTTGTCGATCCATCTCGTCGTCGGTGACGTCAGCCAGATCGCCGATCGCAAAACCATTGTCGCCGTCGTAACCTTCGAGCCACCAGCCATCGAGCACCGAAAAATTCAGGCCGCCATTGACGGCAACCTTTTCTCCGCTGGTGCCCGACGCTTCCTGCGGCCGGCGCGGCACGTTCATCCACACGTCGACACCCTGGACCATCTGCCGGGCGATCTCCTGATCGTAATCTTCGATAAAGGCAACCCGCTGCCGCACCGCCGGCTCTCGCTGCCAATCGATCAATTCCTGGAGCACACGCTTGGCGCCTTGATCCTGCGGGTGGGCCTTGCCGGAAAATACAAATTGCACCGGCCGCTCCGCATCGTTGATTAACTTCGAGAGCAGCTCGCGATCGCTCAGGATCAAGTCCCAACGTTTGTAGCCAGCCACGCGCCGGGCAAAACCAATCGTCAGAATATCCGGATCGAACATCGTTCGCGCCGCTTCGATGTGCTCTTCACTTTCACCGCGGGCCAAACGCGCATCGAATGAAATGTCGCGGACGAATGCGACCAGCCGCTGCTTCAAGAGCGAATGCGCCTCCCATAAATCGCGATCGGAAATTTTCTCTATGCCGTACCGCCAGGCCCCGGCATCGCGTGATCTCTCGATCCAATCTTCGCCCACGCTCTCTTCATAGACGCGCCGCAGCAATGGCGCGACCCACGTCGCCGGATGTACGCCGTTCGTAACCGAAGTGATTGGCACTTCAGTCACGGTTCCTTCCGGCCACATCTTGTGCCAGAGCTCGCGCGAGACTTCGCCGTGTTTGCGGCTCACACCGTTTGTCGTGCGCGCCATGCGCAGCGCCAGGGGCGTCAATCCGAATGAGTCCTGCGAATCGCCGTCGACGCGCCCGAGCCTCAAAAATTCTTCGTTTGATAAACCCAGAGCGGTCTGCGGCCAGGCTTCGAAGCCCTTTTCCACGAGGCCGGAATCGAACTCGTCATGACCTGCAGCCACCGGCGTGTGCGTGGTAAAGACACAACGTTCACGCACGCGTTTCATCACTTCCGCGAACGTTACGCCGTCGCTTTCGATAACTTCGCGCGCGAGTTCGAGCGTGAGAAAAGCCGAATGACCTTCGTTGAGATGAAAGACGGCCGGCTCGATCTTCAATTGCTGCAAGAGTCGCACGCCGCCAATGCCCAGCATCATCTCCTGGACCAGACGCGTTTCGCGATCGCCGCCGTACAAGTGTCCCGTAACCAATCGATCGACTTCGTTATTTTCAGGAACATTCGTATCGAGCAGATAGAGCTGCACGCGCCCGATCTCTGCGCGCCAAACTCTGGCTGAGACTGTGCGGCCACGCATGATGACCTGAATCAACAGCGGCTTGCCCTGTTCGTCGTCGACGCTGCGCAACGCGAGTTCGTCGACATGGTTCTCGCGATACTCCTCTTCCTGCCAGTCATCTCGCCGCATGCGCTGCCGGAAATAGCCAAAGCGATAGAACAAGCCGATCGCGATCAACGGCAGATTCAGATCGCTGGCTGACTTCAAATGGTCGCCCGCCAGAATTCCCAAACCACCTGAGTAAAGCGGCAGAGAGTTGTGCACTCCGAACTCGGCACAGAAATACGCGACGGGATTTTGCCGCGTGATGCGTGACGGCAGCGGCAGTTTTGCCCAGGGTTTGCTGTCACTCATGTACGCGGCGAAGCGGCGATGCAGCCGTTGCACCCTTTCAACCAACGACGGATCGGTGGCGATTTCGGCTAAACGCCGATCGGAAATCTGCGTCAGCATCAGGCGCGGGTTCTGTTCGCACTGGGACCAAAGATTCGGATCGAGATCACGAAACACTTCCGAACCGTCGGGCGCCCAGCTCCACCAATAATTCCAGGATAGTTCGCGCAGCGGCGCCAGCGTCGGCGTCAGTTCGCGGCCGGTATTAGCAGTGTCAATCTTGATATTTGAATGAATGTCAGCGGTCATCGATCAATCGATTTCAGCAAAAAATAAAAGCGGCCAATGCAGCTCGAAAAGAATTGGTGATTGTGCAGAAACTAGCGCGATCCGTCAAACGGGCTGTGTCAGTACCCGGAGCGTTAGCGACGGGATCAAGAACCGCCTCTGAAAATCAGAGTTCATTTGATCCGGTCGCTACCGCTCCCGGTACTGACACTATCCACTAAATTTTTGATTCGTGAGAAAGATTTCCGCGTCCTCGGATTGAAAGAACACCAGCCGCACTTCCTTCAACTGCAAATCATTCGCGAGAAATTTTTCAATGATTGTGGAAGAAACTTCGGCTGCTTCATCTCGTGGATAACCGTAGACGCCGGTAGCGATCGACGGAAACGCGACCGAGGTCACGTTCTTCTCGACCGCCAGCGCCAGGGAGTTGTAATAGCAATTCGCCAACAGCTCGGCTTCGCGCCCGCTGTCCTCATGATAGATGGGACCGACAGTGTGAATCACATAAAGCGCGCGCAGGTCCCCCCCGGTCGTTACGACGGCTTCACCGGTTGGCAAGCCTTGCGGGAAACGCGTACGCCGAATGTCGCGGCACTCCTCGAGAATCGCCGGCCCACCCGCGCGATGGATTGCGCCGTCGACGCCGCCACCGCCAAGCAACGAAGAGTTCGCCGCGTTGACGATTGCTTCGACGTCTTGTTTAGTGATGTCGCCGACTACAACAGTCACCCGGCCCTCCAGAAACGTTCGCTCGATCTGATTTGTGCTCATCTGAGTTTAGTCTGTGACGGACGCTTCCTCGCGCGGCTCGACATTGATTTCATCGAACATGTCCTGGCGGCGCAGCGCTTCGGCAACGCCTTTGGCTTTGTGCTCGGTCAAAGGACGCTCGGGATCGTCGCTGGAAATTTCGAATACGCGCTCGTCGATCATGTAAACGCCGAGCGACCCGAGCGTCACGCCCGGCGTCACCTGGATGTCGTCCATGTTGTGAATCTTGAAGTTGCCGTGCTGCTCAACCCAATCCTCGATGAAAGGATCGCGCAGAGCATGTTCGGCCTCGCCTTCAGTCAGGTAGGCGCCTTCCACGATTAGGCAGTATTCGCAGCCTTTCTTGTCGGTCATTGTCGAAAGTAGGTTGAGCAAAGCGCGGAACGGATGTCCGCGTTGGTCAATGAAGCGAATGCGGGGTTGTCGGCGGTCATGACTGCAACCAGTGTTGGCGTGTGTTTCTGGTTGTGACAGCGATAATTTACCACTGAGATGGGCCGCGCGCCAGTATCTTTTGTGCCAGTGGGCGAGCCCGTGTCAGTACCGGGAGCGGTAGCGACCGGATCAAGATGAGCCTTGAGATTGTTCCAGGGCCTCCGTTGACCCGATGAGAGCCACTTGATCCGGTCGCTTACGCTCCCGGTACTGACACAAAAAGCGCCGCGGTAGGAGCCGCAGCGCTTTTTCGCAAATTACAATTTGCGTTACTTCAAGATGCCGTCGCGTAGACTCGATTCAACTCGCGCGTCAAACGCGTGAAGTATGAATCGAAGGTGACGAACCCGGTCGTGCCTTGAAAGAACGCTTTGCCGCCCGTCTTGTCGGAGACCCGATTCAAGGAACTCTGGCCATAGCTCGCCGCGATGTAGCTGCGGCTCGTCAGGCCCACCGATGGAGCGTAGAACGAGAAGATCGATACGTTGCGTCGATTCGCTTCGCTGATCGTGCGATCGATATCGAGTGTGTGGCCGGCAGCTGTCGCATCAAAACCGCCCGACGTGTCCAAGCCATCGGAGATCAGCAGGACCGCACTGTGGCCCTTCCAATTTGCATCGAACTTTTTCAACGCTTCGATTACTTCGACGTAAGGGTTGTAAGCCGATGCCGACGTGCTGGCGATCGGAATTCTCAGCGAGTTCGCCGCCCGATTCAAATCGGTCGTGAACGGCTGACGAGTTTGCAACGAGCCGGCCGTGATGTAGCCGACCATCACCCGGGATCCTGCCGGCAATCCGCGAATGAATTCTCGCGTCACGCCGAGTTCATTGCCGACGCGCGAGGTGAGATCGTCCTGAATCAAAATCGCAATGTTCAGCGGTTCGCGGACCCGCGGCGCATCGGTGGATGCGTCGGTCTTCGCGAACGAAACTGCAACAGAAACAAATACCAAAAGTGAGGCAAACAACAGTGAAGAACTTTTCCTAAACATGATCCTATCCTTAACCCAGCGAATCTACTTCGCCTGAAATCAATCGATTGTCTGGGTCATCTTTGAGATGATTCGCAGGCACCGCAAGTTGCCAACTGCGTCCTTACCTGGCACACGAGCGCGCATCCGCAGACAGGAAAAAGCCCCAACAGCATCGCCGGGAACAAAAGTTCAGTTCCGCGAGTCTAACCCCGTTCCCTTGACAATCTAGGGAAGGAGCTATAATTTCTCGACGACCTCCGGCAGACGCGACGAATTCAAGAGACGATGGCAAAGATACGCACCGATTTAATGC
>Ga0207511_100015_pt1 | contig 45665 bp, 37 predicted proteins | sample NitcycUWRSCHO22C_FD_188265 | JGI IMG/M metagenome (GOLD analysis project Ga0207511, IMG submission 188265) | Soil microbial communities from Arlington Agricultural Research Station in Wisconsin, USA - Nitrogen cycling UWRJ-SCHO22-C (SPAdes) | ecosystem: Environmental > Terrestrial > Soil >... | reverse complement strand
GGTCATAGGCTGGCCCATGTTCGGTGATCGCCGGCGGAAACCACCACCTGCCGCTGGCGAACATCCAGACTGAGAGAATTGTGATTAGCCAGATTGCTATTCCCAGAAGGCGTCCCATTAAGTGTCTCCTTCAGTAGCACAGACTTCAGTCTGTGTTGTACTCGAGTCGGCCACAGACTGAAGTCTGTGCTACATCACCGATTCAAGACCATTACGCCGAACAATAAAGGCAGATACAACACCGAAGCCAGGAGCAGTTGCCGCGCATGTTGATTCGATTTTGATAATGCCGCCCGAATGCTAGTGGCAAGGAACAGCAAGCCGAACACGGCGGCGGCAACGAGATAAATCTTTCCGGATATTCCGAGGACCGTCGGCAGCAGGCTGACCGGCACCAGCATCAGTGAGTACGCGATGATCTGCTGTCCCGTCACGCGCCCGTCCGGTTCGACTACCGGCAGCATGCGGATGCCGGCGCGTCCGTAATCTTCGCGATACATCCAGGCAATCGCGAGGAAATGCGGAAACTGCCAGAGAAACAGGATCGCGAACAGCACCCAGGCAGCGACATCAATCTCTCCGCGCGCCGCAGTCCATCCCATCAACGGCGGCATTGCTCCGGGGAAAGCGCCCAGCGCCGTCGATAGAGTTGTGCGCGTCTTGAGCGGCGTGTACACAAACAGATAGCCCGTTATGACTGTGAGCCCCAATAGTGCCGTCAAAGGGTTCACCAATACCGCGAGATAAGCCTCAGCCATCAGGGTCAGGCTGATGCCAAACCACAGCGCTTCAAACGGAAACAAGCGACCCGAAGGCAAAGGACGATCGGCCGTCCGCCGCATTAATCCATCCAGGTCGCGTTCGATGAATTGATTGAGCGTCGCGATGCCGGATGACAACAACGCGATTCCTATCAGCGCGTGCACGAACTGCACATAGTTGACTGCTCCGCGCGATCCGAGCACAAAACCGGCAGCAGACGTCAAGACGATTAGAAATGTGATGCGCGGCTTGGTTAGTTCAAGGTAAGCGGCCACTCGCGCCCGGGCAGTCAACGAGTTGACGGCCGGCTCAGCGGCAGTTGAATGAATTGGTAATGCAGCAGTCTTCGTCGACATAAATCATGCCCGCCTCTTTCGAGCGGGTAAACGCACTATGCGTGAGCCAGGCGATACTCAGCTTGTTTCGCGCGAACCATTCGAAATACTCGCAGGGTCAAAACTATGGTCGCCGCGAAAACCAGCGCGCCACAAGCAACGTGGGCCACGGTTACCGCCACCATCGGAGTCAACGGCTGCGGATCGTTCGGCGACGTCCGGCGCGTCATGTATGCCGCCAGACCAAGTCCCAGTTGGACCACTAACAAGCACGCCGCTATGGCGGCCGGCCTGGTCAAGTATGTCTCGGATCGAAAACGCAACACGACCGAGGCGATGGTGGTTGATAACACCAGAGTCACAACTACCGCTCCGCATATATGAGCGACCAGCAAAGGTGTCGGCAGGTCTTGATCCCACGTCGCTGAGTGTCTCAACGTGGCGCCCAATACCAACTGCGTCAGGATCATCGCGAGGCTGAACACGCATAAGGCGCGGACCGGCGGCCCTTCAACCATCTCGAGCGGCTCGCTCTCGATCCAACGCTTCGAAGTAAAGACCGCCAGGCTGACGGTAATGAGAAAGAACAGTTGGGCCAGCGTCGCGTGTGTTGCCGAAACAATCAAAGGCAGATTCAACTTGACGGTCAATCCGCCCAGCAAGCCCTGCGCCACGACCGCGCCCAGCGCCGCCCAGCCGAGCCGCTTTACCCAGGTCCTGGGTTCACGGAACTGCAGGTAGAAGGCCAGCACGATCGTCAGCATTCCGACGGCCGTCGCCACCATGCGATGGCCGTGTTCCCAGAACAGATTCCCCACCATTTTGGGAAACACCTGCCCGTTTGAAAGCGGCCAGTCGGAAGTGGCGAGGCCCGCGTCGTGACTCGTCACGTTCGCGCCCGCAATTATGAGAAAGAACGTCGCACACGCCACAAATACGGCGAAGCGGTGAACACCTTTGGACATTTTCGATTGCCAATTGCCAATTGCCGATTACCGCGACTCGCTAATTACCCATCATTCGGCAATCGGCAGTCGCAAATCAGCAATCTGTTAATGATTATGCAGCGTCGGGAACGTGATGGCTTCCAGCATTGGCCACGAACTCGGCTGCACCATCGCCGTGCCGCCGAACGTGAAGTCCGCCTTGGCTGCGCCGCTGGCCGCGACGGTCACGTCCATCTTCTGTTCAGTACCGTTGGCGCCGCCTTCATGCCACGCGACTACAGTGTACTTGCCCGGCGGTACGCCCTTCAGCGAGTAGCTGCCGTCTTTCTCAGTAATCGCAAAGAACGGATGCTTCGAAACCGCAATGTAAGCCTTCATCCATGGATGCTGGTTGCACTTAACCGGCACGAGCACTTCGGCACGGGCCAGCTTATGCACCAACGCCGGAGCGCCGTTGGCTTGTCCCTGGTTCCAGTCAGGATTGTTCTTGGGCGTAAAGTGAACGTTGTGCTGCGTGGGATCGCTGTTCGTGATCGAAATCGGCTCGTTCACGACCACGCCCAGAACGTGCGGGTGATAATGACAACCATTCTGATCGAGCGTCGCGGAAGCCGGCATGTTTGGCCACTTGCCGTAATCGCCAATTTTCGATCCGTCCGCGAGCGTGCCGTCTTTGATATAGACATAGGCATTAGCGATCTTGCCGTCGGCCACGACCCACTCTTCAGTCTTGAGGTCCGGACTCTTTGACGTGCAGGCCGAATCGGCCGAGGTATCGATCTTCTTGTTTTCCGGCGCGGTGCCGTTGTACGAGACTACTCCGGAAATCGTCCCTTCGTTATTTTTGGCTGTATAAGTTTTGCCAGCGCCTTCCGTCGGGCCGGTATTGTCGTTGGCTTCGTCGCCGCCCTTACTACAGGACGAAGCGAGCGACAGCAAACTCGTTATGGCTATCAAGCCGAGCCACAATCGTGCGTTCTTACTCAACATAAATTGAGTCCTCCAAAATTAAAATGACCTGAATACAATTAGTAACCAAGCATACCGTACGCGGCGCACCCTGTCAGCTTGAGCATTCGCTTGGAGGTGTCGAAGTTCTAACTCTTAGCTGGCTTCTCGCAGATACCAAAAGCCCGACTAAGTCGTTTCTCCGACGCTCCTTCTCAGTGCGCGTGATGTAATCGATGATGACTAACGCGCTCACGCCGGCCGGTGCGAATTCGCGATACCTGTTCCCCGCTTCTCGACTGCTTACGATTCCGGCCCGTGGTCGTATTGGTCGCCGCGGGCGTCGCCGCAGGTTTCGCCGGCGCGGGCGATGCCGCCAACAGACGCTTCTGCTCATCGGGCGTCATCATAAACATGTAGCGCACCACCAGCCGTGCATGGTCATCGTGATAACCCGCGACGTCTGAGGGCATCGCCGGCAAGTTCACTACCCAACGATCTTTCTCTTTGTCCTTCACGAACAGACCCGAAGGCATCGCCGTGCCGGGCGCAATCTGCGCCGGATCCAGAATCCAACGGAATACCCAGTCGGGCTTCAGACGCTGGCTCGCCAAAAGGAAGTTCGGCGCTATCGCCTTCGCATCGTGCGCCGGATCGCCGGTGATATGACACTTCAAACACGGCGTGCCGGAGACGAACATCGTGCGAGCGATCGACTTCTCCGATTCCGTCAGCGGGACCATCGGCTCCTTAATATATGGATCGTTCTGCGAAGAGACGGCCATGAAGAACCGCACCAGGACGCGCAATTCATTCGGTGAGAAATTGAACGTCGGCATGTGCACCTGGATATAAGGACGAATGCCGTTGCGGTTCAGGCCCCACTGAGGCAGAAGCTTGCCGTTACTTTGATCGTTCGCGGTCGTCACGGCCGGCTTGGCCACCGGTGACGCCGCGGCATTCGGCGACGCATTAGCCTTGGGCGAAGAGGCCGGCGCGGCGGAAGATGACGAAGGCGTCGACGGTTTCTCACCCGCCTGCATCAACGAAGGATCCTTCAGGAATTTCATCAGCCAGTCGGGATCGACACGCGCGCCCTCACTCGTAAGTGGTGGCGGCAAATATTCTTTAGTACTTTGATAAAACGGTAGTGAACTTAAGACCGTGCCCGTGACCATCAAGGGCTCGCCCGCATTGTTGTAGGCGCTGATCTGCTGACCGGGCTGCAGCACGTGACAGCCCATGCAGTTGTATTTCTTGATCACCCACCAGCCGTTCTGAATGTCCTGCCGCCGCGAGTCCTGCGGATTGTAGAAGAGCGACGCCGGGACGTTCGCGCCTTCCGCGCCCTGGCTGCCGAGCAACAGCGTGGTCAACCCCGTGCGCCAGCTTTCCGTCAGGTAAGGCTTGGGCATGCGCAGACGATCCTTCGGCTCGAGGTACTTCGACTTGCCGCGATCGTAAACCGAAGGGTCACTCAGCTTATGCTCAAAGAAGCCGCGGTGGTTGTACCACTCGGTTTCTTTGATCTCTTTTCCTCTCTCGTCTTTGTGCACCACCAGACGCTGGCCGTCGGCGCCTTTAGGCTCACGTCCGTACTCCGCGTCCTGAGTCAACAAAGCGAAGTCGAGGCGTTCGAGCGGCGTCGCACCTTCGGTCGTTAATTCCTTGCCGATGCGCTGCTCTTCCTCGAAACCTTTTATTTCGTGACAGCCGGCGCAACCGTATTGCTTAATCTCAGCCTTCCCTTTCTCGGCCAGCTTTGGATCGTCCATGTAGGAAACGTCGCTGCCGGCCTGTGGTGCGGAAAGCGAGAAGAGATAGGTCGCGATGTCGCGCGCATCCTGTTCAGACAGGCGCAGGTTCGGCATCACTGTCATGTTCTGCACCTGAAGCTCGGCGCCGTCATTCGGGCAAGTCGAATGCAGTTCGGTGTCGAAGAGATACGGCAGGTTGTGCGCTGAATAATCTGCCGGGGTCAGATCGCGATGCTCTTTGGGACAGTAGGGCGCCCAACGCTCGCGCGGGTTGTAAATCCAGCGCACGACATAGTCGTAATTCGATTTCTCGCCGACGCGTGTCAGGTTGGCAGCGAAGGTGCCACCAAGTTTCTGGTCCTCTTCCCCGATCGAGTGGCAGGCGAGACAGCCACGGGACTCGAACAGCTCCTTACCATGGCCCTTGTCACCCTGGGTCTGCGCCGGCACTTTGCCGTCAAAGCCGTTCTGCCAAAGATATGCGGCCACCGCCTGCAGATCCTCTGCGCCCTCTTCACCATCGACCTCGAAACGCCAGAAGGTTGGCATCTTGGTCCCCGGGCGAAACGATTGCGGATCTTTCAGCCACAGCGGAATCCATTCCTTGCGCAGCTTGAGCCGCACGTCCTTCAGATTCGGTCCAACTTTCTTCTGATCCTGCTGCAGATAGCGCGTCTGCAAATTCAGCTCGTCGATGCGCGCGGCGATCTGGCTGTTTTGCACGCGCAGCGAATCAGCATGCGCCAGCAGCGTCTGCACATCCTTGTCGTTTTCGACATTCGCGCTGCTGTCGGTATCGAGCTTGGCCTGGCGCTCGTTCGCGGCAATCTGATCCTGCAGCTGAGAAATCTGCTGGCGCGCATTCGTTAACGCATCGGCTTCACGATCGAAGGCCTCCATCCGGTGACAGCCGACGCAGCCGCGTTGATAGAAGAGGTCTTTGCCGAGATTGAGCGTGTCCGCCCCCTGCGTCACCCGATCGTTCGCGTGACACATCTGGCAGCCGGCTTCAGTGTTCTCTTTGGGATAGAGCGGATGCAGCCAGAACGGATTCAGGCCGTGCGCCTTTTCAACGCTGGTGGTCGCGCGGCCATTACCACCGTGACAGGCCGAGCAGCCAAACTTTTCGGGGTTATGAAGTTGCAGCAGTTCTTTACGCGGATGGCTGACAAAAGCGCTGGCCAGATCATCTATCCTGCTCTTGCCTGGCCCGGAGGGAGACATATCGTTCTTCGATATGTTCAGCGGTTCGCGCACGCCCAGATGGCAAACCTCACAACGATCGACGATCGAGAATTCGTTAACGTTGATTTGGTGACCGAGGATGGTGTAGTCGAACGAGCTCTGGTTCTTGCGAATCAGGTCGTCGATGTTCTTCTGCGGCAGCACGCTAACGTGGTTCTTCAGATATTCGTCACGTCGCTTGGCCAGCTCCGTAGGCTCCTTCAGTAAATCGGCTTTCTGTCCGAGCACCTTGGCCTTGTCGTCGCGCAAGTCGTTGAAGGTCTTCTCCAGCTCGTCGTACTTCATCCGCTTGCTGGTCATCTTGCCGTTGTCGTCCGGCATTTCGAAGACGACCGGCTCATTCAGCTTGTCCTTGCGCTGACTCTCATAGCGCTGGGCCCAGAAGCTGCCCGGCCGGGCAGTTTCGAGTTTGAAGGTCAACACTACCAGACGGCCGCGTTGGTTTTGGAAAGGATCAGTGACGGCATCCAGCTTGGCCTGGATGGCCGTGACTTGCTTATCAATGTCTGAAACCTGGTCTTTGACTTTGTCGAGCGAAGCTTGCGCGTCGTTCGCCAATTGCTGGTACTCAGGCGTTTCCTTTATTTCCTGTTCAGAGGCGCCCGCACCCTTGCGAATGCTCTTCAGGTAAGCCGTGTAGCGCCGCACAAACTCCTGTTGCATCGGCCGCCACGGACGCTGACCGAACCCTTCGTCAAACAGGGCCCAGCCGGTGCAAAGCATCAGCAGGACGACGCAGATCAGAATAATCGCGCTCGTCGATCGACTGGCGATCGGATCGCGCTGCGGCTCAGATTCTTTTTTGACCAGCGATTCGATCGGTTCCTGAGACTCAGCCACAGTTTATGATTCCTCGGAGATTAGACATTGAACCAGGGAGCCACCCAGACGTACTTGATGGTAAATACGAGCCGCAAGAAGAGCTTCACCGGCATCGCCAGCAACACACTGACGGCAAAGAACTGAAACGTCATGTATTGAAGGATGCTCGTGTTCTGGAGCAGCTTCATTTCAAACGGATCGGGAAACTTGGCCCAGGCGATCAGATTCTTCGGCGACAACAGGTAACTTGGCTTTAAAGGCCCGCGTTTCATCAGCCAATGAAAGAAGAGCCCGCCGACAACGTAGAAGGCGCTGACGACAATCAAGCCGAACATGAACTTGGCAATCCAATTCGTTTGCAGAAAGCCCAGCCCCGGAAGTCCCGCGACGATTTCATGCAAGTCGCGATTGCGATCGAAGACGACGGTGTTGTGATCCCAGGTCTGACCGGGCCAGAACCAAATCCAACCAGGTCCCCTGATGAACGTGCCGATAACAATCAAAAGGATCCACATCAGGAATCCCCAGTTGAACATGTTCACCGCGAACCGACGCTGCCTCAAGGTGTAGTAACCATTGCCCAGCGGGTTTGAATCGACGTAAGGAAAGACCATCAGACCGATCATGATGATCGACGGCATCACCACGCCCGCGATCCAGGGATCGAAGTAGACCAGCATTTCCTGCAAGCCGAGGAAATACCATGGCGCCTTCGATGGGTTCATTGTCAGGTTCGGATTGGCAGGCTCCTCGAGCGGCGCGTTGAGCGTGATCGACCAGACATACAAAACGACCGTCACAATGACGGCCGCCAGAAACTCGATGCGCACCAGATAGGGCCAAACGTGGAGTTCCTTCGCCCAGCCGGGACGCCACGGCTCAACCTTGCGATGATGGGTCTTGGCGAGATCCTTATCACCCTCAAGACTGACAATCAGCCTGTCATTCGCTTTGGCCTGCTTGATGCCGAGCCAGGTAAAGAAAGGCACGAGAAACAGCATCGCCACGATCGGGATGTTGTCCGGCGCGGACGAAACCTTCCAAAGCTGATGCCAGTCCTGCACCTGAAAAGCCCACAATCCCAGCAACACCAAAACGACCACCAGGCCGATGATCTTGTTTCGGCGCGAATTTGTTTGGGGCTGTTCGACGATTGCGCTCATTGTCTAAATCTCAATTTTCAAATCTCAATTCTCAAATTTGAAATTTCAAATTTGAAATCACAGAGTCCCTCTGAAATCTCAAAGCCCTCAAATCAGGATGATTTCCTCTTCAGCACTTTCATCTCAGATTCGAGCATGACGGGGGCTGGACCAGAGATGCCGCCGTCCTTTCTGATTCGCCAGAAATGGACAGCCATGAAGATTGATGCGACCAGCGGAATGCCAATGCAATGCCAGATGTAGGCGCGCAGCAAGGCATTCGCGTCCACGATCGATCCGCCCAGCAAACCAAACCGCACGTCGTTGTAAGGCGTCAATCCCAACTGCGCTCCGAACGGGCCTTCGTTACCAAGCATGGGCGTGGCGCGCGCCATGTTCGTGCCGACGGTAACCGCCCAGAAACCGAGCTGATCGTCCGGCAGTAAATATCCGGTAAACGAAAGCAGCAGCGTGAGCACCAGCAGCACCACCCCCACGCACCAATTAAATTCGCGCGGCCTCTTATATGAGCCAGTCAGCACCACGCGGAACATGTGCAGCCAGGTGGTGATGACCATCAAGTGCGCCGCCCAGCGATGCATGTTGCGCAAAAGTTTCCCGAACGGAACGTCGTGCTCGAGATAGAGAATGTCGCGGAAGGCCACGATCTTTGAAGGGTGGTAATAGAACATCAAGAGCACGCCGGTGAAGGTCAGCACGATGAAGAGATAAAACGTGATGCCGCCCATTCCCCAGGTGTACTGGTAACGCACCGCGTCGCGATTGATCTTCGCCGGATGCAGGTGCAGAAAGACATTCGAAAGGATCGCCAGCGAACGATTGCGGGGATCAGAACGTTCATGCGAGACGCGAAAGATCGATTTCCAGACCTGCGTCTGCTGCGGGTCCTTATAGTCCTTGGCTTCTTCGAGCGCGCGGTCCTTCAAAGACGCCGCCGTGTCTTTGGCGCGCTCAACCAGGCCGACGTTCGTCTTTTCGCCGGTTAATTGCTCTGTTTCTTTCTCGTCAGCCATCCCTTTGATCCATCCGTTGCGCGGATGGTACTGACACCTTTAGAGCGGGATATATGCTCCGGGGTCGTTGAATTCGTTCTTCTCGCCCTTTGGCCATTTGTACAACTTGCTCACGTCCACCACGATTTGGCCTTCGGCATCCAGCTCGACGTGCGCACGATCCATAGGTCGCGGCGCCGGGCCTTCAAAATTAATCGCCTCGCTGTCATAGCCGCTACCGTGACACGGGCACTTGAATTTGTTTTCGCTGGCTTTCCAGTCCGGCGTGCAGCCGAGATGGGTACAGCGCGCGTAGACGACGAACAGCCGATCTGAAGTCTTATCAACCCAGATGCGATACTGCTGCTGATATTTGGTGTCGACGCCGAGCGCGTAATCGCCCGGAAATCCAATTTTGAAAGTACTCGAAGGTTCGAAGATGGCGCGCGGCAGAAAAAACCGCACGAACATTAAAAAGCAGGTCGTCAGGAAGCCGGCGACACTGGCCCAGACGATGCGCCGGCGGACTTTGTTGACCGGCGGATCGGGATTGGACTCGACGACGACCGCCGGCGGTTTGGCCGCAGTCTTCGCGGGCACCTTCGCCGCAGGCGCCGCCGGTGGCGGGGCCACTGTTGAGTTTTGCTGGTCCAAGGTGCTGTCCACCCCCTAAACCTCCGCAAACGTGATCGCGATCACATCGTCGATCACTCACACTTCAACGCCGGGAATTCGTCAACAAGCTATACAATTCCCCGCGACACAGGGATTAATTTCTCTGTGAAAAACGATTCAGTCTTGTTCACTAGAAGAGCGGTCGACAAAAAAAGAATTATAAAATGTCCCGACAGAAGGCCCTTTATACATCTTTCGCGGCGAAGTTGGCAAGCGAATAGTTAAGAAATCACGTTAAGTCTCGGGAAGCGAATTCAAAATCAGGAGAAATTAAATGCAGGAGAAAGTCCGAGTCGTCCTCTATACGAAACCGGGATGCGGATTGTGTGTCCAGATGAAGGCTGAGATGAAAAATGCGGGCGTCGAGAATCTCTACACGCTCGAAGAAGTCAATATTGAAACGGACGATGAACTATGCGCCCTTTATCGTTATGACATTCCCGTTCTCTTTATTGATGGGGCGGAAGCATTTCGGCATCGGCTGAAAGCGGCCGACTTCGCGGCTTATGTTAATTCCCTTTTGCGGGCCGGCTAACGCACTGCGAGATTCAAAGCTTTCATCGTCTCTTCGATCATTTTGAACAGCTCGGCTCTTTCGTCCTCCGCGGTTGTATGACGATAACTGCTAATCAAATCCTTCAGCGTCGCCAGTCCTTTATATAGGCCGGCGTTTTCGATCGGAGGCGTTAAGTACGAGATCAGCTCGGCGTACGATCGTCGTTTGGCGATGGTTCCTTCGGAAGGGTTGTTGACGCTGTAGATATAAAGATTCGGCAACTCGCCGATCAGACGATCCGGCCAACATTCGCCCGAAAGGCCAACCTGCTTGCCGGGCATGAACTCCATCGCCCCGTGCGTGCCCACGTGAATTACGGCATCCGCCTTAAAGATTTTTTCGAGATACGCATAGAAGCCGGCGAAACCGTGGTGCGGCGTCCCGCCCCTGGACATGAGCAGACGCATGGGGTCATCTTCGTAGCCAAAGGTCGGTTGCACCCCGACGAATACTTTGCCGAGATAAACTCCCTGCACTAACAGACTTTCTCCGTCTGAATTGATCTTGCCTGGCGCCGCCCCCCATTCTTTTTCAATTTCACCAAAGAACGGACAGTGCGCGCGGTATTCCGCACCGCTCATGCGATCAGCGATGTTTGCCGTCGCACCGTATTCGCCCGAGTTACCGTTCAGCAGCCGCTCGCGTAAATCGTCCGCGCTCGGCGGCAACTCAACATCGTAACCTTCAGCAGCCAACTGCCGCAGCGTATCAAAGACGCTGGCGAAGACATCCAGGTCAGCGGCCGTTCCGATATTGCCCTTATTCGGCGGAAAGCAGTAGATCACCAGTGCCAGTCTCAGCTCTGCGCGACTCGCCGTCTGCAAACGATTCCAGCGCTGCACTCGCCGGGCGATTCTCTGGCAACGGTCAGCGAGCGGCGCCGGCTCAACTCCACCTTCAGAAATTCCGCCAAAGACATATGGCTCGGTCGCTCCATCAATTTCGGGAATGGCAATCTGCATGCCGGTCTGCACTGGATTTAGGCCGGTGAATGAGTCACGCCAATTCTCGATCGTTTGCGTATCCAGACTGATGAGTGATCGATAGGGAATATTCATTTCGCAAAGAAATTCCGCAGCGGCCTCGCTGTCATTCATCGCCGGACCACCCACGAAACTGAAACCGGTCAGCGAAACAATCTGACTAATGCGCGGCTGCTTCTTCCCTGACTCCTGACTCCTGGCTCCTGGCTCCTGCCTTACGAAGAACTTCTCGCACGCCAGCCGATTGTCCATCAGCGTCGAGATCGCCGGTATAACGCCGAGACCTTCCGCTTCGATTGCTCGAATCAACGCGTCGTAATGCTTATGCGAATTGCTGACGATCTGCGGACGCATCAACAGTAATCCGACAGTCGAAGACGGATGCAACTCTCTGACTTGACCTTCGCGTTGAGGATTTCGCTGCGCGTGCCATTCGCGGTAAGCCTCGAACGTTTCGAAGAGCATGGTTGCCTCAGGATGATAAATCGCAACCGCAGGCATGCTCTCCGGCGCAGCGACTTCGATCGTGCGCGCCCGATCGTTTCCCGAATAGCTTCGGATCGCCAGCAGGATCATCGACTTGATGTTCCTCGGCGTCGGTTGCAGGAAATAACTCACGATCAGCAGATAGTTTTTGGCGTCGCGAAGGCGACCCGCGTTCGGCACAAACCGGAGCAGAGACGGAAGGCGCTCAGCCCATTTCAAGTAATCAGCACGGCCGTGTTGCCGCGCCCCGTTCTTACCGTTGTTGCGCGCCTGCCTCCCGATCCATCCGCTGAGTGATTTAATTAACCCGTCGGCATCCTCAGCCTCTTCCGCTTTACCTTTTGCTCTTTTGCGTCCAGCCGGAAGCTTTGCGAGATCCAATTTGCCGATGCGTGTCCGTCGCATCAGCTCAGGCATGCAATTGATGACGATTACCGCCGCGTCTGATCGATATTGATCGAGCAACGGCAGCAGGCGCGAACCGTTTTCACCATCCATAACGTGAATCACGAAGATGATCTGCGAGTCCTTCAGATCGTCTTCAATCTGCATCCACTGGTCGTTGGTAAAGACGCCACCGAAATTATGAATCGCGAGCCGCAGATCGATGCCGTCGCGATTGATATCGCGCTCAGCATTACGCAAAGGCGCAAGCACACTCGACCCGACATTGAGGACCGTGATCTTCATGCAGACGTTTGCACGGATTGTAAGTGTTCGAGGAGGCCGCGCAGTTTCTCCAGAATCTCTTCGTCCGGATTCCAATAGCCGCGCTCGTGCGCTTCCAGCAGGCGCTTCGCAAGCGACTCCAGCGAATACGGATTCAGCTCGCGCAGTCGTTCGAACATTGGCTCATCCAGGAGAAAAGTGTTGCTGATTTCGGTGTAAATCCACGGATCGACGGCATTGGCGGTCGCACTCCAGCCAAAAGTATTCGTCACATGGTTCTCGATCTCAGCCACGCCGCGAAAGCCATGCTGCAACATCCCTTCGTACCACTTGGGATTGAGTGTCTTAGTCCGTGTTTCCAATCTCACCGTTTCTTCGAGAGATCGAATCTTTGTCTGCGGCGAAAGCGAATCGCACAAATAAATCGAAGGCCGTGACTGGGTGCGCGTTTCGACTGCCCTGGAAATCCCGCCGAGATATTCGAAGTAGTGATCGACGTCCGTTATTCCCACTTCGAACGAGTCGATATTTTGATAAGTCGCTTCCACCTGCGATAGAGCTTCATTCATTAACTGCGGCGCTTCGCGACCTTCGATCGTGCGGCCTTCTGAATCGCGTGTGTACGCAAAGCACTTGCGCGTCACAAACAGATCGCCCAGGGCCGCTTCGTCCTGCCACGCTGACTGCATCACCATGAAATTCACGTTCGTACCGTAATTGCCCGGCGCGTTTGAAAATACTCGAGTCACCGCGTCGTCAAACGAGGCTCCATCAGCAGCGAGTTTTTCCTGAATATTTCGGCGGACGTAATTCATTTCAAAGGGTTCGTCCAATTCGGCGACCGTGCGGACGGCTTTGTCGAGCAGCCCCAACGTGGGTGCAAACAGATCGCGGAAGATCCCGGAGACGGTCATCACCACATCTATTCGAGGCCGATTCAATTCACTTAACGGAATCACCTCAACGTCAGTCGCGCGGTTCAGGGCGTCCCGTGTCGGTCGCACACCCAGCAGCCAGAGCGCCTGCGCGACACCCTCGCCCTGTGACTTGATGTTGTCCAGTCCCCACAGAATCATGGCCAGCGCGCGTGGGTACCGGCCATGCTCATCGCGAAACCGCTGGAGCAACGCATCTGCCGCCGGCTTGGCCCGGATGAACGCCGCATGCGAAGGCACGGAGTAAGGATTAACCGCATGAGTGTTTCGGCCGGTGGGCAGCACGAGCGGATTCTGCACAATGTCGGCGCCCGGACCTGGTTGGACATATTCACCGCGCAGCGCTCGCATCAGCGATTCGATTTCGTTGTTCGAATCGAGCTGACTATTGATGTTTGCGAGCAACTCAAAGGTCGGTCGCGATAATTCGCCTTCGACATTTGCGCGCGACTTGAGAAAGCTCGATGCGGCATCGACACCGCTCTCACACAACTGCGCGATCGCGCCTTTTACAATTCCGTCGATTAGCTCGCGGCTCTCACCGATTGGCTCTTGCTGAAGCAAGTCGTCATACGATTCGATTCCGAACGCCGCGGCGATCAGTTTCGTTAGCGCGCGTGCGCCTTGTTCCGGTCGATCAAAAGACGCAACCATGCGTAGCAAGTCAGCGCGACCATCGGCCTGCGGTGCTCGTCCGAACACATGCAGCCCCGTGGGAATCAAACGCTCTTCAATCTCGATCAGTTGCTCGGACAACTCTGCGATCCGACGATCGCGATCCACAGTTGACGTCATCACGTTTTTGTTAGGACTTAATGCCGGCCGCCCCTCTTGTCACCGCTACTTCAATCGGCGCAACGCCACCCTTTTGATAACTTTCTTGCCCTCGAGCGCAATAAAATTGCTATTGACATAATAGGGTATTCGTAATAGAGTTCGCGCCACTTGCAAACGGTCGAGCCCTCTACCTTTCGAGATCGCGGCCTTACCCGACGGACGCTTCTTTGAAAGGTGCTGGTCGGTAAAAGGTTTCGACCACCCCGCCTCTCTGCGACCAGCTTTCGAACAAAGGGTCAGAACAACAATCTGGGACGAGACAACCGCGGCCGCGGTGACGCTCGTTCTGCACTCAACGTCTGCTTCGCGAACTATGGAGGTCGAACATGAGTACCTACCTGAAAATACTGATCTTTCTGCTTTTCGCGGTTGCTCTCGCTTTGCCTTTGTGGACGACCACAACGGTGGAGAGCCAATCCGCAACCGAAGCTCCTACCGGCTTCGATACTCTAACCAATGACGCAACCTTTGTCAGCCAGGCAACACACGACGCTGATCGCGACACGTTTCAGGAGGTTGATGAAGTCACCAGAGGGCTGGGGCCTGTCTACAATGCCCAGTCGTGCGCAGCTTGTCACCAAAATCCGGTGACCGGCGGCATCAGCCAAATCTCGGAACTTCGCGCCGGCCACACGGACGGCGTCGGTAATTTCGTCCCGGCAACCGTGACCATTAATGACGGCGGCGGTCTGGTCGGAATCACCATTGCCAATCGCTCGCTGATTAACCAGCGGGCAACTTGTCCAGGCGTGGTCACGGACGTGACGACGCATGCGATTGTCTACAACCATCCTAATGAACAGGCCCAGGAACGCGTTCCCGGAGCTGAGACAGTCCGCGCTCGGCGCATGACGACGAACGTGCTCGGTCTCGGGTTTGTCGAGTGTATCTCGAATACGACACTACAAAATATTCCGAATGGCCAACCCGTCGGCATGAAGGGTGAATTGACTGCGGTGCCGGTGGCTGAAGCGGGCGGCGCTCTTCGCATCGGCCGCTTTGGCTGGAAGAGTCAGGACGCAAGTCTCCTAACGTTTTCCAGCGGGGCTTACCTGAATGAAATGGGCATTACCAATCGGTTCAATCTGTCGGAAGTCACAACTCTTTGCGACGATGTCTCTGACACCACGCCGTGCGCAGACAATCCGTCGATCCGTTGCGGAGAAGATCCCGAAAACGATATCGATGCTTTTGCCCGGTTCATGCGGGCGTCGAAAGCGCCGTCGCGCGATGCTCGACTTGCGGCTACGGCCAGCGCCCAAGCCGGCGCGACGCTCTTCAATCAGATCGGCTGTAACATTTGCCACATCACTACTCTGACCACCGCGACGCCCGGCACTTTGATTAACGGCGGCGCTTTCACTGTACCGAATGCTCTCGGCAACAAGATCATTCACCCCTACAGTGATTTCCTTTTGCACAATGTCGGGACCGGCGACGGTATCGCCCAGGTAATCGATCCCAACACCGGTCAGCTCGATCAGTCGATGGCCAACAAGATGCGCACGGCGCCACTTTGGGGCATGCGCACGCGCAACGAACTGATGCACGATGGTTTGAATTACACGCGCAATGACGCGATTCTGCGTCACGCGGGCGAAGCGACCGGAGTCATCAACAGCTATCGCAATCTCTCCACCACTCAAAAGAATCAATTGATTGATTTTCTGAATTCTTTGTGAGGTGGACCAGCCGACGCTCTGAGTGGGTTGCTGTCGGGGCGACCCACTCGCAGCGCGGCACACCGTTGAGCATAACGTTCCATGGTGAATAACGATCATCTTCGCAGGCGAACCTATTCGTTCGTGACGCTGATTGTTTCGGCGTTGGTAATCGCCACTGTCGCCGCGTGCAGCAAGTCACCCAACTCAGCGGAACTTCGTCCGATCCCAATCAGCGCCAGTCCCACATCTACAACGCCGCCTCAAATTCCACCGACGCTCGGCTTGAGCAAGCCAAGCCCGACACCCGCCGCGCCCGAAATCTCGGAGGTTGCCAGCGCCATCGCGCGCGGCTTCGACAAGTCGGTGACCATCGATCAAAGCCACGCGCCTGCATTTGTCACAGGTGATTTCAACGGCGATGGTTCGCAGGATTTGGCGGTGGTTACCAAAGCCAGCGACAGCGCCCTTCCCGAGATTAACAATGAGTTGGCAAATTGGACGCTGGAAGATCCACACGAAGTTCCCGTTCCCGGAACCAAAGGCGCCGACCAACCGCGGCGCGCGAAGCCGGTCAAGGCCGAACCGAACGACCAGCTGCTGGCGATTATTCACGGCGTTGGCGTTGAAGGTTGGAGAAACTCGGAAGCGCGGCAAACCTTTCTGCTGCGAAACGCGGTTGGCGCGCAGGTGACAGTGCAAACTGCCGGCAAACTGCCCGAATCGCCGCCGGCGAATGTTCCGCTGCGCGGTGACGCCATCAGTGAGACAGTCAACGGTCATCGCGGGTTGATCTTCTGGACCGGAGCCCGATATACGTGGGCGCCGCAACGTTAGTCATTGGAGCGCGGGCATCCCTGCCCGCATGAGCGCGAAGCGAACAAATGCCGTGCGTGTTGCGCTGGCGTTGCGGGCAAGGATGCCCGCGCTCCCATTGTCCCGCATGACAACTTCAGGCATCTCGACTATGATGCGAATCCCGTTGATTTCAATATTGATTGACTGGGTCGTGGCTGATCGAGAATGCTTGAAGTGATCAATTTGACTTGCGTGCGGGGCACTCGCCGGCTCTTTAAGCAGCTGAATTTTTCGGCGGGTGAAGGCGAACTAATCGAATTGCGGGGGCCGAATGGCAGCGGCAAAACAAGTCTGCTGAGAATTCTCTGCGGGTTGGCCACGCCGGCCGCCGGCGAAGTGCGCTGGAACGGCCACAGCATTCGCAAGTTGGGCGAAGAATATTTCGCCTCGGTCGCATATCTCGGTCATCAAAACGGCGTAAAGGATGAATTGACGGCGATTGAAAACCTGCGCGTGACCAGCGCCGTTGCGGGCACGCCGGTAAATAAAAGTGAAGCCGAAGAAATATTGCAGCGGGTCGGCCTAACGCAGCAACAGAATCTGCCGGCGCGGGTTTTGTCAGCCGGACAGCGAAGACGCCTGGGAATGACGCGGCTGCTCACCTCGAACGCCAAACTCTGGATTCTTGATGAGGTGCTGACATCGCTGGATGACGCCGCGATGAATTTGTCGCGCGAGTTCATCGGTGAGCATTTGCAGCAGGACGGCATCGCGATAGTTGCGACGCACCAGGATTTAAATTTAACCGCGCCGAAGATCCAGCGATTGCGACTTTCGTAGTGACGAACGCTTCAGTTCAATCGATGTTTGGCTGGCTGGTCTGGCGCGACTTGATCCTGGCGTGGCGACGACGCGCCGATGTTCTCGCCACCCTGTTCTTTTTCATAATCGTGGTGAGTTTGTTTCCGCTCGGCATCGGCCCTGAAAGGGAAACTCTCAGAACGATTGCGCCCGGTGTGGTTTGGGTGGCAGCGTTACTGGCGTCGATGTTGTCTTTGGGACGCATCTTCGGCAACGACTATCAGGACGGAACGCTCGAGCAATTGTTGCTGACGCCACAGCCCGTGTACCTGGTGGTGCTGGCAAAGGTACTCGCTCACTGGATCGTTTCTGAAGTTCCGCTGGTGCTGATCGCTCCGGTACTTGGACTTCAGTTCGGATTGTCGCAGAATGGTCTGGCGATAGTGGTGGTTTCTCTCTTGCTGGGAACGCCGGTTCTAAGTGTCATCGGATCGGTTGGCGCAGCGCTTACCCTGGGGTTGCGCGCGGCTAACGTATTGGTCGCACTGCTCGTCCTGCCCCTTTATATTCCGGTGCTCATTTTTGGAAGCGGCGCGGTCCAGGCAAGCGTGACCGGGTCGGATCCACAAGCGTGGCTTTTATTGTTGGCAGCCACCCTGATCGTTTCGCTGGTCTTCGCGCCCTGGGCAACCAGCGCGGCCTTGCGAATATCAGTTGAGTGACACGGGTGATCGTGATCATATTCGCCGACCGGGGCCGGGACTAAAATCATGGAACGAAGATTGTAGCAGCGGGGCGTTCTGACGCATCAAATCCAATGACTGCGGAAATTTCATGAGCAAACAGAGAATTAATTGGTATAAGTACGCAGCACCAGCGAACTTTTTCCCGCTTGCGGGGAAGTTGATCCCGATCTTCGCGATTCCTTCGGCGATTCTTTTCGTGCTCGGCATCTATGTCGGGTTTTTTGTCGCACCAACCGATGCCGTGCAGGGTGACTCTTATCGCATCCTGTTCATTCACGTGCCCGCCGCCTGGATGGGAATGTTTCTGTACGTCCTGATGGCCATTTATGCGGGCATTGGCTGGGCATTCAATGCGCGACTCGCTTCGATGATGGCCACCGCGATTTCCACGACCGGCGCCATGTTCACGTTTGTCTCGCTCGCCACCGGTTCGTTATGGGGACGACCGGCGTGGGGCGTCTGGTGGGTGTGGGACGCGCGACTGACCTCAACTTTGATTTTGCTTTTCTTATACATCGGGTTCATCTCATTGCAATCGTCCATTGACGAGGTGCGCCGGGCGGATCGCGCGGGCGCGGTGCTCGCGCTGGTCGGTGTCATCAATGTGCCAATCATTTATTTTTCGGTACAGTGGTGGAACAGCCTGCATCAGGGCGCGACGATTACCAAGAGCAGCTTCAAGATGGCGCCGTCGATGGCCGCGGCCATGCTCATTCTGTTGGGCGCGTGCTGGCTGTACTCAATCGCCGTCGTCTTAGTTCGGGTGCGCTACCTCATTCGCGAAAGGGAGCAGGAAGCGCCGTGGCTGGCTGAGGCGGCGACGCTGTAGGGGCAGGGCTCGTCCCTGCCCGACTTTAAGAACTTTAAGAACGGGCAGCCACAAGGGCTGCCCCTACAAATCAATATGGGAATCATTAGATACTTCGCGACTGATCGATACGCGGTTTACATCTGGGGATCTTACGGGATCACTTTTCTGCTGATGGCGATCGAAGTGATGATGCTGCTGAAGCGGAAGCGAAACCTCGCACGACGTGTTCAGCCGAAAGCTGAAGCACGTGATTCCCAACTCCAAACTTCATTTCAGGAAAGCCAATGAAACGCCGTCATAAAAGAATTGTCTTCATCGTCTGCTGCGTTGCAGCGCTTGGTTTAGCTATAGCGCTGGTTCTGACTGCCTTAAACAACAACCTTCAGTTCTTTTTTACACCGACTGAAGTCGCAGCAAAACAAGCCGCCACCAGCAGAACAATCCGTCTCGGAGGATTGGTCGAACTCGGAAGCATCAAGCGTGATGGAACGTTGACGCAATTTACAATTACCGACACAGCAAACAAGGTTCCCGTTGTTTATAACGGGATCACGCCCGACCTTTTCAAAGACGGCCGCGGCTGTGTGGTCGTGGGCCGCATGGGGACCGACGGCGTATTCCATGCCGACACCGTTATGGCCAAACACGATGAGAATTACATGCCGCCTGAGGCGGGACAGGCCATTGACAAAGCGAAGGCCGCCAAAACATTAGTCGAGAAATGACAGGGAGCCGCGATGACAGTAATCTCAGTAGATGAGGCCAAGGAAGACCTCGAGAAATTAATAAAGCAAGTCATGAACGATGCGGAACCAGCCATTCTTCGTACGTCTGACGGAGAGGAAGTGGTGATGCTTTCGAGGGAGGAATTCAACTCATGGACCGAAACAGTTTACCTCTTGGCTAGCCCCGCTAATGCGGCCCACTTAAGACGGTCCATCGAGCAAGCGAATTCGGGCAAAGTCGAGGACAGGGACCTTATCGAAGCATGAGGATTACCTTCACGGAAGCTGCTTGGGATGATTATGTATGGCTCCAACAAAACAATCGGCCACTAGTGAAACGAGTGAACCAATTACTGAAAGAAATTACCCGGGAGCCATTTTCAGGAATCGGGAAGCCAGAACCACTCAAAGGGGAATTGTCCGGTAGGTGGTCGCGTCGAATTAATCACGAACATCGAGTCGTCTACGAGGTGAAAACGGATCACATCATCGTTATTGCTTGCAGATATCACTATTGATCCTATGCTTCCTGAAATCGGACAAATCGCATTAATCATCGCGCTGATGCTGGCGTTGACGCAGGCGACGCTGCCATTGATCGGCGCGGCCAAAGGCATCCCGCAACTCGTCGCCCTGGCGCGACCAACGGCGCAGGCGCAATTCATTTTTGTCACTATCGCTATTTCGATTCTTGCTTATTCGTTCATCACTAATGATTTTTCAGTCCTGAACGTCGCGACGAATTCCAATTCACAGTTGCCACTGCAATATCGTCTGGCGGCCACCTGGGGATCTCATGAAGGGTCGCTGCTGCTTTGGACTTTCTTCCTGACCGTTTGGATGGTGGCCGTGACTTTGTTCAGCAATCACCTGCCCAGCGAGATGGTCGCCCGTGTGCTTTCGGTCATGGCGGTCATCAGCTGCGGATTCCTGCTCTTCATGTTGCTGACGTCTAATCCGTTCGAGCGGTTATTTCCGATCCCGCCCGATGGCCGCGACCTGAATCCCCTGCTCCAGGATCCGGCGATGGTCGCGCATCCACCGATGCTTTACATGGGCTATGTAGGATTTTGCGTGGCCTTCGCGTTTGCGGTGTCGGCATTGATTGGCGGAAAGCTGGACGCTACCTGGGCGCGTTGGTCGAGACCATGGACGACGGTCGCCTGGATGTTTCTGACGTGTGGCATCGCGCTCGGCAGTTTCTGGGCCTACTACGAACTCGGCTGGGGCGGCTGGTGGTTTTGGGATCCGGTTGAGAACGCGTCGTTCATGCCCTGGTTGGTCGGCACGGCGTTGATTCACTCGCTCGCTGTGACCGAGAAACGCGGCGGGTTCAAGAGTTGGACCGTGCTGCTGGCAATCGCGGCGTTCTCGTTGAGTTTGCTCGGCACCTTCCTGGTGCGCTCGGGGGTGCTGACTTCAGTGCACGCCTTCGCCAGCGATCCCAAGCGCGGCATCTTTATTCTCATTTTTCTGCTCGTGGTTGTCGGTGGTTCGTTATTGCTTTACGCAATGCGCGCCAGAAACGTGGGCCTCGGATCAAAATTCGAGATTCTCTCGCGCGAATCGCTGCTGCTGACGAACAACGTGCTGCTCATCGTCGCGGCCGGATCAGTCCTGCTCGGCACGCTCTACCCGCTCTTCATGGACGCGCTGAACCTCGGAAAGCTGTCGGTAGGGCCGCCATATTTCAATGCGGTGTTCGTGCCCTTGATGGCCCCGGCCGCGTTTTTGATCGGAGTCGGACCCATCGCCCGTTGGAAACAAGCGAAGCTGCCCGCGCTCGCAAAGCGCTTGAAGTGGGCTTTCGGATTGAGCCTCGTCATGGCAGTGATCCTGCCGTTCGTAATCGGTGGTTGGCACTGGCGAGCAAGCCTGGGGCTGCTGCTTTCTGCATGGATCGTCGCTACGGTTATTCAGAACATCATCGGCCGCGCACGCGTCCAGTCCGGCAACGCGAACTTCCTGGTGCGCCTGGTTTCGCTGCCGCGCAGTTATTACGGAATGCAGTTGGCGCACGTCGGCGTGGCGGTATTCATCGCGGGCGTCTCAGTCGTTACGAGTTATCAAACTGAACGTGACGTGAAGATGAACATCGGCGATACCGTAAGCGTCGGCGGTTATCAATTTCAGTTGAAGAACCTGGCGCGGGTCAACGGCCCTAACTATATCGCCACGCGGGCCGACGTCGAGGTCGCCCAGATCGGTTCGGCGCCTTTCGCGGTGATGCAACCGGAAAAGCGCGTCTTCACGGCAACGCAACAGCCGACTTCTGAGACGGCGATCGATCGCAGCGTGTGGCGAGACCTTTATCTTTCGCTCGGCGATGCAACTGAGGATGGCGGCTGGACCGTGCGCGTCTATCACAAGCCGCTGGTCAACTGGATTTGGGGCGGCGCGTTACTGATGGCCATCGGCGGCGCGTTCGCCATCAGCGATCGGCGTTATGCGCTGGCGAAGAAGAAAGCCGCCCAGGCTGCTGAAAAACCGAAAGCCGTCAAGGTCGCTGCGACCGCTGCCTCGTCCGCTGTTGAATAGCATGAACAAGTATTTATTGATTCCCTTTGTGCTGTTCCTCGGATTGGTGCTCGCTATCTTCATCGTGCTGCGCCGCGGAAATGATCCGCACGAAATTCCTTCGCCGCTCATTAACAAGGCCGCGCCGGCGTTCCAACTGCCACAGTTGCAAGACCCGACCAGGACAATTTCCTCGACCGACCTGCGCGGAAAAGTTTACGTGCTGAATTTTTGGGGCTCGTGGTGTATTGCTTGCCGTGACGAGCACCCGCTGCTTATCCAGTACTCGAAGCAAAACATCGTTCCGATTTACGGCGTGGACTACAAATATGCGAACGACAGTGCCGATGAGCGCATCGCCGCGCAGCAGTTTCTCAGTGAATTGGGTAATCCGTATTCCCAGATTATCTATGACGCTGAGGGACGCACGTCGATTGACTATGGAGTTTACGGGGCGCCTGAGAGTTTTCTGATCGACAAAACCGGGGTCATCCGTTTCAAGCAGATTGGCCCAATTACTGAAGATGTCTGGAACCAGAAGATCGTGCCGCTGGCCCGGCAACTGAATCAATGAAACGCGTCGCTTTCCTGTTTTTAATTTCGCTGTGCCTGGTCGGCGTCATGCCGGCTAAAGAAGCACAGCCGAACGAAGATCCGCAGATCGAACAGCGCATGAAACACCTGACCGAGCAATTGCGCTGCCTGGTCTGTCAGAACGAAACGTTGGCTGATTCGCGCGCCGACCTGGCCGAAGACCTGCGGAAACAGATTCGCGAACAAATCAAGGCGGGCAAGAGCGATCAGGAAATCATCGCGTTTCTAACCGATCGCTACGGCGACTTTGTGCTTTATAAGCCGCCGGTGAAGACCACGACGTACTTGCTCTGGTTCGGGCCATTCCTGTTCCTGGCGGGCGGCACCGTAATTCTGTATCGCTATTTGAGTCGCCGGCGGCAACTGATTGAAGAGAAGCCTTTGACTGCCGACGAGCATAAACGAGCTGAGGAAATTCTGCGCAGTGTGTAGAGCAAGTTGCTAACTTGCGTCTTGAGTCCCCTCTCCCAAAGGGAGATGGAGTTAGGAAATCGATGTTAACTTTTTGGGCAATTGCTGCTCTCCTGATTCTGTTCGCGCTCTGGTTCATCCTGCCAGCGCTGGTCAACCGGCCAGGTTCTGATGAAGACGTCGAGCGGCGCGAGGCGAACATTCTCGTTTATAAAGATCAGCAACGCGAGCTCGATGCTGATTTGAAAAACGAACTGATCGGCGCGTCGCAATACGAACAGGAAAAGGCCGAGCTTGGGCGACGCCTGCTGGAAGATGTGGCGGCCACTCCTGCCGGCGCGTCCACAAAGAAAGCCACAAACAGATTTGCTTATAGTGTCGGCGCGTTCATTCCGATCGGCGCTGTGGCCCTCTACTTCGTAGTGGGAAACCCGAAAGCCTTAACCACAGTTCCGACCGAGCGGCCGGCGGCTCCAGCGTCAGCCAATGCGGACAACGGGATGTCGGACCAACAGATCGCGGCCAACATTCAGAAGCTCGCCGATCGAATGAAGAACAACCCCAACGATGTTCAGGGTTGGACCATGCTGGCGCGCAGCTACATGATGCAGGAACATTTTGCCGACGCCGCGGCTGCTTACGAAAAGCTGACCGTGCTGACGCCGAACGATGCCGATGCCTGGGCCGATTATGCAGAGGCTGCGGCACTGGCCAACAGTCAGAACCTGGCCGGTAAACCTACTGAGGCAATCAATCATGCCTTGAAGATTGATCCCAAGAACCAGAAGGCCCTGGCGCTCGCCGGCAGCGCCGCATTTCAGGCGCAGGACTATAAAAAGGCCATCGAGCATTGGCAGCAACTGCTCAAATTGCTACCGCCCGGCTCTCAGGAACTGCAAATCATTACCGAACAGATATCGAAGGCTAAAGAGTTGGCTGGCGGAAAAGGATCGCGTTAGACTCACCAACCACAATCACGAATTGAGGAGCCAACATGTCCGAAAGAAAAGCAATTGATTGCCGCGAATACCCGAGCGAGAACGGCTGCACGCTGAGAATCGAAGGCACCGAAGAAGAAGTGATCGAGGCCGCCATCAATCACGCCATCACCAGTCACGGCCACACTGAAAACCCGCAACTCCGTGAACAGATTCGCAATCTCCTGAAACCCGTTAACTAAATGACCAGAGACAACCTGCTATTCGCAATCATCGGAATTCTGCTCGGCTTCATCGCCGGCTTTTTGTTGGCCGGCAACATCAGCCAACGCGAAGCTGCACAACGCGCCCTGCCGACCAGTGCGCAAAGCCAGAATCTGCCAGCTAATCATCCGCCGGTGCCCGGCGATCAGCAGACGAGCGGCGAAGGCGGCCAGCAGATGCTGGCGTCGGTCCAGACTGCGATGAAGCAGGCTCGCGAGAATCCAAACGACTTCGATGCTCAGGTGACCGCGGCGAAACTCGAATATCAAATCCAACGATTCGATCAGGCGATTGAGTACTTGCTCGCCGCTAACAAGTTGAAGCCGGATAACACGGAAGTCCTGGCCATGCTGGGCGAAGCCAACATGGATGCCCAGCACTTTGACGCGGCCACCAAATGGTACAAAGCGGCGCTGGCAAAGAACCCAAAGGACATCACTTCGCTCGACGGCTACTGCTTCGTACTCTTGCAAAGCGGGGACGCAAAGAATGCCGAGGATGCGTTGAACAAGTTAGAGAAAGCTGATCCCAACAATCAGGACCTGCCGCAATTTCGCAAGAAACTGGACGAGCTGAAAGCCAGGAAGTAATTCGGTGCCGGCAGCCGCCCGCTGCGAGCTCACTTGATTCCGTCGATACGCACACACCCTGAGACGCTGTGAGCAACTTCGTGATATCCTCGCGCCGCTTTACGATATCGAACCCCGCGAGCTTAACGCATGATTTCGGACCCGTCTCGAACTCTCAATCCCCTTCTCGTAATTTTGATAGCCGGTCTGGTCGCCGGATTTTTTGACATCACCTATGCGTGCGTTTTCTTCGGAATCCGCAACCAGGTTCCCCCGACCAGAATCTTCCAAGCAGTCGCGCGCGGCGCGTTGGGCCAGAGCGCGTTTGCAGGCGGTCTGAAGACGGCCCTGCTCGGTCTCTTTTTCCATTTTCTGATTGCCTTGATTTGGGCCGCCTTATTTTACTTCGCCAGCAGATTTGTGCCGTTCATGATCGAGCACGCTGTGATCAGCGGACTGATATACGGGTTGTGCATCTACCTGTTTATGTACGGAATCGTGATGCGGTACTCGGCGATCCATTCGCAGATTCCGCCGTGGCGATACCCCTGGGCGGTGCTGATTCCAAATATGCTCATACACATGCTCGGTATCGGGTTGCCCATCGCGGTGATCGTGAGGAACTTTTCTACTCATGGAAATGAATGAAGTCAGACTGGAGAGCGAGCGTCTGGTTTTGCGCTGGTTTCGCGAAGACGACTTTGCTGCTTATGTCGAGATTGCGACCGATGAGGAAGTCATGAAATACATCGGCGGCAAGCAAACTCCGCTCGAGGCATGGCGCGCGATGTCCTCACACATCGGCCATTGGTATTTCCGCGGCTATGGCGTTTTCGCCGTCGAAGAAAAGAGCACCGGCAAGATGGTTGGCCGGATTGGTTTTATGAATCCGCCCGGTTGGCCCGGCTTTGAATTGGGATGGACGCTCGCGCGCGCGGCCTGGGGAAAAGGCTACGCGACTGAAGGCGCCCGCCGGGCCTTGCAGTACGCTTTCACCGAAATGAATCGCGATCACCTCATCAGTTGCATCGCGCCCGCGAACGTCAATTCCGTCAAAGTGGCGGAACGACTCGGCGAAACTGTCGAAGGCGAGACCGAACTGCTGGGTAAGCGCGTGCTGCTCTACGGCATCAGCCGTGAACAATGGATGCGGTCACAGCCGTCCTGAATACTTATGAGAATCAAAATCTTCCTGGTCCTTTTGATGCTTGCCTGCGCGACGGTTAATCCGCAGTTCTCGCATGCCCGCGCTGCGCAAACCGACGCGACTCTCGAAACATTCTGGGGCAAGTTCAAACTCGCGGTGACCAAAGGCGATAAGGAAGGCGTCGCTAACATGTCCGAATTTCCGATCGGCATGCCTTATGGTTTGCGCAAGATCAAAACCAGGGCTGAAATGCTCAAGCGCTATCGGGAAGTCTTCAACGTTCAGGTGAATGCAGTGAAATGTTTCGCCGATGCCCGACCGACTGTTGATGCGACCGCGAAGAACCAATTCACGGTTGGTTGCAAAGACAAGGCGGGAAACGAAACGGTCGTCTACGGGTTTGTGAAAGCGCGAGGCATCTGGAAGTTCAAATACCTCGACAACCTCAACGAATAACGGACGCTTAACGTGCGGCTACTGCTGCGGCTCGATCGACATCCTCGCCACATTCGCCATCGAGACACGTTCAGTCCTGCCATTTTTCAGGGTGATGACGATCGTCGGGCCCTCAATAATGACGCGGCGCACTGTGGCCATCGGTCGTTCTATGCGCGTGCCGTCTTTCTCTTCGATGATCAGGCGGGCGCCTGGAAGCTGTGGCCCAATCTCCTGAGGCTTCGACGTTTCTCCGGCCGAGGGATTGGCCGAAGGCTTCTCGGTTCGCGACGATTTCTCTTCAATGGATTTTTCTACGGTCGCAGGTTCGGTCTTTGTCGATTCGGTCTTTGACTCTGTGCCAACCGGCTCGCTCTCAGTTTTGGCCGCCGGTTGGGTCTTCTTAGGCGGAGGTTGTCTGCGCGAAGTCGATGGTCGGGTGGATCGGCGCGGGGGTCGCGCCGGAGTGTTCCGGGCACTGGTCGCCTTTGGTTTTTCGGTTTCAACCTTGGCAGCTTCAGTTGCTTCTGCAGTTTTCTCTGCCGCTGCCTGCGGCGATGGCGACGGTTTCGCTTCAGCCGTCTCGGTAACTTCCGGCGGAGGCTTCGGCAGTGTGGCGCCTACAGACGAAAGACGGTTCGCGCTGTTTTTCTGCGTTGAGGTGTCGGTTGACTCCTCGACTTCGGCGACTGGAATGCCGCCTTTGAATGGCTCGAAGGTGCCGGCGAAGTGAATGTGATAAGTGCCGGGATCGTCGTTCGGCGTCCGCGCTTCGACTCGCAGAATCAAAAGCTGGTGCGCGCGCAGGTAAATGCCCTTGGTGACCGCCGCTGATTGCGAGGTCGAGTAGAGAGTCGTCTTCATCAAAGGCCGGAACGTAATCGCCGTAAACACGTCGATATCGCCGTCGAGGTTCTTGCTGTCAATACTTATCAGCAAGTCGCCGGGGCTCGCCGCGAACGCATAGAAATGGCGGGTCGCGCGCGGATCGCCGACGTCAAGCGCGACGATCCTGCCCTTGAGATCATTGGAGAGGACCGGTGTCGGCAAACTCTGATCGCTGGACTGTGCGGCGACAACTTGCGCGAACGCGCAAGACACCACAAACATCGCCACAATGAAGACTCTTCTACAGTTCATCACCGGTCGCACGAACCACTCATCCCAACACGCGACCTAGATTATCAGATTTGGCTACTGAGATGTATGTGGACTGAAGCCGGAGGGTGAATCGATTAGTGATTGTACGCGGCAGAATTGGAAATCATAGCGAGCGCGGCGCGAATGCTCTGAGGATCGGTCTGCGGAATCTCGTGCCCGGTGTGCTTGAGTTCTATCAATTGTGATTGACTGAGCGCCGCTTTGAGCCGGTATGCGTTTGCGTGGGCCGAGACAATCTTGTCACTATCGCCGGTAACGATGACGACCGGCAGACGAATCTCTGGATATCGCAGACTCAAAGTTTCCAGACTCGCGTTCAAGTGCGATTCATCTTCAAGATACGACTTCAGTTGCTTGCGTCCGAGCCATGCGTTCGCTGACTTCAGGTAATCGACCGGAACCGCCTGTGGATAGAAGGCGAGCTGTAGTTCCTGCTTCAACAATCGTTTGCCGAACAAGCGCTTGCCGATTGCCAGGCTCACGTCACCGATGACCGGCGGCTTGACCAAAGCCCTCATCCACCACGCGATCTCTTCGGACTCACGATAAGCGGCAGGCGCCAGCAAGATCATCGAAGAGATGTCATCCTGATAATTCAGCGCGTACGCCAGCGCCAGCGATGCGCCCCAGGAATGACCCACCAAAATCGGCCGCTTGATGCCTAGCGAGATCAGGGTGTCGTGTAACAACGCCGCCTGCGATTCCAGGCGGGCCGGGTCTTTCGACAACCGATCGCTCTTACCATGTCCCGGCCGATCCACCGCCACGACTCTATATTCGCCACACAACACTTGCATCGCGCGATACGAAAAGTCGGCGGCACTCCCGGCGTTGCCGTGAAGTAAAACAACCGCCTGTCCTGTTCCCGCTTCGAGGTAATGAACGCGCACTCCATTGACTGAGGTAAGATGCTCCTGAGTGTTCGCACAACCGAATGATTCTGCGGGGCCGGAAGCACTTTGCATCCTGGCCGACGCAAAGGCTGACAAAACCAATACAATGCAAACCAACGAACAGGTTTTGAAGGTGATTGCCATTGCCGACGATTGATGTTTGAAAGCTGGCGCGATGCAAGAAATCTAGTTGACGGTGCGAGGCGAGCTACACTGTCAAAATTGACAGTTTTCGCGAAAGCTGCTGAAAAATTCATGCAGCGCCTTGCGTAAGTCGAATCTACTCTGGTATTAGAACTTCTTAGTGAAATTCAATCTGAATCGAGTCTGATCATAACCGCATGAGAATCGTAGTTACGGGTGGCGCAGGTTTCATTGGATCGCATCTCTGTGAGCGATTGCTCGCCGATGGCCATCAGGTAATTTGCCTCGACAATTTTTTTACCGGCCGGCGCGAGAACATTGAGCACCTGTTTGATAATCGGCATTTTGAACTGCTACGGCATGACGTGATCGAACCGATCCTTTTGGAAGTCGATCAAATTTACAATCTCGCCTGTCCTGCTTCGCCCATTCACTATCAATACAACCCGGTTAAGACGGTCAAGACCAACGTGATGGGCACCATGAATATGCTCGGGCTGGCAAAGCGCGTGCGCGCGCGAATCCTCCAGGCTTCGACTTCCGAGGTCTACGGCGATCCGCACATCCATCCGCAAACCGAAGACTATTGGGGCAACGTGAATCCGATCGGCCTGCGCAGCTGCTATGACGAAGGCAAGCGCGTCGCCGAGACATTGATGGCCGACTATCATCGGCAGAATAAAGTTGAAATCCGAATCGCACGCATCTTCAACACGTACGGCCCGCGCATGCTGGAAAACGATGGTCGCGTCGTATCGAACTTTATCGTGCAGACCTTGAAGGGGCAGGAGTTGACGATTTACGGAAGTGGCGAACAGACGCGGTCATTCTGTTACGTCGATGACCTGGTCGATGGCCTGATTCGTCTGATGAACGTCGCTGATTGGCATCTACCCGTCAATCTCGGCAATCCAAATGAATTCACTATCAAGCAGTTGGCCGAGGAAGTCGCGAAGGTGTGTGGCGGCCCGTTACGCCTTCGCAGCGAACCATTGCCGCAGGACGACCCGCGGCAGCGGCAGCCAAACATTCAAAGGGCCCGGGAGCTGTTGGGATGGCAACCGACGATTCAGCTACGTGAAGGTCTGGAACGGACCGTCGCTTATTTCTCCCAGCGCTTGCCGTCATCAGCACTCGCGGGCGGCAGCGTTGCCTGAGCGGGAGGTTAGCATTAGGGGTTAGAGATTAGACGATTGAGGTCACCCATTGAAGAACGAAAGCGACTGGTTCGAGAAACTCAGAACCGTGATCGCCACGGTAAGACCACCGCATTTTGCCGAACTCTAATCTCAACCTCTAATCTCTAATCTCTAGTCTCTGCTTCTCTCACATCGGCAGGATCAATTTCGCTTCACATCCAGTCACGTCGCGGCGATTCTCGAGCGTCACGTTGCCGCCATGCGACTCCGCGATCTGCCGCGAAAGTACTAATCCAATTCCCGACCCGGTCGCTTTGGTGGTAAAGAACGGGACGAAAAGATTAGTGGTATTGGCCAGGCCCAATCCTTCATCCTTCACCGAAACGATTACTTTGCCGTTCTGACGGGTCCATTCGACTTCGACGCCGCCCTGATTTTCGAGCGACGCATCGACCGCGTTGCGAATCAGATTAATCAGCAACTGTTCGAGCTGGGCACTGTCCGCGCGCACCGCGATGTCTGGTCCATCAGATACTTTCACCGGCAACCGTGTCTCCAGCGCCGCCACTCGCCTGACTAATTCGCCGATGCGCAGACGTTCGAAGCGCGGCGGCGGCAGCCGGGCCAGCTTTGAATATGATTCAATGAATCGGGCCAGCGAATCGGCTCGCGAAGAGATGACTTCCAATCCACGATGCATGTCGTCGCGCCAGTCGGCAGGTCGCGTGTCGCGCTCAATCAAATCGGCGAGACTGCCGGCGACGGACTTAATCGGCGCCAGTGAGTTGTTCAATTCATGGCCCAGCACGCGCAACAGGCGCTGCCAGGCTGAACGCTCCTCTTCCCGCAATGTCTGGCTCAAATCGGTCAGCACGAGCAACTGATGCTGCATTCCGCCTTCGCGAAATGTGCCGCGGCGAATCTCCCATCGGCCGGCGCCACCGGGAAAAACCATCTGCGTTGCACCCGGCGCGCGATCGTCATGGCCATCGAGACAATCAGCCAAACCAAGTTCCGCGCTCGTGCGCCCCAGGAGCAGCGCCGCGGGCTGCGCGAGCAGTCTTTCACCCGCGCGGTTGACCAACCGCAATTGTTGCGATGGATCGAAAGCAAAAATCGCAGAGTCGATCTCAGAGATCACGGTGCGGAGAAGGGCCGTCGCTTCCATCGCGCCCAATCTTTGCCCGCGCAGCGTCGCGCCGAGATCGTTTACCTCGAGCATGACTTCGCCGAGCGCATCGCCGGAGGCCGCGCGCCGTCCGCGAATTGAGTAGTCGCCTTCGCGAATCGCCCCCAGAATATTTGACAGAGTTTGCAATGGCCGCACCACGCGATTCTTGAGACTGGCTGCGACTCCCAGCCACAAGCACACGAGGAGCAGATCGACGGTCCATTGCACCCGGCTCGAATAACCATCAAACCAGAGCAGCAGCGCGCACAAGGCGACACTCGGCAGACCGGCGGCCAGCGCGAGCACCGTGACTCGGCGCTCGAACCTTAAGCGAGCGCCGCGCGCTCCGGGGTCGAGGTGTGAAAATGTTGTGGTCGGCTCTGGTCTGGCAGGCGTGCTCACGGGGTCATGATAACCCATACTTTTGCAGGCGGCGGTAGAGCGCGCTGCGACTCAAACCCAGGGCTTCGGCGGCCCGGTTGGCATTGCCGTCAAAGCGAGCAAGCGCTTTGGTAATCAATAACCGCTCGGCATCTTCGAGACTCATTTCTTCCAGCCGCGCCGAAAGCTGCGCCGCGGGAGTTGTCTGCAGCGCCAAATCCATCGCACTCACTGTCTCGGCGGAACTCATCAGCACCGCACGCTCAACTACGTGGTCCAATTCGCGCACATTGCCCGGCCATGAATGCGCGCGCAAAGCTTCGAGCGCCTGGTCGGTGAACCACATGCGTCCGCGGCGATAGCGTTCGCTGTGCTGGTGCAGAAAGAGTTCGGCGAGCGGCGCAACGTCTTCACGTCGTTCACGTAACGGCGGCAGGTGAATCTCAACTGTGTTCAGCCGAAACATCAGGTCCTGCCGAAATTTCCCGGCCACGACATCAGCTTTCAGGTCCGCATTCGTCGCCGACAACACCCGCACATTGACCTTGCGAGTTTTGGAAGAACCGACGCGCTCGAACTCACCCGTTTCCAGCACGCGCAAGAGCTTCGGCTGGAGGGTCATCGGCACGTTCGCGATCTCGTCGAGAAAAAGTGTGCCGCCGTCGGCCAGTTCAAATCGGCCGACGCGATCGGTCTTCGCGTCCGTAAATGCGCCACGCACATGACCAAACAATTCACTTTCGAACAGACCTTCAGAGAGCGCGGCCGCGTTAACCGACACCAGCGGCTTCGCGGCGCGATCCGAAACCGCGTGGAGCGAACGGGCGATGACTTCCTTGCCCGTCCCGTTCTCACCGGTGATGAGCACGTTCGCGTCTGCGGGACCGATGCGCTGGACGACGTTCATGATTGATTTCATCGCCGGCGATTCAGCTATGATCGGCGGCCGCTTGTCCGGCCCGCCGTCATCTCGCAGCGTCAGGTTTTCAGCCTCGAGCCGCTGACTTCGCCGCAGAGCTTGCGCCAGTTCTGTCTGGGTCCGCAGGACGGCGAGCAAGCGCGCGTTCTCCCAGGGCTTCTGAATAAAGTCACGCGCGCCGCGTTGCATGGCCTCAACCGCTACGTCGACGCTGCCCCAGGCCGTCATCACCACCACCGGCAAAGTAGGATCAATCGCGCGAATGCGCGACAGGAGTTCCAGTCCTTCGCTGCCCGAGGTGGTGTCGCGCGTGTAATTCAGATCGATGAGCACGAGATCGAGTTCCTGCCGCTCGACGATTTTCAGGACAGCCGCGGGAGAGGACGCCGGCGAAATATCATAGTTCTCGCCCTTAAGCAGCAGCCGCAGCGCGGTCAACACGTCAGGCTGATCGTCGGCGATAAGAATCCTGGGCATTTTGGTTTTGACTATCGCAGCATATGACTCGACCGACGCGGACATGTTATTCGTATCGCAACGAATTTACCGGATCAACTTTCGTTGCTCGCCTCCCGGGAATGTAACATGCGATCAAGGCAATCAAGAGCAACAGCACCGCGACCGTCGTGAACGTGATCGGATCTGTCGGCTTGACGCTAAAGAGCATCGTAGCCATTAACCGCGTCAAAGCAAAAGCGCCCAGCAGACCAGCTACCATGCCGATGATCGTCAGCATCATTCCCTGCCCCAGGATCATCCTGAAGACATCGCGCGGCTGCGCGCCGATAGCCATGCGTATGCCAATCTCATGTGTGCGTTGCGTCACCGCATACGACATCACGCCGTAAATGCCGACGATGGCGAGCACAAACGCAATGCCGGCAAAAATGGTGAGTAACGTCAGATTCAAACGCTGGGGAGCGACCGACTCGCCGCGGATTTCCTCCATCGTGCGAATGTTGTAGATCGGCTGATCGGGATCGAGCGACCTGACCTGGTTGCGCGCCGATGCAATCAGTTGGTTCGGATCACTCTGACCTTTAACGATTACCGCCATGGCCTGGAATGGCACCTGCGAAAACGAAAAGTAACCCTGGACGCGATTCGAGTCGTTGTCGAGTCCTTCCATCTTCACGCGTCCGACGACGCCGACAACTTCCAGCAGAGGCGCTCCGTCATCAGTGCCAAACCTGATTCGTTTACCGACAGCCTCCTCGTTCGGCCAATATCGTTTGGCAAACTGCTCGTCAATGATGATTACATTCGTCCCGGCTAATATTTGCCCGCCTTCGTTCAGTTTGCTGAGGTCTTTGTTGGCGACAAACGATCGATCGTCGTGTTCAGTGAAGTAGCGACCGCGCAACAGCGGGATGTTCATCGCGCGAAAATAGTCGGGTGTCACCGTACATGCTTCCATCAAAGGCGTATCGCCCGGCGCCGGTTTGGGCCGGCCGTCGACCACAAATGACGTCTGCCAGCCGTTATTACCCAGCGGCAGTCCCGACGCGGCGCCGACCGATTGCACGCCTGGCAACGAGCGCAGGTTTTGCACGAGGCGGTTGATGAACTGACTGCGTTGATCGAGATTAGGGTACTTGCGACCGGGCAGGGCCACGGTGAAGCTGGTGAGATTGTCGTACGAGAAACCCGGATTCACATTCTGCAATCGATAGAAACTGCGAATCATCAAGCCCGCGCCGATCAGCAACACCATGGTCGTGGCCACTTCGACAATGACCAGCGAGCTGCGCAGCCAATGCCTGGCCGAAGTTCCGCGGCCGGCTTCCTTCAGCGTCTCATGCACGTCGACATCGCCAGCCTGGAGAGCCGGAACCAATCCAAAAAGAATTCCGGTCATTACGGATACGCCGAGCGTGAAAGCCAGCACGCGCCAGTCGAGAGCGATTTCGCGGGAACGCGGAATCGCGGTGGGACTAATGTAAAGAATGAGCTTGACTGCGAGGCGCGCGATTCCCAAGCCAAGTCCGCCGCCGATGATCGCCAGCAACAGGCTCTCGGTGAGCAACTGCCGCGCAATCCGCCAACGGCTGGCGCCCATCGCGGCGCGAATTGCCATCTCTTTACGTCGCCCGGTAGCCCGGGCCAACAAGAGATTCGCGATGTTCGCGCAGGCAATCAACAGCACAAATCCGACGGCGCCAAACAAAATCCAGAGTGTCTGCTTGACGGTGTCCCCGACGAGAACCTCCATCATGGTGCGAATGCGAATTCCATTTTGCGCATTTGAATCCGGATACTGTTTATTGAGGTTGGCGCCGATATTATTCATGTCGGCCTGCGCCTGGGCTTGCGTCACGCCCGGCTTCAGGCGCGCCACCGCGTACAAACCCGGATGATTGCCGCGCTGCTGCCAATTCGTATCATCTGACAGTGGTCCCACCGGGACCCACATCTCCACGCGCGCCGGAAATGCATATTCCGGCGGCATCACGCCGATCACGGTATAGCCCCGGCCGTTGAAAGTTAACGTTTGATTGAGGATGTTGGATTGCCCGCCGAAGCGCCGCTGCCACAGCGCATAACTCAATACCACCACAGGCGCAGCTCCCGGCTTGTCTTCATCTTCGGTGAAGACCCTGCCGATTAGCGGTTTGGCTCGCAACGCCGCCAATAGATCGGCAGACATCTGAGCGGTCAGGATGCGCTCGGCTTCACCGTAGCCGGTGAAGTTATAACTGCTGCGATTGTAGACACCGATTTTCTCAAATACGTGGTTCTGATTTCGCCAGTCTGTGAAGTTCGGATAGGCGATCGACATCTCGTCGAGCACCGGACTGCGTTCATTCAGGAACAGCAACTCGTCCGGATGATCGAAAGGCAGCGGGCGCAGGACGACCGCATTCAACACGCTGAAGATCGCCGTGTTCGCGCCAATGCCCAGCGCCAAAGCGAGAATCACGATGAAGGTTATCGTTGGCGTCTTGAGCAACATGCGCGCGCCATAGCGTAAATCCTGAAGTAGTGTGGCCATCGATCAATCCTCCTTATTCATATCGCAATGCCTGCAAGGGATCGACTTTGGTAGCGCGCCGTGCAGGTATGTAACAAGCGGCCAGCGCGATCAAGAGCAGGGTCAGTGAGACGACTGCAAACGTCGCCTTGTCTGTGGGTGCGACATCGAACAGCAGACTGCTCATCAGACGAGTCAACGCGAAGGCTCCCGTCAGACCGATGGCGACGCCAACAGCTGCGATCACCAGCCCGCCTTTCATTACCAGTCTCATCACGTTACCGACTTGCGCCCCCAGGGCCATGCGAATTCCGATTTCGTGTGTTCGCTGAGTTACCGCGTAAGACATTACGCCGTAAACTCCCACGGCGGCGAGCACCAAAGCCAAGCCGGCGAACAGCGTCAGCAACAACATGTTGAAGCGGCGCGCATCGAACGACGCGGCGGCCACCTCATTCATGCTCTGCACTTTGGTGATCGGGAGTTGCGCGTCTACTTTCCAAATCTGCTCCTTCACCGCCTGCGTCATCGCTGACGGGTCCGCCTGCGTCCGAACGGCAAACGACATCCAACGCTTCCAGGAATTTATTTGCGTGTAAGGCGAATAAAGCGCCGGCAGCTCAGGCAGATCCAGACCAAAGTGTTTCACGTTGCCGGCGACGCCGACGATTTCGATCCACTGCACCGTCGGATTACGCGCCCAGCGAACGCGTTTGCCCAGCGGGTTCTCGTTGGGAAAATACTGCTTAACCATCTCGTCGTTGGCGATCCCGACCAACGGTGCGTTCGGATCGAAATCCTGCTTTTGGAAATCTCGACCGCTCTTCAGCGGAATCTGCATCACGTGAAAATAATCTCCCATCACGCTGCGCGTTTCGAGACTTGGCTCGTCGCCCGGCGCGATCGGCGGGCGGCCTTCGATAAGGAAATCGTGATCAAGCGAATCGCCGCTCAGCGGTAATTCGCTGACCATAGCGGCTTGCGTCCCGGGCAGCGAGTTAAGGTTGGCGAGAGCCTGCGCACGAAAACGCGTCTGCGGTTCGACACCTTTGTAACGCGTCTCGGGCAACTCGACGCGCATCGTGAGCAGATGCCCGGGATTGAAACCCGGCTCGACATTGCGCAGCTTCCAAAATGTCTTAACCAAGAGCCCGGCGCCGACCAACAGGATGAGCGCGACCGCGAGTTCGGCTACGACGAAGGCATTGCGAAGTCTCTGCTGCGATCGTGAAGAACTCGCGCCCCGCGCGCTTTCTTTCAAACCCGAGGTGGCCGCCGCCCGCGAAGCTGTCCAGGCCGGCAACAATCCGAAAATCAAACCGGTCAACAGCGAAACTCCGAGGGTGAAACCGAAGACGCGCACGTCGACTCCGATCTCGTCCAGGCGCGGCAGATTCGCCGGCTTCAGCGCAATCAAAAGATTGATGCCCCACCAGGCAAAGACCACTCCGATTGCTCCTCCCACGATCGCGATCAAAATACTTTCGGTCAGAAGCTGGCGCACGATTCGCCAACGACCGGCGCCCAGCGCGGTGCGAATCACGATTTCGCGTCCGCGTTCTGCGCCTCTGGCCAACAAAAGGTTCGCGAAATTTGCGCAGGCAATCAGCAACACCAGGCTGACTGCCGCGAACAGGATGAGTAAGGCGCTCCGCGATTGGCCCACAATCCTCTCCTGCAAAGCGATGAGTGCGGTGCTGCGGTTCTTGTTATCAGCCGGATATTGTTTTGCGAGTTGCTCGTCGATCAACCGCATCTCAGCGCTGGCCTGTTGCAGGGTAACTCCCGGCGCCAGCCGTCCATAGGTTCGCAGGAAATGAACGCCGCGAAAATTGGCTGCCACCGGATTTGAAATGTGCACCGGCGTCCACGCCTCGGTGTTCTCGCGGGGTGATTTGAACGCCGCGGGCATCACCCCAATCACGGTGTACGAGTTGCCGCTGAGCGGAATTGTCTTTCCCAAAATGTTCGGGTCGCCGCCAAACTGGCGCTGCCACAACGCATGACTGAGCACCACCACGAAGGGTCCACCAGCCTGGTCGTCATTCGCCGTGATATAGCGGCCGCGCGCGGCGTTGATACCCAGCGTCTCGAAGTATCCTCCGCTCACCTGGCCCACTTGAATCTGCACGGGCTCAGACCCGGCGGTGTAGGCCAAAGGCGAGAGCACTTCACCGCCAATCTTCGAGAACGTTTTGCTCGCCGCCGTCACATCGGCTAAATCAAGCGCCGACTGATTTGATCGAAACGTCACCAGGCGATCCGGCTGTTCATAGCTCAACGGCCGCAGCAACACGGCATTGATCACGCTGAAGATGGCGGTGTTGGCGCCAATCCCGAGTGCCAGAGTGATGATCGCGACGGCCGCGAAAGCCGGCCGCGTCAAAAGGCTGCGAACTCCGAAGCGGATGTCTTTGAATAGTGTGTCCATGTTAACCCTCAAGTCGTTTGGCTGGTGTCATTCGTATCGCAATGCCTCGAGCGGATCTATTGTTCCCAATTCAGCGAATTCATTTTTCTGTATCAGAAGCCCGGACGATCGGATCAATTAACCACTCGAAACGAACTTGATCCTGTCGCTACCGCTCCGGGTACTGACACGGCGATTCTCATTCACACCTGAGCGCTTCCAGCGGATCGACCCTGGTGGCGCGCAATGCGGGAATACAACAAGCCAGCATGGCCACGACCGAAAGCAGAAGCGCGATGAACAGAAAAGTCACCGGGTCACGCGTCGTCACGCCGAACAGCAAGGTCTCGAGCAGCCGCGTTAACAAGAGCGCCCCGCCAATGCCCAGCAACAAACCGAGGGCGACAATTTTCACGCCGTCTTTCACAATCATTCCGAGCACGTCGCGCGTCTGTGCGCCCAGCGCCATGCGAATGCCAATCTCGTTCGTCCGTTGCGCCACCGAATAACTCATCACGCCGTACAGGCCGATGATGGTGAGTACCAACGCCACGCTCGCAAAGATCGACAGTAACGTCGTGTTGAAGCGCGGCGCGGCTACGGAAGACGAAACATATTCGTCCATCGTCTTGAGACTGAAGACCGGCAGCTCAGAGTCCATCGCCTGAACCTCGCGAGTGACCGCGCTAACGAGCGCGTGCGGATCGTTGCTGGTCTTGACTACCATCGCCAGTTCGCTGAACGGCACCTGAGACTGCGGCAGGTAGAAGACGGGTTTGGGATCGGTATTGAGCGCGCGATTGTGAATGTCCGCCACGACGCCGATGATCTCGCGCATGGTCGAGCCTTCGTCCTCCCAGGTGCTGATGCCCGGCTGGATGCGTTTGCCGATCGGGTTTTCGCCGGGAAAATACTGGCGCGCGAACGTGTCGCTGATTATCACCACCGGCGTCGAACTGTGATCGTCACGTTCGTTAAAGTCCCTTCCCTTCAGGAGCGGGATGCCCATTGTGCGGAAATAATCGGGCTCAGTCATGAATAAGTCCGCAACTGGTTCGTCCTTCCGCGCGACCGGACGGCCGTCTATTTGGAAACTTATGCCGAAGCGATCGCCACTCAGCGGCAACGGCAGCGCCGCGCTGGCTGATTGCACGCCCGGCAGGCTGCGCACGCGGTTGGCGAGGTCGCGATAGAAACGCGCTTGCTTCTCGGATGAATAACGAACTTCAGGCAATGACACGTTGAAGGTCAGCACGTTCTGCGCTTGCAGACCCGAGTTGACGTGTTGCAGACGCCAGAAACTTTGAATCAACAGCCCCGCGCCCACGAGCAGCACCACCGCAATCGCGAGTTCCGCGATTACCAGCGCGCCCCGGACCCGGTTCTTGCGCGCGCCGCCTCCGGCACCACGCCCTTCTTTCAACGATTCGTTCAGATCAGTTTTCGAGAGGTGGAGCGCCGGCACCAATCCAAAAACGACGCCGGTCAGCAGGGTCACGCCGAGCGTGAAGCCGAGCACGCGCCAATCCAATCCCACTTGAATGGCGCGCGGAATATCTTTCTTTCCGAGCGCAATCAGCAAGTCTGACCACCAGATAGCGAGAGCCAGCCCGAGCAGCCCGCCGGCGAGGGACAGCAGTACGCTCTCAGTCAGCAACTGGCGCACGACTCGCAGACGGCTGGCGCCGAGCGCTGATCGCAAGGCCATCTCTTTGTGACGCGTAATCGCGCGCGCGAGCAAAAGGTTCGCCACATTCGCACACGCGATTAAAAGTACACAGGCAACGGCGCCTAGCATGATGAGCAGTGCCGGCCGCACATCACCGACCAGCGCTTTCAAGGTGGGTTCGATGCGAATGCCTTTATTGGTGTTCGTGTCGGGAAATTGTTGTGTCAGTCGCGCGGCAATCGTGTCAAGGTCCGCCTGCGCTTGCGTCTGGTTGATGCCGCCTTTCAGCCGCCCGATGAGGCGCAGAAAATGTGCGCCGCGTTGTGCGGTAATCGGCTCTTTGCCGGCAGCGTCGTCGGCAATCGTCGTCCACAGATCGAGCGGATCGTTTTGAATCGGAAATTCAAAACCCTTAGGCATGACGCCGATGATCGTGAAGCTGTGGCCATTCAACGTAATCGTTTTATTGACTACGCTCGCGTCCGAACCGAACCGGCTCGCGAACAAACGTTCACTGAGCACCACTACGCGTCCGGTCTCGGTCAGCTTGTCTTCTGCCGGCGTCGGCGTTCGCCCCAGCATCGGCGTCACGCCGAGCACGGAAAAGAGATCCGCGCTCGCGATGGCGCCATGCAGCATCACCGCCGGGCCCTGGCCCGTAAGAGTGAAGTCGTTGTCGTGATAAGCCGCGACGTGCTCGAAAACGTGATTCTGATCGCGCAAATCAAAGAAGTTCGGGTACGAATAGGAACCGCGAACTGCACCGCGAGTTGAATCAGTTTCAAAAACCGACATCAGCGCATCGGAATTTGGAAACGGCAATGGCCGCAGCAGCACGGCGTTAACCACGCTGAAGATTGCCGTGTTCGCGCCGATGCCGAGGGCCAGCGCAATCGTCGCGACGATGCTGAGGCTCGGTGATTTGATGAGCATCCGCAGTCCGTATCGAAGGTCCTGCCAAAGTGTTCCCATGGTGCTTACCTCAATCGTGTCTCAAAGCTATTAATGGATCGACCCTGGTCGCGCGTAGCGCCGGGAGATAACAGGCGAATGCGGCTACCAGAATCAACAGCGACGCAATCGCGATGAACGTAAGTGGATCGGTCGGGCTTACGCCATACAACATGCCGCTCAACAGACGCGTTAATCCAAATGCGGCCACTAGTCCGAAGGCGACTCCGAGGGCCGCCATCTTGATTCCGTCGGTGAGTACGAGCCGCAGCACGGCCCAACTTTGCGCGCCCAGCGCAATGCGAATGCCCAGCTCCTGCGTCCGTCTTTCGACGAGATACGAAATGACGCCGTAGAGTCCGAGACTCGCCATGAGCAACGCCAGGACCGCAAACGAATCGAGCAAAATCATCGCGAAGCGGCGACGCGCAAACGATCCGCCGATGGCCTCGTTCATTGTCTGCTGGTTGTAGATTAGGTTCTGGCCGTCGAAATTCCTGACCACGGATCGGATTGAGTCGAATTGCTGCTGCGATCCGGCGCCCCGCAACACCACGCGCACGCCGGCAGCGAATCCAGGCATGGCCTGATCGGGAAACTGCCTCAAGGGTTCATACATCTGGGCCCGCAACGTTTGCGCATCGTCGGAATCGAGGCCCCAGTGTTTGACGTGGCCTACGACGCCGATGATCGTCTGCGTGTCGTCACCGCCCTGATGAATGCGTTTGCCAATCGGATTCGCGCCCGGGAAATATTTGTCGGCAAACACTTCATCGACAACGATGACCTGTGGTCTTTGTTCGTCATCATGGTTGTCAAAAAACCGCCCCTGCTTGAGTGGCATTCCCATCGCTGAGAGATACGCCGGCTCGACTGCCGAGACTAGCGTCGCGTGCATGTCACTGCCCGTAGCCGGTTTGGCTTCCCCGTCAATCCAAAACAGGGTGTCGTCTTCATCCAGCAGCGGAAACGCGCCGCTTTGAAAAGACGCCGCCTGGACGCCTGGCACCGAGTTGATTTGATCGCTGAGCTGTCGCAACTTCGCGCGAATCGCGTCTGGCTTCTCGTTTCTGTTTGACGGAGCCAGGCTTAATTCAAACGTCAGCAGATCATCCGAGCGAAATCCCGGATCGATGTTCCACAGCGCGCGGATGCTTCGAATCATCAGGCCGCCGCCGATCAGCAAGACGACTGCCAGCGCCACCTCGACCACCACCAAAGCCCCTTGCGCCCGGCTGCGCGTGCCAATGTGGCCGCGGCCGCTTTCCTTTAAGTCGCCGGCGCGCAAATTAGAGTTGCGTAACGCAGGCGCGATACCCGCGAGAATGCCACTCAAAAACGAAAGGCCCACGGCGAACAGCAACACCCGATAATCGATGCGCACTTCCTGTGCGCGCGGCAGCGTCGTGGGTAGCAGGCTGAGCGCGGCATGCGTTGACCAGTAAGCTACCAATAAACCCAGAGCGCCTCCGCCGAACGACAGCAGCAGACTCTCGGTCAACGATTGGCGCACCAATGGCCACCAACCGGCGCCCAACGCCGCGCGGATCGCAAACTCGCGCGTTCGCCCTGACGCACGCGCCAGCATCAAGTTGCCGACATTCACGCAGGCAATCAGCAGCACAAAGCCGACTGCGCCGAGCAAGAGCCAGAGCGTGGCGCCAATTCCGCCGGTGACCCTCTGCTTCAGAGGCGCCACGTAAGCGCTGTTGCCTTTGTTGGTTCCGGGATACATCTCGGCCAGGCTCTGATAGATGCGATTAAGATCTGCGCGGCCCTGCTCGACTGTGACGCCCGGCTTCAGGCGGCCGATTCCGTGCAGGCCCATACCCGCGCCGCGACGCTTGAGCGCCGGCGCGTCCAACTGTCCGATGGGTACGAACACGTCACCGGTTTGGAAGAAGCGGAAGTCGGCGGGCATTACGCCAATCACGTAATACGGCTTGTCGTCGAGCGTGATGGTCCGGGTGACGATATTGCGATCTCCCGCGAACTTGCGTTGCCAAAGGTCGTGGCTGATCAAGACCGTCGGCGTCACGCCCGGCTCGTCTTCATGCGGCAGAAATCCCCGGCCGACAACCGGTGTGAGGCCAAACACGGAACAGAAATCTGCCGACACATAACGTCCATTAACCCGTTCGGGGTCGCCGGTACCGATCAAACTGAACGCGGCCGAGCGATAGATCATCATCGCCGCAAAGGTCTGGTTCTGTTTGCGGAGATCCAAAAAGTTCGGATATGGAATCGCGCCCTGCTCGAAGTTCGGTTTGCTCTGATCGAGCACGACCAATTGCTGTGCTTCAGGAAACGGCAACGGATTCAACAGCACCCCGTTAACAACGGAGAACAGAGCCGCATTGATTCCGATTCCCAACGCTAGTGTCATGAGCGCGATCGCTGTGAAGCCGGGACGCCGCAACAGACTGCGAAGCGCAAGACGGATGTCTCTTATTAAGTTGTCCATGATCGCTTCCTCTTCGTGCCTGATAGGTCCTCAATGGTTTTTGTTTCCGGGCCACTTTAGCCGGGGTGGCCGCGATGGCCGTTGGCTTGGTCTTGCCCGGGCGCGACGTCCTGCTGACAGATGAACGGACGTCTTGAAGTGGCTCGTCATCGCGGGTTGCTTCCGTTTTCGATACCGAAAGAGACTTCATTTGCATTGTGTAGAGTGCCGTGAAGATTGTCGTGACGCCGCCAATCCCGATCGCCAGCATGATGATGACGACCGAGGACAACCCCGGCCGCTTCACGCGGTCGCGGGCGTCGTAACGCTTATTGCCTGATAAGAAGCGCGTCATTAGATCTGTCTACGGTTTACTCGTACCTCAACGCTATCAGCGGATCGATTTTCGTCGCGCGTCGCGCGGGCACATAACACGCCGGCAACGCCACGGCGATCAAGGCGACCGCCACACTGATGAAGGTCGCCGCGTCAGTCGGTTTCACCCCGAACAGCAAGCTCGTCATCAGACGCGTCAACGCAAACGAGCCCGCCAGTCCGATTGCCAACCCGGCCAAAACCAATTTCATTCCCTGCATTACAAACAAGCGCAAGACGTCGCTCCGCGCGGCGCCCAACGCCATCCGCACACCAACTTCGCGCGTTCGTTGCGCGACGGAATAAGCCAGCACGCCGTAGATTCCGATGGTGGCGAGCAGCAAAGCCAACAGCGCTAATAACGAGAGCAGTCCTGTGTTGAGTCGCATCGGCGAAGCCTCGCGCGCCAGCAGTTCGTCGAACGTCGTCAGCTCACTGATTGGCAGATCTTTGTCCAGTGCATGAATCGCGTTGGTGACGGTGGGCGCCAGCAGCTTCGCATCAGCAGTCGTGCTGCGTACCGACAGCACCATTTCGCGCGGCGCGGCCCGGCCCAGCGGCGTGTAGATTTTGATCAAAGGCTGGGCATTAGATCCGTAGATGCCGACTTCTTTGACGATGCCGATGATCTCGTGCGGAGTCGGACTGTCGTAACCGATGTGCTTGCCGAGGGCGTCTCCGTTGGGCCAGAACTTTCGCGCCAGGCTCTCGCTGACTAAGAGGACCGGTTTACCTTCGGCATCTTCGTCGGCGGTAAAGGTGCGGCCCCGCAAGATCGGGATGCGCATCGTGCGGAAATAGTCGCGGCTGACAATCGCCCAATCGACATTAATCAACTCGCCGCGCTTGGGTCCGGGATGACCCTCCGCCACGATGTCGGTGGTCCAACCGCTACCGTATCCCGGCAGCTCAACTGACATGCAGGCCGATTCAACGCCGGGCAAGGCCGAAACGCCCTCGAGTATCTGCTGTTGAAATCGGCCCAGCTCGCCCTTTGCTGTGTGCCGGCTGCGAGCAGAGTTGAGCTCAAACGTGAGAACATTTTGCGCATCGAATCCGACGTTGGAATTTGCCAGACCGATTAGACTTCGAATTAATAATCCTGCTCCGGCGAGCAGGATCGTCGCCAATGCGACTTCGGCGATCACCAATCCTCCGCGCAGACGTTTGCCTTGCCGTTCCCCCGAGCCGGCGTTGTTATCTTTCAGGGTCTCCTGTAAATCAGGTTTCGAAAAGCGCCACGCCGGGGCCAGTCCGAAAATAATTCCACACGCGATCGACACGGCCAGATTGAAAAACAGCACGCTGTAATCGAGATGAATTTGATCGAGACGCGGGACGACTTCGTGCGCGGCTTTTGCCAGCGTGGCCATGCTCCAGCTCGCTACGATCAGACCGGCGATGCCGCCCAGAAACGAGAGCAGCAAACTCTCGACCAGCAATTGGCGAACTACTCGCGCGCGCGTTGCGCCCATCGCCGCGCGGATCGCGAATTCTCTGCGGCGGGTAACGGCGCGCGCCAACATCAGGTTCGCAAGATTGCCACAGGCAATCAGCAACACCAGGCCCACGGCGGCAAAAAGAATCCACAGAGGTGTGCGCACGTTGCCGGTGAGGCGTTGCTGCAACGAGAGGACATTCACCCGATTTGCGCCGGCGTTTGCGACCGGATGTTCCTGCGCCAACTGTCGCGCCACGGCATTGATGTCCGCGCGCGCCTGTGCGACCGTGACGCCCGGCTTGAGGCGGCCGATCACATTGCCGCCGATGCGCACGTCTCGATCCTTCCAATTCATCGGCCCGATTGGCACCCAAAGCGGTGGCGGGCCCTGATGCTTAAAGTCCTCGGGCATGACCCCGATGATGGTGACCGCTGAATCATCCAGGGCGATCGTCTTGCCCACGACTGACGTATCGCCGGCAAAATATTTCTGCCAGAAGGCGTAGCTGATAATCGCGACCGGAGTCGCGCCGGGCCGATCGTCTTCGGCGGTGAAAGCGCGACCACGAAGCGGCGCGACGCCCATTACTTTGAAATAGTCCGCCGTGACCATGCCTGCATCCAGGTGCGTCGGCTGGTCAACCCCGGTAAGAGTCAAGGCCCAGGTGCGATAGGTCGACATCGCCTCGAAAGTTTGATTGCGGGCTCTCCAATCGACGAAGTTTGGGTAAGAGAGCATTCGATTCGCCACTTCATCGCCCGATTCGTTCATCCAGACCAGCCGGTCAGGATTTGGATAAGGCAAAGGGCGGAGGAGGACTGTGTTGATGACACTGAACATCGCGGTGTTCGCGCCAATGCCCAACGCCAACGTCAGGATTGCAACTCCTGTAAGCACAGGTTGCTTGCGCAAGCCGCGCAACGCGAATCGAATGTCGCTCAGAAGTGTTTCGATTGTTTGTCTCATGACTGCTATGCGAATTCTCTAACTGGCTTCTGTGTCAGTACCATGCATTCGTGTCAGTACCGGCATTCGTGTCAGTACCGGCATTCGTGTCAGTACCGGGA
>Ga0207511_100014_pt1 | contig 46976 bp, 34 predicted proteins | sample NitcycUWRSCHO22C_FD_188265 | JGI IMG/M metagenome (GOLD analysis project Ga0207511, IMG submission 188265) | Soil microbial communities from Arlington Agricultural Research Station in Wisconsin, USA - Nitrogen cycling UWRJ-SCHO22-C (SPAdes) | ecosystem: Environmental > Terrestrial > Soil >... | reverse complement strand
TCCATACGCTGAATCAGAACGCGGGCAGTCCAATGTTGGTGACCGAGGAAGCACAGGAAGTCGCTGCGCTCACTGCCGGTAGCAAGACGCGGGCGCGGGTGGTGCGAGACATCGCCGAGCATCCGGCGCTGGCCAAAGCCGAAACGAATCGCGCGTTTGTGTTGATGCAGTTCTTCGGTTACTTGCGGCGTAATCCGAACGATGCGCCTGATAAGGATTACAGCGGCTACGACTTTTGGCTGTCGAAGCTCACACAATTCAACGGCGACTTCATCGCTGCCGAAATGGTGAAGGCATTTCTAAACTCGCCTGAATACCGCTCGCGCTTTGGCACGCCTTAATCCCAACTCTCTATTAATCGGGAGACATAAACGGCCGCCGCGTGGTGGCCGTTTTTGTTTTGAATTTGTCGAGCGGATCGAGTGAGCGAGGCTGACTATTGACAACTCAGCCCGAGGCGACCTACTCTGCCCGCACGTTCTGAGTTTGGCTGACTTGGCGGTTTGTAATGTCAAACTTCATCCCTCGTTTTAAGTTCCTCCGCGTCATCACGGTAACGCTGGCTATCACCCTGCTCGCGGGTTGGTTTTTATCGCGCAACTCGATTTACAACACGCACGCCCAAAGTTCGAGCTTCAAGAATTTTGAAGGACCGCAGATTCATCCGCTGGCAATGACGCCCGATGGCACGCGGCTGTTGGCGGCCAACACACCCAACGCCAGTCTCTCTGTCTTTTACGTCGCGGGAAACACGCTGAGCCTGATGGCGGAAATTCCGGTAGGACTCGAGCCCGCCAGCGTGGCCGTAAGAAATAACAACGAAGCCTGGGTGGTGAATTGGCTGTCCGACTCAGTCAGCGTGGTCGATCTTAATCGCTTCAAAGTTTTGCGAACGTTCGATGTCGGTGATGAGCCGACAGACGTAGTCTTTGCCGGACAACAGAAAGAGTTGGCGTTCGTTTGCGTCTCAGGGTTGAGTCTGGTGAAAGTCTTTGACCCGGCCGCGCCGGCGGCCAGCCCGCAAGTAATCACGATTAGCGGCAAACAGCCACGTGCGTTGGCGCGCGATGCCGCTGGCGCTCAGGTCTTTGTTTCCATCTTTGAGTCGGGCAGCCAGACCACCATCGTACCTGAGGCACGGGTAACGTCTAACGGTGGACCGCCGCCGCCGTCACCCGCGATGGCGCCCGGTCTGCCCGCCGCGCCGAAAGTTGGTTTGATCGTGAAATGGAACGGCAGCGGCTGGGCCGACGAAACTGGAGACGCGAAGTGGACCTCAACGATACCTTTCACGCTCGCCGATATCGACGTGGTGGTGATTGACGCCCGCAGTTTGACGCCGGCTGTGAGCAATTTGGTGCGCGGCGCGGGCACGCATATCGGCAACGCTGTCTTTGACCCGACGGGCAATCGGCTGCTGGTGGCCAACGACGAGGCGCGCAACGTCGTGCGGTTCGAACCGAACCTGCGCGGACATTTTCTGACCACGCGCATCGATTCAATTTCTCTCGGCGGCACTCCGAGCGTGACCGCCACTGATATCAACACACACATCGACTTCAACAACCCGGCCGGCAATGATGCCGAGCGCGCCAACAGTCTGGCGAATCCGGCCGACCTGGTGCGGGCTGCGGATGGGACGCTGTTTCTGGCGGCTACGAGTTCTGCGAAAGTCGGCGTGCTGAATTCTCAGGGCGCGGTGACGGCGCGCATTCAGGTGGGGCAGGGACCGACGGGACTGGCTTTGAATGAATCGCGCAATCTGCTGTACGTACTGAACCGGTTTGATGAGTCGATCAGCATTGTCGATCTCCTCACGCGAACGCAGACCGCCACGACACCCGTTGGTTTCAATCCAGAGCCTGATACGGTCCGCAATGGACGCCGGTTCCTTTATGACACCAGCCTCTCGGCGCACGGCGATGTCTCATGCTCCAGTTGTCATGACAATGGCCATCGTGATGGGTTGGCCTGGGATCTAGGCGACCCGCAGGGCGAGATGGCGGGCCTGGGGCTGAAGGTTCATCCCATGAAAGGACCGATGACCACGCAATCGTTGCGCGGCATCATCGGCACGGAACCACTGCACTGGCGCGGTGATCGGGCCGCCCTGGCGAATTTCAATCCGGCGTTCCAGAGTCTGCTGGGTGGCGCGCGACAACTTACGCCCACCGAGATGAGTGCTTTCACGGCGTTCGTCCAGACTCTTACCTATCCGCCAAACCCGATTGAGAATCTTGATCGCACCCTGCCTAATCCGGCTACGGGTCCGAACGCCAGCCGCGGTAAAGATCTTTTTAGTTCGACTCCATTCGATAAGGTGGCCATTAACTGCAACGTCTGCCACAACACTTTTAACTTCGGCAACGGCACCAGCAGGATAATTATTCCGGCGACCGAGATTGGCGAATCGCAGGACTTCAAGGCGCCGCAACTCCGCGGCATGTATCAAAAACTGGGAATGGTGAATGCCCCGGGTGAGCAAATCACCGGCTTTGGATTCATTCACGATGGATCGACCGATTCGCTTTTCAGTTTTCTACATAACGCGGTCTTCACTTTCCAGAACGACGGCCAGCGGCAAGACATCGAACAGTTCCTGTTGGCGTTGGACACCGGCATCGCGCCCGCCGTGGGTTTGCAGGTCACTGTTAACGGCAGCAACAAAAACTCTGCGGACGTGAATACCCGCGTGAACTTGCTGGTCGCGCAGGCGACCGCGAATAACTGTGACCTGGTAGTCAGAGGGATCTTCAAAGGATCGTCGCGAAATTTTCTTTTCTCTTTTGGCCAGTTTCTGACGGATCGACAGGGTGAGGCCGCCGTCTCGTTAGCGTCACTAATGCAAGCGGCGGACGACGGAGCCGAACTTACTTTTATGGGTGTGCCGGTGGGCGCGGGTCGCCGGACCAGCATCGATCGCGAACTGAATGGAGTTCTTGATGGCGATCAGCCAAAGGTTAATGCCATTGATGTGGCCCGGACGTTTGTTTGGCAGCACTACCTGGATTTTCTTAACCGCCAACCCGATGAGCCCGGCCTGGCTTTCTGGACCAATGAAATCACTTCCTGTAGTCCGAACGACCAACCCTGCATCGACATCAGGCGCATTAACACTTCGGGAGCGTACTTCCGTTCGATCGAGTTTCAGGAGACCGGCTATCTCGTCGAGCGAATGTACAAGGCGGCCTATGGCGATGCGTCCAATGCCGTCTCGACTTTGGACGGCGCCCATAACATCGTCGCGCCGGTGGTCCGCTTCAGCGAATTTCTGCCGGACGTGAAACAAATCGGGAACGGCGTCGTGGTTAATCAGGGAGATTGGCAGAAACAGCTGGACGATAACAAGAAAGCCTTTAGCCTGACGTTCGTACAAAGGGCGCGGTTCACCGATCCAACCACTGGCTACCCGACTACTTTGTCGCCGACGGAGTTTGTCACGCGCATGGCGAACAACGCCGGGGTGCCGACGAACGATGCCGATCGCGCCAGGGCGATCAGCGAATTTGGCGCCGCCACGAACACCAGCGACGTCGCGGCGCGGTCGCGCGCGCTCCGCGACATCGCCGAAAACGCAGCCCTCTCGATCCAGGAACAGAACCGGGCGTTCGTCCTGATGCAGTACTTCGGATACCTGCGGCGGGATCCCAACGGCGGGCCGGACAGTGACTACACCGGCTTTGACTTCTGGCTCCGCAAGCTGAATCAATTCAACGGAAACTTCATAGCCGCGGAAATGGTGAAAGCGTTTATCACCGCGCCTGAGTACCGCTCACGGTTCGGCGCGCTGTAATCGCCAGAAGAATAATCCGCAGATTACGCAGATTACGCAGATTCAAAAAAAGAGGGGCGGCACTGAGTTGCCGTCCCTCTTCTTGTTTGTGGCGTCTTCCGATCTGTGTAATCTGCGTAATCTGTGGCCCATTCTTCTTCTGGTCACGCAGCGACGCTGGCGCCGGGATAGCTCATGCCCAGTTTTGTAACGTCTCCTTCAGCCAGCGTGTTCACCAACTCCTGATGAAAGTAGTCGTGACGCGCGGCGACCGGCGGGGCGACTCGCTTGTCGTACATCTGTCGAGAACGATCGATGTCGTCGCGCAGACGATCGTATAGATCGCTCTTGTTGCGGCCCTCCTGAACTTTCGGCTCGTTGTAGAGCTTGATCTCTGAGACCAGCAGTCGCGCGAATCGGCGAGCATCGTTGTGCAAACGCCGCTCATCTTCGCTGACGTCAACCGGCAACTCAGGTTCGCTGACGCCGTAGCGGCGCGAGGTGCCGAGGGGCGCCGAGTATTGCGAGGTGTAAACCGGTTCGGCTGGTGCGGTGGGCGGCGGCGCCGATTCAATCGGAGCGGCGACTTCCGGCTCGGTAGTTTCCGGCTGCGGTTGCTCTGAGACCGAAGGCGCTGGCGGCTCCGGCGACCAGACCTGTTGGCTGATCACGTCCTGTCTGAAAGTTGGCGCAGCTTCCACCGGTTCGTGCGAGACGGCAGGTTCCGCCGGCGTTTCGAAGGCTTCAGCCTGCGCAGGCGCCTGAGTGAATGACGGTGCAGCTTCTTCGGCTGATTCGACTGAAGGAGTGAATTCAGCCTGCGGTTCCTCAGCGACCGAATCCGAAGTGTCGACTTGCGGTGTGTAAGCTTCCGCGGTCTCCGTTGCTGACGGTTCAGCAGCTTGCGTCGTTTCGGCCGTAGTTGGTACGCCGGCCGCTCGTTGAATCGAAACCAGATTGACGGCCATCGAGGCGACCCGCGCGAGCAGCTCGAGCGCGTCCACATTCATCGCGTTCGCGTCGGTCGAAGCAGAATCGGCATACAGCACGGCGACGATTTTGCCGCGGACGATCAAGGGGATGGACGTTACTGCTGCCGGCCCGCCGCCGAGCTGGTCCAACAGCATCGCGTAATCGGAATCAGCAGCGTTGGCGCCTGAGGCGGTGGCGCGCTCGCGCACGGCGCGGGTGACAATCGTCTGCGCGCTCAGCGGCAAAGACACGCCGCCAATCATTTCCAAATCGGGGTCATCGACTTTCGCCATTCGCCAGCCGATTGCCTGATCGTTCTTGATCACAAACAGCGCGACCCGGTCAGCGAAGTTGACGGCGGCCCGCAGCAGTGACTTCAACACGTCGGCCTGCGATTGTTGCGCTTCGATTTCCTGTACACCTTTTTTCAGGTTGCCCGCGTCGGGCGAGGTCACCGTGAGCGTGGGCCCGGCGGTCAGCCGTTCGCTGCGTGCGGTTTGCAGATGCGCAAAGACCGCCGCCGACAAGGCTGTCCCGTCGAGGCTCTGCGTCGCGGATTGCTCACGCAGGCGCGCCAGGCCGTCGCTCATTTCCGCCTGCAAGCGCTCGAGATGTTCATCGATTGAACGCAGACGCTCGTTGAGAAAGGTTTCGATGGCCTGCTGTAGACTGTGATCTAGTTCTTCACTCACTGGGGTAAGAATCCTCCGACAAGAGATGTGGCCCGGACGTACGTTACGGTTTCATTCAAGGGCAGGAGCTACCACAGACTGATGTCTGTGACGCTGATCCGATTATGGAGGTCGCCACGAAGGCGCGTCAAGAACCTTTTTTGGAAAAGAACTAGGAGTTCGTAGCAGCGGCTTTGCCAGCCATTTCGCCGTTGAGCTTTATGATTTCCAGAGTCATTTCGGCCGCGGCGTACATGTCTTTCACATCCAGCCACTCCTTGACCGTGTGAATGGCCCGCATGCCGGTGCCCAGGTTGGCGCATTCGATGCCACGGCGATTGAAGACATTAGCGTCACAGCCGCCTCCGGACGCCATTGTTTTCACGTCGAGACCCATGCGCTTGGCGGCCTGAATCACGAGTTGGACCACGTGCGAACTGTCGGGGACGTCCATCGAGGAATAATCGCGCTCGATGTGCGATTCGACTCGCGCCTTCGTCGTCTTGCCCGCGACCGTAACTTCATATTTGGCGGCCGCGTCTTCCAGGCATTTCTGCATGTGTTCAGTTTGGGCGTTGAGCTTCTCTTCACTGTGCGAGCGCGCTTCGCCGTTCAGCACCACGAGATTCGGAATGATATTGGTCGCCATGCCGCCTTTGATCACCCCGATGTTCGCAGTCGTCTCTTCATCGATCCGGCCGAGCCGCATGTTGGCCAACCCTTCGGCCGCGATCTTGATCGCCGAGATGCCTTCCTCAGGCGCGACCCCCGCGTGAGATTCAAGACCATGGATCTTGAATTCCATGTGGTTCGATGAAGGACCTTTGGTAAACAGAAATCCCGGGTCGTCTGAATCGAAAACTATGCCGTACTTCGCTTTCAGTTTCGTCACATCGACGTGCTTCGCGCCCAGCAAACCAACTTCTTCACAAATCGAAAAGATGGCTTCGATCGGCGTGTGCGGAATGTTCTGTTCCTGCAAACAGCGGATGACTTCGATAATCACCGCGCAGCCTGATTTGTCGTCACCGCCGAGCACGGTCGTGCCGTCAGTGCGAATGATGTCGCCTTCGACGATTGGCTTCACGCCTTCGCCCGGAACGACTGTGTCCATGTGCGCGCTCATCATGATCGTTTGCGTGCCCGCCAGCGTGCCGGGGAACCGGGCAATGACGTTGCCGCTATTGCCGCCGACTTTCTCGCCGGCGTCATCAATCTCAACCTGCGCGCCCATCTCTTCGCAGTATTTCTTGATGCATTCGGCAACGTCGCGCTCCTGGCGCGAGTGACTATCAATCTGCACTAATTCCAGTAGAAGTTTTTTGATACGCTCCTGGTTAATCATCGGACCTCCGGACCAGCCGTGAATCGAATCGTAAATCGTGAATAGAGTTGTTAAGTGACAACTCTATTTACCATCCACGATTTATTATTTACAAGTTGGCCCGCCACTCCTCGCCTTTTTTATTTACGGCGTCGAGCGCCTGTTGCAGTTCGTTTCGCATCTGGGCCAGGGCTTCGTCATCGGCGTCGGACGCCACGCTTATCGGTGGCGCGATGGTCACCCGCGCGCGGGTGAACGGCTTCGGAATCTGTGTGCGGTCCCAGCTTTTCACCTCCCAAAAACTTTTGGCCGTGAGCGTAAACGGCAGCATTGGGAACCCGGTTTTCTTGGCCAGCAGGACGCTGCCCATCTTCGCTTCGTAGCGCGGGCCTTTCGGTCCATCGATGGCAAAGCCCGCCGGGCAGCCGGCGCGCATCAAGCGCACCATCTCGACAAACGCGCCGGTTGCGCCCCGAGTCGATGACCCGCGCACCGCGCCATAACCGAAACGCTGAATGAAGCGGGCGATATATTCGCCGTCGAAGCTCCGCGATGTCATGATCACGATCCCGCGCTTTTGAAAAAAGTAAGTCCCCAGGAAAATTCGATTGTGCCAGAAGGTGTAGATGGGGATGTTCTTGTCACGCATCGCCGCGTCCCAGTTCTCGCTTCCTTCAATTTCGAATTTCACCGTCTTGCAGATAGTTTTGATCAATAAGTAGAAGAGCAGATCGGCGCCGCGGATGAGAAAGCGCTCTTTGAATGAGTAGCCCGAGAGGTCAGCATTGGCGTAGGCGCGGGCGATGTTTGACGAGGCGTCCATCAACAGCAAAAAAAAGAGATTGAAAATTGAAAATTAGAAATTGAAAATTGCAAATTGATTCTTACGCTGGGCTGCGCTTGGCCGTTCAAGCGAACCACCCACGAACGGCAAACCGACAATTTGCAATTTTCATTTTGCAATTTGCAATTTTCAATGCCCTACCTGCCTAATAAACCTGAGCCTCTCCCTCGGGCCGCGTCTTCCATCTGCGGTGAATCCATAGCCACTGGTCAGGATAACGACGAACGTATTTTTCGACCACGGCCGTGTACTGTTGCGTCAACCGCCGCGCGTCTTCCTCTTCATCGCCGCTGCGTTCCACCTTGAGCGGTTCATCGACAATCAAAAGGAATCGCTTTTGTTGCGCGTCCCACGGCGCAAATACCGGCAGGACCTCAGCGCCGGTGCGCAACGCCAGCTTGGCGACGATGAACGTGGTCGACGCGGCCCGGCCAAAAAAATCGACGAAGATGGCTTCGCGATCAAGCGTGTTGAGGTCGACGAGGATCCCCAACGTGCCCCCGGTCCGTAAAATCTGAAGCATCTCGCGCGCGGCGGAGGTCTTATCAATCGTGCGATTGCCAAGGCTGCGGCGCGCGCGATCGATCATCGCCTCGATTTTCGGATTATCGATCCGGCGCACGAGAAAGCTCAAAGGATGGTCGAAAAGTGAAAGCCCGAAACTTGAAAGCTCCCAGGCGCCGATGTGACCGGTGAAAAGAATCACCCCGCGTTGTTGCTGCATCGCTGCGTCCAGGTGTGCGAGGCCCCGGCACTCGATCAAATCCTTCAGGCCTTCGCCCGTGGCTTTATTGAAACGGCTGAACACCGCCAGCAGCCGTCCCAAATTCTCGAACGAGCCGAGCAGCAACTCGCGGCGTTCTGACGCGGCCAAATCGGGAAAGGCCAATTCCAGGTTGCGTTCGCCGGTCCGTCGAAGTTTAGGAAACCACAGTCCAAACCTGGCCATCACGCGCGCCAGCGCAATTCCGCTGTTGAGCGGCAGCGCGCTGAATAAGCCGAGCACGGCGCGCGCCAGCCAGTACTCGACGTTGATTTGAAGATTCCCCTTTTTGGACATGGGAAAAGACGCGTAGTGTAGCGTGTCAGAACCGAGAGCGGTAGCGACCGGATCAAGTGGCCCGATCCCGACAACAGACTTCTTGATCCGGTCGCTACCGCTCTCGGTTCTGACACGATCCAAAGCGCCGTCGCCGCTTGCGCTCTGCCGGCGCACTCCAAAGTTTGGTCTCTTTGTATTAGACTCGGTGCGAACGTTTCCCGACCGCATCAGCAATCAATGGCTCAACAGACCAATCCTCTCTATCAGCTCGGGCGCTTTGCGTTAATGGGCATTCCGCAGGATGCGGTCTGTTCCGTCGATGTCACCAACCAGTGCAACCTGCGCTGTCACCATTGTTATTTCTTCGAGCACGAACAGCCTGAGAACCTCGCCGTCGAGCGCTGGCGAAATTTTTTCGACCAGCTGCAGGCTGAGGGCTTTCCTTTCTTCTCATGCAGTTGGGTGGGCGGCGAGCCGCTGATGCGCCAGGAAATCATCGAGATGGGCTCGCAGTACTTCCGGCGTAACATGGTCGTGACCAACGGCACGATTCGCATCCCCGACTGGCCGCACGTGAACTTCAAAGTTTCAGTCGACGGCAAAGAAGCTCGTCACGATCGTCTGCGCGGAGCGAAGACTTATCAAAGAATCAAGCGGCACATACGCGATGCGGCGGAACGCAATCTGCGCATTGGCATCACCACGGTGCTGACTCGCGAAAATGAAGCCGAGCTCGAAGACTTCGTCGAAGAGTGGAAGGACGAACCCATCAACGGCGGCATCATCATTGAGTTTTATACTTACATGCATGGCCAGCCGGAAGCTGACAAACTCTGGCTCAATTATGAAGAGCGCGACCGGGTCATCGATCGCATCCTGGCGATCAAGGAAAAGTATCCGCACCTCATCGAAATGACCCGGCCGGCTTTGGAACTGTTCCGATCTGAGAACTGCCGCGCCGTGACCGACAACTGTCTGGCGGCCACGAAGATGGCCTCATGGGACGTGAGCGGCAACCGAAAAGAGAAGTGCATTCTTGGTCCCAAGGCCGATTGCGATCGCTGTGGCTGCGCTGTTCCATTCTGGTTGCATTCGTTCGATAATCTCGATACAGAAACCATCGAGAAAATGTTCGGCGCGACCGCCGCGACCTATTCGCCATTAGTAAAACCGCTGCGCCGCGCGAGCCGGGCGCTGACCCGCAAAAGACCGCAGTAGCGCAAATTCCTAATTTGCGCCGGCTCGCAAGTAAGCAACTCGCGCTATCACCCCGGATCGTCCCGGTGATATATTCCGAACGCCCGCGCGCGGAGTTTCGTATTAGCCCTTCAGGAAGGTCCTTCGGCTAATTCTCTCCGCGCCGATTTCAAGCTGATGCCCCTGAACGAGCGCAACGGGAACCAGACGAAATGCACGATTCTGATCGTCGAGAATGACGACGACATCCGCGCCGGGTTGCGCCGCGAAGTGGAACAGCTCGGTCACCGGATCACGGTCGTCAGCCAGCGGGACGAGGCTCTCGTGGTCGAGGGCCAGACGAATTTCGATCTCCTCGTCAGCGATCTAATCGATGAACCAAAACCACCGGCTGCCGGCGAAGCCGTGCGTTCCTTCAAAGTCGCGGTGACCAGCGAGCGGGCGCGACGGTCTATTCCTGCGCTGCACGACATCATCGAACGGACGCTGTCGTTCAAACTCCGATGCATCGACAAGGCGCACGATTCACCTCGCGTTCGCGAAAAGATTGACCTCGAACTGCCGAGTGATCTCAGTTTGATGAATGCGGTGCTCGAATATCTGCTCGACCGCGTGGCGAAGTTGGGAATGATCGAGGTCGAGCAATCGAATCTTTATATCGCGCTCGATGAGGCCTTTGTGAATGCGGTCAAGCACGGCAATCGCCACGATCCGGAGAAGCTGCTGCGGGTGACGGCGGAACTGTCGGCGCGCGAAGCCATCTTTACCGTCGAAGATGAAGGCGACGGGTTCAACGTGCGCGAGATTCCCGATCCGTGCGACCCTACGAACCTCTTCAAGTCGAGCGGCCGCGGGGTGCTCCTGATTTACAACATCATGGACGAAGTGGAATACAGCGACCGCGGCAATAAGCTGAAGATGGTGGCCCGTCCAAAACGAGCATCTGCTGCTTCAGAACCGGAAACTGCATTGCAAAATGAAAATTGAAAAATGAAAATTGCGAATTTCAAATTTCGCGGCTTTGTCGCCGCCCAGTGCGGTCAGGCTTGCCTGACCGGCCAGCGGGGGAAAGAACATCGCGGCGAGGCTGAGCCTCGCCGCTGAAGGAACGGATAAAGTCGTCGGAAAGCCAGAGGCTTTCCGCACTGGTGAGCGGCAAAGCCGCAGCATCGCCTACCTCCGACAATTTGCAATTTTCATTTTTCAATTTGCAATTTTCAATGGTTTATCTTCCTGGTCCGCGTAGAAGCTTCCGCCACCAATACCCCTACTGGCTGCCGCCCGCACTAGTTGCTCTCGTTCTCACGCTGATTTATCTCAACCCATTCATCGGCGATTGGGACGCGCTGGACTACACGATCTTTTCGTTGCACGCGCGGCCATCATCGATGGCGCTGGGCCGGTCTCTATTCACCCTCTTCAACTTCGCTCTGTACCGGGTGGCGCACGCTCTGTTCCGAGTCGGTCCGGAGCACGCCTACCTGCTTTTCAAATATGCGGTGGTGATTGAGACGCCGATCGCGGTCATCGCCTGTTGGGTGTTCGCGCGCGATCTGACCGGCTCGGTGCGAGCGGCGACGCTGGCCGCGTTGATGATTGCGTGCTCGCCGATTTTGGTCATTTACGGCGGGCAAGTGATGACCGAGATTCCGTCCGTGCTGCTCACGGCCATCGCTCTGGCGATTCATTTGCGCGGCATTCAAACCAGACGGTGGTGGCTGCTTCTGGTCGGCGGGGCCGTTCTGGGTCTGGGGGTGAATCTGCGCGAAACGGTGGCGTTGTACACGCCCTGGCTCGTCATCGCGCCGTTTGTCGCCGGATACAAGTTTGATCGCCGCACCATCCCAGCTGTCGCGGCCTCGCTCGCCATCTTCGTGATTGTGGCGTTCGGACCGTTCCTCATTTGGTACGAAGCTTCAACGGTCTTTCGGCTCGATTGGCACACGTGGCTTTCATCGATGCAGGATGAAGCTAAACGGCATCCGATATCTGCCGCCAATCTCAAGCCTTTTCTGATCTACTTCTTCATGTGCGCGCCGCTTATCACGGTTGCGTTGCCGTTTGCAGCCTGGAAGGAATGGCGCGAACGTGGCTTCACCCTTTCGCTGCTCGCGGCGTCAGTCGGCGCGTTCGCGACGGTGATGCTCTTCTTCAACTACAGCACCACGATCAATTGGCGATACTTCCTGACGGGGTTGCCGGCCATGGCGCCGCTGGCCGGAGATTTCTATGCGCGTATTCAAGCGCGCAGATTCGGCAGCGAACGTCGCGGCTTCGTCACGGCGATGGTCGGCGTCGCTTTCATCGGCGCGTTGATGATCGTTCTGGTCCCACCGGCCGGCAATGAATATTTCAACCGGCTGGCGCAGGCGAAGACTTATGATGCGCGCTTGAAACTGATGCCGCGCGACGCGGTGGTAATCGCCGGAGCACAGACTGTCGCGGTGCAGTATTGGCGAGGTATCGGCCTCGGTGAATGGGACTGGATTGGCGTCGGCGCCGGCTGGCCCGCCGGTCAACTCGAATCAAAAATCGATGAACATTTGAAAGCGGGACGACGAGTCTTTCTCGATGCCGATCCGCGCTGGTGGCTGCCGTGCGATTGGCATCTAGTTGAGGTGAGGGAACTGGTCGCCGCGGAAGCGCGCTTTCATTACAAACAAATCGCGCCGACGATTTATGAAATTAAACCTCTCGATGATCCATCCGCTACCGATCAGCCTCATCTTGAAAATCTGCTGCCTGAAAATCGTCCGGAAGAAGTGAAGAAGTGTTTCAACTCCGGCTGATCGGCTCTCGCGGAGACCCGACCGTAAGGGCAGTGACATACTTGGCGAATCAAGTAATCACATTCCAGGATAGGACCCGGCAGCCCGTAGGGCTGTGAGATAGTAGCCGGGGGCTGAGCGTAGCGATATCCCCGGACCGGACGGCAATTGCATTTTGACCCTGAAAGGGTCAAAGAGTTGGGCTGGCACCCATTCAGGGTGCGAACAGTTCGAAAAAGCCGGTGAAAATGAGTTCATAGTTAGTATCCAAAACGCGCTAAGAGCCCGCTCAAACGCACAGATGATTTAGGGAATCGATTTAGGTATCGTGCCAAAGTTGATGATGCGAAACATAAGCGCGTCGGTCGTTGGGCATGGGACGTCTTTCTTGTGAGCCACTAAACGAACGCGCTTAGGAGCGAAACACCCGCAGGCTCAATTAAGCTTGCGGGTGTTTTTGTATTCAGGAGACGGAGGCAACGCCCGCGTCTAAACAATTAAGCCGTGATCATCTGCACGACGTTTGCGGGCTTCGCCGGCACGTACTGCTCATTCATCAAAGTCGGGAAGAGGTCGCCTTGCCAATGCGGTTTCCTGGTGATCCAGGCGCTGACTGATTCCGGATCGACCGGGCGCGAGAACAGATAGCCCTGGCCGTACTGGCAATTGAGTTTGCGCAGTTGGGTCAGCTGGCTGAGCGTCTCGACGCCTTCGGCGACGACGTCCATGCCCATGTTCTCGGCCAGCGAAACGATGGTGCGAACGATCTCGATGTTCTCGGCAGCTTCGCCGATGCGGCCGACAAACGAGCGATCGATCTTCAGAGTATTCACCGGGAACCGATGCAGGTAACCGAGCGATGAATAGCCGGTGCCGAAATCATCGATGCTCAACTGCACGCCCAAATCTTTCAATCGCTTGAGCAGTCGCGCGGCCATGTCGGCGTTTTGCATAACGGCGCTCTCAGTCAGCTCGAGCTTCAGATGCTTGGCGTCGACGTTGGTCTCTTCGAGGATGTCGCGAATTCGCGCCACCAGATCGGGTTGAGCTACTTGCTTGCTGGAAAGATTGACGCTCATGAACAGATTGCGATTTGCCGCAGATTGCCATTGCCACTGACAGAGTTGCTGGCAGGCCTTGCGCAAAATCCACATGCCGATTGGAACGATGAGGCCGGTCTCTTCCGCGAGCGGAATGAAGTCGGCCGGATTGACGAAGCCGCGCTCCGGATGTTGCCAGCGGATGAGCGCTTCGAAACCAGCGAGGTTGCCGTTCTCCAGCGAGACGATCGGTTGATAGAAAACGCGGAACTCTTCACGGTCAAGCGCGCGGCGCAAATCGTTCTCCATCTGCAGGAGATAAACCGCATGCGTATGCATGCCCTTATCGAAAACTTCGTAGCACGCCTTGCCCTGTCCTTTGGCGCGATACATCGCCGTGTCGGCGTCGCGCAACATGTTCTCGGGATGGTCGTAGCCGGTTGAGCTGAGCGCGATGCCGATGCTGGTTGAAGTGAACACTTCATGCCCGCTGAGATTGAAAGGGGAAGCCAGCTTCTCCTGAATGCGGCGGGCCATGGTCGTGGCTTCGGTGCCGTTGTGAATTCCATCCAGCAGGATCGCGAATTCATCGCCACCCAGGCGGGCCACGATGTCGGCTTCGCGAATGCAGCTTTCCAGGCGCCGCGCCATGGCAATCAACAATTGATCACCGATCGTATGACCCAGACTGTCGTTGACGTTCTTAAAACGATCGAGGTCAAGAAAGAGTACAGCAAACTGATAGTCCTCCTGGTTTTTAGCGCGCTCGATGACGAATTTCAGGTTTTCAGTCAGCAGCGTGCGATTGGGCAGGTTCGTCAACGCGTCGTGGAAGGCCGCGTGACGGAAGTGATCTTTACTTTCCTGCAACTGCTGGCCGATGCGTTCCTGTTCGGCAATGTGGCGGTTTAGTTCTTCGACGTGACGCTCGGCCTGTTCGGCGCGTTCGCGTTCGGCTTCGGCGCGCGCGCGTTCGGCCTCGGCGCGTTCGCGTTCGGCTTGTTCGGCCTGCGCCGCCGTCGCGCGGATTTCCTCGAGATACTTGTTGTAGGTGAAATAGACAATCACCAGAATCGGCGCGCCCACCAGCACGACGGTAATTCCGATTCGGTCGATCGAATTCGACGCAAAGGCGGCCAATCCGGCGCCGGCGATGTAAGTAATCGAGGACCAGAGATAATGCGTCTGCCAGGTGCGCCAAACCGGCTCACCATTTTTAATCGCCAGGCCAATCGCGCAGATGCCGCTGTTTGAAAAATACTGGATCAAAGCCATCGCGCCGACCGCGGCAATGAAATGCGACGTGTCCCAAAACCTGATTTCCGCAACCGATCCAAAAGAGATACGCATGACCCATATGGTCAGCGAAGTCGAGCAGACCATCATCGCCGAATTGAAGGCGATGGTTAGCGGCTTTCGGCTGATGCGCAATGCTGAGAAGAGACCTTCAATTGCGGCCAGCAGAATTCCAGCCATTCCGCCGTAAACCAGCAGGACCAGAAAGATGAAGGTATCTGAAATCGTGATGTTGGTGTTGACGCGGGGGATCTGGACTGAGAATCGAGCGCTGACCACCATCATGATGGTAGCCAGGATCAGAAGTCTCAAGTCGAACTTCGGCGCTGGCAAAAGGAACGTCGCGGCGATCAGCGACGCAGCGCCGGCCACGACGATGATCCAGCGATAGGCGTCGGACAATCTCGCTTGACTAGTTATTCGGGCTGTAGCTTCCACGTTGGGACCTGTGCTTGATTAGCGGAGATAGATAGTTTCGTAATTGCTATGGAATTTGAAACCGACTTTTTCATAGAGCGCGACGGCGCTCTTATTAAGATCGTTGACCGTGAGGCAAATCGATTTAGTCTCGGCCAATAGAATTGACGAGAGCTTTGTCAGGCATCGCAACGCGTGACCCTGACGTCTTTCTTCCGGATGGACATAGATGCCTTCGAGGTAGGTGACCGCGGGTGTTTGGCTGACCACGTCAGCTTTGAAGATGAGACGGTTTTCTTCGACCAGCACCCACACGCGGTTTTGCTCGATGCGCCGCGCCGTGCGAATGCGGAAGCCGCTCGGGTCGCGCTTCAGGGGATTGCTGCCGCCTTCTTCCTGGGCCATGGCGGAGTTGACGGCAACGACCTTTTCGAGGTCCTGCACGGTGGCCGGCCGCAAATTGACGTCCTCGACCGGGCACGCCGGTTCAGTAAGTTCAAACATGTGCTCGCGAGCGACACAACGCGGCTGGGTCGAGCCGCCGCCATAATAGGTCCAGAAGACTCTGATCGATTGCTCCTCGCCGCGAATCAGATGGGCGCTTCCGCAATTGCGAGCGACTCGCGCGAAGCTGACCAGCGAATCTTCGGTGTGCGCCTCGACCATCGTGGCGTGACCGATCAAAGCGACCGCCTCGAGTTGTCCGGTGAAATTGCGGGAGCCATAGAACGAACCGCGATTGCGCGGACTGAGTAATCCGTTATCGCGAATCAAACCCAGCATAAAAACCGTATGCAGCGGACGCGCGGACAAAAACTCGATGACTTCCGCTTCGTCGCTGCGACAAAGTTCGCTGATGTTGCAGGACTGGGTAGGTTCGGCGAACCCGCTGCTCATTCCCAAATCCTGGCTCATCATGGTGACTGCCATGTCGTTTTCCCTTGAAACTTTTCTGAAGACCGAAAAGCAAATTAAAAAAGAGCGGTGCGCCGGCCGTTTGCCTGGCCGGCGCACCTTTAACTTCAGGCGCTACTGCTTCGGCTGCATCGCCGGACCACCATCGCCATTGATCAATGCGCGCGCGGCCATCGCGGCAACCGCTGAGTCGCCGAGCACCACGCCATCGCCGAGCACCACACCGTCACCGAGGACGACGCCGTCGCCCAGCACCACACCGTCGCCGAGGACCACACCGTCGCCGAGGACGACGCCGCTGCAAAAGAGCGTGCCATCACCAAGCACGACGCCACTGCTCGTCAGAATGCTGTCGCCGAGCACCACACCATCGCCGAGCACCACACCGTCGCCCAGCACCAGACCATCGCCGAGCACTACGCCGTTTCCCATCACCACGCCGTCGCCCAGCACCACACCCTGTGCGTAATAAGTCTGATACTTGGTTTCCAGCGCTGAACCGGTTGCGTACCAGTGCCGCAGGATAATGCCCTGCGCCCAGGTGAAGGTTTGTCCGCCGATTGTGCTCTGCGGAGTTGGAGCCGAACCACTGAGCATCGGCCCATCCTGCGGGGTCGAAGCGTTGAGGTCGGTGCGGATCAGTTTCGCCAATCGCGCGGCGCCTTCGATGTTCAATTCACCGGTGCCTTGCTCGAGCAGGTTGAAGCCTGGCAGCGGATCTGCCGTGTACATCAGGGCCATCTTCACCATGTTCGGCGTGAGCTTTGGATTAATTTGCAAGAGCAGCGCGGCGGCGCCGGAAACGACCGGCGTAGCCATCGAGGTCCCGCTCAGATACATCAATCGCTTGTTGTTGCGATCGATAATTCCTGAATCAAGCTGTGGATTCTGCTGCACCAGAAGGTTCGGAGTGCCGCCGCCGCCACCGCTGTTGCCCATGTCGGATTCGGCAAAGATCAGTTTGTTGCCGGGAGCAATCAGGTCGGGCTTGATCAAATTGTCGTAATGCTTGACGCCGCTGGCGTCGGTGTACGAGCTGCGCGTCGGACCGCGAGAGCTGTAAGTCGCGACACCGTCGTCAGCGTGCGAGTCAGTGCCGAAAGTGTTCGCGGCGCCGACTGTGATCACCGAAGGCTCGTTGCCGGGTGAATGAATCGCTCCGTAGATCTTATTGCCGTTCGAGTCTTTGCCGTTGTTACCGGCTGCGGCAACCACCACGACGCCGGCGTCGACCAGCGCGCGAGCCGCGCGACAGACCGGATCATTCTTGTAAGAATCGATGGCCGGAGCGCCGAGACTCATGTTCACCACACGGATGCCGTACTTGTCTTTGTTCAGCGGGTTGGTGGAACTCACCGGCTTGGTCGGGTCTGCCGCTGCGAGAATCCAATTCAATGCATTCAATAGCGCTGAGATTGAACCCGTTCCATTTTTGTCCAACACGCGCAGGTTGATGAGGTTCGCGTTCGGGGCGACTCCGGAATATGAATCGCCGGAAGAGGTGCTGACACCGGCAGCAGAGCCGGCGACGTGGCTACCGTGTCCGTACGGGTCGTTGGTGGCGTTGTTTTCGATAGTAAAGTCCTTGCTGAATTTGATGCGGGTCGTGGGAAGTAACGCGTTGGTGAAGAACGCAGCGTGCTGGTTATCGACACCTGAATCGAGAATCGCGATGCCAATGCCGGTGCCATCGATCGCCGAGGCGCCGAGTAGGCCGCCAAGCAAGCTGGGCGCATTGCGAACCTGATCCGCACCGGTCGTCGCCGTCACGTGACCGAAAGATTCCATCTTGCGATCGGGCGAGATGTAATTCATCGTGCTGTGCTTCATCAGCGCCTCGACTGCGGTGACCGGCAGTTCGACTTTCATGGCGCCGACGCTGGCCATCGTGTCGGTCGTCAGAACTCCATTCCTGGCGAGCAGCGCGCGGACTTCCTTACCGTTCACGTCGTTGACCTGGAGAATGGCGGTGACCCGGCCGTTGTGAGCGCTCTTCATCAGATCGCGCATGTCCGGCGAAATCTTTTCGCCTTCAAATTCTTCATTGATTGGACTGCGCCGCTTGTCGGCCCTGGCGTCAGCGATGCTTGGGACATGATCGATGGAAATTGACTCGAAGAGCTTCGCGACCGAGTCGTCGGAAGCGATGTAGTTCGTATAAGCCTGCGGCGAAGCACCGCCGATGATGTGCAGCTGGTTTGCCTCGAGCGCGTTTTTGACCGCGGCTGAAGCCAGCGCCGTGGCGCGAGCGCCGGCGTACTGGTTGAGCTGATCGACGAAGAGAATCACGCGACCCTCAGCTTGCGCGGCTTCGGCAAACACGGCCTGCACGCGGGCTGAGAATTCATCGCTGCTCTTCGCGCCCTTCGCCAATGCTTCAATGCTCAGGCGAAAGACTCTCTTGTTGCGCAGCGTCTCGGGCACGTCGCCGAAGGCAATCTTGACGGCAATCGCGCGAGCGATCACTTCACGGTCGAGATCAGATTCGCTGACGACGACCGGGTTTTTAGCGGCCGACAGGCTCGCCATTACGCGGGCCACGTCCGTTTCCCGGTCGCGCGCGGCGTCGAGCTTTCCGGCAGCAGCAAGTTTCGTCAGGTCCGTCGCGTATCGCGACAGTACCGGGAATTCGTTGGCGACTTTTGAGACTGACTGGTCAGTGCTGGCAGAAGCGCGCTGACTTAAGGTCAGGCTGGCGCACATTGAGATCAATAGTGCGACAGTCGTTATGATGGTTGTTACGGGGGCGTATTTTCGATTCATTGTTCTCATCCCTTGATCTGTCCGCCGGTGACCTATTAACCACCGGCCCGAGTTTCGAATAGCAGCTGTTGGGGCGGCATCAGCTCTGTCGGGTGAACAGATACGACCTCAAGCACCTTTGTGCGTTTTAGGCGAACATTGCGCTTGTAAAGAGCAGCCGGAGGGAGTGACCGGCGTCCGGTCTATTGCGAGGTGCGTGCCAGCATTGACAGTATCTGCTAATTGTTGAAATAACTCGGCCAAGGTCGTGCGGCGGCAGTCGCTGCGGTTCGTTCACTCGGTCAGGATGAAAGAACGAAATCTGTCAAAATCAAACCGCTTACGGGAAGAGTGCGGCGGCGTAGGTAGTAATGACTCGGCAAAATCAGCTGAGTGGAACGCGCAGAATTAATCATCCGCGAAGTCAATAATGACGATGCGCAGGCGTAAACAGTGTGGTCTCCGGCGCGCTCGCCGAATTTCAATTGCCGTTTGATCCTGATTCGAAAAACGCAGATATCGAAGGTATGTACATCCGGAAGAGGCGGTATTCGAAGTAATTCAGGATAAGACTGGAAGGTTGTTAGGCGCCTACGGCCTGTATCCATTAAACGATATGACCTGCGAGTTGCGCAAGATGTATTTTTAGCGGAGATTCGCGGAATTGACGCCTGCGAAATTTCGACGAAGAAACCCCGACCTCTGAAAGAGTTCGCAAATCACTGCCGCGAATTGCGGGGAATCAATCACTTGACCAAAACCCTTTCAGGGTTCGGAGGAACCACATCTCCGTTTCCCCAGGGTAGCGCGCTTGATGCGCGCAACCCCGAGCTGGAATTTATGAACGCGTTCGGCGTTCGTGATTCTTGTAAGAGTTGTCCTGAGTCAAGGTATGTCAGTCCCTACACCCCACCCCCATCCCCTACACCCTTTCGTGCTTCACGTTAGGCTCCTCGTCGTTCGGTGAAACAATAATTTCGTGGCTCTGCCGCGGTGAGCTATAATGCCGCTGGCGACTCGGGAGTTCCGAAATCCACAGTCGATCGGATCGCGATCATAATCCTTTATGTTCGAACGCTATACTGAAAAGGCCCGCCGCGTAATCTTTTTTGCTCGTTATGAAGCGTCGCAGTTCGGCGCCCCCGCAATCGAACCTGAGCACCTGCTGCTCGGCTTGATGCGCGAGGACAAAACACTCACCGGTCGTTTCTTTCCGCGCGCGCAAATCACCATCGAAGCGATTCGGCGTGAAATCGAAAGTCGCACGCTGCTGCGCGAACGTATTCCGACGTCCGTCGAATTGCCTCTGGCGCCGGAGACCAAGCGGGTGCTCCATTATTCGCACGAAGAGTCGGACCGGCTGCAGCATCGTCACATCGGCACCGAACACTTGTTGTTGGGATTGCTGCGCGAAGAGCGCTCGATGGCGGCGCAGATTCTGTTTGACCGCGGCTTGCGTCTGGCCGCCGTGCGCGACGAGATTGCGCGGCAGACTGGCGCTGATGCGCGGCAACGCAAAGACATTCCGCACCTGCTCGAATTCTCGCGCGACCTGACCGAAGACGCGCATAACGATCGACTCGATCCGTTGATCGGACGCGACCCGGAGATCGAGCGGTTGATTCAAATTCTTTGCCGCCGCACCAAGAACAATCCTGTCTTGATCGGCGAGCCCGGCGTGGGCAAGACCGCGATTGTCGAAGGTCTGGCCCAGCGAATTGTCGCCGGTGAGGTCCCTTCGTTCCTCGAAAACAAACGCATCCTGTCCCTCGACATCAGTTTGATCGTGGCCGGAACGAAATATCGCGGGCAGTTCGAAGAGCGTTTGAAGCAGATCATGCGCGAGCTGATCGACAATCCGCAGTACATCGTTTTCATCGATGAGTTGCACACGCTGGTCGGCGCGGGTTCGGCAGAAGGATCGCTCGATGCGGCCAACATCCTGAAGCCCGCGCTTTCGCGCGGCGAGATTCAATGCATCGGCGCGACTACGCCCGCAGAGTTTCGTAAATCGATTGAAAAAGATCGATCGCTCGAACGCCGTTTCCAGGCCGTCAAGGTGCCGCCGCCTTCAGAAGATGAAGCCGTGGCAATTCTCGGCGGCGTGCGAGAACGCTACGAGAGTTTCCACCAGGTGCATTACACCGACGAGGCTTTGGAAGCTGCCGTCCGCCAATCAACCCGTTACATTCCCGACCGCTTTCTGCCGGATAAAGCCATCGACGTAATTGATGAAGCCGGCGCCCGCGTGAAACTGCGCGTGCGTGCCGAGCAGGGAAATCTCGATGCCTTGATGGCCCCACTGTCGGAATGGGAGCGGGCCACCTACGGTCGCGCGCAGGCGCCGATTACCGATGAGGACGAGGATGACGATCAAATCGTCATGGGCGAGGTCACTCGCACCGACATCGAAGAAGTGATCGCGCGCTGGACCGGCATTCCGATCGTCTCCTTGAAAGAAGAAGAGTCAAAGAAGCTGCTGCGCATCGAAGCCGAATTGCATAAGCGCGTGATTTCGCAGCGGCCCGCGATCTCAGCTTTGGCCCGCGCGATTCGCCGCTCGCGCGCCGGTCTGAAAAATCCACATCGTCCGGTCGGATCCTTTCTGTTCCTGGGCCCGACGGGTGTCGGCAAAACCGAAGTCGCGCGTTGTCTCGCAGAGTTTCTCTTCGGCAGCAATCGTTCCATGATTCGCTTCGACATGTCCGAGTTCATGGAGAAACATGCCGTCTCGAAATTGATCGGTTCGCCGCCGGGCTACGTCGGCCACGAAGAAGGCGGCCAGTTGACTGAGCGCATCAAACGTTCGCCGTATTCGGTGCTGCTGTTTGACGAGATTGAAAAAGCCCACCCCGATCTCTTCAATATCCTGTTGCAGGTTTTCGAAGACGGCATCCTGACCGATGGCCTGGGCAACACCGTCGATTTCAAGAACACGATCATCATCATGACGTCGAACATCGGGGCGCGCTTTATTCAACGGCGCGGCACGATGGGCTTCCAGGGCTCATCCGATGTTTCGCGCGTGAAGATGGAAGAGATGGTGATGAATTCGGTGCGGCAGACTTTCAATCCCGAGTTCATCAATCGTCTGGACGAGATTATTGTTTTTGACGAACTCGGTGATGAAGAGTTGCTCGACGTGCTTCAGCTCCAGGTCGATCAAATCAACGCGACGATGTCGAACCACGGATTTATCGTCAGGCTGGCGGACGACGCCAAGCGTTGGGTGGTCCAAAAGACGTGTGGGGATCGGTCGTACGGAGCCCGGCCGTTGCGCCGGGCGCTACAAAAATATGTCGAAGATCCGCTTTCTGAAGCTCTCATCCAGGGCCAGCTGGCTGACTCCTCGCTGGTCGAGATGTTCCTTGAGGGCGCCGACCTGAACTTCCGCTCGATCTCCATCGATGACGAAGGCCACGAGCGCATCAATGATCTGCTGCTGACGCAATAGACTGAATCCAAGAACGCTGGGTGGCCGAGGGAATCCCGTCTTTCGCAATCTACTCTTGGCGCCTTAAACGTGCTGTCTTAATGACTCGCGAGGTCATTGATCCCGACCAAATCGTGAAGTAAGAGCGAGCGACTCTCGCCCCAGTAATGTATCCCGCAAGCAGCCCGCTAAAATCCTTGCAAGGCTGTTGACAAATGAGAATTCAAATGCTAAATATGCCTTCGTCTGCACTTACATGGTTGTCTTACTCGCACTGTAGGAGGCTTAAGATGGTGAAACTCGTATTGAAGCTGGCTTGTGTTGCAGTTCTCGCCGTTGGGGTATTTGCGACTAGGACAGCGCCGGCAGCGGCAGAATGCGGGGCCTGCATATACATGAATGATGGTTCACGTACATGCCAGCATTGTGGGCACCTTGGCTTAGAGGATTGCGAGCCGGGAGAAGATCGTTGTACCAGCAACGGAATCCCATGCGACGCCGACCCTTCCGGACATATTGCCTGTATACGATGATATCGTCGTGGGGCGAAGATGTCGGCTCTAAGGAATTAACCCAGTAGGCTCCGGCGTGGCGTTCATACCGCCGATGTCGGTTTAGGTTGCTGGCTGGATCAAACGGTCATTGCGTGTTTGCCGCGCGTTCGTCTTTTGTTTCTGACTATGCGCTGAGTTGAGGCGCTCTCGTCTAGAATCTCTCGCGAATAGACTGGCGGGCACAAATCGACCTTGAGTCCCCCTGGAAACCCTTCCACTCAAGATCAACTCATCCCGCTGCGTTAGCAGGTTCAAACTATGACGTTTAGATCGGAGAGGTGAGGGTTGTTCGCTGGGGATTCCACGATCATTGGTTGAAGACTTTTGTCGCGCCGTATCATCGATACCTCACTACTAAATTCCTGTTGAGGAATCTACTTAAAGATGTTCCCAATCCTACTTATAAGCATCCTCCTCAGTCCGTTTAGTCTGTCGGTTCAGGAGTATCGTGTGGCTGAGGTTACGATGCGTAAGCACGTGAAAAGCGTCGTTATGCCGACTTTTCCTCAGGATGCGGAAAAGCGTGGCGCTAAGGGTCCAGTGGTCATGCAGGTTGACGTAGACGTTGACGGGAATGTTGTAAAAACAGAAACGCTGCAATCCCCTGACGCTTCGGTCAGCGAAGCGGTAACCAGCGCGGTTACACGGTGGAAATTTGAGCCGTTCAGACTTGCCTCCGGTACGCCAATAGGCGTACAGGGGAAACTCACTTTCTATTGTGTGTTGGATGCTCATGGAAAGGGTCGAGTAGAAAATCCAAAGCAATTCAAGTAGCCCGGAGGTTCGGGAAATGCGGGGCAAACTGCCGAAAGCGCTGAATACAGCAACTAACATTCTCATCGCTGTGGCCGCGATCCTGATGATTGCGGTTTTGGCTAAGCGTCTCCTCGAAAAGAGGGCCAATGTAGTGCCTGGCGAGCCAATTAACCAGGTAAAGATCGGGGACAGATTGGACTTGCCGAACCTGGATTGGCGAGCCAATAATCAGACGTTAGTTTTTGCTCTCCGTAGCGATTGTCCATACTGCAGTCAGAGCGCTCCGCTATATCGGCGTTTGCTGACAGCAGCCTCAACACCTAGAGGCTTTGTACCGGTGGCCGTTTTCGATGAACCCGCGGCTGAATCTAAAGCTTACCTTGCGCGACTTAACATCCCCATCAATGATGTCCGGCAGGCTGATCTTAAAAAATTGTCAGTCAGAGGAACGCCGACGCTGATACTGGTCAATCAAGAAGGTGTTGTGATCGACCTTTGGTACGGTAAACTTGGGACCTACCGAGAATCGCTCCTCTTTAGTCGACTCGGCGTACCGAACGACAGCCCACCCAATTCAGGCGACGAAACTGACGCGATTATCGCTACCGATGCTCAAAGCGATTGGGTCAACCCTGTTCCCCCTTCCGACCTAATCGATCTCGACACCCTGAAAGGTATGGAGAGCCGAGGAAACGTAATATTGCTTGATGTCCGTAACCGACAGCAGTTTGCAATTGAGCACAATCCCCGAGCCGTGAATATGCCGCTCAATGAGATCGATGTTCGAGCCATCAATGAATTCAATCCATCTGATCAGATCGTAACATCCTGCTATTGTGTCGACCGGAGCAGTGCAAATGCGTACAAGAAGCTGGTGGACGCTGGCTTCAAGCACGTAAAAGTCTTGCGCGAAGGCACCTAGCCGGTGGCCCCGCTTTCGACTTTCCAGTTATCTATTTCACGTAAACCTCAGTTTTGGACTTTCCTTTGAGCTTCCCGCTATAATGCGGCGCTTTACGGATGAATGTGGCAACGGGTAAGGGCTGCCGTGAATCAAAGTGCTCCCCAGGCTGCGTAATCCAAAGCCGTTTGTGTTACTTTTTCCCTGATAGTAAGCACTAATTTCAGTCAAATAGGTGTTGGGGTAACCGCCAATCGTTGGATCGAATGCTGCTGCCAAACAGCGGAAAACTGACCTGCGGGCTGCTAACACAAGGTCCCCAAGCGTCTTGAGGGCACCGTTTCTTATGCACTTTTATCGCGTCGTCCTGCTCGCCATAGTTGGCCTGCTAATCGGCACTACCTGTTTGTTCCTGCACGCGCGCGCGTCGGCGCAACAGCCCCAGCAACGGCTGGTTGAAGAAGTCGACATTATCGGCAATCGCCGCCTGCGCAAAGAAGACATCCTTTATTGGATTCAAACGCGGCCGGGTGATCCTTACAATCCCGAAAAGGTCAATGCCGACCTGCAAACGATTCTTTCACTGAATTTTTTCGATAAGGTCCGCACGCGCGTGACGGCGGAAGACGCGCCGCGCGGCGGCGTGCGCATTATTTTCGAAGTCACAGAGCTGCCCATCATCCGCGACATTCAATTCGAAGGTTTGAAGAGCGTTACTGAATCAGACGTGCTCAAAACGTTCCGTGAACGACGCGTCGGCGTGTCGAAAGAATCGATCCTCGATCCGGTCAAGGTGAAGAACGCTGAGCGGGTTTTGAAGGAATTGCTCGCGGCGAAGGGCCATCCTAACGCCGTAGTCACCGGTACTATCGACCCGGTTTCGCAAACTTCCAGCGCCATCACCTTTGTCGTCAATGAAGGCGCCCGCGTCCGAGTCGCAGAGATCCGCTTCGAAGGCAGTCATGTTTTCAAGAGCAGCGCCCTGCGCGAGCACATGAAGTACGTCAGGGAAGCGGGACTGGTCACGCGCTTCAAGGAACAGGACATTCTCGATCGGCAGAAGCTCGAGTACGACCTGCATCAGGTCGATACGTACATGAAGTCGAAGGGCTACCTGCAGGCGCGGCACGGCGAGCCGAAGATCGAAGGTCTCGGCAAGCGCCGCACCGGTTTGCCGATCCTGCCGCTGCCGTTCCTTTCATCGGTAGATGACACGCTGCGCATCACCGTGCCCATCACGGACGGCAAGCTGTTTCGCGTCGGCGACGTAAAGATCGAAGGCAACTCGATCTTTTCTGAGAACATTATCAAGGCCTTTATCGGCTTGCAGAAGGGCGCCGTCGCCAACGGCGAAGCGCTGAGCAAAGGTCTCTACGAGAATCTGAAGAAAGCCTACGGTAACCAGGGATTCATTCAGTACACGGCGGAAGTCACTCCGGCCTTCAAAGACAATCCCGCCAACCCGAACGAAGGCATCGCCGATTTCGTCATTACGATCGACGAAGGTAAGCAGTTTACGTTGCGCCGTTTGGAATTCACCGGCAATACCTTCACCCGTGACAACGTCCTGCGCCGCGAAGTGTTGATTAACGAAGGCGACATCTATAACCAGGGATATTTTGAAATTTCGGTGACGCGTTTGAATCAGCTCGGCTACTTTGATCCGATTGATCACGAGAAAGACGCCGACTTCAAACAGAATGAAGAAGAAGGCCAGGTCGACGTGACGCTGAAGGTCAAGGAGAAAGGCCGGCAGCAGATTTCCTTCAACGGCGGTATTTCGGGTATCGGCGGCACATTCTTTGGACTCGATTACTCGACCAATAACCTGTTCGGCCGCGGCGAAGTACTCGCGCTCCAACTCGCCGCCGGCAATCGCCAGCGTTCGTTCCAGTTCTCGTTCACCGAGCCCTACATCCGCAACCGGCCGATCAGCGCGGGCTTCAGTGTCTTCGCTTATTCGCAGAAGTTCTTCGGTGAAGGCACGTTCCTCTCGCAAAATGTCAACGCGATTCAAGGCGCGTCCGGCGGGGTCTTCGATTTCTTCAATACCAACGAAGAGAACCTGTTCACCCGCAATTCCATCGGCGGTTCAATCTTCGCCAGCGCGCCACTTTCTGAGTTTTATCGCAAACGGCCGTTCACGCAGTTTTCACGCGTCGGACTTTCGTATCAGCTTTCCGAGTCGAACGTAAAAGATCCGCCGGTCAATGCGGCCGGTGGGACTAATTTTATTCCCGTCATCTACGCGCAGCCGAACATTATTACCAGCCGCATCACGGGCAGTTTCGTTTACGACACGCGCAACGCAAGCATCGACCCGACGCGCGGCAGATCGATATCGGCGTCCGTAGCCCTTTCCGGACTGCTCGGCGACGTGCGCACTTACGGGCCGACCCTGGAATTCACGCAGTTCTATCCGGTGCGAAACAAGAAGTCGGAATATCCGCACGTATTCGGGTTCCGGATTCTGTTGGGCACGGTCGGCAGCTTCGCGACGACGGAGAAAATCAAGAATGCGAATTCGCTCGCGTTCGTCGATGGTGTGCCGATTTACGAACGCTTCTTCCTCGGTGATGAGTTTACGATTCGCGGTTACAACGTTCGTTCGATCAGTCCGGTAACGCCGCTCGATAACTACATCACTTCACGCAACGTGGTCGTGGCAGTTAATACCGCGGGCACGCCGCAGACGGTCCCGGGATTGCCGGCGAGCCTCGCGGCGATAGGTACCTTCACCGGCGCCGCGGGCTCGAACACCGCCTCGTTGTCACGCGTTTACACGGCGACTGGTGGTGATACGCAGGTACTCGGCAATTTCGAATACCGCATCCCAATCATTGGCCGGACCGTCCAGGCAGCTCTATATGCCGATGTCGGCAACTCGTTCAACCTGAGATCGAATCACTCACAGACTTTCTCGACCGAATTTCTGGCGGACGATGGTTTCCTGAATACTCTGGGATTCATTCGTTGTCCGCGCCAACTTTCAGGACTGGCGCCGGTGACGCTGACGACCCTGGCCGCCTGTAACAACTTTACAAACCTCGCGTTGTCACCGAACCTCGGTTTTATCGCTCGTGACAATCGCCTCATCACTCGCGCTGAATACGATACGGCGCTGCGCCTCGGCCCGGTCGATCCTCTGACGGGATTGCCGCCGGGACTGCAGCAGGTGTTCATGAGAGGCGAAGCGCAGCGAAACACCGTCGTGCGCCTCGATCAGAGCCTGTTCGCTAAATTTACCGATTTGCGCAGCAGCGTGGGCGCGGAACTACGCGTCCAGGTTCCGGTTTTGAACGTGCCTTTTCGCCTGATTTATGCTTATAATCCGAACGCTCGCAAGGATCAGGTGATCGACGGATTTCCTTTCTTCTTTGACGAGAAAAAGTCGGTATTTCGTTTCAGCGTAGGCCGCACTTTCTAGCGTTGATTCAACCGCACGCGGTTAACCAACAAGCAAACCAATCCGGCAGCCTGAACAACTAAGGAGTTGCATTCACGCCGCCACTCGACGAATTGTAAGGAGCTTTAAGTAACGAGATGAAGATTATTCGTGCGATAGCCGCGATCGCTTTCTTTGCGGCAATCAGCGCTGCCTCAGTCGCCGCGCAACCGAAGCCGGCCACGACGCCGACCCCAGCCAAGCCAGGCCCGATTTCCTCCGCGCCCGCGACGACCGGCGGCTCGACCACCGGCAACGTTCCCGAAGCCAAGGTCGCCCTGGTCGATACCGATGCTTTTCTTGATCCGAAGGTTGGCATCCAGCGTCTGCTGGCCGCCGCCAGTAAGCTCGAAAGCGAGTTCCAACCGCGTCGCACTGAGCTCAATAATATGCAGGGCCAGGTCGACAAGATGACCGCCGACCTGCAGAAGGCTGCGCCCGTTCAGGATCCGAAAGTCAGCGCGCAACAGCAGGACGCGATCGATACCAAGAAACGAGAAATCACGCGCAAGACCGAAGATGCTCAAAGCGCCTACCAACAACGGATGCAGGCGCTGCTGGGCCCGATCTATGACGACATCGGCAAGGCCCTCGATGCTTTTGCCAAGGCCCATGGCATCACCTTGATTCTGGATGTTACCAAGGTGCAGGGCATCGTCAGCGCTGACGGCTCGCTCGACATCACCAAAGCATTTATCACCGAATTCAACAGTAAGAACCCGGCGACCGCCGCGTCACTGACGCCGCAGCCATAAAGAACTAACCAGATTGCCGGAATATGCCGCAGGTTGTGATCGATGAGGCCTGCGGCATCTTTGCCTGACAAACTGGAGGAGTAATTGAAATGATCAGCAAGAAGTTTTTTTTGTTCGCCTTGATTGCCCTGTTGGGCACAGTTTGCGCGCAAAGCGCCGCGGCCCAGGCCGCCAATGTTCCCGTCGGTAAGATCGCCGTGATTTTTTCGGAAGCGTTCCAGGATCCGAAGGTCGGCATCAACAAGTTCGCGGTTATCCAGAATCAGTTGAATACTGAATTCAAGAAACCCCAGGAAGACCTCGACGCTGCTGCGAAACAAGTCCAGGCTCTGCAGGACGAAATCGCCAGGTTGCAGAAATCGGCCGCGCCGGCGGATCCAAAAGCGATCCAGGCCAAGATGGATCAACTCGATCAATTGAAGAAGGACTCGCAGCGCAAACTGGAAGACACGCAGGCGCTTTATCAAAAGCGGCGCACGGACTTATTGGGCCCTTTGCAGGATGAGGTCGGCAAGGCACTCGATGTGTTCGCCAAAGCCCACGGCATCACGATGGTCATCGACGGCAGTCAGGTGCCGGGAGTGATTTACGCCTCAGACACCCTGGACATCACGCGGATCTTCATTTCTGATTTCAACTCGAAGAATCCGGCAGCCGCGGCCAGCACCGCGAAACCTTAGCCGGCCGGCGGCAAACGGTGGCTGACGAATCAATGGTTCGTTGGCCTATAGAGTAGCTTCGTGATCGGCCGCATCCGCGCGGTCGTGCGCGACTCCGGTCCGCTCCGGTTCTGAAACACTTATGGAAACTGTCCTCGACTCTGAAGGCATCAAGAAGTTACTGCCACATCGCTTTCCCTTCCTCCTGGTCGATCGCATCATCGAACTAAAACCGCTCGAGCGGATCGTCGGCATCAAACAGGTCAGCGCCAACGAATCGTTCTTCGAGGGCCACTTTCCGGGAGCTCCGGTCATGCCGGGTGTCCTCGTGATCGAGGCGCTGGCTCAATGCGGCGCCATCCTGGCCTTGCGCGAAATCGAAGATCGCGATCAGAAGCTGGTGCTGTTCACCGGTATCAAGGAAGCGCGCTTCCGCCGGCCGGTCGTGCCGGGTGACAGCCTGGTGCTGGAAGTCACGGCGTTGCGCTTCGGACCACGCATTCAGCGGATGCGCGGCGAAGCTAAGGTCGATGGCCAACTGTGCGCCGATGCGGAGCTGATGAGCATCATCGCCGATCGTCCGAAGGCCTAATGATGAGCGCCGCGTCAATTCAAAGTTCCACCAGCATTCATCCTTCTGCCGTTATTGGTTCAGGTGCGCAAATCGGCGATGGCTGTCAGATTGGGCCGTACGCTGTCGTCGGCGACGATGTCATCCTGGGCAAAGGTGTCGTCATTGAATCGCATTGTGTGATTGATGGCCGGACCCGCATCGGCGACAAGACGCACATCTATCCGTTTGTGTCGATTGGTTTGCCGCCGCAGGATTTGAAGTTCGCGGGTGAAGAAACTGAAACGGTCATTGGCAGCCGGACGCGCATTCGCGAATTTGTTACGGTCCATCGCGGCACGACGGGTGGAGGCGGCCTCACGAAAATCGGCGACGATTGCTTTCTCATGGCGCAAGCCCATGTGGCGCACGATTGTCTGATCGGCGATCACGTGATCATGGCCAACGCGGCCACACTCGCCGGCCACGTGACGGTCTACGACCGCGCCAACATCGGCGCCTACTCCGGGGTGCATCAATTCTGTCGCGTCGGCCGCGAAGCGTACGTCGGCGGATACTCTGTGGTCGTGAAGGACGCTTTGCCGTTCGCGCTCACGGTCGGGAATCACGCGAAGTGCTACGGTCTGAACAAGGTGGGCGTGCGCCGGCGCGGCTACTCGAACGAGACGATCGCGGCTTTGCATCACGCCTTTCACCTGCTGTTATCTTCAAAGCTGAACACGACCCAGGCGATTGAACGAATTCGCGAAACGATCAAAGACGTTCCCGAAGTCAATGAAGTGGTTCGTTTCGTGGAAGCCTCGCAACGTGGCGTCGTAAAGTAGTTCCACCACAGAGGACACAGAGAAAAACAATCAGCCACGTTTAGAAGCCGGACTTGTCCGGCGTTGATTGGCCGCACAGCTACGGCCTCTAAACGATCACACGATTTTCTATGGGTTCTTCTCTCTGTCCTCTGTGGTTAATGTATTCATGAAAATCGGTCTCATCGCCGGCAACGGGCAGTTTCCGTTTCTTGTTATCGAGGGCGCGCATCGCGCGGGCGCCGAAGTCGCCGTCGCCGCGATTCGCGAAGAGACCGATCCGTCCATCGAAAAAATCGCCGATCGATTTACGTGGGTCGGCATCGGCCAGTTGGGCAAGATGCTGAAGTTCTTCAAGAACGAAGGCGTCGACCAGGCGATCATGGCCGGGCAGGTCAAACACGTGCAGATTTTCAGCAAGGCCATCCCGGACGTGCGCATGCTCAAGATGCTTTTGCGTCTGCCGAAGAGAAACACAGATGCGCTGATTGGCGCCGTCGCCGGCGAACTTGCCAGCGAGGGAATTGAACTGATCGACTCAACCCATTTCCTTCAGGATCATCTCCCGAGCGTGGGCACGCTGACCAGACGCGCCCCCGATGATCGTGAACGCAGTGACATTGAATACGGTTTGGGAGTCGCCACCGAGATCGCGCGGCTCGATTTGGGGCAAACAATTGTGGTGCGCGATCGCGCCTGCGTGGCGATCGAAGCCATGGAAGGAACTGACGCGGTCATTCGTCGGGCCGGCGAACTGGTGCGCGGCCGGCTGACTGTCGTGAAGATCTCCAAACCGGATCAGGATATGCGTTTCGACGTTCCCGTGGTCGGTGTGCCCACAATTGAATCGATGATTGTTGCCCGGGCCACCTGTCTCTGTCTGACCGCCGGGAAGACCTTGATGTTTGATCGCCAACAGATGATCGGATTAGCGAACAAACACAAGATCGCAATCGTCGCGGTCTGAGCAGCGTTCCCTTGACTTGGCCTTAATTTAGTCTGAGAATCCCTCGCACAGAAATCCAGCGAACCTTCTGGTCCTGACGTCGCGCAAGCGATGTTCCGGTTACATCTTTTCAAAAAGGAGTTTCACCATGGCATTACGTTTAGGAGATACCGCGCCGAATTTCACGGCCGAGACGACCGACGGAACTATCGATTTTCACCAGTGGCTGGGCGATAGTTGGGGCATTCTGTTTTCGCACCCGAAAGACTTCACGCCGGTGTGCACGACTGAACTCGGCTACGTCGCCAGCATCAAGCCTGAATTCGACAAGCGGGATGTGAAAGTCATCGGGTTGAGCGTTGACCCGGTCGACAACCACAGTCGCTGGGCCGATGACATCAAAGACGCGACCGGCCACGCACCGAATTATCCGATGATTGGCGATACCGATCTGGCGGTCGCAAAACTTTATGACATGCTGCCGGCGACTACTTCGGGCGGCGCTGAAGGGCGGACCGCGGCCGATAACATGACGGTGCGCAACGTGTTCGTGATTGGGCCCGACAAGAAGATCAAGTTGATGATCGTCTATCCGATGGCCACCGGCCGCAACTTTGACGAGATCCTGCGCGTGATCGATTCGATTCAATTGACGGCCAATTACAGCGTGGCAACGCCGGCGAATTGGAAAGACGGCGAGGACGTGATCATCGTGCCGTCGCTTAACGACGAAGCCGCGAAAGAAAAATTCCCGGACGGCTGGAAGACGGTGAAACCTTATCTGCGCCTGGTGCCGCAACCTAACAAGCAGACGAAAGCCGAAGGCGCGTAATGGCACAGACTTTAGTCTGTGATTTGACTTCATTCAACTGTATCGACTATTCCTGCGAGCGCAGAGCTTGGGACTCTGCGCTTGCTGTCTTTTAGTAATCATCACAGACTGAAGTCTGTGCCACAGTTATGAGAGCCATTGTCACCACCGCCGCCGGCGACGCTCGCGTCATGAAAGTCGAGGAGCGTCCCGACCCCAAGCCAAAACCGGGACAAGTTGTCATCCGCGTCAAAGCTGCCGGCCTGAACTTCGCCGACATCCTGGCGCGGCAGGGCTTGTATCCGGACGGGCCGCCGAAGCCTTGCGTGATGGGCTATGAAGTTTCGGGGAGAGTGGAAGGAGTTGGTGAAGGTGTCAATGCGTCGATGATTGGCGAGCCGGTAATTGCGATGACCCGGTTTGGCGGTCAGGCGGAACTCGTCGCGGTGGCCGCGGCGCAGACCTTCCCGAAGCCGGAAGATCTCAGCTTCGAAGCAGCTGCGGCGATTCCGGTGAACTACCTCACCGCCTGGGCACTGCTGGTTACTATGGGCGGCCTGAAAAAAGAGGAAGCCGTGCTCATTCACAATGCCGGCGGCGGTGTCGGCTTGGCGGCGCTTGATATCGCCAAACACATCGGCGCGCAGACCTTCGGGACGGCGAGCATAGGCAAGCACGATTTTTTGCGAGCGCGCGGCCTCGACCATCCAATCGATTACCGCCAACAGGACTGGCTGCCGGCGCTCATGTCATTGACCGCAAACCGCGGTGTCGAATTGATTATCGATCCGCTGGGCGGCGCCAACTGGAAGAAGAGTTATCGCGCGTTGCGGGCGACGGGACGGATGGGCGTCTTCGGAATGTCAGTCGCGTCAGCCTCCGGTATCGCGGGGAAGATTCGCGCGCTCAAAGCGATTCTGACAATGCCGCGCTTTAATCCAATCGGTTTGATGAATAGCAACAAATCCGTCTTCGGCCTCAATCTCGGTCACATGTGGGGCGAGGGCGAGAAGGTCGCCGGTTGGATGCGCGAGATCATGCGCGGCCTGGCGGAGGGTTGGGTAAGACCGCACGTCGATCGCAGCTTCCCGTTCGAGCAAATCGCCGACGCCCACACTCACATCGAATCGCGAAAGAACATCGGCAAGGTTGTGCTGGTGCCTTAGCGGAACGCGGGCATCACTGCCCGCAAAACCTGTCGCAGCCACGCTGCGCCGTTGTGCAGACCTTCAACTTCTGCCGGCAGAATCCTTCCGGCCGCTTTGTCTCTCAAAGTACTTGACGCGGCAAGTACCCTCGGCGTATTCTGTGTTCGTGTCAGCTCTCCATCAACCCGAAACCCCGCCGGCGCTGCACGATCGCGCCATGGACAACCTGCGATATATTCGCGAAACCATGGAGCGCGCCTCGGCGTTTACCGCCGTGCCGGGTTGGGGGCAAGTGGCGATCGGGTTGAGCGCGATGGTCGCCGCTTACCTGGCCGCGCATCAGGCCACGCGCCGCGCCTGGTTGGGTGTTTGGCTCGCCGAGGCAATCATTTCTCTCTTGATCGCCGGCTGGCTGATGGATCGCAAAGCTCGTAAGTCGGGCGTGCCTTTGTTCTCCGGTCCGGGACGAAAGGTGGCATTCAGCCTTTCGCCGCCGATGGTCGCCGGCGCTTTGTTGACCGTGGTACTGTTTCGCGCGGGATTGGTAAATGCGATCCCCGGCATGTGGTTGCTCCTCTACGGCACCGGGGTGATTACCGGCGGCATGTTTTCCGTCAGCATCGTGCCGGTGATGGGCATCTGTTTTGTAATAGCCGGCGCGCTTGGTCTGTTCCTTCCGCTGATACCGGGAGATTGGTTGATGGCGCTCGGCTTTGGCGGACTGCACATAGTTTTCGGAACGATCATCGCAAGGAGATACGGTGGCTAGGCAAGCGGCGCTCAAGCGCGAAGCACACAAGGCGACGACGGACAAGGAAAAGCTGCGCGGCGTTCATGGCGGCGCGCCGCATAGCGCTCACGAGATCGACCGGATGATTCATGAACGGTTGAGACTGGGAATTATCAGCGCGCTGGCAGCGAACGAATCGCTGACTTTTAATGAATTGAAGCACCTGGTTAAGACGACCGATGGCAATCTGAGCGTGCATGCGCGCAAGCTGGAAGATTCCGGTTACGTCAGTTGCGCAAAATCATTCGAAGGGCGCACGCCCAGGACCGAGTACCGCCTGACCGCTGCGGGCCGGCGCGCGCTAGAGCGTTATATCGATCACATGGAAGCGTTGATTGGTCGCATGCGAAACAAATAAGAGGCGCCCAAAATTTTTTGCCCGGGAGCTTTGTAAAGTAAAGCACTCTGTTAAGCAGTATGGATCGAAACCTATGCATACGAACGTAAACCTGGCTGCGCCGATCGGGGCGCTTGCGTTTCTCGGCACCGGATTCCTTCTCTTTTTGATAGGGATCGTCCTGGCGCAATCGCTGATCGTGCGAAAGATGGGGCGGGCCAGGTTGTTACTGGCCGCGATGCTGATCATCGGCCTCGCATATTTCGGCGCCATGCTTATTTTCTCGCTCAGAAGCCGGGACCAATTGCTGGCGCGCGGTGAAGAGAAGCACTTCTGCGAACTCGATTGTCATCTGGCTTATTCGATTGCCGACACTGCGCAGGCCAGGACGTTGGGCGAAGGCGCCGGGCAGACCCAGGCGCAGGGCCAATTCACCATAGTCACCATCAAAACGCGTTTTGATGAAACAACTATCGGCCTGAGGCGTGGAGAGAGTTTGTTATATCCGAATGGTCGCGCGTTCACGCTCATAGATGACCGCGGCAAACGCTATCGATTGGCGGCGCAAACAGGCACGCCGGTGACGACGCCGCTGCGGCCCGGTGAAAGTTATACGACTGAGCTGGCGTTCGATTTGCCGGCGGATGTGAAGCCGGCGGCTCTGTTGGTTAACGAGAGCGCCTGGGAGACGCATTGGCTCATCGGCCATGAAAACAGTCCGATGCATGGCCAGATAAAATTCCAGATTTGACGATGCACGAGGCGCGCACCGTGCGCGACCGTGGCAAACCACATTGTCGGGGAACAACTTCAAGCGAAGAATTGTCAAACTCAAAAAACGTCATGTTTCAGCAAATCAATTTTCCAGTCAAACCCGCGGTTATTCCGGAGAAGGCGTCCATGTTCAAGCGCATCGCGGCTGTCACCTTCATATTCCTGTGCACCACTGTGGCCTGGGCAATTCTCGGCGCCACCATTTTCCAACGCACCTACGATTCCGGCACTTTTTCCGACAGCCGGGTGGAATCGACTTGGGGCGCGCCGCAAAGTCAGTCGCCGCCGCAGGCATCATTCGACGAGAAAGTCCCGAAGAAAGAGACGAAAACCGAAAACGGCAAGACGATCGAAACGGTTACGCAGGAGACGGTGACTACCCAGTTGCCCTTAGAGAGCAGCCGCATCAATGTCGATTTGAATCTCGAGCATCGGCAGAAAGGGTTGCTCTGGTACAGCACGTACAAAGTCGCATTCGACGGCGCTTACACATTCCGTAATGCCAGCGACAAAGATCAAAACGTCACCTTCCAACTTAACTTTCCCACGGCCCAGGCCATTTATGACGACCTCGTTTTCACAGTTGATGGAGCGGCCGTGCCTTTGACGAACGGAAAGAGCAGCGCCAGCGGAAATGTTCTGGTGAAGGCCAGGAGTGCAGCCTTGCTAAAGGTCGGCTACAAGTCTCAGGGACTAAACGATTGGCGTTACAACTTTAGCGGACCGATAAGCGCCACCGGCCAGGGCGGCGGAGACGTGGCGCAGGTGCGCGACTTCTCGTTGAAAATGACGACGAACTTCACCGATATAGACTTCCCCGACAATACGCTTTCGCCGACCAGGAAAACGCCAAACGGCGGCGGTTGGGTGATGGAGTGGAATTTCACGAATCTCGTATCGGGCTATCAGATCGCCATGACGATGCCCGAAAAGCTTCAGCCCGGGCCGCTCGCGGGACGCATCAGTCTGTTCGCGCCCGTATCGCTCTTCTTCTTTTTCTTTCTGATGCTAATCATTACGACGCTGCGCGGCATTGAGCTCCACCCGATGAACTACTTCTTTCTCGCGGCCGCGTTTTTCTCTTTTCACTTGTTGCTTGCCTATCTGGTCGATCACGTTTCGATTCATCTCGCGTTCGCGATTTGCTCGGCAGTTTCGATCTTCCTGGTGATTTCGTATTTGCGGCTCGTAGTCGGAACGCGATTCGCCACGCGCGAGGCAGCGCTGGCGCAATTCATTTATCTCGTCGCGTTTTCCTACGCGTTCTTTCTTAAAGGCTTCACCGGACTGGCGATCACCGTCGGGTCGATTACGACGCTGTTTGTCGTGATGCAGGCGACGGGCAAGATTCGCTGGGCCGAAAAGTTTGCGCCGCGTCGCATAGTTGAAGAGCTGCCGCCAACCACCACGCCGGAGCCCGCAACTGTCCAGCCGGGCTAGTTGGTTATGAAGCGCTACGACGTCGCCATAGTCGGCGCGGGACTCGCCGGCCTGCAACTGTCTCGGCTGTTGGCAGAGAATCAGCTGCGCGTTCTGTTGATTGATCGCAAGGCTTCGCTGACTCAATCGATCCACACCACCGGCACTTTTGTTCGTCGCACGCTCGAGGATTTTTCACTGCCCGACGATTGCCTGGGTCCGGTGGTGCGCGATGTCACGCTTTATTCACCCTCGCGCCGCAGCATCGAATTGCACAGTCCGTACGACGAGTTCCGCGTCGGCAGAATGGGACTTCTGTATGAGCGGTTCCTTGAGGCTGCAATTCGCGCGGGCGTTGAGTGGATGCCGGCGACGCAGTTTGTCGAGTGCTCGCAAGTCGGCGATCGTCTGCTGGTGCAGGTCAGTGAATCGGGCGCGCCGGTTTATCTGGCGACACGATATTTGGTGGGCGCGGACGGCGCCAATTCGCGTGTCGCGCGAGCTTTGGAGCTCGATGAAAATCGAGAATGGATCGTAGGTTTGGAAGAGGTCCTCGAAGATATTCCGCTCGAAGGTCCGCCGCGATTTCATTGTTTTCTCGACCCGCGGCTGTCGCCCGGATATCTCGCGTGGGCAGTTCATGACGGCGAGCAGGTTCACATAGGAGTCGGCGGCTATCCGACGCGATTTGATCCGACTGAATCGCTGAAGCAATTCCGGCGCAGCCTCGGCGGCATTTTGAATCTCAGCAAGGCGAAAGTCGTCGAGCGCAGAGGAGGTCGAATTCCCGTCGGCGGCGTCCTCCGTCGCATCGCGAATTCGCGCGGGCTGCTGTTGGGTGATGCGGCGGGCGCCGTGTCGCCTTTGACCGCGGGCGGTTTGGATCCCTGCATGCGCCTTTCAAAATATGCAGCTGAGGTGATTCCCGATTATTTGCGCCGCGGAGATATCGATGCGCTCAGTTCTTATTCGGGCGAATTGTTTCGCGCGCGATTTGTTTCTCGCCTGTGGATGCGCCGGGTGCTGGCGACCACTCGCTCGCCGAAAGCGATTGAGGTGGGTTGTGCGTTGTTGCGTCTGCCGCTAATGAATTCTTTTGCTCATCATGTCTTTTTCGGTCGCGGCTCGTTCCCTGACATGGCGGTTCCTGCCGAGCGCACAACCAACCCCGCGGCGACGGTCGCCTGAGCTACGTGACGATGAAGCCGGGTGTGCCAACTGAATTATGCTGCGTGCCGGTACTTCGTCTCAGTTGCCTCGCTGCGCGGGTTTCGCGGAATTGGACCAGTTAGCGAATTCGGCGCGTCCAGGTTTGCGCCGTTGTCGACGCCGACCCCGAGACGGTCCACTAATTCGCCACCGAGCCATCCGGTCAGACCCGCCAGCGCAAATCCGACAAATGAAAGCGCCAGCGCTGCCAGCGAAGGCCGATAAGGATTAATGCCACCCTCGGAGTAGCGCAGATACCAACTCGCGACAAACAGCACGAGCACGATCACGTTGCCGATGCCGTGAAAAGCTCCGATGCGTTTCGCGCGGGTGTTCGACGGAATTGCAATCCAATCGATTAACCCAAACGGCGCCGCGGCGACCGCGCCGATGATGCCGCCAACAATCATCCAGTAGGAAACGACAACCATTGTCGGATTCCCCCAGATCAAATAAATGATGTCGAAGATAACCGCCGTACAAAGCAAGCCGAACGGAAACGGAATCAGCATCTGATGAATAGGATGACCTAGCGATTTAACTCTGCTCTCCATAATTCCTCCTTGTCCCTGCCCTGATATTTACAAGCTTCGTGCCAGCATCAACTGCGTAAGCAGCATATTCTCAGCACTGGATAGACCAGGTTCGTCGTCAGCATGTATCGATCTCAAATTGTGACCGGTCTGTTTGTCGTGATTTCAGACGGTGCCAATGTTGTTTATTACCACGCTCTCTTCGTGAAGTGGCGCAGGCTGATGGCATGTCAGTCGCAAAGTAAAGTGATCATGTTGACCACTGACGCCGAGGAGATCTGTATGCAGCCGACTTCAGGTACAACCGTTTCAGTCTGGGCCGCGACGGCCGAAACTCCGAATGAGAAGCCGCTCAGCCAGGACATGAGCGCCAACGTTTGCATCATTGGTGCGGGCATCGCGGGATTGACGACGGCGTATCTGCTGGCGCGCGCGGGCAAAGCTGTCGTGGTGGTGGACGACGGACCAATTGGCGGCGGCATGACGGCGCGCACAACCGCGCACCTGACAAACGCGCTCGACGATCGTTTTTATGAGTTGGAGCGATTGTTCGGCGAGGACGGCGCGCGGCTCGCCGGGCAAAGTCATACCGCGGCGATCGATCGGGTCGCAGAGATCGTACGCGCAGAAACGATCGATTGTGAGTTCGAACGGCTGGACGGTTATCTGTTTCTGCCGACGAACGGTCGAATGAAAATACTCGAAGACGAGCTGCCGGCCGCGCATCGCGCCGGCCTCACTACCGTCAGACGATTGGATCGCGCGCCGCTCGATAGTTTCGATACCGGTCCGTGTTTGCACTTCCCGCGACAGGGCCAGTTTCATCCGCTGAAATATCTGAGCGGATTGGCGGCGGCTATCGAGCGCGACGGCGGTCAGATTTTCACCAGCACGCATGCCGATCAAATCGAAGGTGGTGAACATGCTTACGTCACCTCGACCGGCGGTTACAAGATTCGCTGTGACGCGATCGTAGTCGCGACGAATACGCCGGTGAACGATCGCATGGTGATTCATACGAAGCAGGCCCCGTACACAACTTACGTGATTGGCGCGCGCATCCCGCGTGGCTCAGTTCCAACCATGCTGCTGTGGGACGCGCCCGCGGATCTCTGGGACCCTTATCATTACATCCGCACCGAACGCGGCGATGACTATGACGTTCTGATTGTCGGCGGCGAAGACCACAAGACCGGCCAGCAACATGATGGCGCGCAACGCTGGGGCAAGCTCGAGCAGTGGACGCGCAATCGTTTCCCGATGGCGGAAGAGATCGAATATCGCTGGTCAGGCCAGGTGATGGAGCCCGTTGATGGCCTGGCGTTCATCGGTCGCAACCCAGCCGACGCCGACAATGTCTTCATCGCCACCGGCGACTCGGGCATGGGTATGACGCACGGAACGATCGCCGGAATGTTGCTCAGCGATTTAATCATGGGCCGCGAAAATCCCTGGGCCGATCTTTATGACCCTTCTCGTAAGACGTTGAGCGCGGTCAAGGATTTTGTTGAGGAGAATATCAACGTCGCGGCGCAATACGCGGATGCCGTGACGCCCGGCGAGATTGATTCAATTGAACAGATTGCGAAAGGCGAAGGCGGTGTCATTCGCAAAGGACTCTCGAAGGTCGCCGTCTATCGCGACGATGACGGCACAGTGCACAGCATGTCCGCGGTCTGCGTTCATCTCGGGTGCATCGTCACCTGGAACTCAGCTGAAAAAACCTGGGACTGTCCCTGCCACGGCTCGCGCTATGACGCCGTCGGAACTGTCATCAACGGACCGGCGAATAGCGATTTGCCGCCCGAAGAAATCTAGTCCGTCAGAATCGAGTAACGAGCCCGAGTCGAATCGCGCGGGACGAGCCCGGCGAGATGTTGTTATTGCCATCTGCGTTCAAGTAGTACTTCTTATCCAGAAGATTCTCGACGTTGGCCTGGAACTTCCACCTTTCAGAAAGCGGTACGTAAACCGCCGCGTCAATTCTGGTGTATCCGGGAAGCGTTACGGCATTGTCGATCGCGGCGAACATGTCGGATCGATTGATGACGCCGATACCGAAAGCGAACTTTGTCGCCAATTGATATTTGTTCCAGATAGAAAACGTATCGTGTGGTACCAGCGCCACCTGCGCGCCGGCGCGTGCGGCCGTGGTGGCGTTGGAAATGAAAGCGTTCTGATGAGCATATCCACCCGCGACACTCCATGAGCGCGTTATGTTGCCCTGCACCCCGGCTTCGAAACCATTTGTTTGCTGACTGCCGGTTTGCAGAATTCGCGTGGGATCGTTCGGATCCGTGGCGCGCGTGTTTGTTCGATTCTGCCGGTATACCGCCGTAGTGAGCGCGAGGTTCCGGCCCACGTCCCATTTGGCGCCCGCCTCGTAGTTCGTGAATTGCTCCGGCTTGACCTGCTGAGTAATCGAGGTCAGGGAAGAGAACTGATCGCCTGAACTCGGCAGGTAAGAGACGCTGTAACTCGCGTACAGCGACAAGGGCATCAGCGGCTTTAATACGACTCCTGCGCGCGGCGACACCAGATGGTCGATGCGCCGTAGATTCTCTCCCGTGCGATTGTTATGAAACTGCAAATCGAAATAGTCGAAGCGCAGACCGGCCAGTAGCTGCACCCGGCGCGACAGCTCAATCTGATCCTGAACAAACATAGCGGCGAGCCTGGCAGTGACATGGTTGTTCGCGTCGGTCGCGCTTTGACGAAACGTTACCGGGGTGGTGACCAACGGATTGGCGAACGGGACCTGAATCGAGGTCACGGCATTATTAAAGAAACCCGTGTTTCGCAGATTGTCGGTTAGCTGCCGGCCAACTTCCGTCGCCAGCACCAGGTTATGCTTTGCCTTCCCGGTGGAAATCGCGTAATTGAAATCAGTCTGGTTAAAAAGATTACGTCGGCGCGTCGCATTGTTGTAAGCGGAAATCGTAACAAGGGTTTGACTGTTATTGACCGCTCCGGGCACGTAATTCTGATAACCGCGATCGTAATCGCCGAACATCGTCCGGTTGGTAATCATCAACCGTCCCGACTGATGCTGAAGCGACGCGCTCAGTCGATTCACCGACGCGCGGACATGACTATCGTCAGGATTGCCGAAGTAGGTATCGATGGCCACGTCCGCCGGCCGGCCGTCGAAAGATGGGATACCGCGATCCGCACGCCGGCCATCGTGAAAATACTCATAGCTGATCGCCACACGCGTTTCGGAGTTTGGCGTCAAACTGAACGAAGGGTTGACGCCGTACCGTTCAAGATTCACATAACGCCGAAAGCTGCCGGCGCCTTCGTAAATTGCGTTCAAGCGCAGCGCCAGTTTCTGATTCAGCGGCTGATCGAAATCACCGGTCAAGCGCGCATTGCGAAATGAACCACCTGCGACGGTGAACTCGCGAATCCTCGACAAGCCGGCTTCTTTCGCCACGCGGTTAACCACACCGCCACCGCCACCGCGTCCAAACATCAACGCGTTCGGCCCCTTCAACACTTCAACGCGATCGAGGTTGTAGAGATCGCGATAGTACTGGACGTCGTCGCGCAATCCATTCAGAAAAAAATCGGCGCTGGTGCTGACCCCACGGATCACCAGTTGGTCGCGATTGTTCTCGCCCTGATGCGAAGTGACACCGGGCACGTAGTTTACGACCTCGGCGATACTCTTCATCGATTGATCGAGCATCTGTTGCTTGCTGACGACTGCGATCGATTGCGGCACATCGCGCAGGTTTGTCAGCGTCCGGGTAGCGCTACTCAAAACATCCGCGTGGTAGTCAAGACCGTCAGCGCCGCTGATTGTGACCGTTTCGGTCGAGGCCGCAATTGGCAAAACGATCTCGATTGGACCGACGTCGCTCGAGGCAATCGTCACGGGGCGCTTCATGGTTTCGAATCCGCCGGCTTCAATCTTCAGCGTGTAATTGCCGCGCGCGAGGGCGAGAGAGAACCTGCCGTTTTCGTCCGAGTGCACCGAACGGCCGGCGACTCCCTGGATCGTGACGACGGCCCCCGCTATCGCTGCGGCGTTCGGGTCAAGTACGACGCCACGAACCGTGCGAGGCTGCGATTGCTGCGCTTCCACGGTCGGCGCAAAGACTGTGAGACCGGCGTTTGCTAACAACAAACCGACCAAAACGCCGATTCTATTAACAAACTGTGCTAGTGCGACGATTCTGACAATCAGTTTCATTATGCGACTGTACCCGAACCGGTGAACGGCGGTCAAGGAGAATTGATTGAGTTGCGTGATCATGATCACAAGAAGTGAGGTCGGGCGGGACGGAGAGACTAGTGTTAATATCCGGGCAGCGGAGCCGAATTCATGACGAAGCAGAAAGTCACCACGCGAAGAGAAGGTCGCGACATCACGGTCAAGCAGTTTCTGGCGTTGAAGAATCCCAAGGGCGACATGGTGGTCAACGTAGAGGGTGAGCGCGTCTCTTTGACCAGCCTCGATCGTGTCTATTGGCCCGTCGAGAAATTTACGAAGTTCGACCTGCTTTGTTACTACCTGAAAATCAGTTCGCACATCATGCCGTTTCTTAAGGACCGGCCGGCGATCCTGCAGAGATATCCGCGCGGCATCAAGGCTCCGATGTTTTTTCAGCAGGACACGAGCACCGCGCCCGCATTCATCAAAACGGTTAAGCTCGTGAATCAGGAAGGCCGCGAGGTGAATTACTCGGTCTATGCGACCGTCGGCTCGCTGCTGCATTTTGTCAATCTCGGTACGATTGAGCAGCATCCATGGCATTCGACCTTGAAGCATCTCGACAAGCCTGATTACCTGATGCTCGATCTCGACCCGAAACAGGCGCCGTGGCAGAACGTGCTCGAGGTCGCGCTGGTGTGCAAAGCGGTTTTGGATGAATTGGGCCTGCCGGCATTTCCCAAAACGTCCGGATCGTCGGGTATTCACATCTACCTGCCGCTGAAACCGAAACTCGACTATCGCAAAGTAGCGGCGATCGCCGATGGGTTAGCCGCAGAGGTTGCGCGGCGCGCGCCGAAGATTGCGACCACCGAGCGCTCGCTCGCCAAACGACAGAAGCAACAGATTTACGTGGACGCGATGCAGAACGCGCGCGGCAAAACGATCGCGTCGGTTTACAGCGCGCGCGCTCGTGACGGCGGAACAGTTTCAATGCCTTTGACCTGGAAGCAGATTGAAAAGGGCGTGAAGATTTCCGACTTCACGATTGCCAATGTACCTGCTGTGGTGAAGAAGCACGGCGACCTTTGGCGGGATTTCTTTGCGGCGGGGCAATCATTGAAGCTGTAGAATTTCCCTGTATTTTCACCGTCCTCGATGATAAAAGGAACTTCACCCAGGCCACCGCGTGGTTAGAAACAAACTCGGTCTAGCTGCCCAGGAGGAAAATTAATGAAGTTCCATTTCAGGCTTTGGCTTTTCCTGTCTTTGCTCGTCCTGGCCACGGCTCCGGCGTTCGCGCAAACGCCGCAGAACACCGTGACCGACCCGCTCACGAATGAAGTCACGGCCCTGCGTAAATCGGTGCAGACACTAAGCAACCGTCTGCAGACGATCAGCGATGAACTGTTAGGGCCAGAGAAAAAGAACCAGGACAAAGAAGCTGATACTCTCAAGAGGATTTCTATGAATCTCGAACTGCTGACCCATGCTGAACAGCGGGCAGAGATTTTGCGAAGGCAGCTTATCGATCTGATCGAGAAAGAGACGTCCTACAAAAGCCGCTTGACCCAAATGGATGAGGATCTGCGACCGGAAAACATCGAACGCTCGATGGCGGGAATCGGAAGCACGCGCGCCCCGGAAATGCGGGATACTCGCGGCCGCGTTTTGCAGAATGAGAAGCGAGGGATCGAGAGCGTTTTGGCAGTGACGTCCCAGAGCCGCATACGGCTGGAAGAGGACGTGAGACAGGCCGATCAGCTGGTGACTAAATTACGGCTGCGACTGTTTCCGATGATTGATAAAGAGGTCGATAAGATCAATCCGCCCGATTGATCTTCACGGCTGGGCCAGCTTTCTTTTTCCTGCCAGCGCATCGTCGTAAGCGCCGCCGGCTACGGGTCCAATCTTGATGGCGGCATCGAACTCCTTCATCGCTTCGTCCTTCTGATCGAGGAACGCGAGTATCCGACCCATCGATTCGTGCGCCCGCGACAAAAGGCCCTTGTCGGTTTCAGGACTCGCGGCCGCCACGGCCAGGCGGTAACTCGCCAGCGCCCGATTCACGCGCTGCGTCTGCAAGTCGTCATCGGTCGTATCGCGCGCCCACAGCGCCGCGGTTTGGCCCAGGGTGAAAAGCAGACGCACATCGCCGGGATAATCGAGCAACATCGCCTTCAGCGCGGTTTCGGCCTGATCGTAATTACGAGTCTGCAGGAGTTTTTCGACTTCCCTGAGCTTGTTCACAAAAGCGGTATTCCGCGAAAGATCCGCCGCCTCGCCCGCTTCAAAAGTAGGATCGATCAACCAGACAGAGTAACGCTGATGTGTCTTGCGTGCTTCGATCGCGCGGGTGCGTGCAGTGGCGGCGTCGGTCAGCCGCTTGCCCTCTTTCGCGGCGTCAATCCCGGCCAGCATGTCGGCGAAGAAGTTGGCGATGTCGAAGCCCGAACTTTGAAAGTCGCGGAGTTGATCCGCGAAAAAGAAATCGAGCACCGCGCCGTTCTCGTACTCTTCAGCCAGACGGGCGACCACTTCATCGGCGATCGCGGCGCGGGCTGACTCGGCTTGGGCCGCCACCGATTTTCGCGCGGCGTCGTCTTTGGCTTGTTGCAGGTGACGCTTTTGCCAGTTGGTCAGCTCGGTCAATCGCGCGGCTTCATCGAAGCGGGCTTCGGCCGCGGCGACCATCGATCTGCCGACCACGATGAAGATATCCGGCGAGACGGTGGCGCCGGCGGTGGTGCGCAGCTCGATCAATTGCTTTACCTGATCGCGTTGTGCCGAAATCTCTTTGTTGAATTTCCGGACCAGCGGATCGATCACGAACTGGAGGAACGCGTGCCGGATTTCCGCTGAGGTCGGGTCGGTGCCTTCCGGGATAATCGCGTAATAATCATCGGCGATGACCCGAAAGTTTACGGTGCCGGGCGCGGCCAGCAAATCAGGAACGATAAAGAAGTGACGCTCGTGCTCGCGGGTTGAATAAACAATTGCGTTCGATTTTTTTGGGTCCGGACTTTTTACGCGCACGCGCTCGGTCGCCACGATGATCGGCCGGGTGTGCAGATACGAAAGGACCGCGCGCACCATTTCCGCCGACTGCGGCCGCAGCCGATCGCCTTCCGCCTGATACGCCCGCATGTACGAGACGAGCCGCTCGTTGAGTCCCGACTTGCGATAAAACTCCCGTACGAGAGGCGCGAAGTCGAGCACTTCCAAAACCCCGCCCGGCAGATCGTCAGAACGTTCCGGCGCTTCGAGCAGCGGCGGCTGGCCAATCGCATACGCCAACGAAACGTAACGCGCCGCTTGATCGGCGGCTGTCGCCGGCGCCGGTAACTTGTTGCGCTCGAAAAAATTCTTCATCCGTTCGCGCAGGGCGGGATCGAGCGCTTCCTGATCTTTGCGCACCAGCCGGCGAAATGCGGAAGCTTCTCTACCCGCCGGCGTCGGATCGAAACCAGCGGCATCCAGCGCCGCCATAATGATTATGAGACGCGCGTCCGGCTGAACCTGAACACCGAAGTCCGTTAATTGAAACGGCGCGCCGGGACGGGTTTGCGTCGTTGGCGACGGCGTCGAGCGTGGCGGACTTTGCGCCCAGACTGTGCCTGCAAGCATGAGCAAGCCGGTAATTAAAAAAATGAATCGAATCATTGCGTGACGATAATTAAAGAAACAGTTAGCAGGTTGAAAGAACCATGTTACAGCGACGAGCGCGAGCCGCAAAATCGCGGGTTTGGACGATTATGATGTCGCGGCGAAAACAGTGGATGCCCCTGATCAGTGATTAGTGGCCAGTGACCAGTGACGAGCCAGAACGAAGTTTGGAGCTTAGCTACTTGACGCATTTTCATTGGAAAACGTTCAAGGTCCGAAGGGCAATAACATACTTGACCATCAAGCCGAGAAGCTTCAGGGAGAAGGGCGTCAACTCTGTGTCAGAACCGCGAGCGGTAGCGACCGG
>Ga0207511_100013_pt1 | contig 49681 bp, 25 predicted proteins | sample NitcycUWRSCHO22C_FD_188265 | JGI IMG/M metagenome (GOLD analysis project Ga0207511, IMG submission 188265) | Soil microbial communities from Arlington Agricultural Research Station in Wisconsin, USA - Nitrogen cycling UWRJ-SCHO22-C (SPAdes) | ecosystem: Environmental > Terrestrial > Soil >... | reverse complement strand
GACCGGATAGCCGGCGGCGTGTGACACCACTTCGGTGTATTGGGCGCTGCCGAAGGTCGCGATCACGGCGAAGATCGCCAGCATGAATCCAAAGTCGCCGACGCGATTGGTGATGAAGGCCTTGCGCGACGCATTCGCGGCTTCCGGTTTATTGAAGTAGTAGCCAATCAACAGATACGAACAGAGACCCACGCCTTCCCAGCCCACGAACATCATCACGAAGTTCGAGCCCATGACCAGCACCAGCATCGAAAACATGAAGAGGCCCATGTAAGCGAAGAAGCGGTAGAAGCCGGTTTCGCCGTGCATGTAACCGGTGGCAAAAACGAAGATGCACAACCCGACTCCCGTGACAATCAGCATGAAGATGCATGACAGCGGGTCGAGTTGATAGCTCCACTGAATATTGAGCAGTGACGATTTGCCTTTGAGGAGGGTGACCGGACGGTTGGCGACTGCAACGGTTTGCGAACCTTCTGCCTGGCCCAAAGTCTGCTCTACCGGCCCGGCCGGGATCCAATTGAACGCCGTTTGCGTGGTGACATAAGGTTGTGGCCACTGCGCCTCACCGCCACCGATACCATACGAGATGACCGCACTAAGACTGATGAGAAACGAAAGCGCAACCGTGCCGACCGCGAGGCCTCCAATCAGGCTTTCGGAAAAGCGAAGGCGGCGGCCCAGGATGCCGTTAATCGCGGCGCCCGCAAGCGGTAGCAGGGGAACTAGCCAGATGTAACGATACATAGATGGAACGTTGCACGCCGTATTGCCGGGTCTTTAATTCGGCGGCGATGGTCGTTTAGTGCTGCGTTGTTAGTTGAACTCTATTCTTCTGCCTGATCGCCTTCCGATTCATCAGACCGGCTGCGCGCCTGTTCCATATCCTCATCCGCACCACATTGACAGGGGTCGAGCTTGCACTTGAGACATATTCCCATGACGGTTAGCTCCTTTTATCAGGTTCAAACTCCGAGACCACGCTTACCACTTCATCAAATCAATTTCATCAACCCAGATCGTTTCACGATTGCGATAGAGAGCGATGACGATGCCGAGGCCGATCGCCGCCTCGGCCGCGGCGACCACGATTACGAAGACAGTGAATAGTTGACCCGAAAGCGGATCGCCGCGGCCGGTGTCCTGTAAGTAACGCGAGAAAGCGATAAAGTTCAGGTTCGCCGCATTCAAAATCAATTCGATCGACATGAAGATGACGAGCACGTTCCGTCGCGTCAGCACACCCGCCACGCCAATGATGAAAAGTATTGCGGCGATTACCAGGAACTTCGAAAGATCGGGATGCTTGATGCTGGTCCCAGCCTCAGCTAACCGGCGCATAAGTCCGTCCCAAAAGCCTCCGGAAGATTCCTGGAGAAAAAAGATAAATGCCGGAACCAGGACAAAGCTCAGCAACCGGTTTTGTCCAGGACGCTCGGCTGAAGGTCGCAACGACTCCGGATCTACATCATCCGCGGCCACTTCCTGTTTCAATGTGCGCGCCAGCATGACTGAGCCGATAATGGCAACCAACAGCAAGACGCTGGCAATTTCGAACGGCAGCGACGCATACGTGTACAGGCTGGTGCCGACGCGCTCGGTCTCTTTCGTCAGCCGGCTAACGCCGGTCGCGCCGGTGTCCATATTGCTCTCTGACGCACCACGTTTCGCCCCTGCCTGCTGCAGTGCCGCCTTATCGCGTTCAGCCATGGCTGAATAACCGCGTGGAATCGCGTAAGCCACCAGCACTACCGCCAACAGGATTAGGAAAACCAGCGCCGTAGTTACCTGCGCGGGCCCGTTGAAAATCGGCGCGCGCCCCTCTTCCTCGGCGCCGACGTTGACCAGCATGATCACGAACAGGAAGAGCACCATGACGCCGCCGACGTAGACCAGAATCTGCACACCGGCGATGAACTCCGCGCCCAGCAAGATGAACAACGCGGCCACCGACACCAGCGACGAAATCAGAAACAGGGCAGAGTGCACCGCGTTGCGCGCCATGACGGTCAAAAGACCCGCCAGGATCGCAGCGATGGAGAAGACCCAGAAGAAAACTGATTCCCAGCCAGATAAGATCATTGCCGATTGTCGATTGCCAATTGCCGATTGCTCTTTTGCAACCTTGCTCTGGCAAGTGAACGGGTTGCAGATATTCGAGACTGCGCAAATATTCTTGTTAGTTCCTCGGCCTCGTGTAGCAAGGACTCAACTTGCTTAGGCTTCAAGAGTTCTCCTTCAATGATTACTTCCATCCAGTAAGCGCTCTCGTCCGCCTCTTCTTCGCACGTTCCCATCTTTGCAATGAACTCGGCCTTGGACCGACCGCGACACGCTGCCCGATAGTTCGCACCAACCGAGGTCCCGGACCGAACAAGCTGCCCGCCAATCGCTCTACCAGCAACCGTTTTCGGCAGAGCAGCGATTAACTTAAGAACTCTCAAGGAGAATTGTTTCGTTCGCTTCTTAAGGTCATCACTGGTCATGTAGGGCGGAAGACTCCTGTGACCACCGTAATTGGCAATTGGCAATCGGCAATACGCTAGCTCTTGTACTTCACCGTCTCTCTTCCCTGCTCCAGCATCTCGCGGTTCCAGACAAAGCCGGCGCGCGAGTAGGTGGCTAACTCAAAATCCTGCGTCAACTCCAGACAATATGTCGGACAGGCTTCCTGGCAGAGCGCGCAGAACATGCAGCGCGAAGTATCGAAGATGAATTCATCGAGCACTTTTTTGCGGCGCGGCTTGCCGGCCACCACGACCTCGACGTCCATCGGGATCACATCGATGCAGTCTTCGGGACAGGCGAGCGCGCAGAGGTTACAAGCAATGCAGAGCGTATCGTGCGTCTCCGGATCCATGTTCAGTCGCGGCGCACCGTGAAAGCGCGGCGCCACCTCCGGCCGCACCTTCGGATATTGCTCCGTGTAAATCCCCTTCCCGGCCACGGCGTCTTTGTCCGTCAGCGCGCCAATGTTGAAGCCCAGGGTCACGGCCATGCCTTGTAATAGATCGACCATGAAGAAGCGTTTCAGCTTCTGCGCGAAAGTAGGTTTGGGAACAGGAACTAATGGCATAACAGGTTTTCAGTTTTCAGTTTTGAGTCTTGAGTTTTCAGTTTCAAATTCCTCTGTGTGCTCTGTGGCGAACTTAACCTGGCGACTCAGAGCTCACCGGCATGACTGCCGGTCTGCCCTTCGGCGGATCGACCAGACGAATCTGCCGCCGTTGTTTCTTCAAATTGAAATCGCGCGATCGCCAATTAATCAACGACAGGATACCCGCAGTCACGAGCAGGTTGCCAAAACCAAAAACGATCGCAATCGCTTTGCCACTGAGCGTCAAACCCAATCCGGTTTCCAGCGACTTGATCGTGCGCAGTCCAGCCGGGTTATTAAGGCCTTGAATCACAGTCACGCCGATCGCGGTGACCACGATATTGATAAGCGCGGCCGGCAACATCCATTTCCAACCGAGATCCATGAGCTGATCGTAACGGAACCGCGGCAGCGTCCAGCGCAACCAGAAGTATAAATAAAGGAGCAGGCCCGCCTTCGCCAAAAACACCAGGACACTGACGGCCACGTAGACGTTGTGATAACCCTTCGCTTCAGTCAACCGGTATACGAAGGGGAAATACCAACCGCCGATATAGAGCGTCGTCGCCACGGCCGTCACCACGACCATCGCCGCGTACTCGGCCATGAAGAAAAGCGACCAGCGAAATCCTGAATACTCGGTATGAAATCCGGCGACCAACTCGGATTCAGCTTCGGGCAGATCGAAAGGCGCGCGATTGTTCTCGGCAATTCCGCTGACGAGAAAAATCATGAAGCCGATTGGTTGATAGAACAGAAACCAGATCGAGTCGGAAGCCTGGGCGTTAACGACTCCCGAAAGCGACAAGGTGCGCGCGAACATGAGCGCGCCGATGATCGCCATCCCCATTGAGACTTCGTACGAAACCATCTGCGCGCTGGAACGCAACGCGCCCATCAAAGCGTACTTGGAATTTGACGACCAGCCCGCGAGAATCAATGCCAAAACGCCCACACTCGAGACGGCCAAAACAAACAGCACGCCGATGTTTACGTCGGTAATGACGGCCCAATCAGGTCCGAAGGGCACCACCGCCATCACAATGAAAGCCGCCACCACGGCGATATACGGCGCGACGAAAAAGATCCAGCGGTCCGCGTCCTCCGGAATGAAGTCTTCTTTCGTCAACAGTTTGATGCCGTCGGCTATCGGTTGCAGCAAACCCCAGGGCCCGACGCGCATCGGCCCGAGTCGCGCCTGCATGAACGCCGAAATTTTTCGTTCCAGATAAGTTGCGTAAGCCACCCAGCCCGTAGTGATTACGATGACCAGCCCGACTTGAATAAAAGGCCAGATGACATAGTTCACCGTCGGCTCGCTGAAGAATTTCAGCAGCAGACTGTCAATGAAAGTTGGTGCGGCGAGTAGAAGCATCTGAACAGCCACAGATAAACACGGATTGGCACAGATCAGAAATTATTCATCTGCGGAAATCTGTGTTCATCTGTGGTTAATTTATTTACCGATCAATCTCCCCCAGAACAATGTCCAACGTCCCGATGATCGCGACGACATCGGCTACCAGATGTCCGATGCTCATCTGCCGCAACGCCTGCAGATTAATAAAGGACGGCGGGCGGACGCGCACGCGCCACGGTTGCTGCGTGCCGTCTGAAACCAGGTAACAACCAATCTCGCCTTTGGGTCCTTCAATCGAGTGATAGTAATCACCGGCCGGCGGCTTGATGAGCTTCGGCACTTTCGCGTTCACCGGTCCGTCAGGCAGATTCTCGACCGCTTGCTTGATGATGCGACGAGATTGTCGCATCTCTTCCATGCGGACCAGGTAGCGATCGAAAGTGTCGCCGTTTTCGCCGAGCGGCACTTCGAAATCCATTTCGGCATAGGCCGCATACGGACGCGATTTGCGAATGTCCCAGGCGACGCCGGAGCCGCGTAACGCCGGACCAGATAAACCGATCGCGACAGCAGCTTCAGCAGAGATCACGCCGATGCCGACCGTGCGACCCAGCCAGATGCGATTCTCGGAAAGCACAGTCTCATATTCGTCCAGCCGCTTCGGGAAGTAATCGACGAACCGCTTGCAGTCTTCGACGAAGCCGTCATAGGCATCATTCGGCATCCCGCCCACGCGCCAGGCGTGACAGGTGAGACGCGCCCCAAACTGCCGCTCGAAAATTTTAAGGATCTCTTCACGCTCGCGAAACGCCCACAGCAGAATCGTCACCGCGCCGATGTCCATCGCGTGCGTACCGAGCCACAGCAGGTGCGAAGCTATGCGGTTCAGTTCGGTGAGGATCGTCCTTATGTAGTGAGCGCGGCGCGGGACATCGAGTCCCATAATCTGCTCGACCGTTTCGACCCAGACCAAGCCGTTCGACACCGCCGCGATGTAATCGAGCCGATCCCAGTACGGCGCGATCATCGTGTACATGCGGTTCTCGGCAATCTTCTCCATGCCGCGATGGAGGTAGCCGATGTCGCAGTCGAGATCGATAACCGTCTCGCCGTCGAGCTTAAGAACCACGCGCAGCACGCCGTGCGTCGACGGATGCTGCGGGCCCATGTTGAGCGTCATCTCTGGCGCATCCAACAGGGATTCTCGAGTGGTGGCTATTTCAACTTGATGCATCGTTTCGGAAATCCCGATTCGTTTAGAGCGGGCACTTCTGTCCGCCGGCAGGACAACTCCTGCCTCTAAACGCTTGCTTCAGTTTCGTTTGGCAGATAACAACCGGTCACGGAGTACGGTTCATTCACTAATCCGATCTCTTTGATCTCGCCTTTTTCTTTTCGCTCGCGCAGTCCGAGTATCAATGATTGAGCTGCGCTCATTTTATTCCACACGTTTCGCGGAGCGTGGCGCTCGGTCAGGACAAAGCCGGCGGACGTCGCGGCTTCGGTCGTGTCGAAGAGTTTTGCTCCGTAATGTGTCGCGATTTCTTTTGGACTCATTGCTCCATTTTGTGTCAGTACCCGGAGCGGTAGCGACGGGATCGACACGAAACTACATTCTTGATCCGGTCGCTACCGCTCCCGGTACTGACAACTACTTGTCCTTCGGCATCACTTCCTTGCCGCTGCGAAACAAATGGCGCACCTCGCGCTCCTGCGGCACCGAAAGTATTTCCAAACCATAACCGCGGCGTTGCTCGACTTGTTCGCGCTGCACGTCGTTAAACTCCGGCAGATGATTTTCCGTCCAACGATTCTCAATAAATTCGAGCGGATAGTCCTTGCGCAGCGGATGTCCCTCCCAATCCGGAGGCAACAGAATGCGCCGCAGGTCCGGATGATTGTGAAAGCTAACGCCAAACAGATCGTAGACTTCCCGTTCCATCCAATCAGCCGAAGGCCAGACGCTGGTCACACTCTCAACGCCTTCGCCACTTGTATCGACGTTCAAGCGCACGCGTTCATTTTTCGAAATCGAGTAAAGGTTATAGACGACCTGAAAAGGCGCGCTGCGATTGTCGGGATAATGAACGCACGTCAGATCCGACAAGTAATTGAACCGCGTGTTTTCGTCATCGCGAAGAACCGTACACGCTTCGACGATTCGTTCAGGCGCGATGGCAATCGAGAGTTGGCCGAGAAACTCCGACGCTTCGAGCACCGCCTCACCCAGCCGCTCTTTCAACTTTTTGACCAGCGGATGATTTGCCGCATCGACCGGTTTCGGCCCTTCGTCTTTTTTCTTTACGGGTGGTTTCGGAGCGGCGGGCGCGCCGGCCCCGGCTTTCTGCGCGGCAGCTTCTTTGGCGGCTGCGACTTTGGCTTTCGCGGCTTCTACCTGCGCGTCTTTTTCGGCGTCGGCGGAAAGTGGAGTGGGCGTGTCAGCGCGCGCTTCGGGCGGGCGCTGTTCGGCTGATGCGTCAGTTGGTGATCCCGTCTCCGGGGGTTTCCCTTTCTGTGCCATAGAACTCAGTTAGTACACTTCTGAGTCAGCAACGCTTCGGGCTCCTGTCACTTGGACGGCCACGGGCGCGCGGGGCTAATAACGCAACGCTCACGTGTAAATGCAATTTAAAACAGGTCGGACGAAGCTGACTTTTAGCACGCGATTTGTTGCGTTGTCAATTACACGATCATCAAACGTTGACGTGTAAATCGCCGCCTTGCCATCTGTGTGCGCAGTCCGTATCATAGTCGTTTGGTTAAGAGGAAGATTTGACGACTATCTAAGGTGAGAAAGAAATGAAACCCGGAATTCATCCTGAGTATAAGGAAATCACAGTGACCTGCGCGTGCGGTGAAACGTTTAAGACGCGCTCAACCCGTAAGGAAGATCTGCACGTGGAAATTTGTTCGGCCTGCCACCCGTTCTTTACCGGCAAGCAGAAATTGATCGATACCGCTGGTCGCGTCGATCGGTTCAACCGACGTTACGGCAAGAAAGAGCCCGAAGCTGCGGCCGCCAAGTAAGCTGATGACGATCAAGCATTAGCCAGTTAAGTCTATAATGATGCCGGCGTGATGACGCCGGTCGCTGGAATTTTCCGAGCACGCGACCGGCAATACCATCGCCGGCATTCTTGTAATTGGTGGTATTACTCCCTCTCCGCTGAGGGAATTAAGCAAACGAAATATCATGAGCACGAACGAAAGAGATCTAATCGTCGGCGGCCAGGCCGTTATCGAAGGTGTCATGATGCGCACGCCGAACGCTTATGCCATCGCCGTGCGCAAACCTGACGGCACCATCGTCAATACGGCGGCCAAGCTTCCCAAGTGGAGCGATAAGTTTCCGCTTTTCAAGCTGCCCATCCTCCGCGGCGGCGCGGTGTTGCTCCAATCAATGGGGCTCGGCATCAAAGCGCTGAACTATTCGGCGAGCGAAGCATTCGTCGAAGCCGAAACTTCCGAGGAAGTCGAAGTCGCGTTAACACCCGCAGTGATCGAAGGCGAAGGAGACTTTGCCGGCATCACCGGAGGCGTGCCCGGTCTTTTCCCGATCCCCAAACAGAAGCGGCCAAAGGATGAACTGAAACGAGGTGCCACCGCCGCTGCCGCCAGCTCGATTGTCTTCGCGATAATTTTCAACATCCTGTTGTTCGTCGCCGCGCCACTGCTTCTGACAAACGCGATCTTCATCGCGGTCGGCTGGTCGAACGCGCCCGCGGCAACTGCTTCGCAGACGGCGGGGCAACCTGGCACGGCCGCGACCGCCACCCCGAGTGATAACTCAGAGTCGTGGCTGGGGCGCCAATGGAAATCTGTTCGCGGCTACTTGCACCCGGTGCGGCCCACCGTCGGATTCAATTTGATCGACGGGATGATCAGAATGGCGTTCTTTCTGATCATGATCGTGAGCTTCTCTTTGCTGAAGGACATTCGCCGCGTCTTTGAATACCACGGCGCGGAACACAAGACCGTGTTCACGTGGGAAAAAGGTTTGGATCTAACGGTCGCCAACGCGCGCCTTCAACCGCGGCAGCATCCGCGCTGCGGCACGAGTTTCCTGATGGTGGTGATGCTGGTATCGATTGTGCTCTTCTCGATCGTCAGGTTCGATTCCCTGCTCCTGAATTTTTTGGTGCGCATCGTTTTGATTCCCGTCGTCGCGGGACTCTCGTACGAAATCATTCGCCTGTCGGCCAGGAAAGAGAGCGGCGCTTTCTTCAAAATAATTACCCGTCCCGGCGTCTGGCTGCAGAATGTGACCACCAAGGAGCCGGACGATTCGCAACTGGAAGTCGCGCTCGAAGCCCTGAAGGAAAGTTTGAAGTTGGAACCGCAGACCGGCGAGCCGGAACCTGCGTTGCTGTCTTAAAAAAAGGGCTTGCCGTTTAGACGCCGGACTTGTCCGGCGTGGTTGGCACAAGTGCCAACTCTAAACGATGGGAATGTATTTGATTTATGCTCGACAAACTTGCACAGATTGAATCGCGTTACGAGGAACTGGCCAACGAACTCTCTTCATCTGAGTTGTTGGCAAATCCTTCCGCGTACGCCAAAGCCGCCAAGCAGCATCGCAGCCTCGGCGAGATTGTCGAGAAGTATCGTTCGTATAAATCTCTGACCGAGCAACTCAAAGGCGCGCGCGAACTGGCGGCCGGGTCCGACGATGCAGACATGCGCGAGCTGGCGCAGATCGAAATTGAATCGCTAACCGCACAACTTGAACAGACCGAAGACGATCTGAAAGTCCTGTTGATTCCCCAGGATCCAAATGACGAAAAGAACGTCATCCTCGAAATTCGTGCGGGCACCGGCGGCGACGAAGCCACCTTGTTCGCTGCCGAGATGCTGCGCATGTACGCGCGTTACGCCGAACGCCAGGGTTGGCGCATGGAAATCATGGACGCATCCGCATCGGGCATCGGGGGCATCAAGGAAGGCGTCGCGCTGATCGAAGGCGACAAGGTTTATTCAAAACTCAAACACGAATCAGGCGTGCATCGCGTCCAGCGCGTGCCGCAGACCGAAGCCAGCGGACGCATTCACACCTCAGCAATCACCGTCGCCGTTTTGCCCGAGGCGGAAGAAGTCGACGTCAAGATCGATCCTAAGGATCTGCGCATCGATACGTTCTGTTCATCGGGTCCCGGCGGCCAATCAGTCAACACGACTTATTCCGCGGTCCGCATCACGCACCTGCCGACCAACACGGTCGTGTCGATGCAGGACGAAAAGTCGCAGATCAAGAATCGTGAAAAGGCGATGCGCGTCCTCCGCGCCCGCTTGCAGGAAATCGAAGAGCAGAAGCAGCACGAGGCCATCGCCGGTGAACGCCGTTCGATGGTCGGCAGCGGCGATCGCTCAGAAAAGATCCGCACTTACAACTTCAAGGAAAATCGCGTCACCGATCACCGCATTGGCCTGACCATCCATCAACTTGATCAGGTAATGGATGGTGCTCTCGAGGCTTTCATCAGCGCGCTGACGACTCACTACCAGGCTGAAAAGCTGAAGGATGAGTCGCTCACACCGGTTTGAGCGTGTCCGGTAACAAACCCGCAAATCAGTCACGAAGCTTTCGCGATTCGCACAAAATATTTGTGCGACGCGGGTCCGCGATTGATTTCGTCGCGCTTCGTGTCTTACTCTGTCTTTACCCCCTTGCGTTCCCGCTTCGCCGCCGTCCCCTGATGGGCAGCCAACTTTAGCGTCGGCCGCCTCAACGCAGCGAACACAATAAAAAGGCTAAATTATTTGCCGACTGCGGCGATCGCCGCGGGCTTATTAATCCGTTTGCTTTCGCTGACGACGACACCTGGCGGCAACATCGATCGAATATGACGAAACCGAAAACTGCAAAGCGTAACGTTCCGGCGAAAGCCGCAGTGCCGCGGTTACCCACCGGCATCGAAGGGCTCGACGACATTCTCGAGGGCGGCTTTCCGGCCCATCGCATCTATTTGATTGAAGGCGAACCCGGCACGGGCAAAACGACGCTCGCTTTGCAGTACTTGATGGAAGGCGTGCGCCGCGGCGAAGCCGGTCTTTACATCACGCTCTCAGAAACAAACATCGAGTTGCAGGCAGTCGCGCGTTCGCACGGATGGAGTCTCGACGGGTTTGAGATATACGAAGCCGTGCCCCCGCCGGATAGTCTCAAGCCTGAGACGCAATACACTATTTTTCATCCGGCGGAAATCGAACTCGGCGAAACCACCAACGCAATTCTCAAACAGGTCGAACGCATCCAGCCCCAGCGCGTGGTGATCGATTCGCTTTCGGAAATGCGTCTGCTGGCCCGCGAACCTTTACGCTTTCGGCGTCAGATACTCGCGCTGAAACAATACCTGGCCGGCAATCGCGGCACGGTGCTGTTGCTGGACGACAAAGTCGCCGGCCGTGATCTGGAGATTCACTCGATCGTTCACGGCGTCGTCTCGCTTGAGCACCTGGCCGTCGAATACGGCGCCGAGCGCCGTCGGCTGCGCGTCACGAAACTTCGAGCTTCGAAATTTCGCGGCGGCTATCACGATTTCACGATCGCCACCGGCGGCTTGAGAGTTTTCCCGCGCCTGGTCGCCGCTGAACACCATCCCGCCTTCGCCCGCGGTCAGATCAGCAGCAACATCGCGGCGTTGGATCGTTTGCTGGGCGGCGGTCTCGACCGGGGCACCAGCACGCTTTTGCTCGGGCCGGCCGGTTCAGGCAAATCAACTCTGGCGAGTCAATTCGCAGCGGCCGCCGCGGCCCGCGGTGAACGCTCGGCGGCCTTCGTCTTCGATGAATTGCGCGAAACCTTCATCGGCCGCGCCACGGGTGTGGGGACGAACATGGAAAAGTTCGTGAAGAAAGGCCTGATCACGATCCAACAGGTCGATCCGGCCGAACTCTCGCCCGGCGAATTCGCCACGACCGTGCGCGATGCAGTCGATGTTCACGGCGCGCGAGTCCTCATCATCGACAGTCTCAATGGATATCTCAATGCCATGCCGGAAGAACGATTCCTCAGTGTGCAGATGCATGAGCTGCTCACCTATCTGAATCAACTAGGAGTCGTCACTATCCTGGTAATGGCCCAGCACGGATTTCTCGGCGGCTCGATGATCACGCCCGTGGATGTCAGCTATCTGGCCGACACAGTTCTGATGCTGCGGTATTTCGAAGCTCACGGCGCCATTCATCGCGCGCTTTCGGTGGTGAAGAAACGTACCGGACGTCACGAACCCTCGATTCGCGAGTTGGAGATTCGGGCCGAAGGCCTGCGCGTGGGCGAGCCGCTCGCGCAATTTCGAGGCGTGCTCACCGGCGTGCCGGTTTTTGACGGATTGGACGAACGCCCCATTTGAATAAACGCAGAGAACCATGGAATCGAAAAGGCCACGCGACCAGACCATCGTGATACTCGCCCCCACGGGCAGAGACGCCGAATTAACGGCGCGCTTTCTCGCTGAGGCGTCGCTGCGATCGCGCGTGTGTGTGACGATCGATGACATCTGCGATCAGATGAAGCAGGGCGCCGGCGTCGTGCTGCTCACTGAAGAGTCGCTGACTATTCGTTCGCTCGCGTTGCTGGCGAGGGCCCTCATGGCCCAACCGGCATGGTCTGACACTCCGATCATCCTGCTTACCAGTGGCGGCTGTGAGTCGCCGGTGAACACCGAAGGTCTGGCGTCGCTCGGCGCGATCGGCAACGTCAACCTGATCGAACGGCCGGTGCGCATGATGACTTTATTAAGCACCATCAAGACCGCGCTACGCGCCCGCAATCGCCAATACGATGTTCGCGAACACCTCGAGACCGAGGCGCACAACAAGCAACAGTTGGAGAAAGCCTTCATCCAGGTCGAGGAGGCCAGCCGCTTGAAGGACGAGTTTCTGGCGACCGTGTCACACGAATTGCGAACGCCGCTGAACGCAGTCCTGGGTTGGACCACGCTGTTACGCTCGAGCCGTCTGGACCCGGCCGGACGAAAACGCGCGCTTGAGACGATCGAGCGCAACGCGCGCTCGCAGCAACAACTGGTCGAGGATCTGCTCGACGTGTCACGCGCCATCAGCGGCAAATTGCGTCTCGACACGTGTCCGGTCAATCCGCGTACGTTCATTGAGGAGGCAGTTGAAGCTCTGCGGCCTACGGCGCAAGCTCGTCAGATTCGCGTCACGCAGGCATTTGAATCAGGACTCAACGACGTCTATGGCGATCCTGCGCGTTTGCGCCAGATCGTCTGGAACCTTTTGTCTAACGCCATCAAATTCAGCTCGACCGGAGGGCGCGTTCGAATCAATGCGCGACGGGTGGGCTCGAGTTTGGAGTTATCGGTGAAAGACAATGGCCAGGGGATCGCCGCCGAATTCGTGCCTTACGTTTTCGATCGCTTTCGTCAGGCCGATATGACAACTACCCGCGCACATGGTGGTTTGGGACTTGGTCTGGCCATCGTGCGTCAGTTAGTCGAACTACACAGCGGCACAGTTCGGGTTGCCAGCGCCGGAGTCGGCCGCGGCGCCACCTTCACTGTGAAGTTGCCGCTCGTCACCCGTCACAAACCGGCGAAGAGCAATGGTAACGTCGCTAACGAAACGAAGATCTCGCAGAGTTTGAAAGGTGTGAGAGTGCTGGTCGTTGATGACGAGATCGATACCAGGGACTTATTGAAGACGGTTCTGTCAAAGCAGGGGGCCCGGGTCACGACGGCGGCTTCCGCCGCCGCCGCCCTGAGTCTGCTTTCAAGAGTGAAGCCGCACGTGCTGATTTCCGACGTAGGCATGCCCGGCACCGACGGTTATGCACTCATGCGCAGAGTCCGCGCGCTGCCCGTCGACCGCGGCGGCAACATTCCCGCGGTTGCGCTCACCGCCTACGCACGCGAACAGGATCGTAAGCGCGCGATTGATGCCGGCTACCAAATCCATCTAACCAAGCCGATCGAGATCACCCAACTGTCTGCCAGCGTTGCGCACCTCATCAACAGCCGCGACGGCTCGGCTCAATAACACTCGCCGAACCGACGCAACTGCGGTATGCAAATGGAAATCATGAGAATGCCGGTCCCTGCGGGCCTCACTTGATCTATGCCTTTGACCCACGGCCTTACGGCCGGGGCTACTAAATAACGCGCCTGCGGCGCTGTCTTACCGGAACGGCATCTTAGGTTCATCAAGTGGATTTCAATGACTTGACGAATCAACCGGTGATAATCTCTCGCAGGTTTAGTTGAGCGCGCATGAAACCCGAATCAGCCGGTCCCATCCATTACCGCAATTGCAGCATTTGCGAAGCGATCTGTGGCCTCGAGATAACGACGCGCGCCGACTCGACCCTGGACATTCGCGGCGACAAAGACGATCCGTTCAGCCGCGGGTACATTTGTCCCAAGGCCACCGCCCTGGAAGATATCCATTTCGATAAAGACCGCCTGAAGCATCCGGTGCGACGGACTTCAAAGGGTTGGGAACCGATCGGCTGGGACGAAGCCTTCGACGTCGTGGCCGACAACCTCAAGCACATTCAAAACACTCACGGCCGAAATGCGGTCGCGACTTATCTTGGCAATCCTACGGTGCACAGTTATGGAGCGATGCTATTCGCGCCCGGATTCATCCGCAGCCTGCACACACGCAACCGTTTCTCGGCAACCTCGGTCGACCAACTGGCGCATCATCTGGCCGCCTACTTCATGTTTGGTCATCAACTGCTGCTGCCGATCCCGGACATCGATCGCACGAAGTATTTTTTGATACTCGGCGCGAATCCCGCGGTCTCGAACGGCAGCATGATGACTGCGCCCGGCCTGCCACAAAGGTTGAAAGATGTTCGCGCGCGCGGCGGCAAAGTCATCCTTGTCGATCCACGTCGCAACGAAACAGCTGCGCTCGTCGACCAGCATCTTTTTATTCGTCCCGGAGCTGACGCGCTGTTGCTCTTGTCTTTATTGAATGTGATTTTTGCCGAGCAGCTCGTCCGGCCGGGATCGCTGGAACCGATAACCCATGGCATCGAAACAGTCGCTGCCGCCGTCGCCGGCTTCCCTCCGGAGCAGGTCGCCTCGCTCACCGGAATTGGCGCGGATCAAATTCGGCAACTTGCGCGTGACTTCGCTAACGCTGAATCGGCTGTCTGTTACGGCCGCGTGGGCGTCAGCATGCAGAAGTTCGGCGGCTTGTGCCAATGGCTGATTAATGTCCTGAACTTCGTGACCGGCAATCTCGACGAGCCGGGCGGCGCGATGTTTACTCTGCCGGCTTTCGATCCCGTATCCGCTCCCGAGGCCATCGCTCCGCGCGGCAGTTTTGCTCGCTGGCATAGTCGCGTGCGCCAGCTGCCGGAATTCGCGGGCGAGTTACCCGTCGCCGCGTTGGCCGAGGAGATTCTCACCGAGGGTCCGGGCCAGATTAAGGCGCTGGTCACCCACGGCGGCAACCCGGTGCTTTCGACGCCGAATGGCCGCGAATTAGATCGCGCTCTCGCCAGTCTCGACTTCATGGCCGCGATCGATATTTACATCAACGAGACCACGCGGCATGCGCACATCATTCTGCCGCCGACGGGGCCGCTCGAACGTGGACATTACGATCTCGCATTTCATCTGCTCGGGGTGCGCAACGTTGCCAAGTTTTCGCCGCCGCTGTTTGCAACCAACGGCGAGACGCGTCACGAATGGGAAATCCTGCTGGCGTTGCAAACACGCATGGAGTCGCGCGGAAAACTCGGAAGCTTGAAGCATCAGACGATCAAGCGATTTCTCGGTCCGGAACGAATGCTTGATCTCGGTCTCCGATTTGGTCCGTACGGCGACAAGCTCAATCCATTTTCGCCGGGTCTGAATCTTAAGAAGCTAAAAGCATCGGTGCACGGAATCGATTTCGGTCCGATGCATACTTGTTTAGCCGGCCGGCTGCGAACCGCCGACAAACGAATTAACCTGGCCCCGGAAATCTTCGTCAAAGACATTGATCGACTGAAGCAGGTGGCACAGACTTCAGTCTGTGAAGTTTCCGAACAAGATCACAGACTGAAGTCTATGCTACTACTGATCGGCCGCCGCCAACTCCGCAGTAACAATTCCTGGCTGCACAACAGCGCGCGCATGGTCAGCGGCAAGCCGCGCTGCACCATGCTCATGCATCCAGACGACGCCGCTCATCGCGAATTGAAGTCCGGTCAAACAGTTCTGGTGCAATCAAGGGCAGGATCGATTGAGATCGACCTTGAGATTTCCGACGAAATGATGCCGGGCACGGTGAGCATTCCGCACGGCTGGGGTCACGGTCGTCCCGGCGTGCAATTGGCAATAGCCGAACAACACGCCGGCCAAAGCATCAACGACCTCAGCGACCACCTCGCTATCGACGCGCTCTGCGGCACCGCCGCCTTTAGCGGCACGCCGGTAACGGTGGAAGCGATGTCAATCTCAGGGACCTAAGACTCATTCAGACGATGTTGGACGTCTGGGAGGCATTTATAGATTGATCCAGCTGAGATGCAGCCCGACGGGCTGCAAGATAGTAGCCGGTGGTCGCAGCGTAGCGAAGACCACCGGATTACGTCGAGTTAGGAGAAGCACCCTGAAGGGGTGCAAAGAATTTTGGCTCTCTGGCACCCTTTCAGGGTGCGAATTCGTATCTTTCGCTACCCGGTGGTCTTCGCTACGCTGCGACCACCGGCCACTCTCTCACAACCCTTCGGGTTGCACGTTTCATCTCACCATCGCAACGATAAACAACTGAGACCGCCGTCCATCTTTTCAAACTCTGACATGTCGAGCGAGACCGTCGCATAATCCAAATCATCACGGAGCCTCGCCTTCAAACGCGGACAGCCCGCAGCCATCAGCACCAGCCCGTTTACCTCAATGCAATTGGCCGCATACTCTTCACCCGGCTCCACGCGAATCAAATTGTAGCCGCGGAACTGTTTTAGATTCGCCAGCGCTTCGGTGACGATCAAAGTATTGGAGCCCAGGTAAGCAACACCGCTTTTCAGATGAAGCAGCCCTTTGATTCCTCTGATGTCGACCAGATCGTGTGTGAATCCGCGGCTCTCGAGCATCCGGGTCAACTGCCGCGCGCCGTCTTCGTTGGTGCGTTCTGAAATGCCGATTAAGAAATGCGAGCCGGCCTCGCAGATATCACCACCGTCGAGCGTGCCCGGCGCGCGAATTTCGCCGATCGACGGAAAGACACGAGAGAGTACGTCGCGAATGCTGTCGACTTCTCCCTGACGACTCGCAGCGCCGGGTCGCGTGACGATCGCCGACTGACCACCAATCATGATGGCCGCGTCTTCAACAAAGCATGAGTCCGGATAACGCTCGTCCGGCTCCAGCCTGATCAATTCAACTCCGCACTGCTCCAGCGCCGTGCAGTAAATCGCGTGTTGTTCGAGCGCCAGACGATAATCGGGAGCACCCAGCTCCGCCGTGGTCAGACCGTCGCCAAAGTTTTCGGCCGGCGGACGCACGATGGCCTTCGTGAACATGCCGCGCATAGTAGCAGGATCTGTTTTGGAGTGCTGCGGCTTGACGCAGCCGTGTCGTCGTTGCTTCGTGTCAGAGTCCCGATGAATCGGGATAACGACCGGATCAGTGCGCCCGTACGTTCGAATGAAAAATCTCAAATGGAAAATGATATATGGAAAATTCCGTGGTCTAACGATGTGCCATCCGCCACTGACCGGCACACGGGATTTGCCATTTTCCATATTAGATTTTTCATTTTTCATTTGCCGGACGTGTCAAAACCGTGAGCGATAGCCATGCGTTCCGCTCGACGACAATTCCGCTGGTATACTTCCGCGGCGCTTTCGCAACTGGACGACGACAGCTGAATGAGAGGGACTACTTCCATGACATCTACACGCGCAGTAAAAAAGTTCGATCGATCAAGCATCAGGCTTTGGGTTGCGCTCGTTATCGCAATCGTGATGAGCACTGCCGGCTGCTCGAAAGTTAAGAATGACAACAGCACCGCGACTTCAGGCAGCGGTCATGCGGATACTTCCCCCGCCAGCTCGAGTCCGTCCGCGATCCCGCCCTCGTCGAGTGGCGGCGGAAAACCCACCCCGTGGGAAGCGAATGCCACCTCGCTGAACGGCAAAGAAGGAGAGACGATGACGCTCCTCTGTTCGCCAAACGGCACGCCACACACGGTTTGGGGCAGCGACATCTACACGTCCGACTCTTCGATCTGCACGGCGGCCGTTCATAGCGGGTTGATAACTCTGCAGCAGGGCGGCACCGTAACGATCGAAATGCGCGCCGGCCGAAGTCTCTATGGCGCGAGCGAAAGAAACGGCGTGACGAGCAGTGAATATGGTTCATGGGATCGCAGCTTTGTTTTCAAGACGCCAAACACCGACGCCGTCGTGCGCGCGGCTGAAGACGCGACTGCGGTTCTGTGGACCAGTTCGGCCGGCACCGTCGGCTTTGAAGTCGGGAAGACCGTCAAGTTCAGTTGCCCTCCCAATGGAAAGGAACATAACGTCTGGGGCACCGACACCTACACGCTCGATTCATCAATCTGCACCGCCGCCGTCCACGCCGGCAAAATAAAGTTAGAGACTGGCGGTCCGGTGACGATCGAACTGCGCCCCGGCGAGTCTTCCTACAAAGGCAGCACCCGCAACGGCATCACCAGTAAGGATTACGAACAGTACGGCAGCAGTTTCATTGTGAAGTGAAGTGCCCGGCAACCCGAAGGGTTGCGAGAGAGTAGCCGGTAATCGGAGCGCAGCGAAGACCACCGGGTACCGAGTGAAGAGCCCGTCAACCCGAAGGGTTGCGAGCGAGTAGCCGGTAATCGGAGCGCAGCGAAGACCACCGGGTACCGAGTGAAGAGCCCTGCAACCCGAAGGGTTGCGAGCGAGTAGCCGGTAATCGGAGCGCAGCGAAGACCACCGGGTACCGAGTGAAGATCCCGTCAACCCGAAGGGTTGCGAGAGAGTAGCCGGTGGTCGGAGCGTAGCGAAGACCACCGGTACGGATTGATTCTGACGCGCACCCTGAAAGGGTGCCAGACATCCCCGCAATGACTGGAGCGCAACCGTCTCGGGTGCCCTTATTAGAGAACTGACATACTTGACTTAGCACAGCTCTTACTGGAACCACGAACGCCGAAGGCGTTCATAAATTCCAGCCCAGGGTTGCGCGCAGCGCGCTACCCTGGGGAAACGGTGACGTATTTTCTTCAAACCCTGAAAGGGTTTTTGAGCTAGTGATTGGTTCCCTTGCAATTCGCGGCAGTAGCTTGCGAACTCTTTCAGAGTTCCGGGAGTTCTTCGTCGAGATTACCCAGGGCGTTGCCCTGGGCTGTAATTCGCGAACGCCTTCAGCGTTCAAAGTTGCGCGCTCGCTGAGTCAGGTTGTTATCGCCCTTATTAGAGAACGCAAGCGAGGACGCTTGCGCTCCAGTCAAAGCCACCCCTCTCCATGATGAGGAAACCGTGAGGCACGAGCGCGTGCATCATGGCGCTTCAAGGTCACGCGCCGATTTCCTGCGCGATACGCGCTCGCAATGTCGCATCAGGCAGGCGACCGCCGCCGGCTTGCATGTTATCCCGCAGGTGCTCAACTTTTGAGGTGGCCGGAATCGCGCAGGTGACCGTCGGATGCGAGATCACAAACTTGAGCATCAACTGCGCCCAACTGGTGCAATCAATTTCTGAGGCCCACGAAGGTAGAGGCTTGCCGGCCAAACGACTGAATGCTTCTCCGCCCGCGAAGGGACGATTGGCAATCAACGCCAGCCCGCGCTCCTGCGCCATCGGCAGCAGGCGTCGTTCAGCCTGGCGTTCGCTCACCGAATAATTGATCTGCAGAAAGTCGAACTTGCGCGCCGCGATGATCCGCTCAACCGCCTCGTACGCCGAAGATGTGTGATGAGTCACGCCGATGTACCGCACGCGCCCCTCTTGTTTCCATTTGGTCAATGTCTGCAGATGAGTATCGACGTCGACGAGGTTGTGCACCTGCATCAAGTCTATGCGGTCGGCGCGCAACTTTCGCATCGACTCCTGCATTTGTCGCACACCCGCATCTTTGCCCTGGGTCCAAACCTTGGTTGCCATAAAAAGCTTTGGCCGCAGCCCGAGCTTCGCAGTCAAGTCACCGACTACTTCCTCGGAATTTCCATACATCGGCGACGAGTCAATCAGTTTTCCTCCGGCCCAGCTGAATTCGGCGAGCACGTCTTCCAAAGGCTTTCTCGCTTCCGGCCGCGCGCCCACATCGAAAGTCTGCCAGGTTCCCATGCCGATCACCGGAAGAGCTTCGCCAGTTCCCGGGATTTGCTTCGTTAGCATCGTCTGTCCTTTGAGACCTATCTGCGCGTGAGGGTTGGAGGTGTTGAGATTCGCGGCGAGGCGCGCGGCGGCGAGAGAGGTTGCGCCAAGAAAAAGGTTTCGAAGTGCATCGCGCCGATTCATAAGCCAAAGAATCCATCCGCAGATTACGCAGATTACACCGATTAGACAACGCCTGCGGCGAACGTGCCTCCAGCGCGGTGCTGTAGCGCAACTTTCAGCGGCACTCCGGGTTACGATCGACCCCGCGAGATCAGCTGAACATATAAACCACCAGCAAAGTAAATAGAATTATTGGTAACAGGATTGAGCTGAGCGCGCGCCACCGGGGAGCGTTAGTGCTGATCACGACGCCCTGATAGAAGTTATATATCGGCCTGATCAATAGCAGATGTGCCAGCAGGAAGATGATGCCAATACCCTTGAAAGGCGGGAGCGATTGAATGGTGTCGATGCAGTTTGCAATTGGCACCCAGGGCAGGAGCAACGAAAGAATGATGAAGAAGGCTTTCTTCAGCGAGAGTCTGATACCAAATAAACGTGCGATGCTGCTGTAGGCGACGGCCAACATGGCGCCGACGACGACGAAGGTGATTGCGAGTGGACTCTCAAGTACTGAGGTCACTGCCGCGTGTTGAATTGCGTCGAGCGTTATTTTAGCGCCCAGCACCGCGCCGGAAAGCACCAGCGCCATCATCAACAACCTAAACAGCCGGCTCCAATCTTCCTTTTCAACAATCTCGGGAAAAGGTTTGTTCTTAGGCCCATCAAGCAGGCTGAGCCAATCAGAAAGGCTGGCAACTAAGCCGTCGGTGATTTTTGCCATTTCGGATTACGGCAGATTGGACAGATCACCGGCCAGCTCAGCCAGCAGAGGATCTCTCAACCCGGGCGGCACCACACGCAAAGCATCGTTCAATAGTTTGCGGCGATTGTTGTGATCGCCGACGCGAAGCAGAATCGGAAATGCAACCGCATATCCAATCGCGATCTGAAGCCAGGTTCCTGGTCTTAGTTTGCCTCTTAGAATTGAGTTGATCGAAGCCTGCAGCGCGGGCTCGACGGTGATGCCGTAAGTTGACTTGGTGTGATGCTGCGGCCGGGGCCGCGAACCGGATGCCGGCGAATTCAATAACTCGAGAACTATTTGAAGAAGCTGCGCCAGACTTGACGCGGGTACTTCGACTGGTCGGTACGGACCTATGTTCGTCTGGGCGGCCCCCATCTGTTCGGTTCCTGTAACAGGCCCGGCGACGCTGGGAGTTGAAAGGACTCCTCCATACCTTTTCAATCGTTCGAGGGCAGCCTCAATGCTCTTCCTGGCGGCTTTAGCATCGCCTTTCTTGAGCGCTGCGCTCGCCGTGCCGAGTTCGGCCCGGATCTCATCGAAATCGGCGTCTAAATTCTTAATCTGTTCCAGAGGTTCATGACGCATGCGAATGAGACCCTGGCTTATTTGCTGGCCACCGTAATCCACCTCGCCAAGAAAATCACTCAAGCTGTTCTTTTGCTGGTCACTGAGAGGCTCCTTTTGACGAAGCAACAATTTGAGTTGATTAGCGCGGGTCCTTGTGTGCCCCAACCACTCCGTAGCTTCATACTTGGCGACGTAGATCATCTGCGCATCCTTTTGCAGAATCAGCCGCCGGGCATCTTCAAGCAAACTCGCGTACAAGGTGATTGAGTCAGCGAGTCCGACGGTCTTGATTATGTCGACGTCATCAGCCGGCGATAGCACCGTGCCACCTCGGCTTTCAGCGGCTAACAGCAAACTGCTGCCGACGAGAAACGATCCCGAAAGGAAACGTCTTCGTCCCTGGGGCACCAATCGCTCATTATCGGAAGATGTCGGCAATCTGTTCATGTGGTGAGACCTCCTGACGCGCGACGACTGAATGCGGCAACTTATATACCGATTGTGAATCGGATTCAAATAGTTTAGCCATTAATTGGGGGACCGCTCTGGAAACCACGGCCGCGCCAGAGTCACGAACATGAACATTACAATTTGCTTGCCGTCGCCTCGCTAATCCCTTCTCAACCACCTTCTCAAGAATCTCTCAAGTCTGACTCAAGACGCTTGTCATAGGCTACGGCCCATGAAAAGCGGGAGCCAGGAGTCAGGAGCCGGGAGTCAGGACAAACTCCAGCCAAAGCCCGGACTGCGCACCTCGCTCGTCGCCAAACTATTCAGCTAACGCCCGAGGAGGTTTCCGACATGTTACGTATCGCTCGCTTTGTCGCCGGCATTTTGGTAGGCGGTCTCGTCCTTTCAATTCCGTTTATTCGTTCCCATGCGGTCAGCAGCGCAACCCAGGTTTCAGTCATCGTCGAATTGAAGGACGAACCCGCGGCTGTCTACAAGGCCCGCACTGAAAAAGCCGGCGGCACGGTTTCGCAGGATCAGCTCAAAGCGTATCGAGACTCTCTGGTCGCCAAACAAGCGGACTTCCTCAAGGCGCTGGCTGCGAAAGGCATCGGCGCCTCGGTGGTGTCGCGCAACGTCAAGAACTTTGACGGCAGCGTGGCCGCGACGGTGCCTTTGCAGTACTCGCTGGTCTACGACGGCATGGCCTTGATGGTCGATCAGTCGTCGATCAAAGCGATTCGCAGCATGCCTCAGGTCAAGAGCGTTCATTCAGATGAGAAACTGACGACGAACCTTAACAACAGCGTGCCTTATATTGGCGCGCCGAAGCTTTACGGATCGAACCCGAATGACTTGACGCAGTTCTCGACCGCGCCGGCCGGTAATGAAGGCCAGGGCGTTTACGTGGCGATCATCGATACCGGTATTGATTGGACGCACCCGATGTTTGGTGGCGATCCGACCCCGCCGCGTCTGGCGGTGCTGCCGGCCGGACCAACCCAGAGCAAAACGAATCAGAAGGTCGTCTATTACCTGCCGCTCACGGACCTCGCTGTGGAAGACGGCTTCGGGCATGGAACGCACGTCGCTTCGACGGTTGCTGGATATTCGGCGCAGCCGCTTGATGGCAGTCCGATTCTCCACGGCGTCGCGCCGCAGGCAAAGCTGATGTCGTACAAAGTTTGTAGCGACATCGAATCGACAGCCAGCCAGGTCCAGCCGATCGGCGGATGCGATTCTTCAAACATTATCATGGCGATCGAAGATTCGGTTTCGCCGTTCACGCTGAACAATCCTGCTTTGCCGAAACCGATTGCGCAGGTCATCAACATGAGCCTCGGCGGCGGCGGTGGCCCGGACAATCCGGATGCGATCGCGGCGAGCAACGCGGCGCTGATGGGATGTGTGGTCGTCGCCGCATCCGGGAACTCAGGCCCGGGTGAAAGCACGACGGGATCACCTGCGTCAGGCGTGCATGTGATTTCGGTCGGAGCGACGACACATCCGGGAAGCGCCGGCGCAGTTTGGTCCGGCGACCTGTTGCAAGCCAATACGATTTCACAGACGAGCACCGGCGCGGTAACTCCGGCGAGCAGCCTCGCTACTGCGGCGAACAATCCGCACGTGAAACTTTTCGGGATGCAGGGCACCGCGGCAGTTCCGACCGGCGCCGTCGCGCAGCACTACGTCTTCGTCAACAGCACTCTGCCCTCATGGCCCGCCAGTGTTTCCGGGCGCATCGCTCTGGTTAAGTCAGTTGATTTGGGCGCGACTTATTTCGACAACGCGGCTCAGGCTGCGAACGCGGGGGCCGTCGCGGTCCTGGTTATCGACACCAACACCGCCACCAACGGCGTTAAGACGACCATTCCGGCGGCCATCATCTCGCCTGAGGACGCCAAGATTCTGACTGATGCAATTTCATCGACGGATGACAACACCGTCGATCCACCCAACGGCGCAATTTCAGAACTGCCGATTCGCATCAATCCCACTTTCAGCGACACGTTCATGGGTGACATGGCCGAGTTCAGTTCGCGCGGACCGGTGCGAGGTCTGGGCCAGGTCAAGCCGGACATCTCCGCGCCGGGCGTCCAGGTCTACGCAGCGTGTCCTCCGGGATCGTTGCTTGGCGCGCTGGCCGCGGCCGCGAATCCGCTGACGCCGAATTACATCCGCATCGATGGTACTTCGATGGCCACACCGCACACGACGGGAGCCGTCGCGTTAATTAAGCAAGCTCATCCGGACTGGACGCCTGACGTGGTGCGCACCGCGCTCATCAACACGGCGACCAACATGCGCAACACCTCAGGCAGCAGCAGCAAAGCTGACGGACCGGGCGCTGCTGATTCGATCATCGCGCAAGGTGGCGGACTCATCGACGTCTATCACGCAGTTTATGCCAAGGCGTTGATGGGCGTGACCGGCGATGGTATTGCCGAGCCGGCGATTCTCGGCAGCCATTCGTTCGGCGAAGTTCCGGTAGTCAATAACCGCATCACTGCGACGCAACCCGTCACGGTGACGATTCGCGACCTTTCTGGCGAAGGTGGAATCTACAACCTGAACGTTGCAAATAATCGCGATCTGCAACTCGCAGGCATCAACATCTCGACGCCCTCTGCGGTAGGCGTACCTCCGAACGGCACGGCGACGTTCACTGTGAATGCTTCATTCAACGGCGACCAGATTCGCGACGTCATGGCCGCCAAGACTGTCGGCACGTCTGTCATCTTCGAAAAGATCCAGATGCAGTGGTACGTGACGGCGCAACGCAGCGATGGCCAGGAATCTCTGCGCATGCCGTTCTACTTCAAGCCTGGCCCGAGCCTGCCGGCGCAACCCATCAACGAAACCAAAACGCAGACCGCGACGGTTCCGGCAGCGAGCGCCGGCCAGCAACTGGTCAGTGGTGTTGATTATGTGGACGTGCCGATGGAGGTGCCGGCTTCCGCGTACAAGCTCGATGTTTCGGTTGAATGGTTCGAGCGTCCCACCGGCAGCCAGGAAGACATCGATTATCAACTGCTCGATCCCGACGGCAATGTCGTCGCCAGTTCCGGCAACGGCGCGGGCGCAACTGAATCGGTCAGCTTAACCGTGACCCGCGGCGGCACCTACAAGCATCGTTTGATTGGATACACCAACGCCGCGACCGACGTGACGATCACGAGCGTCCTCGGCGAAGGCCCGGCCGCTCCGGCGGCGCAGACGATTCCGGGCGATTTTGTCGATGCGCAGAATCGCAACGTCGATTTCGACGGTTCGTTCGCGCTCAACTGGACGCCGACCGGCGGCGAGCAGGGTTTTGAAATCGAAAAATCCAGCTCGTCGAGTCCCGACTGGACCGTCGTCGCAGACGTTCCGGCAAACGCGACCAGCTACAACTTCGCGAGTCTGCCGAACGACACCTATAGCTTCCGCGTACGCGGAATTCATGCGGGCCAGATCGGCAAGTACGTGACGAACTCGGGCAATACGGTGAGCGTGCTCGTCGATACGCGTTCCAAGGTTGATATCACGACGCTCGTCAGTTATCCGATCTCGAACGTGTCATTCACCGGTGGTGTCTGGCAACAGGACTTCAACTTAGTCAACAACACGACGAACAGCTATGTTCCATTCGTTGACTTCAACGTCGTCGGCATCAGCACGCCAAACGTGCGCGTCATCAATGCCGACAACGGCGGCAGCGGCGCAAGTCCGGCGAATGCGGCACAGTTCTCTTTCTCGTCGAAGCTTGGTTCGGATCAAATATTCAGTCCGAACGAAACCAGCGGCAGCCGCACCGTGCGCTTCCAGGATACGCAGGCTGCGATGTTCTCGTGGGACGTGCAGGTGACCGCGTACGTGGCCAACGGCGCGCAACCTGCAGGTTCACAAAGCTCCTCATCGAGCGGCGGCGGTTCGAGCGGGTCGAGTAGCGGGCTGACATTACCGCTGACGAAAATCTCGGGCGTGATCCGCTTCACGGCCAATCCGCTAACCAGGACAGTCACTTCGCAACTCATCAAGTTGAACTAGCGACGTTGGCTAAATCCGAGTCAGGCAACCCGACTGCCTGGCTCGGATGCTTTTTGAATTGAATTACGAGCACCAATCGTAGACGGAAATTTGGAGTGCGGTGACTTGTCACCGCTTTTCCGAGGGCGACGAAAGCAGTTCGGTAATTGATAGCGGCAACTTACCCGTAACAAAAGCGCCGACAAGTCGGCGCACTCCAAAATTGGCGTTAGCGGCGAAGAAGGAGAGAGCAAATGAACAGCAGCAGGATCGTCAAGAATGTTTTGGGCACGGTGGCTCGCTTCAACGAGATCGTTATGGTCATCGGCTTGAGCGTGGCCGCGTCTTTGGCGGCTTTGATTGGTGTTGAGCCCAGCGTCGCCGAAAATCCTTGTACGCCGCCGGGACTAACAATATTGACCGATCCTGCGGGTGACACGAGCGCCGCGCTCGGCGTCGTGAGCACGCCCGCGCCGGCGGGAACGGACCTGCTCTCTCTGCAGGTAGCGCAAGCGCCGTCGGCCGATGGCGTGATTAGATTGATGTTCACGATCAGGACCGATGCGGGCGCATCGCCGCAACCGGTGGGCTCGGCATGGTATGCCGCGATCAAAACTCCTTCCGGATACAAGGCCGTGCACATGGCCTGGAATCCTTCGGCGCCCACGACGCCGATCTTCGAATCTTACACACCCAGCACCAACACGAGTGGCGGCACCGACGGACGGTTTGTGACGCAAGGCAGCCAGACGCCGGCAGAACCCGGCAGCAGTTACGCCGCGCCTTACGACAAAGTCGTCATCGTAGTCAAAGCGAGCGATCTTGGTTTGAATGCGCGCGATGCGATTAGCGGCTTTGTCGCCGGAGTGTCACAGAGCACCGATCCCGGCACTACTGTCGGCGCCGGCGCGACCGCGCTCTACGATCAAATGCCGAACAGTCTCGCCTTCACCGGTTCGTATACGGTTGTCGACAACTCCGTGTGTCTCGGTGGTGGACCGACGCCCACCCCGACACCGTTTGCCACGCCGACGCCGAACGCAAGTCCGGCCGGAACGCCGGACCTGAACGGCGCGCCATCTTTTTCGATTCACATGTCGCCTCAGGCAATGGGTGACAGTTGGGGTGAACCGTCGATCGGTGTGAATTGGCAGAGCGAACAAGTCTTCAACGGAACGCCCAACGGCGGAACCGTGATGTCGTTCGGTGGATTTGGCGACGGCGGATTTCCGAACGTGATGGGATTGCGAATAACCTTTAACGATACGAATCCCGCCGCGCCCACCGCGACCTGGGAACACACCGCGGCGATGACGATCACCGGCGCCCCGAGAGCTGCCGGCGATCCGATTCTCTACACCGATCATGAAACCGGCCGGACGCTCTTCACTCAGCTCATCGGACTGACCCCGCTGGGATCGACGACTCAATTCACTGATGATGATGGCCGCACTTTCAGCGCCAGCGAAGGCTCAGGCTTACCGTCCGGCATCGATCACGAAACGTTTGGTGGCGGCCCGTTCGCCGCGCCGCTAACCGGAGGCGCAACTTACAAAAACGCGATCTACTACTGTTCGCAATCAGTCGGCGATGCGACCTGCTCAATCAGCCTCGACGGCGGCACGACCTTCGGGCCGGGCGTGCCGATTTACGGCGTCAACGATTGCACCGGCCTGCATGGTCACATCAAAGTCGCGCCGGACGGGACCGCGTACATTCCCAACAAAGGTTGCGGCGGCAGTCTGCCTTATCACCTGGGCAGCAAACAGGCAGTGATTGTTTCCGACAACAACGGACTGACGTGGAGTGTTCGTCCAGTCACAACTTCGACGGGTGACGGAAACAACACCAAGAGCGATCCGTCGGTAGCACTCGGCGCCGACGGCACCGTGTACTTCGCGTATCAGGCAAACGACGGTCATCAGCACGTCGCGGTTTCGAAAGATAAAGGCCAGACGTGGAGCAGAGACACCGACGTGGGCGCATCGTCCGGAATTCAGAACAGCGTTTTCCCGGCCATCGTAGCAGGTGACGGAGATCGCGCCGCAGTTGCTTTCTTCGGCACGACCACGTCGGGAGCTAATTATCATTGCGGCCAGGGCGACAATTGCGCCGACGACACCGGCGCCAATCCGCAGCCGCCGTTTACCGGCGTTTGGTATCTCTACATCGCGACGACCTACGACGGCGGCGCGACGTGGACGACCGTCAATGCGACGCCGAACGATCCAATTCAACGTGGCGGCATCTGCGGCGCGGGCGATTGCCGCAATCTGCTGGATTTCTTCGACGCGACCATCGATAAGGAAGGCCGCGTGCTAGTCGGATACGATGATGGTTGCGTTAGCGCCGACTGTATCGCGGGCACTTCGGGCAATGATTTCACGGCCAAGGCTGCGGTCGCGCGTCAGTTGGGAGGCAAACGCATGTTCGCGGCATACGATCCAAATCCGAATGCCACGCCGACGCCTACCCCGACGGCGACGCCAACTCCAACTCCGACCGCAACTCCAACGCCGACCCCGACGGCGACACCTACTCCGACGCCAACCGCCACGCCCACACCAATCGTGAGCAGCGGGCCGCGCTATTACAACTACGCGCCGCCGCCGGCCGTCGGCGAGAACGCCGGTGAACCTTCCGTTGGTTATAACCCGGCGAGCGGACGCGCGATGTACATCGCGGGTCTGCAAACGCTGCGCGTGACTTTTCCTAATCAGTCAACGCCTGAAGCCGCGCCGGCACAATGGGAAGACGTCTCATCGATCGTCACCCGCACGCGATCCCTCGATCCGATTCTGTACACCGATCAGCGAACCGGCCGCACGTTCGTCTCGCAACTCAATAGCTTGTCGCAAACATCAGCGGTGGGCGTGCTCATCGGCTTGAATAGCTTGATGGCCTATTCGGACGATGACGGCGCGACCTGGACACCCGCGCAAGTCAATCCACCTGACGGCAGTTACGACCACCAATCGGTCGGCGCCGGCCCATATCCGGCCGCGCTCTCGGTGCTGGCCAATCCGCTCAACAAAGGAGACGCGGTCTACTACTGCGGCCAGGCCGGCGTGGCGACTTTCTGTTCACGCAGCGACGATGGCGGTTTGAATTTTGGCCGCGCGATGCTGGTCAACACGTCAGTGACATCGCCGGCGGCCACGGGATGCGGTGCCCTTCACGGTCACGTGAAGGTCGCGCCCGATGGCACCGTCTATCTACCGCACTACAGCTGCAACGGAAAGCAAGGCGTGGCCGTCTCGACTGACGCCGGCACCACCTGGACTGTCCGGCAGGTCACCGGCAGTCTGCCTCCGGTCGCGGGCATTCTTGATCCGTCGGTTGGCATTGCTAACGACAACACCGTCTACTTCGCCTGGGTCGGCAAACTTCCTGGCGGCAATAACAGCGACAATCATGTCTTCGTTTCATCGAGCAAGGATCGCGGTGCGACCTGGACCACGCCGGTCGATGTCGGCGCCAGCGCCGGAATCCTGAACGCGGTCTTCCCGGCCATGGTCGCCGGCGATTCCAATCGCGCAGCAGTCGCTTTCGTCGGCACGACCACCGGCGGCAATCACGAAGACGCCAACTTCAAAGGCACCTGGTACGGCTTTGTCGCGACCACCTACGACGGCGGCCAGACCTGGACGACCGTGAACGCCTCGCATGGACCGGTGCAGCGCGAAGCCTGCATCTGGAATGAAGGCGGCAACAATCCGTGTCGCAACCTGCTCGACTTCAACGACGCGACGATGGACGAAAAAGGCAAAGTCATCTTCGGTTACGCCGATGGCTGCATCGATGGCTGCGAACTCGGCGGATCGAATACTTACAGCTCGAAGGCGACGATTGCGCGCCAATCCGGCGGCAAAGGTTTGCTGGCGCAATTCGATTCAGCCGAACCGGTTGCGCCGCAAAGGCCCTGGCTGATGGGCCGACGCGACGACCAGGCTTCATACCTGACCTGGAATGCGCCCGACAACGGTGGCGCGGCCATCACGACTTACAACATCTATCGCGGCACGAGTGCGGGCAATCAAGTGCTCATCGGCCAAACAAATGGCGGTGATACTAACTATGTCGACCGCGCGGTCGATCCCACAGTAGCTTCGTACTCGTACAAAATTTCCGCGGCGAATGGCGCAGGCACCAGCCAATTCAGCAACGATGTTTCGCTGACCGCAGGGCCGCGCATTGAATCCACTGGCGAATGCTCTCTGCCAGGTGTGACCACCATTAACGATCCGGTCGGCGATGAAACCGACACGCTGGCCCAACATGACATCTGGTGGGTCAAAGCTGCTGAGCTGAAAGACAACACCACGACCGGCGGCGCGAGCAAGATTCAGTTCACAATTAAGGTGGGCGATCTCTCAAACATTCCGCCGGGATGGCGTTGGGCCGTTCGCTTCGGTGTGATCAAGAACGGCGCGCAACAAGCTCCGCCCGCGGATGCCACTGGCGGCGCGTCAGAAGACTACTTCGTCTCGATGGTTACCTCGGACGGCGCGGCGCCGACGTTCACCTGGGGTGTGACCAGCGTGCCGCAAGGCGCGGCGCGGGTATTCACTACCCTCGGCAATCTCGATCCGGCAAGCAATGCGCAACCCGACGGCACGATCACGCTGGTGGTGCCAAAGTCGATCATTAACAATCCCGGCCCGGGCGATGCGATTAGCGGCATGCTCGGCAGCGTGCGCGCCACTGTGCCTTCAGCTTTGCCAGGCACCGGCGGCACGAACGAAACGATTCCCGACAGCACGGGCGGCGGTGCTTACACGCTGCGCGCCGACAACCTGTGCCTGAGCAACACAGCGCCGATCGCGATGATGACCGGCGATGTCAATCACGGCGATCGACCGCTCACGGTCCAACTCGACGGCACTGGTTCGCATGACGACGATTCAATCGATACCATCGCGAGCTACACTTTCAACTTCGGTGACGGCGGCGACGATGTAACGCAGAGCGCGCCGGTCATCGTGCACACGTTCAATCAATCAGGCGAGTTCGACGTTAAGTTGGTTGTCACCGACTCGCGTGGCAAGGTCAGCTCGAACACCGCCCATTGGATCGTGGAAGTCGACGGCGGCGCACCGTCACCAACGCCGACACCTACGCCCACACCAACTGCGACGCCAACTCCAACTCCGACTCCAACACCGACGGCTACGCCGACACCCACGCCGACGCCCGGTCCGGGCACGCCGCCGCCGGCGGCCACGTTCGGACACAACACTCTGGCGGACTTCTCGGCCGTGGGTGGCGAGCCCTACATCAAAGTCGACAAGCAGGACAACATCTACGTCTCGTCGCCTTTCGGCGTGAGCACAACTGTGAGTCTGCTGTGGAGGTCAACTGATCATGGCCGCACCTTCGTGCCGCTCGGCTCGCCCGTAACTCGCGATGCCGTAACCGGCCCCGGCGGCGGTGACACCGCGATGGACTTTGACGACAAGAACCGCTTGTATTACGCAGACCTTTCGGCCGCGTGTGTGACCACTGCGGTTTCCGAAGACACCGGCAACACCTTCCCGCTCACGCGCACCAATCCGATCGCCTGCGTTGGCGCAGATGATCCGGAAGGCGTCACTGACGATCGGCAATGGATCGCCGCCTTCGGCGACGGCATCGGTTACGTCACCATGCGCAACTTCGCCGTCGGACTTGGCAGCGGCAACTTCCATCTCTTCAAGACAAACGATGGTGGCCAGCATTGGGACGGCGGCCGCGTCATCGGCAACGCTACGCAATCGGGCCCGGTCCGGGTCGATAAGCAACTGCGCACGGTCACCATTAACGGGGCCCAGCGCAACGCGATTCTGCTTTATCAGATTTACTACACGGGCAGCACGCTGAAGGTTCTGCGGGTTACCGATTTGAATGATGGCTCGCCGATGATCGTCAACGATCTGACGATTCCCACCGGCGGGGGCGGAATTGCAACGGTCTTCCCCGTGCTCTCAGTCGACAAAGCCGGCAATCTCTACGCCGTCTGGTCCAATGGCAGCACGATCAAAATGGCCGCGTCGGCCGATCGCGGTGAGCACTGGACCACGCCCGCGATCGTCAATCCGGCGTCGATGACCGGCATGAACATCATGCCCTGGATCGTGGCGGGCGATCCCGGCCGCGTCGACGTCATCTGGTATCACACGTCCGGCGGCAACAATGAAAATGCGCGGTGGGACATCAACATGGCCCAGTCGCTCGATGCGCTCAGCGGCAATCCCGCGTTCACCACCAACAAGGTCAATGAAAACACAATTCATACCGGCGAGATTTGCCTCGAAGGTTTGAACTGTGACATCGATACGCTCGCGGGCAGCCCGCGCGATCGCAGCTTCGCCGAATTCCCATCGATCGACATCGATTCGAAGGGCGCGGCCTACATCACTTACAACGACAGTACCAACCAATTGCCGGCGCCGTACGTCATGGTGGCGCGGCAGACTGGCGGCGCGAGTCTGTTCAATTCAGTCGCGTCGTTGAATGCAAACGGCGGCAGCGTCACGATTTCGACGCCGGCTTCAGGCGACACGATTCGCAGTACTTCGATGAGCTTATCCGGAACGCATACGCTCACGCCGAAGAACTTCGATCGTGATGAAGCTGCGGATGCGAACTTCCCGGATCATGGGGCAGTGATCGGCAGCAGCATCCCGGCTCTCGACCTGAAGTCGGTGTCGTTAAGCGACGACTCGACGTCGGTGACGGTGAATATGCAGGTGGCCGATCTGACCACCACCGCGCTGGCGGCGGCGCCGGCACAGTCGGGTGGCGATGGCGTGCTTTATCTGACGCAGATGCACTCCGGCAACAACGTCTACTGGGTGGCGGCCGAGGTCCGCGCCGGCACGGCCCGCTTCCTGACAGGCACGCTGGGCTCGATTAATTCGAGCACCTCGAAGAAGTACATAACCTATAACCCGGATGCCGCGAACTCGCTGTCGATCCAGGGATCCTACACGGCCACAGCGCCGGGAACGATCACGATGAAGATTCCGAAGTCTCTGCTCGGGAATCCGGCCGCCGGGACAGTCTTCACGAGCGTGACCGGCTACTCGATGAGCGAACGCGGACCTTTGGCTCCGTCCGCGGGATCCGGCACGGCTAACCCGACCAGCCTGCCGATCCAGGTCGACGCGGCGGGCGCGTTGAGTTACACGATTGGCGATGGCTCTGCGCAGTTCAACGGCGTGGTTGAAGTTTCGATCGATGATCCGAACTTCACTGCCCCGCTGACGGCAAACCTCGGCGATCCGGTGAACGCCAACGGCTGGTCGCTGCAATTGAGCGGCCCGCAACTCGTGCCCGGCTCGCACACGGCTTACGTGCGCCAGCGGATCAACGGTCTCGCTGCTTCGCCGGTAGCGTCGGTGGCCTACACCGTCTCATCAACCGTCGAACAATCAGTGACATCGATGGTGAGTCTGGTGACTTCGAATGCGAGGTCTGCGGTGGGAGTCAGTCAGTACGACATCCAGATCCAGAATAATTCGTCAGCGACAATCTATCCGCCGCTGCGGGTTGAAGTCGCGAGCATCACTTCCGCGAGTGGCCGCGTGACAGTGGCCAACGCTGACAACGCGAAGACCGGCGTCGGCGCTTCGTGGGACTACGGTACGAAACTGGGAACGGACAACGCGCTCACCGGTAATGAAATATCTTTGCCGCGCACGCTGAAGTTCACTAACCCGAACAATGAACCGTTCACAGTTACCTTTAACGTGATCGGCAACGTCGATCGCGCCGCCGCTTCGGCTTCATCAGGCAGCAGTTCATCTGGTGGAGGCGGCAGTGGGGGCACAGGATCGAGCGGGACCAGTCCGACGAGTATCCTTTACAGCATCGCGTACAACCCGCTGCTGAATTCGATCACGTCGAAACTGATCAAGCCTTGAAGTGTCTCCCCGCGAACCTGGGGCAACGGCAGTCGATGCGCTGTTGCCTCAGGTCGACTTTGCCGCAAAAGTCGAACGTGTCAGTACCCGGAGCGGTAGCGACGGGATCAATTTGCCCCTTTGAGTTCACCTGATCCGGTCGCTACCGCTCGCGGTTCTGACACTCGACCCAAAGCGGCTCTGCCGCCGCACAGTGCGGTAAGGCTTTGCCTTACCGTGCGATCCCTCCTTAAATTCTCTCTGCAGGCTACGCCTGCAATCGAGGCGCAGCCTCACTCGTTACACGCCTTGCGGAAAGGCAAGCCTTTCCGCACTGTGGAGCAGCAAAGCTGCGTGTTTCAGGCCGTGCGGCCACTCCTCAAATCGCAATAACAAACGCCTTCGACATCTCCTCAATCGCCTACGACAAACGCCGCGTGCATCACGACATCTAGTCAACTGCGTACGACACACCTCCGACGTCCTAAGCAGCCAACCCAAACGCCTACGACAATTGCCCGACGCCTAACGCAACGCGGTTGATGTCTTACGCCGGCACCTCCCCGTCTTACGACAACAATCCATGCGCATACGACACGGCCCCGTCGTCTTGCGACAAAAGCCCTCCTTCGTACGACAAAACCCCTTTGTCTCACGACAAAGCCCCATTGACGAACGACATACGGCCATAACCTAAAGATAACTCAGCACTTTACGGCCACTGCGAATAATTCTTGCCAAAGACGGCGTTCTGGGACTATCCTTCGCCTCGAATCGCCTTGCTGCTGACTCCGGGTACTCACGCCCGAGTACTCCCGACCCGAAGGAGTGCCCAATGAAAGTAAAACTTAATATTGCTCGTCTTTCTCTGGCGGAGAGGTTTGCCCGCTGCCGCCAAATCATCACGGCCATGACCGGCAACCCCCACTTCCCTACGCCGAACCCGCCGCTGGCAACCATCACCACCGCGCTCAACGACGCCGAAGCCGCGGCGAATGCTGCCCAGGCTGTGCGGCAGGACGCCAAAGCGAAGACAGTAATTCAAAATGACAAGGACGACTTTGCCAGCGGCTTGATGAACCAGCTCGCCGCGTACGTCGAGAGCATCGCCGGCGGCGACGAATCGATCATCCGCAGCGCCGGCATGGACACGAAAACCGTCGGCTCAGCACCCACGTCGATTCCCGTTCCGCCCGAGAACCTGAACACGACTACCGGTGATCGCGATGGTGAAATCGATCTATCCTGGGAAGCCGTGCCCGGCTCGAAGAGCTACGTAATCGAGCAAAGCGCCGATCCACCAACCGACACCAGCTGGGGCCACGCCAGCGTCTCAACGCGTTCAAGCTACACGATAGATGGATTGAAGAGCGGCACCCGCTACTGGTTCCGCGTCGCCGCAGTCAATGGAGTAGGCCAAAGCGGCTGGAGCGACCCATCAATGAAGATAGCTCCGTAGCTTTTTTTGGAGTGCGGCGGCTCGACGCCGCTTTTGGTTCTGAAACGAGGCTCAGTGTCAGAACCCGGAGCGGTAGCGATGGGATCAATTTGCCCCTTCGAGTTCACATGATCCGGTCGCTACCGCTCGCGGTTCTGACACTCCACCGCAAAAGCGGCGTCAAGCCGCCGCACTCCAAAGTTTCATGAGCCAACGCTCATGAGCAGCAGGCGCGTTCCGACAGCAAGGCGATCGGCTTGCAGTTCCGGAGAGGCGTCCGGAAAGCCGAACCTGAAAGGAACGCGCCTGTTTGTTTTTTGGGATGGTATCCGTATACCGAACTCACGCCACGGATTTACCCCACTATCAAACCCTGGGGGGTGGGTAAATGTGTGGCGCTAAGATTTAGCCTTTCAAGACTCGCCAAACGACGCGACCAGCTTCGACCGCATCCCGAATCTGCCGTTGTCTAGTAGACAAGCCTGACGTGCCGCTTTTGATTTCGAGGAAAACTACTTCTCTAATCTCGCCTTCGTCGCATCCGTCGAAAACGATCATATCTATCGGACTGCCGATGAATCGGGCATCCTTTGGGTTGTAAGGAAAAATGAGCGGGTTGTACGGAACTAGGTGTTCGATCACTTTGCCAACGATCACGGCTCGGCTTCTAGTTATCGCATCCTGCCGGATACTCGCTTCGTTTTCGACTCTCCATTGAGCAAGTTGTGATTGCGCTTCTCGCTGCGCTACGTCGGTTTGCTGCGATACCATTGCGTTGTAATCACGTTGCCGCCATTGTTCGTATTGCTCTCGCGCAAGGGTAGGTATCTCGGCCTTGAGCGAGGTGATTTTACGGTTGTAAATTACAAAGGCGATGATTATAACGCCTACAAAAGCCACGCCGATTACAATGAGGATAGTATTGAAGTCGTCAGGAGTCATAGGAGCGGCTTATATCATCGATCCAACGCGAAGTTAAGGGCGCGACGTGACTGATTTTTAGAGTCCGATCCGATCGTCTTGTGCTTGATCGTAATCGAGCGGAGGTTTTAGAGTCTCCCCGTATTGCGGGGAATTCGATCCAGTTAATTCATGAAATCAGCTGAATAGAAAACTATTACAATTTCCTTGCCGTCCCCTCACTAACCTCTTCTCAACCACCCTCTCAAGGATCGCTCAAGTCTGACTCAAGCCTCGTTTTCTAAGCTGAAGACACTTCGAATTCAGCGACACCCCGAGGAGGCTCGATATGTTCAGATTCCTAAGATATTTCGGCGGCGCGGCCATCATTGCAGTTCTAATCGCGATACCGTTCCGGCATTCCACTGCCACCCTCAGCACCGGCCAGGTTTCAGTCATCGTGCAGCTCAAGGGCGATCCCGGCGCGGTCTATCGCGCCAGGACGCAAAAGAGCGGCGGCACGGTCAGCGATCAGCAGTTGCAGACTTATCGCGATCAATTGAAGGCGTCGCAGGATCAATTCCTGGCGTCGCTCAAATCGCGCGGCGTCAACTTCACGGTCGATAGCGTCGATATAAAAGGATTCGACGGCACCACCGCCGCGACGATTCAGTATCGCTACACGATGGTTTTGAACGGAATCGGCATGACTCTGCCGAAAGCCTCTCTGTCGATCTTGAAGTCGATGCCTGAAGTGAAGAACGTTTCGCCGAACACTCAATACCATGTCGCGCTTTCGAAGAGCGTTGATTACATCGACGCACCGCGTTTGTATGGCAGCAACCCGAACGACCTGACGCAGTTCGCGACGTATCCCGACGGCAACGAAGGTCAGGGTGTCTACGTGGCCGTACTCGATACCGGCATCGATTGGACGCATCCGATGTTCGGCGGCGATCCGACGCCACCGCGCCTGGGCGTCGCGCCCGCGAGCGCTTCCGCTGCGACAAATCAAAAAGTTCCGTACTACCTGCCGCTGGCGGGAACGATCGATGACTTTGGCCATGGCACGCACTGTTCCGCAGACATCGCAGGTTACACGGCGAACGCTCCCGGATCGGACGGTCTGCCCGGCACGGCTGACGACATTCCGATTCACGGGGTCGCGCCTCAGGCGAAATTGATGGGCTACAAAGTCTGCGCCGGCGTCGGCGTCTGCCTCGGCGAACCGATTACCCTCGCGCTCGAAGATGCAGTCTCGCCCGTGACTCTGGATTTGCAGCCGAAGCCAATTGCGAACGTCATCAACATGAGTCTCGGCGGCGCCGGTACTCCTGATGATGCGACTTCAACCGCAGCCGACAACGCGGCCTTGACGGGAACAGTCGTCGTCGCTGCGGCCGGCAACGATGGTCCCGGCGAAGCCACGGTCGGATCACCGGCAGCAGGTCGCCACGTGATCGCAGCGGCCGCGTCGAATGATCCGGCCACCGGCGATAACACTCTGGACGTAACCGACGGCAGCCGCGCCGGCATGGCCGCGGTGGTCCTGGATGGATCGCCCGCGGTGCTCTCAGACATCGCCAACAATTATGTGTTCTGCGGATTGGGTGAGACGCCGGCGGACTTTCCGTCTTCGGTGTCGGGCAAGATTGCTCTGATTCAACGCGGCAGCACCGTGAACACGCCGGTGCTACCGGCCGCAGGCAGTCTCGGCACCGGCTTATTCACCACCAAAGCTGCTAACGCCGCCGCGGCGGGCGCCATCGCTGCAGTCATCTACAACAACGTCGAGGGCGAATTGACGGCGGCGACGGTCCGCAAGTCGATCATCCCGACCGTCGGCCTGTCGAAAGTCAACGGTGAATATCTGAAATCGATCATCGGCGGCGACGGCACCGGCGTCTCGGCAAAACAAATTCGCATCAATGCCGCGCTTAGATTCACGCCGTCGATCGCGGACTTCAGCTCGCGCGGACCGGTTTACGGACTGGGCCAGGTCAAACCCGATGTCAGCGCGCCCGGCGTCAATGTTCTGTCAGCCACGGTCGCGGTGGGCGCGGCCGAAACCAACACCGGCACGATGTTCGATCCCAGCCGCTACATTCGCGCGAGCGGCACCAGCTTCGCCTGTCCGCACACGGCCGGCGCAGTGGCTTTGATCAAGCAAGCGCATCCCGACTGGTCGCCGGACATCGTGCGCACCGCGCTCATCAATACCGCTACGAACATGCGCCAGGTCGATCGCAGTCCCAAGGCCGACGGGCTCACTTCGGACTCGATCATCTCGCAAGGCGGTGGTCTGATCGATGTCTACAACGCGGTCCATACAAAAGCCCTGATGGGAATCACCGGCGACGGCATCGTCCAGCCGAGCATCCTCGGCAGCGCCTCGTTGGGCTCGGTGCCGGTAATCAATTCGCGTGTCACTCATACCGAAACGCGAACCGTGACGATTCAGGACATCAGTGGTCAGGGTGGAATCTACGACGTGTCGATCGCCAACAACCGTTATCTTGAAATGAACGGGATCACTGCGACGACCAGCGCCACCAGTGTAGGCGCGCCCGCCAACGGCACGGCCTCATTCACGGTCAGCGCGACGGTTGACGGCAACGTGGTGCGCGACATCAACAGTCCCATCGAGATGCAGTTTTACGTCGTCGCGCAGAACGCCAGCGGTGTGCTGCTGCGCATGCCCTTCTACCTGCAACTCACGCCGACAGTACCGCAAGGCGGCGGCACCTTCGCGCCGATTAACGAAGCCGGGTCGATTCTGGTCGGCGACAACAACAGCATGTTGATTGAAGGCGTCGATTCGCAGAGCTTCCCGGTGGTGGCCGATGCTCCGGGCGCGGCGATAAATGTCACCATGAATTTCGATCAGGCGGTGGACGGCACGTATCCCGATCTCGATCTGTATCTCTACGATCCGGCCGGCAACGAAGTCACGCACTCCGGCAACGGAGGCGGACCAGAGCACATCGCCACCACTCTGGGCGCTCCGGGAACTTACATTCTGCGGGCGAGCGGCTGGGTCGCAGCGCCGACTGACTTCACCATCAACGGCACGATTTCGCGCGCCGCGCAACCGCCGACGCTCTCGGGAATCGCCGGCGACTTCACTGACGCGCAGGGGAAAGCCGTCGATTTTGATGGCGCTTACAACTTGCAATGGCAGGGCATTGCGAACGCACAGCAGTACGAGATCGAGCAATCGATTGACGGGACGAACTACACCGTCGTCGCTGACGTTCCGTCGAACGTCAATAGCCAATCAATCAATGGAGCCGCGGACGGCACGCACTACTATCGCGTGCGGGCGCTGACTCCCGGCCAAATCGGCTACTACGTGACGGCGCCGAGCGCGCCGCAAGCCATCGTCGTCGACCATCGTTCGCTGGTCGATATCACCGACCAGGTAAAGACCGTGGTCTCGAACGTATCGCTCGCGAGTGGTGTCTTCTCGCTCGATCTGACGATGACGAACAACACCGCTGCTACGAACTATGTTCCGTTCGTACGAGCGAATGTCATCAACGTCACGTCGACGTCCGGCACGGTCCGCGCAAATAACGCTGACAACGGCGGCAGCGGCCTCGGCGCGAGCAACCCGGCATTGTTCGACTACTCAAATCGGCTGGGCGCGGATCAAATCTTCAGCGCGGCGGAAACCACTTCGGCCCGCACGCTGCGGTTCACTGATGCCACTTCCGAGATGTTCCAATTCGACGTGAATGCGACCGCGTTCGTGAACGGCTCGAACGGCGGCGGCGCGAGCCAATCAACTCAATCAAGCGGCAGCGGCAGCAGCGGCAATCAAGGACAACTGTCTCTGCCCGGTATCAACCTGCTGACGGCCAGGAGAATTCACTTCACAGTGAATCCCTTGACCAGGGCCGTCACCGCGCAACTCGTGCTGCGTTAGCTCGTGATCTGTAGGGGCGGGGCTTGTCCCCGCCCATCCATGCGAATCGCGCCGTCCATGCGAATCGCGCCGTCCATGCGAATCGCGCCGTCCATGCGAATCGCGGGCAGGGACGAGCCCTGCCCCTACAGTAACCATTGTGGTTTTTTGCGAAAGGTCGGATGACATGAAGAGAAAAAACTATCGCTTAAGAATTCTGATGGTGGCGTTACCGCTTTGCATCGCTGCGGTACTCACCTTCCTGTTGCTGCCCTCGCGCAGCGCGACGGGAACCAAATTCGATCCAAACAAACTCGGCGCGCCGAATGTTGACGTGAACGCGACGGCGGCGGCCGTGCGCAAAGCGACGTCGGCCCAGACCGCGGCGTTGAATCAGTTCAAGGCGAATTACGGAAACGCCTCGGTGCGTTGGAATTCATTTGCCGGCTCGCCCGACGTGATGATGGGATTCCACACGCCGGCGTCGAACGATACGCCTGAAAACGCCGCGCGCACCTTTATCGCCGCGAACTCCGCCTTGTTCGGCGTCGATCCGGCCTCGCTGACACTGGTCGATCAGAAAGCAGCGATGGGCGGTTATCTCGTCAAATTTCAACAACAGATTGGCGGGCTGAGCGTGGTCAATGGCGGGTTGGGCTTTTTGATGAGCGCGAACAAAGAGATTCGCATGGTCATGGGTTCGACTTTCGGTGATGCCAATGTCGCGTCGGCCCCGTCGTTGAGTGCAGATGCCGCGATGGCGAGCGCGCAAGCCGGACTCGCCAAATACGCGGTCAGCCGCCCGCCGGGAACTGACCAGTACACAACGAAAGCACTGGCGGCGTTGCAACAGGAGGTCGCGCCGGTCTTGCGCGCGCCCAGGCTGAACATCTTTCCAACGGCCGACGGCTACAAGCTCGCCTGGAACGTCATGACGTTCTCGCAGAATCCATTTGGTCTTTACCTCACCCAGGTCGATGCGAACAGCGGGCAGATTCTCGCTCGCGAAAATGAGGTGCATACGCAAACGGCGTCGCTTCCCTACACCGCGGACATCTATCCGAACCATCCGGTAATGGCGAATCCGGATACCGGTGAGCTGAAGTTGAATGCCAACGGCGAGCCTGAGGGATTACTGCGGGTCACCCTGCGTAACTACAACGAAGGCACGAATGCCACGGGCGTCGCCGGAACCATGACCGGACCGCACGCGCTGATTAAGAACGTGCTCGCCGTGGCGCAACCATTCGCCCAGGCGGCGCAAGGCACCTGGCATTTCCGGCAAAATAATGCGCCGCTCGAAGCTCAACCAAACGAAGCAGACGACCTGGCGGAACCGGCTGAACACATCGACGATGCGAACATCTTTTTCTTCGTCAATTATCTTTTGGAGTACATGACCGATATTCATCGGCGCGATGACGCGGTCCATAGCCGGATTGGCCAGGGCGATTTCCCGGATGATTTTCCCAACAGCGATCGCCCGCTGGTAGCGTTGCCGCACTTCCCCAGCCAGGGACCCGAAGACGCGAGCACCGCCGACGCGATCGTGCAATCGACTCTCGGCTATGACAACGCATTCTCTTTGCCGGTCACGGAAACTGTCGACACGCCGGCCGGACCACAGAAGATCATCGTCAATCCGACGGTCTATGGCCACGGTTATCTATTCAACGACCTCGGCAAAGACGGCGCGGTCGTCTATCACGAAGGGACCCACTCGATCTCAACCCCGATTGCCGGACTGGAAGGCGCCGAAGGCAGTCCGTTGAATGAAGCCCAGGCCGATCTTTGGGCCTACACCATCACCGACGCCGAAGCGATTGGTGAATATGTGGTGCAGGGAGCGAGAGTGCGCGACTGGGTACGCAATTGTCAGATCTTCGCCGCGGACACGAACTGCGATGTGAACCGTCTGGCGTTCATTCGCTCGGTGCACACCTCGCTGAAGTATTCATACCTTGGGACTGAGGGCGGCAACGGATTTGAAGAGCATCGTGACGGTGAGATTTATGTCGGCGCCATGTGGGACCTGCGTTACCTGATGAAAGCTGCGGAACCGCAGATGACATATTTGCGTCCCGCATTTCTCGATGGCCAGCCCACGCGGCAAATTTCGCAGGGCCAGGAAAGTTGGGAGCGCCTGCATCTCGGCTCGATCTATTTACTCGGGCTCACGGCGCCCGACACGTTCGTGAAGTTCCGTGATGCGGTGATCGAAGCGGACCGGATACTCTATTCAACCGATCCGTCGAACCTCGATGCGCCGGGGCAGCACGAAGCCCTCATCTGGCAAGTGTTCGCCTCGCATGAGCTGGGCGTGAACGCCGATACGCTCGTGGGCGGGCGGCAGACGATCTCGACGCGCGTCACCCAATTCGCCGCCGAGCAAAATCACGCAGGCGCGAATCAGGATGGCAGTGGCGTGCCGCAGGCCGTCACGGTGGCGCCGGCCTCGGCCGATTCACTGCGGGTGACCTGGCAGCCGGTTTCGGGCGCGCTGGCCTATGAAGTCTTCAAGCGCAAAGTGGGAACGGCGGGGCAGCGGCAGTTCGCTGGGGCGACCTTGCACACGTACTTCGACGGCGACGTTGCGACAAATGGCTGGAGCCATCTCGCCTATGTCCTCGATCCAGCGACGAACTACGAGGACAAAGGCTTCACCGCTGAATTTTTCGGACCGGCGGGACTAAGTTCAGCTTCGGCGAATGGTTACAACGAGATGCTCGATACCGAATACGCGGTGCGGGCGATTTCGATCAATTCGACCCGGCAAGCCGGCGTTTCTGATTTGAGCGGCGGCACCACGGTCAACAGTCAGCTTCAGGATGTGACGTCAGCCATCGCGATGTCGATTGCGAACCCGAGTATCTCCGGAGGCGTCTTCGAGATTGATGCGACCTTGAAGAACAACGGCATTTCCTCGCCGGACGGCACGGCGTACGGACCGGTCACTTATCGAATCGTTTCGATTTCCGATCCCACCGTGAAAGTCATTAACGCCGACAACGGTGGCGATGGCCAATCAAACCCGGCCGCGTTTGTTTACAACCAGACGCTGCCAGGCGGAGCCACCTCAAACGCGCGTCACATCAAGTTCAGCGATCCCGGCTCGCGGATGTTCACCGTGACGGCCACGATCACTGCCCGCGTGCGCACTGCGCCAGTGGGGATGAACGGAAGCCAGCCCGGCGATGGCGCCGGTACCGGCTTGCCGCCGACCGACGTGAGGTTCAGCTCGCAAACCGAGACGCTATCCGGAATCGTGGTGGCGGGCAGCGCCGGCAATGTGATTGTCAGCGGCGTTGACTATGTCGACATTCCATTTGTTGCCAAGCCGAATTCATTCGGGGTTGACGGCGCGATGGACACGTTCCCGGTTTCGGCCGGTGCTCTCCCCGATCTCGATCTGCAATTGCTCGACGATCAGGATCATGTGTTGTCATCGTCCGGCAATCTGGGGCCGAAGGAATTCGTCAGCGGCGCAATGACAGCCGGCAGGACCTATCGTTATCGCGTCACCGGTTTCGTCAACGGGCCGACGCAGGTCAACATCACGAGCAAGCAATACTTCCCGGCAGGCATGGCGCCGAGCAGCAGCGGTGGCAGTGCCACGTCACCGTTGCCGACAGTGTCTGGCGTCACACCGCTCCGGACGATGCAGTTGAGTTTCAATCCGCTGACCAGAACAGTCAGCTTGAAGAAGTAGGTCCAGGTTGAGAGTCGTCCCGCGTACCAAGACTTCTCTCGCCCCGCTTGAACGCCTCTCCGAGATGGGACGCTCGGAGAGGCGATTTTTTCTTCAGCCGATTATTTTCGCCGGCCGAGATCCGGTGTTGGAAAATATTCTGAATCGTTAGGACGGCGCGGCACGATTAACTGTGCAACGCCGAGCGCATTTTGCGGAGATATCTACCTGATGCACCTAAGATGCCGTTACGGTAAGACAGCGCCGAAGGCGCGTTATTTAATAGCCACGGCCGTAAGGCCGTGGGTCAAAGGCATAGATAAATTGAGGCCCGCAGGGCCGACATACTCGTTCCGGTCCTTCGGACCTCTTCAATCATTCCCAATCCATCACCACGACCTCACGGTCGCGGCTATTGGATGACGGCCCTTCGGGCCTCGCAGGCTAAGGCCGTCGCGGGGTCACAGAGATCGTCGCGGGCAGCGGTACCCTCGCTTCCTTCTCACACTTCCACGGCCTTACGGCCTTGGCTACTAAATGACGGTCCTCCGGACCTTGAGGGTTTTCCGATGAGAAGCGCGTCAAGTAGACAATCACCCATTTTGACGGCGACATCCTTCAGTGGTAGATTCGCGATACCCCCTTCCCCTAAAACAGAATACTTAATCTGATTCGCCGCATGAGCATGTGCTTCGTGTGATCTACTGAGTATTGCGATTTGCTTTCGATGTCGTAGCAAATCGAGTTCTGTTTTTTCGTCCCTCGTAGTCTCAAGATTTTCTCAACCCCCAAGCGTCATCATCCCCGTACTCAGACAAACTCTTCCCTCGATTAATTTGCGGTGCGAGATCCGGAGGCACTCATGCGAAACAGTCGTCGTCGTCGTCACACAATCATTCACACATTTCTCTTCGTTCTGCTGTGCATCATCCTGGCAGTCATGGCTTCGTTCGGTACCTTCTTTCGGGGACGAGCGGCGACCCCGGCGGCCGGAAGCATTGCGCCCACGGTGGGCGCGAACACAACCTGGAACGGTGACTCACTGGCTACCGGCGCCACCGGCGGCGAAAGCCAGTGCATCGACAGCGGACCGGCAAAAAATTGCGACAGCTTTGCGCTGACAGTGTCCGGCAATCAGAGCGATTGGAACGGCAAGTTGGTCCAGGCGCAGATCACCTGGCAATTGGGGACGCATGATTACGATCTCTATATCCACAAAGGTGACCTGACTGGGCCAATCGCGGCGCAGGGAACCAACGGAGGACAACCCGGCACGAGTGAAACAGCCTATCTCGATCCGGCGAACATGGGGGTGGGGCTGTACACCGTTCACGTCGCTTATGCGGTCGTGGCCCCGGGTCAGGATATTTACAAAGGCACCGCGACCGTCGTCCCGGGTTTGACGCCGGCAACGCTAGCGGCTGGCGTGGCCCCACGTTTCCAAAACCATTATCCGCAGCCGGCTCAAATCGCTGCCGGCAAAGGCGTCGATGCGGGTGAGCCTTCGATTGGCGCGAATTGGAAAACCGGCAAGTCGATGTACATTTCTGATCTCACGACTTTTCGGGTGACGTTCGACGATACGTGCCCGGCCAATGCGCAGAGTTCGATCTGGGAAGACAAGAGCGCGCCAAATAATGCAGACAGTCTCGATCCGATTCTCTTTACGGATCACGGCTACAACAACGCCGCGCCGACCGTCGGCAGAACTTTTGTTTCCGAATTGAGTGGTCAGGACAGCTTGTCTGCTTACACCGATGATGACGGCGACAACTGGACGCCGAGCCAGGGAGGTGGAATTCCTTCCGGCGTCGATCATCAAACGATTGGAGCCGGGCCGTTTCATTTTCCGCTCACCGGCGTGGCTTACCCGAACGTCGTTTACTACTGCTCTCAGGATGTGGTGCAGGCGTTCTGCGCGCGCAGCGACAACGGCGGCCTGACCTTCGGCGCCGGCGTTCCGATTTACGGAAACAACACGAGCTGCGTCGGATTGCACGGTCACGTAAAAGTCGGACCAGACGGCTCGGCCTACGTTCCCAATCGCAGTTGCGACAATCTGACCAGCGTCGTGGTCTCTCAGGATAACGGCGTCACCTGGACCATTCGGAATATTCCCGGCAGCAATATTTCCAACAGCGACCCCGCGGTTTCCATCGGCCGGGGCGACAAGGTGAGCGGCGGCCGCCTGTACGCGGCCTTTGCCAGCGGCGATACCGCCGCAGGTGTTTCGGTCTCGGATGATCACGGCGCGACGTGGAAGAACACTGTCGATGTCGGGTCACTCGTGGGAATTAAAGCGGTTGCCTTCCCGGCAATCGTCGCCGGCGATGACGATCGTGCGGCTTATGCATTTCTCGGCTCGACAACTTCAGGCAGTCCCGATGATCGCGGATTTGCCGGCTTCTGGCATCTCTATATCGCGACCACGCTCGACGGCGGCGCGACCTGGAAGGTGAGCGATGCGACTCCGAACGATCCGGTCCAGCGAAACGGAATCCATCTCGGTGGCGGCTCACCGCCTCATCGCAATCTGCTCGACTTCATCGGCATCGATGTGGACAAACAAGGTCGGATTCTGGTCGGCTATGCTGACGGTTGTACCGGCCCCGCGTGTGTTCAGGGAGTAAATACTTCGACTGGAAACTCGTACACCCAGATTGCAGCTATTGCGCGTCAATCGGGAGGGCCGCGTTTGTTTGCCGCCAACGATCCCTCGGCGCAACCTACCGTGCCCGGCACTCCGTATCTGACGGTCGGCCGCGACGGCGCCGCAGCAACTTTGACCTGGTCAGAGGCTGACAACGGCGGATCGACAATTACCAACTACAGTGTCTTTCGCGGCACCAGCAGCGGGAGCGTTTCGTTTCTTACGAGCACCGGCGCGACGCCAAGTTTTGTAGATAACACCGCCGACGCGGGCACGACCTATTTTTATCGAGTCACGGCGACCAACGCCGTCGGCACTTCATGCAGCAGCAACGAGGTCAAGTCACAGCCGGTCGGCGAATCGAAATGCACTGGCCTGCAAGTCGTCGTCGACCCAACCGGCGATCAGAAGTCAGCGCCGGCCAACGCAGATTTGGATGTCACCGAAGTACGCCTCGCCGACAACGTGATCGGTGGAAAAGAAAAGATCAGTTTCAAACTTAAGGTCGCGAATCTGAGTACGCTAAATCCGAATCGGCAGTGGCGGGTGATTTGGAATTATCCTACGCCGCCGAATCAGACGACGCCGTTTACCGGCTCGTACTACGTCGGCATGAATACCGATGGATCGAGCGCGGTGACGTTTGAATACGGCACCGTCACTACGGTCGAAGCCGTTCCCGCGAACACGTCAACGCCAAACAAGATCGGCGCCGCCGACGCTGAATCGAGCGTCGATCAAGCCAGCGGGACAATTACGATCGTGGTCTCGGCCGACAAAATCGGGACACCGAAAGTCGGCGACGTCATCGGATCGATTGTGGGCCGCACCTTTGCAGGCAATGGCAATCAGACATTGCTTTCAAGTTCGTCTACTGATACGACGAACTCGGCCGGCGCGCAGGATCCTTATACCGGCAAGAGCTATCGGGTGGTGGGCAACGCCATCTGCTCTGCGGCCACGCCGACGCCTACTCCGACGCCTACGCCTACGCCAACACCGACACCGACGCCGACACCATCCGGGTCGCCGACGGCCACGCCGACGCCGACTGCGACTCCGACACCAACACCAACGCCGACCGCGACACCAACACCGACACCAACGCCGACGCCGCTCGCGGTCTTTACCTTCAATTCGTCAATCTACTCAGCCCAGGAGGGCGTGACTGCGGTCAACGTAACAATCTTGCGAAGCGGAGTGATGACCAGCACCGCAAGCGTCGATGTAGTGAGCGCGGACGCCACGGCGAAGCAGAAAGGTGACTACACCTTCTTGATTGGACACCTGGTGTTCGGACCAAATGAATCGCAGAAGACCGTCCAGGCGCTGATCAGCGATGACAATTACAGCGAAGGTCCTGAATCGGCGACGCTGCTTTTGCAGAATCCTGTCAACGCCACTTTAGGGACGCCGCGGGCCGCGACTCTGCAAATACTCGACAATTCACCGGAACCGACCGGCAATCCGATCGATGTTTCGCGCACGTTCGTGGGCGAGCACTATCACGACTTCCTCTACCGGCAGAGCGATGTCCCGGGCGAAGATTTCTGGACCAACCAAATCGAGCAATGCGGCGCCGACAGCGAATGCCGCCGCGCCAGGCGGGTGGCCGTGTCGGGCGCGTTCTTCCTTTCAATTGAATTCCGGCAGACAGGCTATGTCGTGATTCGCGCGCACAAGGCCGGCTTCGGCAGCGCGAAGAGCACGCCGCGATACCCAATCTTTCTGCGCGACCAGCGGGAGATTGGCGACGGCGTGATCGTGGGCCAGGGTAATTGGCAGGCCCAACTCGACGCGAACTTACAAGCCTATCTACAGGACTTCGTGACGCGTACGGAATTCACTTCACAGGCGTCGTTCGCCATAGGCGTCCCGGCCTCGACTTATGTCGATGCGCTCTTTGCGAACAGCGGTGCGGTGCCGACTGCGGCTGAACGAAGCGCCGCCATCTCGGCTTACGGCAGCGGTGATACGGCGGGCCGGGCCAACGCCTTGAAGAGTGTCATCAACAGCGGATCGGTATTCAACAAGCTCTACAACGATTCGTTCGTGCTGATGCAATACTTCGGTTACCTGCGGCGCAATCCCGACGATGTGCCGGATGGCAACTTCAGCGGCTACGATTTCTGGCTGGCGAAACTTAACGGCGTCAGTCAGCCGGGCGAAGACATGCGCGACGACACTCAGGCGCAGCATCGAACTGAACGCGCCGAGATGATCCGGGCCTTCATTGAATCACCGGAATACCGGGAACGATTCGGGGGGAGTTCGAGCGGAAATCAGTTTGCCGAGCCTGATCAGGGAACGGTGGCGCGATTGATTAAGACCGTCGCTCGCTTCGCATGGTTTGGTTTGCTGAGTTAGATCGGGCGCGACCGAGGTTTGGGACGGATTGCCGTTGCCCTCTCCCTCTGGGAGAGGGTTGGGTGAGGGTTTTAGCGGCTGCCGGAACTATCTTAGGAACACTGCGAGAGATGAATTCGCAAAGCGAATTCATCTCTCGCAAACTTATTCAATATCGAATGGGACGCACCAGACCCTCATCCCCGACCCTTCTCGCAAGGGGAGAAGGGAGTAAGCTCCAAAATCGCTCACCGCTTGCCGCGCTTTTCCGCGTCGCGGCAGTGCGACTCGGGTATGAATGATGGGCGCCAGAGCGTGCCGTCATCGTATGCGACACAGACGAACTCAACGTGCTCTTCAAATGGACTGCCGTTCTTTTTCTTCGTGTCGGGGGCCGTTTGGGTCGGGGGCATTCGTTTCGTGCCGTTGACGGTCTTCTTGCCGCCGGCGGAAATCTTGTCGAAGGAAGAAAACTCCTGACGATCGATCTCCTGCTTATTGTCCGGGTCGGTGACCTTGTAGATCCAACTCAGCCACTTAATCGCCTTCGGCGAATCATTTTTCAGCTCGGCCGAATATTCGAGAACAAAATTCGGGAAGTTGCTGCCACCGCCCGAAGGCATCACGCCGGTATTGTTCAAAGCGTCCGGATCGGTCGCTGTGTGCCTCACGTCCTGCGGCTGTTCGCGGCGGCGCTCGCGCTTCACTTTCAAGACGGTCAGCCCTGCCGGTGAATCGCTCGGCTGTTGCGGTTCCTGCGCCGCGCACAGGCTGGCGCACGCAAAAAGCGGCAAGAGGATTTTTAGAGTTTTCATAAGGACCAGCTCCCGCCTCCACAGATTCCAACGAACGTGCAGGAAAATACTCCCTCAGAGTCCTACTGGCAAGAAATCGCTGACGCGCTAAGCGAGGTCAGTATCATCAGCGTAGCTTTGCTGCAAAAGTCGGCGAAGCCGACGCATGAGAGTAGCCCACCGATTTATCGGTAATTTCTACTTGACGGTTCCAGAGATTTGTAACGATGCGAACAGAAACGCCGAAGGCGTTTACCAACTCCCAGCCCAGGGTTGCGTGCGCCGGTGTGCTACCCTGGGGTAGCGCCAGATGGATTTGTGCCAACCCTGAAAGGGTTGTGATTAAGCATCACATGGCCCGGAGAATTCGCGAACTCTTTCAGAGTTTCATTTACCAAAGGTCCTTCGTTTCCCAGGGCGTTGCCCTGGGCTGGAATTTGCA